>Ga0315908_10000009_pt1 | contig 165528 bp, 157 predicted proteins | sample LakEriMetagenome_12_FD_203520 | JGI IMG/M metagenome (GOLD analysis project Ga0315908, IMG submission 203520) | Freshwater fungal communities from buoy surface, Lake Erie, Ohio, United States - Buoy 4 MA124 | ecosystem: Environmental > Aquatic > Freshwater > Lake > Lake biofilm | place: USA...
GCCGCACGTTTCGGCCTTGTGGTGACCCAAAAATTTGCCGCCCAGGCCATACCCATCATCGGTGCAGCCGGAGGGGCAATGGTGAATTACGCGTTCATGGAGCATTTTCAGGCTCTGGCCCAAGGACATTTCACCATCAGGCGGCTGGAACGAAAATATGGTCAATCAGCTGTACATATCGCTTACATTAATATTCAACATACTGTTGCAAATAGATAATCAAAATAAAAATGAAAATAAAAAAATCCACAACCTCCAAGAAGAGCAAGCTTGCAGCGCATTTTGCCTGTCTGACGACTTGACCTAGGGCGCGCCACACACAAAATGCAAAGGCGATCAGGCGCTTATTTTGCCTGCGCCCGGAGTATTTTGTGGAAGCGCATTTCAGTGACGAAACAATTGCGCAAATTGCTGGCGCGGAAAATCGTCCGCGTCAGAGCGGCTTTCTTATTCTGCTGGCCTGCGCCATTTTCGTGCCCCTGACTTTCTTTGCGGTTGGCGCTTCATCGGCCTGGAACGCCACCGAGGAGGAAACCGTCCTCTCGCTCGAGCGCGTCACCAATATGCTGCATGAGCAGGCCTTGCGGAGCTTCGAGACGCATGAGGCGCTGATTGCAGCAACCGAACAGCGCATCTGGGGATTGGACTGGAATAACATCCGCGAGTCCGCTTCTCAAATCACGGCCTTCATTTCCGCTTTACCGAAATCAGCTCCGCCTGTTGCTGCCATTCTCATTGCCGATCCGCAGGATCGCATCGTCGCCGCAAGCCAGAATCTTGGGGAACTGCCACCTGAATTCAGCGATCCAAAATTTATGGAACAGCTTAGGGGGGAAGCCAGCCGGATCTCGATCAGCACAAGCCTGCAGAAGGCTGACGGCCGCCGCGCTTTCGCTCTCGCGCGCCAGCGACAGGAGGCTCCGGTAAACGCCGGCCTTGTCATCTCGCTCTTCGATGCATCCTTTTTCGAAATTTTTTACGACAGCCTGCGCCGCGAACGAACCGATGTCATTGCATTGCTTCGCGAGGATGGCGCCATTCTCGCCCGCTCAGCACTCGACCCCGATGTTTTTCTGCCAGGTGCAACGCATGATGCGCGCGAAATATTGAAACGGGCTGACTACCTCAATGCGTCGCTTCGCGTTTCCGATGCCGAAAGGTAGGACATGCTCTACATCGTGCGACGTGTCGGCGAACATCCGGTTTTCCTCATTCACGGGCGATCGGTCGCCGGACTGCCATCGCAATGGCTGGTGCGCATCCTGCACTATGCGCTTTTGTGTCTGACAAGCATCAGTTTTATGCTTTTGCTGACATTGCGGACCTGGCAAGCATCAAAGCGCGAACAACAGGCGCATGCGCAGCTGGCCGTCGAAGCAGCCAATCTGGCGTCCAAGACCGAGGCCAATCTCCGAATGACGCGGATGATGGATGCCAATGTGTTTGGCATCGTGACCTTTTCGGTGAACGGGATTATCTCTGCCAACGATGCTTTTCTGCGCATGGTCGGTGTCGGCCGCCGGCAATTCGAGCGCAATGGTTTTATCTGGCGCAATGTGAAAGGGATCGACATTGGATGCGACCCTGCCCTGCTCGATGAATTGCGTGAGACGGGCACTTGCGCGCCCTTCGAGACGGAAATTCTGATCACAGATCACCACACGGTCCCCGTCCTTGTCGGGGTGACGCTTTATGATCGGGATCCTTTCACCTGGACCTGTTTCGTTCTCGACCTCACGGAGAGGCGCGAGCGTGAAGCGCAGCAGATCTTTGTCATGCGCGAATTGAACCATCGAACGAAAAACCTGCTCACCGTGATCCGGTCGATCGCCGGACAGATTGCGCGCACAGGCTCAGGATGGGACGATTTCCGCGACCGCTTCAACAGTCGCCTGGAGCATTGGCAAGCGCGCATGATCTGCTGGTCGACAGCAATTGGAACGGCGCATCTCTGGCGCATCTCATCCAGTCGCAATTCAGCCAGTTTCACGATCTCGCAGCCGGCCAGATCGTCACATCGGGAACGGACATCAATCTGTCGCCGCGCGCGGCTCAGGCCATCGGCATGGGCCTATATGAGCTGATGACCAATGCCGTCAAATATGGAGCCCTGTCGACGCCGAGCGGGCGCATCGAAGTCTTTTGGGCGATCCGTCATCAACATGAAGAAGAGCCGATCTTCCATATGCATTGGCGTGAACGGGGCGGACCGCCGGTGCTTTCGCCACCGCATCGCGGCTTTGGACATATTGTGATTGCGGAAATGACAGCGCGCTCCCTGCGCGGCGAGGTCAATTATGCCTTCGAGCCCGAAGGCGTGAGCTGGCATCTGAAAGCACCGCTCGAAGCCGTCGAAGAAAATTATGACGCCGCTGACAGGCCGACGAGCGAAAGCAGGGCTGCCTGAGAGCCAAGAAAAAAGGCCCGGCTTGCGCCGGGCCTTCGATTTTTTATTTGCCCTGCAGCGAAGCAATCAGCTTTTCGCCGCCTGCAAACAATCCGCTCAGGACGAGCACGCCAACAGTCATGCCGGCGCTAACGATGATCATGTGAATCGTCCATTCCATTTTGGTAATCCTTCAGAAGATGCGAGGAAGTCGGCCCGGCGTACGGGTCACGAATCCTGTTGATTGAGGTTCATTTCCGCAGGCTCAAGCGAGCTGCGGCGGACCCCGTGCATCGAAACCGAAGGTGAAATTGGAAGGATGACCACCAGAACGCGCGGCCAAGGCGGAGACCGTCTGGCCTCGCACAATGCCAAACAGCGAACCGGCCGCATGGACGGCGCTGTCTTTCGCATCCGGCAGATCAGCGCTTGAATCCTCGAAAACGAGTTCGATTCCAGGCGCCGTGACGGATTGTTCGTAAGAGGGGGCGATAAAGAAAAACGGCAGAAGAAGCAGAATAAGGCCGGCCAAAAACATGGGCTGCAGCTTCATGCTGCCCAGCGATTGCCTCACCCTGTTGATTGTCTGCCTCACGCGATCGGCGCCCGGTCGTTTCCCACAGGCTCCATGGTGCACGGACGGCCACAACAGTCCAGCGCCTAATTGCCCGCGACCGCAGCGCGGCAGGCAAGACGACCAGAAAATGGAAAAAGTGGCTCCCCGAGCAGGACTCGAACCTGCGACCAGACGATTAACAGTCGTCTGCTCTACCAACTGAGCTATCGGGGACCGATGCCGCTCAAGCGACCGGGGGGCATATAGCAAGCTCACCGCTCATTGCAAAGCGGAAAACGCCCATCGGGATCGATTTCTGCGGCAAAGATGAAATTACGCCGGTGTGAGCATGCTTGCCCTTGCCCCCGGCCCCAGTCTCTTGGTAAGACCGCGCGCCCACGGTTTGATCCGCGGCGCGAGGCCTCGTGGCGGAGTGGCTACGCAGAGGACTGCAAATCCTTGCACCCCGGTTCGATTCCGGGCGAGGCCTCCAAATAGATTTAGTCGAGCTTCACTCTAGCCTCGGCGACCACTTTGCCCCAGCGGGCAACTTCCGACTTCACGAATTCGGCGAAGGGCGCACCGTAAAGATTCGGTATGTCGGAGCCGTTGCGGCGCCAGGCTTCCATAATGGCGGGGCTGGCAAGTGCTGTCTGAAGCTCCTTGGTCATGCGCGCGACAATGGCATCGGGTGTGCCCTTGGGCGCCCACATGGCGTACCAGGTCGCCACTTCAAAGCCTTTGAGGCCCGCATCAGCCGCAGTCGGCACATTCGGGAAGGCTGCAGCCCGCTTGGGTGCGGCAACCGCAAGAGCGCGCAGCGAGCCGCCCTCGATCTGGGCCGCCGATGAGCCAAGCCCGTCGAACATCAAATCGATATGGCCCGCCACGAGATCCTGCAGCGCCGGACCGGCGCCGCGATAGGGCACATGGGTCAGATTGGTGCCGGTGACGATCTTGAACAATTCGCCGGCCAGATGGTGGGTCGTTCCGTTCCCCGCCGAACCGAAGTTCAATTTGCCGGGATTCGCCTTTGCGAAAGCCACCAGCTCCTCGACTGTTTTGGCCGCGACCTTGGTTGGGTTGACGACAATCACCTGCGGCGGCTGCGAAACCAGGCCGATCGGCGCAAAATCCGTCTCAATGCTGTAATCGAGCTTGGGATAGAGAGCCGGCGCGATAGCGTGATGGGCAGCGCCGATGAAGAAAGTATAGCCGTCCGGCGCGGCTTTGGCAGCCGCCGAGGCTCCTACCGTGCCACCGGCTCCTGCCCGGTTATCGATTATAAAGCGGGCGCCCATCTGATTTTCGAGCTGGGCGGCGAGCGGCCTTGCGAAAGCATCGGTTCCACCGCCGGCGGCAAAGGGAATGATGAAAGTGATCGGCTTGTTCGGCCAAGCTTGCTGCGCATGGGCAGGAGCAAGAGCCGGGATGGTGGCGCAAGCGGCTATTGCCGCCAGAGCAAGACTGCGGAAACTGGCCATAGAACATTTCCCCCTGTTGCGCCGCTCAAAGGCAGCGCTGACAATGCATTGTTCAACATCAAGGCGGATCTGGAAAGACCAGACTACAAGCCGAGCACATTTCCGCGAGACCCCCCAGGCGGCATTTGCCAGCTTGACCGGGACCTTCCCGCAGCGCATCAAGGGCATTGCTTAAATCTATTGGCGGTCCGCGACCGTAGATGTGTCGATTTCCGAGGACTCCACGCCCGAATGCCGCCCATGCCGCCCCGCCCTGCCATTGTCTGGTTCCGCGACGACCTGCGCCTCTCGGACCAGCAAGCCCTTACAGCCGCGATCGAAACCGGCGCCCCAATCCTTGCCATCTATATTTTCGATGAGAAAAGTCCGGGCCTTCGCGCGCCTGGCGGCGCAACGCGCTGGTGGCTGCATCATTCCCTGACTTCGCTCGCCCGCAGTCTGGAGCGGATCGGCGGACGCCTCGATATCCTCACCGGCCCCTCGCTTCCGCTCCTGCTCGATCTTGCCCGCGCGGCAGACGCACAGGCGATCTTTTGGACGCGCCGCTATGGCGCGGCTGAAATCGCCATCGACAAACAGGCTAAGGCCGAACTGTCCGATGCCGGCATCCTTGTCCGCAGCCTCAATGGACAATTGCTGCACGAGCCTTGGGAAGTGCAATCCAAACTGGGCGATTTTTATCGCGTCTATTCGCCATTCTGGCGCGCGGCTCAGGCACGGCCTGAACCCGCACCCCCATTGCCTGCGCCCTCAAAAATGAAAGCGGCCGTCTGGCCAAAACAGGCGCCGAAAACTGTGGCTCTGGATCGCTTGAATCTTCTGCCGACAAAGCCCGATTGGGCGGGCGGTCTTCGCGACACCTGGCAGCCCGGCGAAGCAGGCGCCCAGGCCCGGCTTGAGGCCTTTCTCGACAATCGGATCGGCCAATACGCTTCCCTGCGCGATCGGCCCGACCAGCCCGGCACGTCCTTTCTGTCAGCGCATATCCGCCACGGCGAAATATCGGCTCGCCAGATCTATCACGCGACCAAACACGCGCAGCATCAGCACGGCCTCCCCGCGCGCGATTGCGACAAATTCATCGCCGAAATTGGCTGGCGCGAATTTGCTCATCACCTCCTCTATCATTTTCCCGATTTGCGCAGCCGCAACTTTCAGTCGAAATTCGACGCCTTCCCCTGGCGCGATCCGCAAGCGCAAGAATTGTCTGCCTGGCAAGGCGGACAAACCGGCTATCCAATCGTCGATGCAGGCATGCGCGAACTCTGGCAGACGGGCACGATGCACAATCGCGTGCGCATGATCGCCGCCTCGTTTCTCGTCAAAGATCTGCTCATCGACTGGCGCATCGGCGAAGAATGGTTTTGGGACACTTTATGCGACGCCTGCCCCGCCAATAATACGGCGAGCTGGCAATGGGTGGCAGGTTCAGGCGCCGATGCCGCCCCCTATTTCCGCATTTTCAACCCCGTCCTGCAGGGGCAGAAATTCGATCCCCACGGCGCCTATGTGCGCAAATATGTGCCCGAACTCGCGAAGCTTCCCGACCCATGGATACACCAACCCTGGGATGCGCCCGAGACTGTTCTGAAACAGGCAGGCATTGAACTCGGCCGCGATTATCCCAAGCCCATGGTGGATCATTCGCGGGCGCGCGACCGCGCGCTAGCTGCGCTTGCCACCACCAAAACCGACATGGCCTGAACGGCCAAAAAATTCCGAAAGAAGCCAAAATGAAAATAGCCATTGTCGGGACTGGCATAGCAGGAAATGCGGCGGCCCTTGCGCTTTCGCAAGCCACCCATGGCCATGAGATCGTCATCTATGAGCGCGATACGCGCCAAGGCGGCCATTCGGCCACTGTCGATATCGATTATGACGGCACGAAGATCAGCGTCGACACTGGCTTTATCGTCTATAATGAAAAAAATTATCCGAACCTGACAGCCATGTTCGAATATCTGGGCGTTGAAACGCAGCTCTCAGACATGAGTTTTGCAATCTCCGCCGACCGCGGGCGCTTCGAATGGTGCGGACAGGATACGCGCGTGCTCGATGGGCTTTTTGCCCAGCGCAGCAATCTCTTTTCGCCATCCTTTCTTTCCATGCTGCTCGAAATCCGCCGCTTCCAGGCCCGCGCAACCCATGATGCGCGAACCGGTACGGTCGGCGAGGGAACGCTCGCCGATTACCTGTCGCGCAACGGCTTTTCTGACCGACTGCGCAATGATTATCTCGTCCCCATGGGCGCGGCCATCTGGTCGACATCGCCGAAGGACATGCTCGATTTTCCGGCCACGAGTTTTATCGAATTTTTCGACAATCATTGCCTGCTGCAATGGGATCGCCCACGTTGGCGCACGGTGGCTGGCGGCAGCCGTTCCTATGTCGAAAAACTCGGCACTCTGTTTGGCCCCTCATTGCGCCTTGGATGCGGGGTTGCCTCCATCCATCGCGATGACGATGGCGTGAACGTGACCGATACGCGCGGACACAGCCAGCGTTTCGACCAGATCGTCATGGCAGCCCATGCCCCCGACAGTCTTGCCGCACTTGCCGATGCAAGCCCGGCCGAGACCGCCATTCTGTCAGCCTGCCGCTATGCGCCCAACGATGTCTGGCTGCACCGCGACGAAGCCTTAATGCCCAAGCGCAAGGCAGCCTGGGCCTCATGGAACTTCCTGCGTGAGGGCACATCGCAGGATCGCGCCTGCGCCGTCAGCTATTGGATGAACCGGCTGCAGAATATCGACACTTCAAAGCCGCTTTTTGTCACGCTCAACCCGCCCTTCGAGCCACGCCCCGAACTGATATTCGGGCGTTTCTCCTATGATCATCCGCAATTCGACAGGCCTGCGCTTGAGGCCAAGCGCCGCTTGCACGAGATCCAGGGCGTCAACCGCACCTGGTTTGCCGGCGCCTGGACGGGACATGGTTTCCACGAGGATGGTCTGGCCTCAGGCATATCGGTGGCCGCAAGCCTTGGCTGCCCGGCCCCATGGGCCTTGTCCCGCGGGGAAGACAAGCTGCCTCAAGCTGTCGTAAGCTCCCCTAAAAGCGCGGGGACCTCCGCAGCCGAAAAATCTGTCGAGGAAATGACCCCTTGAACGAACGACCGGATATTGTGCCACCGCAGGCCTCTGCCTCGATCTATCGAGGCACGGTCATGCATGCGCGCATGAAGCCGGTCACGCATCGCTTCACCTATCGCGTCTTTTCTCTGCTGATCGATGTCGATGCGCTGGCCGAGGCAGACAAGCTCTCGCCTGTCTTTTCTGTGGCGCGCTTCAATCTTCTCTCCTTTGCCGAGAAGGATCACGGCCCGCGCAATGGTACGCCGCTGCGCCCCTATGTCGAAAAACTGCTGGCGGGTGCCAATGTCGATCTGCGCGGAGGACGCATTCTGCTGCTCTGCTATCCGCGCATTCTCGGTTTTGTCTTCAATCCTCTGTCGGTCTATTATTGCTATGACGACAAAGGCCATCTCGCCGCGCTTCTCTATGAAGTCCGCAATACGTTTGGCGAGATGCATTCCTATGTCGCGCCGATCGAAACACATGAAATCGATCCATCGGGCATCAAACAGGAACGCGACAAGCTGTTCTATGTCTCGCCCTTCCTCGACATGACCATGCGCTATCATTTTCGCCTGCAACCGCCGGGCGACAATTTGCGCGTCCGCATTCTCGAAAAGGATCAGCAGGGGCCGATACTGGCAGCGACATTCTCGGGCACACGCCAGGATGTCAGCACCAAAACCCTGCTGCAGGCCTTTTTCTCAATGCCCTTGTTGAGCTTCAAAATCGTTGCCGCCATTCACTGGGAGGCCGCGCGCCTCTGGGTGAAAGGTTTGCGACTGACCCCCCGCCCTGCCCCGCCGAGCCTTGCGAGCTATCGCGATGCCAGCCGCGCCGTCCTGCCGGATCCACACCCATGAATATGATGACCAGCACCGATAATTTCGACGCCGGCGTCACCCATGTGACAGCAGAAAACTTTAACAGCCTGGTGAAGAATTATCCCTGGCGGGTGCGCCAAGCCCTTGGCTTCGCCCTGATGCTCGAGCGCGGCGCGCTGGAAGTCCATCTGCCCGATGGTTGCAAATTTCGTTTTGCTGGAAGCGAAGACGGCCCCGAGGCCCTGATGATCATCCATGATCTCGATTTCGCGCGCCATCTGGCAAGCGGCGGTGAGGTCGGCATTTCAGAGGCTTTTCTGCATGGCCATTGGGAAAGCCCCAATCTCACGCGCTTTCTTGAGCTCTTCTGCGTCAACCAACCCGTCATCCAGCGCCTTCTCGATGGAAAGCCCGTGGTGCGTTTTCTGCAACGTGTCCGCCATTGGATGAACCGCAATACGAAGGCCGGATCGAAACGCAATATCCATGCGCATTACGACCTCGGCAATCAATTCTACTCAGCCTGGCTCGACAAGACGATGACCTATTCATCGGCTCTCTTCACCAGCCAGACCGGCGATCTCGCCTCGGCGCAGACCGAGAAATATGCCAATCTGGCGCGCGAAATCGATTTGCGGGCAGAGCATCATGTGCTGGAAATCGGCTGTGGCTGGGGCGGCTTTGCCGAATATGCGGCTCGCGAGATCGGCGCGCGCGTCACCGGCCTGACAATCAGCAAAGAGCAATTCGATTTTGCAACTGCACGCATGCAAGCCGCCGGATTGTCTGATCGGGTCACCATCAAAATGCTCGATTACCGCGATGAGACGGGAGTGTTCGACCGTATTGCCTCGATTGAAATGTTCGAGGCTGTCGGCGAAGAATATTGGCCGACCTATTTTAAACAATTGCGCGACCGACTCGTTGACGGCGGCAAGGCGGGCCTGCAGGTGATTACCATTCAGGAAGCGCTGTTCGAGGGCTACCGTCGCGATATTGACTTTATCCGTCGATATATTTTTCCAGGCGGCATGCTGCCGACGCCCACCATCATGCGCCACATGGGCGAAAGACATGGGCTGCCCCTCGCCCGAGAGCATGTTTTCGGCCATGATTACGCCATCACCTGCGCACAGTGGCGTGACCGCTTCCACGCCGCCTGGCCACAACTCACACCGCTTGGCTTCGACGAAAAATTCCGCCGCCTCTGGGAATATTACCTGTCCTATTGCGAGGCAGGTTTCCGCGCCGGAACAATCGACGTGCGCCAAATGGTCTTCGCCAAGACCTGATGTCGATGACAGATCACCGCAGCATCACGCGTGCGACGCTTGCAGCCTATGCGCTGCCGGCCCTGCCGCTCGCCATATTGACGCTGCCTCTCTACGTGCTCGTGCCGGCCTTCTACGCGCGCGAATTGGCTCTGCCCATTGCCGCTGTCGGCCAAGCCCTCCTCTTCGTTCGCATTGTCGATGCTCTCAGCGATCCGGTGGTCGGTGTTTTTGCCGATCGCTGGCGTCCCGCCTTCGGGCGGCGCCGTCTGTGGTTTGCGCTGGCTGCAGTGCCGACAGCAATTGGCGCTTTCTTTGTTTTCACGCCGCCCGAGGGCGCAGGCGTTTCCTATCTGATCGTCTGGGGCATGGTCCTGTCGGTTGCCTGGACCGTCGCCCTCGTCCCTTATACGGCCTGGGGCGCAGAACTCTCGACCGATTATGCGGGGCGCGCACGCATAGCTGGATGGCGCGAGACATTCGCGCTGGTCGGCACATTGCTCGCGCTCTTTGCCCAAGTGCTGGTGCCGCTCGCCGGATTTCCGGGTGAACGCGCGGTGCTTTTTGCGCTGGCAATCTTCATCGTCGCAATGCTGCCGCTTGCCACATTCATTGCCGTTGCGCGTGTGCCCGAGCCGCAGGATATGTCGCGCAAGCGGCTGGAGCTTCGCGAGGGCCTTGGCCATATGGCGCGCAACCGTCCTTTTGTGCGCCTCATTCTGGCATTCCTGCTGAATGGCTTCGCCAATGGTTTCCCGGCGACCCTGTTTTTGTTTTATGTCAGCGAGCGGCTGAAAAACGGCGATGCTGCAGGACCGCTTCTGGTCCTCTATTTTCTCTGTGGCATTGCCGGCGTACCGCTCTGGCTGAAACTCGCCGCGCGCACATCAAAACATCGCGCCTGGTGCATCGCCATGCTGCTGGCCTGCGTCTGCTTTCTCCCCGCTGTCTTTCTGGGTGCGGGCGATGTCACCATTTTCGCACTTGTCTGCGTGGGAACAGGCCTGGCGCTTGGCGCCGATCTCATGTTGCCGCCGGCCATTCAGGCCGATGCCATCGATGTCGATACAGCGACGACAGGTGAACAACGCAGCGGCCTTTATTTTGCCGCCTGGGGCCTGGCGACGAAACTTGCTCTCGCTCTGGCTGTGGGCATTGCCTTCCCGATCCTGAGCGCCGCCGGTTTCGATCCTGGTGCGGGCCTGCGCGAGGAAGGCGGCCTTGCCATGCTCGCGTTTCTTTACGCGGGTCTGCCGATCGCGCTCAAAATCGCGGCCATTGCCGTCATGTGGAATTTCCCGCTCGATGCGAAAATGCAGGCGCAATTGCGTGCCCAGATCGACGGACGCTAATCTATCGTCCTGTCGTTTTTGAAACGAGCCAGAAATACCAAGAATAGGGCAGCATGTTCACGGCCTTCAAAAGCCAAGCCATGCGCCGTGGAAATGCGATTTCAAAACCGCCCTGCTCGAAACCATTCAGAATACGACGCCCCGCCTCTTCCACACCGATCAAAAAGGGCATGGGGAAATCATTCTTGTCGGTCAGAGGCGTTTTTACAAAACCCGGCGACACGAGCTGGATGGTGATGCCCAATTTATCGAGATCGAATTTCAGCGACTCGCACATGGCAATCAAAGCCGATTTGGAAGCTGAATAAGCAATGGAACGCGGCAGCCCGCCATAGCCAGCCACTGACGAATTGACCGCGATCTGGCCGCGCCCGCGCTGCTTCATGGCCCGCACCAGAGGCCCGATCAGATTGATCGTCCCATCGACATTGACGGCAAACGTCTTGCGAAAACCATCGCCGCCGAAATCTTCCTCGCTGTCGGGGAAATAGGTTCCGACATTGAGAAAGGCGAGCGCCACGGGACCGATATTGCCTTCGACCTGCTCGATAAGCGCCTGCATGCCGGCGCGATCGATCACATCGCCCTGCATCGGGCATATCACACCGCCACGCGCTTGCGCCTGTTCTGCCAGACGCGCCAATTCTTCAGCACGGCGCGCAACGGCGACGACTTTAAAACCTTTGGCTGCTAGCTGAAGAGCGACCTCCGCACCGATGCCTGAACTGGCGCCCGTGACGAGCGCAAGACCATCTTGCGGTTTGGCGCGATAGGGAATCAGTGGCGTTCACCGAAGAAACGGTCGAGCAAGCGACCGAAGGGGCCAGTGAGATGCAATGGGCCATCGGTGACGGCAAAGCAGATGCAATCCTCACCCTCATCCGTCACCGGCTTGTGGTCGAGATCGGATTCGGCAAAGGCTATGTCGCCGCGCACATAATGGCCGGTGACGTCGGAGAAACCGCCCTTGAGAACGAGCGTGACCTCCAAGCCTTCATGTGTGTGGGAGGGCATGCGACGGCCAGCGCGCACCCAAAGAAGGCTCGCCTCGCCCCTGCCCTGATCTTCAATGCGATATTCTTTCACGCCCGGAAGCTTCGTGCGCCAGTGGACGCTTTCAAGCTCATGGCCGAGATATTGACGAAGCGGCGACGGGAGAATCGTCCCAAAATGGCGACGCGGAGCCGGGGCCATATCCTGGGCGAAAATCGCCGCCAGACGGTCCTCGCGATGCGACAAAGGCTCGGGGGCCACATTGGCCATATTCTCCGCTGCAAGATCCTCAAGCGCCGAGACATAGGCCCGGGAACCCGGCCTGAGAGCCAGATGCGAAGCAACCAAGGCATGCAGGCTGGGTTCAAGCGTTCCGGCGCAATAGGCGGCCAAGAGCGCATCTACAGGGCTGGCTTTCGCCTCTGATCCCGGATGTTCACGTTTCACGTTCATGCCCCTGCGAGCTTAGCCTACATCCGATTCATCGGATTGTTGTGATGGCTGTTACGCATCATTCTACAGCGCGGATCACTTGACCGTAAGCCCTCAAGACACAAGATGTGGTCACCTTCCTTACCGCGCCGAAAGGGTGCGGTTCCGCTCAAGAGAACAAAATGACCATCCAGCCAGACGTCCTTGCCGCCATCGGGAAGACCCCCCTGATCAAGCTCCGCCATGCCTCCGAGGCAACCGGCTGCACGATTCTGGGTAAGGCCGAGTTCATGAACCCCGGTGGCTCGGTCAAGGATCGCGCGGCTCTGGCCATTGTCCGGGACGCCATGGCCGCGGGCGCCCTGCGTCCGGGTGGCACGATTGTCGAGGGAACGGCAGGCAATACCGGGATCGGCCTGGCGCTGGTCGCCAATGCGCTCGGCTTCAAGACCGTGATCGTCATTCCCGATACGCAATCGCAGGAAAAGAAGGACATGCTGCGCCTGCAAGGCGCCGAGCTGATCGAAGTCCCGGCTGTGCCTTATTCCAATCCGAACAATTACGTAAAATTGTCGGGACGTCTAGCGGAGCGGTTGGCGAAAGAACATCCGCAAGGCGCGATCTGGGCCAATCAATTCGACAATATTGCCAATCGCCGCGGCCATTACGACACGACAGGTCCGGAAATATTCGAGCAGACCGACGGCAAGGTCGATGGCTTCACCTGCGCGGTCGGCACGGGCGGCACGCTGGCGGGCGTCGGCATGGCGCTGAAAGAGCGCAAGCCATCGGTGAAAATCGCCATTACCGATCCGATGGGCGCAGCGCTCTACAATTTCTACAAGCATGGCGCGCTGAAAGCCGAAGGCACATCGATCACCGAGGGCATCGGACAGGGCCGCATCACCGCCAATCTGGAGGGCGCGCCCATCGATATGGCGTTTCAGGTGTCCGATGAGGAAGCGCTGCCGATCCTGTTCGATCTCGCCGAACATGAAGGCATGCTGCTGGGTGGCTCGGCAGGCATCAATATTGCCGGCGCCATGCGGCTCGCCAAAGAAATGGGGCCGGGCCATACGATTGTGACCATCCTGTGCGATGGCGGGGCGCGCTATGCGTCCAAACTTTTCAACCCGCAATTCCTGCGGGAGAAGAAACTGCCTGTGCCGCACTGGATGGAGCGCGTCTCGCAGATCGCTCCCGCTTTCGTGTGAAAAATCCATGTGCAGCAATTTTGAGGGGATGACATGAACGACACAGGCGCAGGCTCACCCCATCTCGTATCCACAGAATGGCTCGCCTCCAGGCTCGGCCAACCGGGCATGGTGATTGTCGATGGATCCTGGTATCTGCCGACGCTCAATCGCGATCCACGCAAAGAATATCTCGCAGAACATATTCCCGGCGCGGTTTTCTTCGATCTCGACGCGACATCCGATCAGCAATCGCCTTTGCCGCATATGCTGCCGACGCCAACGTCTTTCGCCAGTTCGATGCGAAAACTCGGCATTGGCGATGGCGCGCAAATCGTCGTCTATGACGGCATTGGGCTGTTTTCTGCGCCGCGCATCTGGTGGATGCTGCGCGCCTTCGGAGCGCGCGACGTTGTTATTCTCGACGGCGGTCTGCCGAAATGGAAAGCCGAAAACCGCCCGCTCGAAGATGGCGAAGTGCGTCGCGCTGCCACCCATTTCAACGCGCGCCTCGACCATACGATTGTGGCGACGATGAGCGATGTGCAACGCGCGCTTGAAACCGGCAGCGCACAGATACTCGATGCGCGTCCAGCCGAGCGTTTTCGCGGCGAAGCGCCAGAGCCGCGGCCGGGCCTGCGCAAGGGCCATATTCCGGGCTCGAAAAACGTGCCCTTCGCCAAGCTTGTTGAAAATGGCCGCCTAAAACCGGCTGCCGAACTCGTCACCGTGCTCGATGAACTGGGCATTGAGACCAATCGTCCGGTCATCACATCCTGCGGCTCGGGTGTCTCGGCTGCCATTCTCACTCTGGCGCTGACAATTGCCGGTCGACAGGCCGGCACGCTTTACGATGGATCCTTCGCGGAATGGGGCCTGCCCGACGGGCCGCCGGTCGCCCCAGAAAGCTGAGCAGCAGTTTCAGGAGAGGCAGGCGCAACTTGCGCCCGCCTTTCCTCGTTCCTGTGAACAACGCGTCACGGCCGCAAGCGCTGACGACGCCGCACAGGAGCACCGCCATGTGTGATTATTCGCTCGAAATGTATGGATCGCGGCCTGCACGCGCATCGGAACGTTACGTGACGACACGCTTTGCCTCGGGTTCTATCGGACTGACCGCGCCAAAAGATTGCAACACCGCCATTTGCGTTCAGTACGACACGCCGCTGGTGCTTGAAAACATCCCGCATGAAATCCAGACGGCGCTGGGCGTGCGCAGCATTGAGGAGGTTGTTTTCATCCGCCTCGACCAGGGCACCTACCGCGATGGAATCCGCTTCCAGAACGGGCGCCAGATTTGCCTGCAGCAATTATCCACCGGAGTCGGGGCCGCCGTCATGCGCCTGCCCGAAGCAATACGACCACCGGTCCGGGTCCATGCGAAAGCAGGCTGACCACCGCAAGGAATTGTGAAAATGGACCGACCCAGCCTCTCAGGACCGGGCCGGTCTAAAAAAACCTGTTTATTCCGTAGGTTGAGACGGGATGACTAGATCGCAGGCCGTTGCTGATTATTTGTGCAAAAAACTGCCAATATTTTCAGCATGTCGCCCGATAAAATATCGCTCTATGGTCCCTTTTTGACGGCTGGCCGTCGGGGCGCCTTGCGAAACATGGCCGTAGCGCTGTGGCACGGCAGGTGCTATGAGCCCGCCATTGCAAATCGTTCGAGCGCCTCCGGACCTGGAGGCGGAGCCGGCCGGAACTGCGGGGAGTTACGAGCGCGCATGAAAAAGATCGAGGCGATCATCAAGCCGTTCAAGCTGGATGAAGTGAAGGAAGCTCTGCAGGAAGCGGGGCTTCAGGGAATCACCGTCACCGAAGCCAAGGGGTTTGGCCGGCAGAAAGGTCACACGGAACTCTACCGTGGGGCTGAATATGTCGTGGACTTCCTGCCCAAGGTGAAGATCGAAATCGTGCTCGGCGACGACATGGTCGACCGTGCCGTCGAGGCCATCCGCAAGGCCGCCCAAACGGGCCGGATCGGCGATGGCAAGATTTTTGTATCCAATATCGAGGGGGCCATTCGCATCCGCACCGGAGAGACCGGAACGGACGCGATCTGACCTCGGGCCACCCGGCCCAATCCCGACAGACTGTTTCCAGGGTCTGCAAGGCGCCAAGGCGCCCCAAAGACCCTGACAAACCGGTCGGACTGCGCAAGCGGTTCGGCCATCAACCGAGAGCCGCCACGAGCCTCACCCCGGCTGAACGTTTCTGAAGAGAGGGACTAAACGATGAAGACCGCCAAGGACGTCCTGAAGGCGATCAAGGACAATGACATCAAGTATGTCGATCTGCGTTTCACCGATCCGCGTGGCAAGTGGCAGCACGTGACCTTCGACCAGACCCTGGTCGATGAGGAAATGTTCTCCGAAGGCACGATGTTCGACGGCTCCTCGATCGCTGGCTGGAAGGCGATCAATGAGTCGGACATGACCCTCCTGCCCGATCCGACCTCGGCCTGCATGGACCCGTTCTTCGCGGCCTCCACGATGGTCATCACCTGCGACGTGCTCGAGCCCTCCACAGGCGAGCCCTACAATCGCGATCCGCGCGGCATTGCCAAGAAGGCGGAAGCCTTCCTGAAGTCCACGGGCATCGGCGACACGGCCTTCTTCGGCCCCGAAGCCGAATTCTTCGTCTTCGACGACGTGCGCTTCAAGGCCGACCCGTACAACACGGGCTTCGTTCTCGACAATATCGAACTGCCGACCAACATGGACACGGCTTACGAGGGCGGCAATCTCGGCCACCGCGTGCGCACCAAGGGCGGCTATTTCCCGGTTCCGCCGATCGACTCGGCTCAGGACATGCGCGGCGAAATGCTTGCGGCCATGCAGTCCATGGGCGCTGTCGTCGAAAAGCACCACCACGAAGTCGCCTCCGCGCAGCATGAACTTGGTCTCAAGTTCGGCACGCTGACGACGATGGCCGACCACATGCAGGTCTATAAATACTGCATCCATCAGGTCGCGCAGAGCTATGGCAAGACGGCAACGTTCATGCCCAAGCCCATCTATGGCGACAATGGCTCGGGCATGCATGTCCACCAGTCGATCTGGAAAGCCGGCAAGCCGGTCATGGCCGGCAACAAATATGCCGACCTCAGCCAGGAATGCCTGTGGTACATCGGCGGCATCATCAAGCATGCCAAGGCGCTGAACGCTTTCACCAACCCGTCGACGAACAGCTACAAGCGTCTCGTCCCGGGCTATGAAGCCCCCGTGCTGCTCGCCTATTCGGCGCGCAACCGTTCGGCCTCCTGCCGCATCCCCTATACGGCGAACCCGAAGGCCAAGCGCGTGGAAGTTCGCTTCCCCGATCCGACAGCCAATCCCTATCTCGCTTTCGCGGCCATGCTCATGGCTGGCCTCGACGGTATCGCCAACAAGATCGATCCGGGCCCGGCCATGGACAAGGATCTCTACGATCTCCCCCCGAAGGAGCTCAAGAAGATCCCGACCGTCTGCGGCAGCCTGCGCGAAGCTCTGTCGAACCTCGACAAGGACCGCACCTTCCTCAAGGCAGGCGGCGTGTTCAACGACGACTTCATCGACAGCTATATCGAGCTGAAGATGCAGGACGTGATGCGCTTCGAAATGACGCCGCATCCGGTCGAATTCGACATGTATTATTCCTGCTGATTATTGCAGGACAGAAAAAGAAAGGCCCGGAGCGATCCGGGCCTTTTTTGTTGCAGAAACTATTCCGCTGCCTGTCGCACCGGCACCCTGCGCGGGGGCTTTTTTGCGGCGACCTTCCGCACAGCTTTGCGCTTCAAACTCTTTGCCTTCTTCGGCGCGGTCTTCGGTATGGGGTCCTCATCCTCAACACCAATGGTCACCAGCTTCACCGGCTGGCCGTTGGGAAAACGAACGATGAGATCCAGCGTGCCGCCCATGGCTTCGATATAGGTCCGCAAGGTCGAGAGCAGAAGGTCGCTGCGGCTTTCCAGCTTGCTGATGGCCACCTGCCCCACACCCAATTTCTTGGCGAGCTTCTTTTGCGTCAGCGCGCGTGCCTTGCGCATCTGCTGCAACGTCACCGCTTCATTGATGAGTTCTGCGGAGCGTTTTTTAATCGCGGCCTGTTCTGCGGTGGGGAGCCGCGCGATCATCTCTTCCAATGTCACAAATCGCTTCTGTTCCATCGCAAATGATCCTGCCATCGCTTTTCAGCTGTTCGAATGAGCCGCTTGTAAAATAATTCCGAATTCACTCCGGCCTTGGAGCCACCGACCAACAAAACCGCACGGCGAACGGGATCAAAGGCATAAGCAATCCGCCATGGATGGCCAGCGACGCTGCAACGCAATTCCTTCAAATTCGCAATCCGCGCGCCTTTCAAAGTGTCCGCATAAGGGCGCCCCAGAGCGGGGCCGAAGGCTTCCAACATGGCAGCTGCGGCGTAAATTTCGACCTGCTGGGATGCAGAAAGAGCCGAAATCTCCTCGTCAAAATCAGGATGCGCCAAAACAACCCAACCCATGGAATATAACCTCAAAGATATATTCTGAAAAGCCCTGAAATATGCCCCAAGCTTCCGCTTCCTGTTGATCCCCGTCAATGCCGCCATGGCTAAACAAGAGGAGAATACGCTCAACCATCAGGAGAGACACATGTCGCATTTCCACGCCGTCGTCTGGATCGATCACAGCGAAGCGCGCGTTTTTCATTTCAATGTGGAGGCGACGGACAAGCTGACGCTGAAGTCGCATCATTCAAGAAAGAAACAGAACGGCAGCCAGGATGCGCGCTTCCTACATGTCGTTGCCAAAGCCGTCTCCGATGCCGGCGAGATTCTCATCACCGGGCCGGGTGAGGCAAAGACAGAGCTGATCAAACATATCGGCCATCATGATGAGCATCTCCTTTCGCGCATCTGCGGCGTTGAACCAGCAGATCACCCGAGTGACGGGCAGATCGTCGCCCATGCACGGCGATATTTTGGCGCCCTCGACCGGACCATCGCACAAAAAGCGGTGTGATGGCCAGGCCAACGATCAAGCCGGAGATATGCCCATGATGCCGCGCACCGCTTTGCTAAAAACATCCGCATTGCTTCTGGCCCTGATTGCAGGCCCTTCTTTCGCCCACGCCGCGCAGGATGAGATTCTGGTCAAGCAGGGCCGCATATTGGCGGAAGCGCTTTGCGCCGATTGTCATACATTCGGCGGCAATCGACGACGCGATGCCTCGCCGCCGGATTTGGCCGCTGTCGGCGCCATGGCGCAAACGACAGCGCTCTCGCTGCGCGTCTTCCTGCGCTCCTCGCATGCCAATATGCCCGACATCATTCTCGACGATGTGCAGATCGACTCGCTCATCGCCTTCATTCTCGATCTGGGGGGCAAGTAACCCCCATTCGCAGGCAGGCCATCGCACAGGCGGAGATGAAAATGATCACCCATATTCTGATCTCGACCGACGGATCCGAAACGGCCGAGAAAGCCATCGATCACGGATTGGAACTGGCGCGCCAGCTCGCTGCCAAAGTCACGATCCTCACCGTGACGGAACGCTGGTCGGCTCTGGAAATGGCACGCAAAGCGCGAGAAGGCGCCCATAATCCCCTGCAGGATTACAACGAACTGGCCGAGCGCCACGCGACAATCGTGCTGGAACGCGCAAAGGAAAAGGCCAAACAGGCAAAGATCGATTGCGAGACGGTCTATAAGGCCGACAGCGGTCCGGCAGAGGCCATTGTGGCCGAGGCCGAGCGGAGCAAGGCCGATCTGATCGTCATGGCCTCGCATGGCCGGCGCGGCCTCGACAGGGTCATGCTCGGCAGCGTCACCCAGCGCGTTCTGGCCCTCACGGCGCGCCCGGTGCTGGTTTATCGCTAGAGTGCCGCCAAGCTCCGGCCCTGACCTGTGAAAAACCGGACGTTTCCGTTCCGTTCCCTGTTGCGCCGCATTCATGCGATAGTGCATTACCAAGGCGAGTCGTGGGCCCCCGGCCCCTCGATACGGATGATCCACAAACAAGGGCGGCCCAATGGCTTCGGACGGCGATCTTTTCGGCGGTGGTGCGGCGTGCAAGCAGCCCCCGCAAAAGGCCAGCCCCAGCAAAGCGGCCAGCGAGCCGCGCCGGGCTGTGGGCACGCCCTCGGAAGCTGGCTATACGGCGGCATCCATCGAAGTTCTGGAGGGGCTGGAGCCCGTCCGCCGGCGCCCTGGCATGTATATTGGCGGCACCGATGAGGCCGCGCTGCATCACCTCTTTGCCGAAGTCATCGACAATTCGATGGATGAGGCCGTGGCCGGTCATGCGACCTTTATCGAAGTCACGCTGGAGAAAGACGGCTGGCTGACGGTCACCGACAATGGCCGCGGCATTCCCATCGACCCGCATCCGAAATTTCCGAAAAAATCGGCGCTCGAAGTCATCATGACGACCCTGCATGCGGGCGGCAAATTCGACTCGGGCGCTTATCAGACATCTGGCGGTCTGCACGGCGTCGGCATTTCCGTCGTCAATGCTTTGTCCGAGCGGCTCGAAGTGGAAGTCGCGCGCGGGCAGATGCTCTATCGGCAAGTGTTTGAACGCGGCCATGCCAAAGGAAAAATCGAGACAGTCGGCAAAGCGCCGAACCGTCGCGGCACGCGCGTGCGCTTCAAGCCCGATGCAGAAATTTTCGGCAAGAGCGCGCATTTCAAACCGGCGCGTCTTTTCCGCATGTCGCGCTCAAAGGCCTATCTTTTCGGCGGCGTCGAAATCCGCTGGTCCTGCGATACGAGTCTGATTTCCGGCTCCGATATTCCTGCCCAAGCCGTGTTTCGCTTCCCCGGCGGATTGAAAGATTATCTCGCGCAGGACATTGAGGGGCGCGAACAGGTTCTCGACCAGACCTTTTTCGGCAAGGTTGAAAAACCGGGCGGCCATGGCTCGCTGGAATGGGCCGTCTCCTGGCTCGCACAGGATGATGGTTTCGTTCATTCCTATTGCAACACAATCCCCACGCCCGATGGCGGAACGCATGAAACGGGCCTGCGAACGGCACTTCTGCGCGGATTGAAGGATCATGCCGAGCGTATCAATCAGAGCAAACGCGCCTCAATCATCACCTCCGACGATGTCATGGTGTCCTGCGCCGCGCTGATTTCCGTCTTCATTCGCGAGCCGGAATTTCAGGGCCAGAACAAGGGCCGTCTGATGACGGTCGAGGCAACGCGTATTGTGGAAGGCACGATCCGCGATTCATTCGATCATTGGCTGGCAGAGCGCCCCTCGGTCGCCACGCGTCTGCTGGATTGGACGATCGAGCGCGCCGAGGACAGGCTGCGCCGCCGCGCCGAGAAAGATGTTGCGCGCAAGACCGCCGTGCGCAAATTGCGCCTGCCCGGAAAGCTTGCCGATTGTTCGAATACGAGTGCGGAAAATTCCGAGCTCTTCATCGTCGAAGGCGATTCCGCCGGTGGCTCTGCCAAACAGGCGCGCGACCGCGCGACACAGGCCATTCTGCCGCTGCGCGGAAAAATTCTGAACGTCGCCTCAGCCACGCGCGACAAGCTTGCCGGCAATCAGCAACTCGCCGACCTTGTTCTGGCGCTGGGTTGCGGCACGGGTACGCAATACAAGCCGGCGGAACTGCGCTATGAGAAGGTCATCATCATGACCGACGCCGATGTCGATGGCGCACATATTGCCTCGCTGCTGATCACCTTCTTCTATCGGCAAACGCCGAAACTGATCGAAGACGGCCATCTCTATCTCGCCGTGCCGCCGCTCTATAAATTGACGCAAGGATCGAAGACGGCCTATGCGCGCAACGATGCGCATCGCGAAGAGCTGCTCAAGACGCTCTTTTCTGGCCGCGGCAAGGTCGAGACGAGCCGGTTCAAGGGGCTGGGTGAAATGCTCCCCGCCCAGCTCAAAGAAACGACCATGGACCCGCGCCGGCGGACCCTTCTCAAAGTCGTGATCCAGAATGAGGACAGGGAGGAAACCTCCTCCTCCGTGGAAAGGTTGATGGGCAATAAGCCGGAGGCCCGCTTTGCCTTTATCCAGGAACGCGCCACCTTTGCCGCCGAGAAGGATCTGGTCGATATTTGAGCCTCTGGGTGAGGAGACAGGCCCCTTTTTCATTGACTTGCCCGCGTTTCCCGCTATTGCTTGCCCCGGTGCACCGGCCTCCGCGCGAGCCCGTCCACCCGTTCCGCTGCAACTCTGGCAGCGTGCTCCCGAAATTTGTATCGCGCAATCAGCGGTGGCCTAGAGGCCCTAAGCCCGCTGCGTTAGGCAAACTTACATATGACATTCGATGAACTCGGCCTGAGCGAGAAAGTCCTCCAAGCCGTTGTAGCCTCGGGCTACACCAATCCCACGCCGATCCAGGAACAGGCCATTCCCCACGCTTTGGCCGGCCGCGACGTTCTCGGCATTGCCCAGACCGGCACGGGAAAAACCGCCGCCTTCACTTTGCCCATGCTGTCGCGTCTGGAAACGGGCCGCGCACGGGCGCGCATGCCACGCACGCTGATCCTTGAACCAACACGCGAGCTTGCTGCGCAGGTCGAGGAAAGCTTTGCCAAATACGGCGTCAACCACAAGCTCAACGTCGCTTTGCTGATCGGGGGCGTGTCCTTCGCCGATCAGGAAGCCAAAATCATGCGCGGCGCCGATGTGCTGATTGCAACACCCGGCCGTCTGCTCGATTTTGCCGAACGCGGCAAACTTCTGCTCACCGGCATTGAGATCCTCGTCATCGACGAGGCCGACCGCATGCTGGATATGGGTTTCATCCCGGATATCGAGCGCATCTGCAAACTCGTGCCCTTCACGCGTCAGACCCTGTTTTTCTCGGCGACCATGCCGCCCGAGATTACGCGCCTGACCGAGCAATTCCTGCATAATCCGGCGCGTGTCGAAGTCGCGCGCGCATCCTCCACGGCCACCACGATCACGCAAGGACTTGTCGCCTCGCATGGCGGCGGCGCCAAGCGCGAGACCTTGCGCCAGCTGATCCGTGGCGCAGAGAATCTCAAAAACGCAATCATCTTCTGCAATCGCAAACGCGATGTCGCCATCGTGCACAAGTCGCTGCAGAAGCATGGCTTCCCGGTCGGCGCTCTGCATGGCGACATGGACCAGCGTGCGCGCATGGCCTCGCTCGATGCTTTCAAGAACGGCGCCGTCGATCTGCTCGTGTGCTCGGATGTCGCGGCCCGCGGGCTCGATATTCCCGATGTCAGCCATGTCTTCAATTTCGACGTGCCCACACATTCGGAAGATTACGTCCATCGTATCGGCCGAACCGGCCGTGCTGGCCGCTCAGGCGTTGCCTATACAATCGTGACCCGCGCCGACGCGCGCTATGCCGAAGACATCGAGAAATTGATCGGCAAGAAAATCGACTGGTTCGGCCCCGCCCTCGACCAATTGCCGGAAGGCGAAGTCGAGGAATCCGATGATCGCCGCCGCGGACGCGGCCGTCGCGAAGGCGGTGGGCGTGGCGAGCGCGGCGAACGCCGTGGACGCGAACCACGCGAGCCGCGTGAAAGCCACGAGCGCAGCCCACGCAGCGAGAACCGCGAAACTGCGGAAGTGGACGATCAGCCGATTATGCCGGCCCCGGCGCCGCGCGCGCCCCGGCCCGAGCGCGAGCCGCGCCGAGAGCCCCAGCCCCAGCCGCGCCAGGAAAGGAGCATGGAGCCCCGCTCCCATGATCGTTTCCGCAACGACCGGCGTCGGCGCGACGACGATCTCGGCCCGCCAGTCGTGGGCCTTGGCGATCATGTTCCCTCCTTCCTTCTGCGTCCGGTGATCCTCAAGCCGCTGAAAACGGTGGAAGCCGAAGAAACCGCGGAAGCAAACGAAGAATAGTGATCGCGCCCCTGCTTGCCGTTGGCTTTGCAGGGGCTAGACTTTCGCCAGACCCGAAGGTGCCGTGCCAGACGCGGCCGAACGGGCTGGAGGAAAAACATGACGCTTCTTTCGCGCGCCCTGCCATGGGCAGCCGCTATCACCCTTCCCCTGCTGGTCACGCCTGCCCTGTCGCAGGATCGCGTCAATGTCGGCGCCGTCGGCAACAGCAGCGACGTCGGCATTTATGTCGCCGAGGCCAAGGGCTATTTCACGGCCGAAAAGCTCGATGTGAAATTCAATGTCTTCGATTCGGCCGCACGCATGATCGCGCCTCTGGGCACCGGCGATCTCGATGTCGGATCGGGCGCAGCCTCTGCCGGGCTTTATAATGCCGGCGCGCGCAAGATCGATATTCGCGCCGTTGCCGATCGGGGCCGCACCGCGCAAGGCTACATGTATCAAACGCTGATGATCCGCAAAGACCTGCTCGATAGCGGCCGCGTGAAGGATTATGCCGATCTCAAAGGCCTGAAATTTGCCGTCGCTGCGCCGGGCGTGACAGCGCTCTCCGTCACCAATGAAGCGCTGAAGCGCGGCGGCCATAAATTCGCCGATGCCGAAGTCGTGGCTCTCGGATTCCCGGCCCAGGTCGGCGCCTTTGCTGCCAAGGCCATCGATGCCTCGATCATGGTCGAGCCCTTCGCCACGCGGCTGGTAAATGACGGCATTGCAGTTCGATGGAAATCGACGGAAGATTTTTACACCAACAACCAGATCTCGATGATCTTCTTTGGCGACAAATTTGCCCGCGAGAAACCCGATGTCGCAAAGCGCTTCATGAAAGCCTATGTGCGCGCGATCCGCGATTACAATGACGCGCTCGAAGACGGCAAATGGAAGAAAACCGCTCACGCCGAAGAGATTATAGCAATCCTGTCGAAAAACCTGAACATGAAGCCCGAACTGCTGCGTGAGGTTCTGCCCCATGCTGCAGACCCCGATGGACGCCTCGACCTCGCCTCAATGCGCAAGGACCTCACCTTTTTTCAGGAGCAGGGACTTGTGACCGACAAAGCTCAAAGGGTGGAATCCATCGTCGACATGAGTTTTGTCGAAGCTGCGGTGAAAGAATTGGGGCCGTATAAGCCCGCAAAATAACTTGCGATCATTGGCCTGTCCCCTCTCCCGCTTGATCGGGAGAAGGGACAGCACCAAATCGCGCTTATCTGTTTCCGAGCGCAATGGCCGCACGCGCCTTGTCGACGAGATCCTGCGGCGTTGCATAGAGTTTGGCGATCAGCCTCTGCAATTCCTCACCTGCAATCGGCTCAATATCGAGATTGATCCTCTTGGCCTCAGCAACGAGATCATTGTCTGTCATGGCTGCCATAAAAGCCTTGCGGAGCATGGCGACGCGTTCCTCCGGCACGCCGGGAGCCACCACATAGGGGCGCCCGAAGGTCGATTGCGAATAGATGAGCTCGAGAATCTGTCGCTGCTCTTCCGTCTTGGCAAAATCGCGTGCCAGCGGGACGCCCATTTTATCCAGTGCCGGATAGCCCTTGTTCGATTCCTGCACGAGCGGCTTGACCAGATTATCCTTGAACCAATTCGGATAAGTCACCGCCACGCTGGACCAGGTCTGACCGCAGCCGCCCTGCACTTCTGAACGCTCAAGCGCCAGATTGATTTCTCGCGTACCGGGGTATCCAGCAACGATCTTGAATTTCGCGCCCATCAGATTGCGCAGAAGCACAGCAAAATCGCGCGTCGATGCACCATCCGCCGAGGCGCCGATCACAAGCTCCTTGTCGAAGACATCGGTAAATGTCTTGACCGGCGAATCCGTGCGCACGAGGCAGACATAGGCATCGCTATTGGCATTGCCGATATAATGAAACTTCGACATGTCATGCGTCGGCCGTTTGCCTTCGCCAAACAATGGCTCGACCACAGCACCCATGAAGAGCGCGCCGATCACCGTGCCGTCTTTTGGCGCGACATTATAAATATGCGCTGCGGCAATATTGGAGGCAGCCCCCGGCATGTTTTGCACGACAATGGTCGGGTTCCCCGGAATGTGGCGCCCGATGTAGCGCGAGATCAGCCGTCCATAGAGATCATATCCACCGCCCGGCGATGACCCGATAATGATCGAGACGTTACGGCCCCGATAAAAATTGGCGAGTGCATCCTGCGCTTGTGCGGCGGTGCTTGCGAGCAAACCTGCAAACAGGGCTGCGCTGACCAGAACGGTCGATCGACGTTTCATGTTCTCTCCCTCATGCGACCCTTTGACGGGGCGTCTCTACCTAAGTCTAAACGGGCCAGCGCACCTTGCAAGGGGACGGGTGCAAAAGCTAAAGTCCCGCCGGCGCCATCAAGGCGGAAGAAAAAAGACAAAGGGAGAGACTATGTCGCGCGACATCGAGCTGACATTGGCCTGCGGGGATTATGAGATTGTCCGCGCCTTGAAGGAGGGCACGGTCAAGCCGGATGGGATCCAGCTCACCATGGTGACCAAGCAGGATTCCTCGACCCGCCACTGGCGGTTTCTGAGAAACAATGAATTCGACGTCGCCGAACTTTCGAGCTCATCCTATCTGATCGCCAAGGATCAGGGTTTTGCCGTCGATTCCCTTCCGGTCTTCCTGCATCGCCGCTTCCGTCATGGCTTTGTTTTCATCAACACCAAAAAGGGCATCAAATCCGCAAAGGATCTGATCGGCAAGAAGATCGGCGTCAAATCCTATCAGGTCTCGGCCATTCTGTGGTTGCGCGGCATTCTCGAACATGAATATGGCGTGCCGCACAAGAGCTGCGAATGGTTCTCGGAAATCGACGAAGATGTCGAATTCATCCCGCCCACCGATTTGAAACTCACGCGCCTGCCTGATGACAAATCTGTCGAGCAAATGCTTGTCGATGGAGAGCTCGATGCTGTGCTGCATCCCGATCTCATCGAGCCCATGCTCAAAAAGGACCCGAATGTTGCCCGGCTTTTCCCCGATTATAAGGCCGACGAAATCGCCTATTACAAGAAGACGCAGATTTTCCCGATCATGCACGTGATGGGAATTCGCCAGAGCATTGTCGAAAAATACCCTTGGGTTCCGGTTGAACTCTACAAGGCGTTCAATGCCGCCAAAACCATCGCGATGAAGCGCATGGAAAATCCACGCATCGCGCCCGTTGCCTGGTATCGCGAGGCCTGGGAAGAGCAAGAAGAAATCCTCGGCCTCGATCCATGGGAATATGGAATGACGCCGAAGAACATCCATAATCTCGAGACGCTTGTCGGCTATTCCTATGAACAGGGGCTGATGAAGAATAAAATGTCGCTCGACCAGCTCTTCCTCAATGTCGAACAGGGAAGAAAGCGCGGCACGTTCCGGGTGTAAAATCTCGAGCGCATGAGCAGCGAAACAATCCAGAATGCACAGGCCATTTCTGGATTGTTTCCGCTCATGCGGGGCATGATGAGATTATGAAAGTGCCGGCCAGACGTTACGCGTGAACAGATCGAGCGATGTCTGCAATTCGGCAGCCGACAAATCGCCAAAGGCAAATTGCCCGACCAGATAATTGCATTGGCTCTCTTGCATCTGCGCGCGCAGGAGCCGCGCCACAGTGTCTGGCGCACCTGCAATCCCCTTGCCCTGAGTGTGCAGAGCATCCCATGTATCGGGTCGCGGATGGTGCGCTGTGCTGCCGAGTTTGCGGGCAAGATGGGTGAAAGAACGATGCCAATTGGGATAGGCACGCCGCGCCAGACTTAAAGCCTCTTCATCTGTGCTCGCCACAACAATGAAACGCCCAAGCCCCATCAATGCCGCGTCGTGGCCTGCACCCCGCGCACTGCGATAGGCCTCGCAACAGGCTCTCGCCTCTTCCGCCGTATCGAGTGAAATGGTCTGCCAGCCGCGCATGGCCGCGCGCTCGGCGCTGTCGGGTGAATGGACGCCATACCAGACAGGCGGCGTCGGCTTTTGCAGGCAAGCGACCTTTAACTCGATGGCATCAAGCGGCGCAGGCCGGCCCGGCTCCCGGAAAACACCGGTTTCCAGCGCTTCCAGAACCAAGGGCAAACGCGCCCTGAAGATCGCCTCTGAATCTTGGGGCTCGACGCCATAGAAGCGCAATTCGCCAGGCGCAGACCCACGCCCAAAACCGATCACAAGCCGCCCATGGCTCAATTGATCGAGCATGCAGATTTCTTGAGCAAGGCGCAGAGGATGATAGAGCGGAAGCGCATAGACCATCGGGCCGAAGCGCAGATTTTTCGTCCGCTGCGCGACGGAGGCCAGAAACACATTTGGCGAAGGCGCCATGCCAAGCGCCGTGCCGTGATGCTCTGCCAGATGATAGGCGTAAAACCCGGCCCGATCATAAGCCTCGATCAGCGCCAGACGTTCGTCGAGAAATTGCGCAATCGGCAGGGCGTCATTATCCAGATGATCGAAGACACCCACCTTCATATCCACAACCCCTGCCCGCTTTTTTGATGCTATCGGGCCTTTCGCCGGCTCGTTTGTCAAGCACCGCCCGGCGGTTGACCGGATCGGCTCGCGGCGTCAGGATGCGCGCACAAGACAAGCCGAAAGGCAGATTCCAGGGAGGCCACATGCCAGGCAGGTGGAGCGCAGGGCTTGCCCTGATCGCCGGTATTTTTTGCGGGACCGCAGCGCAGGCGCAAGAAGCCGTCGCCGGCTTCTATCGCGGCAAAAACATCCAGATGGTGATCGGCTCCTCACCGGGGGGCGGCTACGATCTCTACGGGCGGCTCGTTGCCCGCCATATGGGAAAATATATCCCCGGACAGCCGAATGTCGTTGCCAGCAATATGTCGGGCGCGGGCTCCATCGTCGCTACGCAACATATTGCCATTGCCGCACCCAAGGATGGGACGGTGATAGGCGCCATCTTTCCCGGCGCGCTCGTCGAACAGCTGGTCGGCGACAAGGGCAAAATCAAATATGATGCCCGCAAGCTCAATTTTATCGGCAGCGCGAATAATGAACTCTATGTCTGCATTGTCCGTGCGGACGCGGGCGTAACGGATTTTCCGGATTTTCTGAAGCGCAATGTTTTGATCGGCGCCAGCGCAGCTGGTGGCTCGACGCGCGACTTCCCTCTTCTGCTGAACAATTTGTTCGGCGCCAATTTCAAGATCGTCAGCGGCTATCCGGGCTCGAACGAGATTCTTCTCGCCATTGAAAAAGGCGAAGTCCAGGGAACATGCGGTGTGGGCTGGTCGACGGTGTCCGTGCAACGCTCGCAATGGCTGCGCGATGGTTTCATCAAGATCGTCGCGCAAGAAGGCATGCGCTCGGCAGCCGAGCTCGACAAGCAGGGCGTGCCGCTGGCCTATTCCTTCGCAAAAACACCGCGCGACCAGCAGGTCATGCAGGTTCATTACGAACCATTGAGCTTTGGCCGTCCCTTTATTGCGGCAGCCGAAGTGCCGGCAGATCGTATCGAGGCGCTGCAGGCAGCATTCATGAAAGCCATGGAAGATCCCGATCTGCGCTCCGAGGCCGAACGCCTGCGGCTCGACATAGCCCCTGCTTCCGGAAAAGAAGTGGCCGCAATCGTGAACAAAATTTACGATCTGCCGCAGGAGATCATCGACGCTGCACGCGCAGCCATCGGAAGCAAATAAGCCCTCTCAAGAAGAAAAAAACGGAGAAGAAAATGGCCGTCGCTCACAATCCACCTTTCCGCGCCGAAGTCATCGGCTCATTTCTGCGCCCCGATGCCATCAAAAATGCGCGCGACGCGCATCATGAAGGCCGGATCAGCCATCCCGAATTGCGCGCCATTGAGGATGAGGAAATCCGCAAGGTGATTGCGATGCAGGAAAGCGTCGGCCTCAAAGTTGCGACCGACGGCGAATTCCGACGCTCGACCTATTCGGAGAATTTCACCACGCAGGGCCTGACTGGTGTGCGCAGCGAGCATGTGGGCAGCGGCGACTGGGCCTATTCCGATGGCAAGGGCGGCACACGCGCCGCACGCGTTCCCGTTGTTTCGGCGCCGATCAAATGGACCGCATCGGTCAACGTGCCGAACTTCAGCTTTCTGCAGGCCAATGTCAAAACGGCCATGCCGAAAATCACCCTGCCCGGCCCCTGCTATATTCATTACCGCTCGGGCCGCGCCAATATTTCAAAAGACGTCTATCCCAATCTCGATGATTTCTGGAACGATCTCGCCAAGGCCTATCATTCGGAAATGCAGGCCCTCTATGATGCAGGCTGCCGCTATGTCCAGCTCGATGAGACATCGCTGGCCAAACTCGGCGATCCCAAAATCCAGAAAGCGCTGGAACAACGCGGCGACGATTGGCGGCAATTGATCGAGGTCTATACGGATGCGACGAACGCTGTCGTCGCCGGCGCACCGAAGGGCATGCATGTCGCCATGCATTTGTGCCGCGGCAATCAGGCCGGGCATTGGCAGGCGGAGGGCGGCTACGATCTCGTTGCCGAGCGACTGTTCCGAAAGGTCAACATCCAGACCTATCTGATGGAATTCGATTCCCCGCGCGCCGGCAATTTCGATCCTTTGCGCCACCTGCCCGCCGACAAACTCGTTGTGCTGGGTCTGGTCTCCAGCAAGGTCGCGCAGCTTGAGGATCGCGCCAAAGTGCGCGCGCGTCTCGACGAGGCGGCGAAAATCGTGCCCATCGATCAACTCGCCATCAGCGCCCAATGCGGCTTTGCAAGTTCGGTCCCCGGCAATCCGCTGTCGCAAGCCGATCAGCGCGCCAAGCTCGACTTGATCGTCTCGATCGCCAATGAGGTCTGGGGCTAGGCCAAGCCGGGCGGTGGGCCGAAAGCCCATCGCCCCCGTTGCCGATCTTTAACCTTTTTGGGGCGATAATCTTCTCCAGTTGCGCAGCATTCGCATGCAGGGAGAGCGAGATGGCGTCACTTTCGAGAGGAATTGCATATTTGCTGGCCGGAGCCGGCGGCCTGCTGGCGGCCAGTGTGGCGCAGGCGGAAATCCTGATTCTGGATTGCAAGGGCCAGAAAAGCGCCATCTATCAGATCAGCTACGACACCGAAACGCGCGCCTTCCTGCGCAAGGATGACAAGATCAGCCAGACCTATCGCGTTGTGCGCGCGCAGGTGGAAAAGAATGGCGATGTCCTCGTCTGGGGCGTGACGCGCGAAAGCGGTGGCGACTTGCTGGCTTTTTTCGGCTCCAAAACAATGGTGAAGAATTTTTACGGCAATGGCAGCGAGACGACGGATTCCTGCACCCAGAAGAAACGATAGGGGCCACGGACGGGCGATCCTGGATCGTCATGCCGGCTTGCCAAATCCATTGAATTGAAGGAATTTACCGCCCCGCCCACGCCTTTGGGGCGCATGACAACCCGTCTTTCTTACCTTTCAGGACAAGCCCCGTGCAGAACCCCGTGACAGATGCGACGCGCCGCACTTTTCTGGCTGCAATATCCTCTGTCCTCGCCATGCCGGCCGCCTTTGCGCAGGCGCAGAACGGTCAGCGCACCGGCAATGACGGCCCCCGCTTCAGCTTTGAAACAGTGGTCGAGCGCGCCCGTCTCCTGGCCGAAGCCGAATATCAGCAACCCAAGATCAATCTGCCCCCCGAGATCGAAGCGCTCGACTGGGATGGCTGGCGCGTCATCCGCTACAAGAATGAGCCCGATCCTATCCGCGATCCCAGCGGTCGCTACAAGCTCGGCCTCTTCCACCTCGGGCACTTGTTCAAGAAAGAAGTGAAGCTCCATCTCGTCCATGACGGGGTGTCGAAGCCTTACGAATATTCAGTGAAAAACTTCGATTACGGAAATCCGAATTTCGGCAAGAACCTGCCCGCCAATCTTGGCTATGCCGGTTTCCGGATTCATTTTCCGCTGAACAGCATGCGCTCCTTCGATGAGCTCATTTCCTTTGTCGGCTCGAGCTATTTCCGCTTTCTCGGGCGCGATCAGAAATATGGTCTTTCAGCGCGCGGCCTTGCCATTGGCACAGGCAATCTCGATGACAATGAAGAATTCCCCTTCTTCAAGGAATTCTGGATCGAGCAGCCCACGAATGGCGGAGAAAAACTCTCGATCTATGCGCTTCTCGACAGCCCATCGCTGGCCGGCGCCTATCAATTCGATATTTATCCGCAAGACGAGACAGCCATCAATGTGACCGCCTCGCTCTTCTCGCGCAAACCTGTTGCGCGTCTTGGCATGGCGCCGCTCACGTCCATGTTCCTCATGGGCGAAAACGACCGGCATATGAATGACCGGAACAAATATGACGAATTCCGGCCTGAACTGCATGATTCAGACGGGCTGCTGATCCAGACTGAAGCAGGCGGCTGGCTTTGGCGTCCGCTCAAGAATCCGCTGATCCAGGAAGTGCAGCGTTTCCGCGTCTCCGGGCTCAAGGGCTTTGGCCTGATGCAGCGCGATCGCGACTATGCCAATTATGCCGATATTGAACTGACCTATGAGGAGCGGCCGAGCTATTGGATCGAACCCTCGCATGATTGGGGAACGGGCGAAGTCGAGCTTGTCGAACTCGCCACCAAGGATGAGACGGCCGACAATATCGTCTGCGCTTTCATTCCTGATGGATTGGTCGAGCCCGGCAAACGCTTTACCTTCGGCTACAAAATCCGCTCGATGCATGATGGCTTGCCATTGCACCGGCTGGGCCATGTGCGTGAAACCTATAATGCGCCAGCGGGCGCGCTCGGCGGGCACGAGCAAATGCTCGATCATTCACGCCGTTTCATTGTCGACTTTACCGGCGGCGATCTTGCCTATTACCTGAAACATCCTGATCTCGTGCGCATCGTGGCCTCGGCGCAGAAATCGCAGCTGGTGCGCTCGTTCCTGATCCCGCATCCCAAGATCAATGGCTTCCGCGCCATGATCGATGTCAGGCTTGAAAAGGATACGGTCGGCACGTTCCAGTGTTTCCTACAGGCCGACGGCAAGCCGGTCACGGAAAACTGGCAATATTCGTGGCGCATCTACGGCTTCTGACGGGGACTATTCAGCCCCGTCAGACCTGAATGAGCGACAGATGTCAGCTCTTGGGCTCGTTGGTGACGTCTTTCAATCCCCAGCCGAGCATATCGACTTCATGGCTTGCGAGCTTGAAGTCGAAACCCTCCATTTTCGCGCGCAGATCGTCGGCCTCCGCCTTGCCTGCATCTGAGGTCGCCTCGACCTGGAAGCGCACCCAGCCATCGGCCAATTCGCCGATGCTCGTGTAGGTGATGCGATAGCCTTTGCGCGAGACGACGACCATGCGCCGTGCATCGGCCTTGGCCTCGCCTGTCACTTTGCGCACGTCCTGGAAAGAAATCGGATCGACCATGAAGGACAGGCGCATCAGCTTGCTGGAATCGCCCTCGCGTCCTTCTGGAGCATTGGCGAGCTTGATGTCATCGCCCTGTTTGGCGGAGACGGTATGGATTTCATCCAGCCCGCCGCCCGACATGTGGATGCTTTCCAGCGCGTCGCGCTGGACATTGACCAGATTGATTTCAAACCAGGCCGCATGCGGAATCGGCACGCGCACTTCGCCGCGCGCGACCCAGGTCTGCTTCTGATCGGGCAGACGCACGAAAGTGCCGCCGCGCGCACCGCCAACCGTATTGTCGCGATTGCCGACCGTCACACGGGCCAGCACGCCGCCCCTGGCATCATGCAATGTCACATCGCGCCCGGCCGTCTCAGGCGCTCCACCGGGCTCTGCAAGTCCGAGATCGCCATAACGGGCAGGATCGGAGGTCTTGGTTTCCTCAAAGGACAGCATGGATGCGCCGGCCACGAGATCGCGATAGGCCTCAGGCTTTACCGGATAACCGGAATCGCGATCGAAGAAACCATTCTCCCGCCGCTCGACGACAAAGGTCTTTTCAAAGTCGCGAATGGTGACTGACGCGACATCATTGGCGCGCTGGGTGAGGCCCGGAAACATGGCCTCGCCACGGCGATCTGTTGCAAAACCCTGCGGCCCACTGCGCAGAGCCACAGAAGTTGCGCCCACTGCGGCGACGGCGAGAACCGCGAGAATGCCGACTTGCTTGACGTTCATGACCGGCTCTCCCTCAGGCTTGTTTCACAGGCAGGCTGCGCGAGCGCCGCCGATAGGCAAGGAAAAGGGCGATGATCACAACCAGGACCGGCACACCGGCGACATTGATTGCGATCATCTGGTTTTTCAGACTCGTGACTTCGCTGCGCAGGGCAAATTGCGTGGCGCGCAATTCCTCGCGCGTCGCCAAAACTTCCGAGCGGAACTTTTCAATCGTCTGAACCTGTTCGCGGGTCAGCACTTCCGTGCCCTTCTGTGCACCGCGCCCGAGCTCCTGCAACTTCTGCTCCGCGTCTTTCAGCTTTTCCTGCAGCGATTGCTCTTTCGCCCGATAACGCAGATTGGCTTCCTGCTCGATCTGCTGGATGAGCTCGAACGGCCGCCAGGACACGCCGCGCCCGCGCAGATCGGCAAGCAGGACGCCGCCGACCATTTGCTCAACCGCATTGACGACGAAATCGCCATTGTTCGCGAAAGCCTGAGCCACTTCGGAGCCGAGAACATTGCGGCGCTGAATCCAGGTGCGATCCATCAGCATGTCGGCATCACCGACGAGGATGACATTCACCGGCCTGGCATTCTTGGTGAGCGAGTCACCCGTGACGCCCTCAGGCGCTTTGGGGAATGCGCTCTCCAGCGTGCCCGACAGACGCGCGGCAATGACAGGGGGATTTGGCCCCGGCTCGATCTTCACCAGCAAAGTACGAAGATCGATCGTGCGCTCGCGCATGGAATCGACTGGCAGAATGCCGGCCTTTTTCGATGCTGTGACGAGCGGGCGCAAGGAGACGCCAGGCTTGGACGTTTCGAAAGAACCGGCAGTCGTCAAAACCATGGCGGAAAGCTGGGCGAGGATCGCATCGTCCTTGCGCAGACCTTCATCATGCACGGCAATCCAAGGCAGATTGCTCATCTGCGCCGGACGACCATTGATCATGCGCTCGGTCTGCAAGGCATAACCGGGATCGGCAACGGCGTTCTTCGGATCGAATTTGACGCCCCAGGCCTCAAACAATTTGGGCAGATTCGAGGATGTGTCTGGCGGCGGCGCACCGCGCGGGCCGACCTGGCTCTCCGAATGCGGATCGACGAAAATCAGCGTCGCGCCGCCATTCATCACCCATTGATCGATGACATAAAGCGTCTTCTCGGGCAGATCCTGCGGCTGAACGACCATCAGCACGCGCGTATTGTCTGGCAGTTTCTCAACATCGCCCTGCAGGCGTTGCACGTCGAAAAACTGCTTCATCTGCACAAGCACCTGTTGCTCGCGCATGCCCATCTGCGGATTGCCCTGCAGGTTCATCCCGTCAATCATCGCGATGACGGCCTTGCCCTTACGGTCAAGTTCCGACACGAGGCGGGTGAGGTCATATTCGAGAAATGCTTCGCGCTCGGGCGAGAAAGAACCGATGGTCGCTTTACCCGTCGTCGAATTGGTCGCCGCAAGGCCGAAGAAAAGCCGATCGCCGCTCTGCTGCGATTGCATGGGACTGATGCCGAAAGCAACGGCCCTGTCCTCTTCTTCCGAATAGGGCTTGGGATCGATGATTTCGAGAATGATCCTGCCCTTGGAGGCTGCGACATAGGAATCGAGCATGGCACGCACGCGCGCGGCAAAGGCTGCAATCTGCGGCGCTTCACGCGTGAGGCCCGACGACATGAAGAAACGGAAACGGATCGGCTCGGCCAGAGCCCCGACCATGGTCTGGGTGCCGGCGCTCAGCGAATAAAGTTTCTGTTGCGTGAGATCGATGCGCGCGCCGCGCAGCGTGTTGGCGCCAATGATATTGACGCAAACAAAGACAATCGCGCCGAGAATTGCGGCGATGATGACGAGACGTGCTGTGGTGAATGTCTTGGTCATATCTCCCCCCTCACGCGGCCTTGCGCGCATCGAGGATCTGAACATTGAGCCAGAGCGCGAAGGCGATCAGGGAAGCAAAGAAAACAAGCGCCGAGGCTTCGAAAACCCCGTCGGTAATGCGACCGAAATGTCCGATGAAGGACATGGAGGCAATCGCCTGCAAGATGACATCGGGCGCCCAAGGCCGCACGGCCGCCAGAACCAGATCGAAACCCGCCATCACGAAAAGAAAGCCGACGATCACCGCGCCGATAAAAGCGAGCACCTGATTTTTGGTCAGTGCCGAGACACAGGACGCAATGGCGAGGAAAGCCCCGGCCATCAGCCATGCGCCAAGATAAGACGCGAGAATGACGCCATTGTCGGGCGAGCCCAGCACATTCACCGTAATCCAAAGTGGCATGGTGAAAACCAGCGCCAGACCGGCAAAGGCAAAAGCGGCGAGCCATTTGCCGAAAACGAATTTCCACGGCGCGACGGGCAAGGTCATCAGCAATTCAATCGTGCCGAGGCGACGCTCCTCAGCCCAAAGGCGCATGCCGACCGCCGGCATGAGAACAAGAAAGAGCCAAGGCTGCCAGGTGAAGAAGCTGGAAAGATCAGCTTGCCCACGGTCGAAAAAATTCGACACGAAAAAGGTCATGCCGGAAGAGACAGCGACAAAGACGGCAAGAAAGACGGCCGCCAGAGGCGTCGAGAAATAGGCGGCAAATTCGCGCCGGAAGATCATCAGCAGGCTTCTCATGGCGGTCAAACCCCGGCCTGTTCGAGCGTAATATGGCGGAAGGCATCCTCAAGCGGCGTTGTCTTGACCAGCTGAGGGATGGAAGGATCGCGATGGGGCGCCTGCGCCAGCAATTGCGCCGGCGTGGCATCGGCCATCATGCGACCCTTGGCGATGACAATGGCGCGTGTGCAGATGGCCTCGACCTCTTCGAGAATATGGGTCGAGACAATGATCGCCTTGGTGGGCGCCAGCGTGCGGATGAGCTCCCGCATTTCATGTTTCTGGTTCGGATCGAGACCATCGGTCGGCTCGTCGAGGATCAGCACGTCAGGGTCGTGTACCAGCGCTTGCGCAATGCCGACACGGCGCTTGTAACCCTTGGAGAGCGCCTCGATGCGGCGGTTCCAGACTTCGGCCAGGTCGATGCTCTCGACAAGCTCGGCAAGCCGCCGATTGGTCTCCTGCCGGCTGAGGCCGCGCATGCCCGAAACGAAATCGAGGAAATCGGCCACCGTCATATCCGGATAGGCGGGCGCGCCCTCCGGGAGATAGCCAAGATGGCGACGCGCAGCGATGGGCTCGCGGCGGCTGTCATAGCCGGCAACGAAAGCCTCGCCCGATGTCGGCTCAAGAAATCCCGCGATGATTTTCATCGTGGTCGATTTCCCGGCGCCATTGGGCCCAAGAAAACCGATGACCTCACCGCGGCCAACCGTAAAGCTCACGTCTCTGACGGCCTGTACGGAACCGAACGTCTTCGTTACGGCGCGTGTTTCAACGAGCGCCTGCCCATCCGGCATGCCAAACTCCCTCACGAGAACCCGCTGGTTCGGGCCTTACCCTTTTTCCGACTGCCCGCCCAATCAGGAACAAACAGCTGGAGGACATGACTTACGGAAGAATAACGGCATTTCAAGGTCTCGCTGGCGTTGAGCAGAGCTTCACGCCCGAAAAACCCTGTTTGTTCACGAAAAGGTGGCGGCGCAATTAGGCCGATGCAGACTTCAGCGCCTCGTCCTGGGCGGAGGTGGCGGATGTCTTTGCATTGAGCTGGTCAACAAGACCGGCAGCGGGCCGGAAAACGAGGACGAGCCGGGGGGCGACCATGACCTCCACCCCTGCCCGCACATTGCGGGCCCGACGGGCGGCGCGCGGCACAATGGTAAATTTGCCGAAGCCGGACAGCAGCACGGGTTCTCCCCGCAGCAAAGCCTCGCAGATCAGATCGAGGAACAGGGCGACAAATTTGGCCGTATCCGCTCGAGGCAAGCCGGTCGCGCGCACAACGGCATCGGCGAGGTCGGCGCGGGTGAGCGTCCTATACCTGCGAGGCTGCACTAACTCACTCCCGTCAAACGACTTAAGCTCGGCGGTTAATTTACAAATTTCTTATGGGGTTACTATCGCGGGCACGAAGACTGAGCGTGAAAACGAAAAAACTCCAAAGCCCCATCGCTTGTTTGCGGCATGGGCAGGGCTTATCAGGGAGAGGTTCACCCCCGTTTCCGAGGCCATCGCGTGAGATATGTCCTTCTAGCAGCCCTTGGAGCGAGCCTGCTGGCAGGCTGCGGGGGAAGGCCGACCGGCGTTCTTCTTCCCACCGCCATCGAGCAAAGCGACGCCAAGCCAATCGAGATTCTTGCCGTCACCACCCGAGGCGACGAAGGCGTTCCAACGGGAGAAATGTTCGACGGGAGCCGTGGGAGCCATATCAGCTATGCCAGCATAAGCATCTCGATCCCGGCAAATCGCGTGGCTGGCGAAGTTCAATGGCCATCGACCCTGCCCGGAGATCCAAAACGGGATTTCGTCACGGTTTCTGCCGACAAGCTTGCCCCGCAGGCTGCCCATGCGCGCATGCAGCAGCAGCTGGCGAAAACCAAACACCGACGCGTGCTCGTTTTCGTGCATGGCTACAACACGCGCTTTGAGGAATCCGTCTACCGCCTCGCTCAGATCGTACATGATTCCGATGCGCCGGCTGTACCCATCCTCTTCACCTGGCCATCGCGCGGCCAATTGCTCGGATATACTTACGATCGCGAAAGCGCCAATTTCTCGCGCGATGCGCTGGAAGACTTGTTGCGCGGACTGGCGCGCAACCCTGCGGTTGGAGAAATCACCCTCCTCGCCCATTCCATGGGCAATTGGGTGGCGCTTGAAGCTTTGCGCCAAATGTCGATCCGCAGCGGACGGATCGATCCCAAAATCAAGACCGTCATGATGGCTGCACCCGATGTCGATGTGGATGTGTTTCGCCGGCAAGTCGAAGCCATCGGCCCCAAGCGACCGCCCTTTGTAATTTTCGTTTCACGCGATGACAGGGCGCTTGCCCTCTCAACCAGGATCTGGGGCAATAATCCGCGGCTCGGCGCCATCGACCTGAAAGATCCGCGTTATAGCTCGCTGCTGACCGCCAAGGGCTTGCAGATTGTCGATCTGACGGAGCTCAAATCTGGAGACCGCCTGAACCACGGGAAGTTCGCAGAAAATCCCGAAATTGTCCGATTGATTGGCGCGCGCCTGGCTGCTGGACAAATCTTGCATGAAACAAATTCCGGGCTTGGCGATCGGATCGGCCTGATCACAACAGGCGCTGCTGCTGCGGTTGGCCGTGCAGCCGCCGTCACGCTCAGCGCACCCATCGCTCTGATCGATCCGCAAACGCGGCGAAACCTGCCAAACCAGATCGACGAATTGGGAGAAGACGCCCGTCAGGCAGCAAGAAATGCCGGCGCTGTCATTCCCGCGCGCTGATCGACATCAGACCGCGCGTTTTGCCGAAAACAAAGTCGTCGACGGTTTTTCGCCATAGGCGCGTCGATAATGGCGCGCGAAATCGCTGAGATGCGACAAACCGCAATCGCTGGCAATCGCGGTAATCGTATCGCCATCATCTGGATGAAGAAGGCGCGCGCGTGCAGCCTTCAATCGAAGGTCGCGCAAAGCCTGCGTGATCGTCATGCCGCATTCGCGTTTGAACATGAGCTGCAGATTGCGCAAACCGCAACCGGCGGCTTTAGCAATGGCCGCCGGTCCGATCTCATCGGAACAATTGGCCTGCATGAATTCCAGCGCACGCGACACATGCGAGGGCCGCGCAGATGCAGGGTTGCAATCGCGCGCAATCTCATCGGCAATGCTCAAGAGGAGCAATTCCTCATGTGCATTACGAAAGCGGATCTGGTCGATAATCGCGTCCGGCATTTCATCGAAGGCGCGCAACACTTCCGCGAGTTGACGCCGCAGGAGACCCGTCGCCCTGGCGTGGGTGCGAAATCTGCGCTCGAGAACCGATGGCAAGTCGCATTCGAGATCCAGACTGAGCAATGTTTCCTGGATCGCATGTGTCGGAACAGCGATCACAATCGTCTTCGAGCCTTCAGGAACATGAAGACGATGCCCCGTTGCAGGAAGCAACCACACCTCACCCGCGCCACAATCTCTGGCAAGACCGCCAGACAGCACGCGCACGGGCATGTTGAGCGGCATTAAAATCCGCACCAAGCCATCATCAAGATGATCGATCGTAAAGGCGGACGCATCGCTGACCGCAATCCGGATGGATCCCAGGCTCACCGCATTAATGTCGATTGTCCAAGGCTCGCGACCGCCGACAGGCACGAGCGCGCGCGCGCCCGGATGACGGCTGCGAATATTGTTAAAGGCGTCAGCAGGCCCTCCGGAGCGTAGAGCCGGAAATCTTCCAAGCGGCAGCAAGTTGAGCCCCAAGTTCTTTTCTGTCTTAATTATCCGGACAGTACAGGAACTTAGTCTAATTCAAAGCTGCCGTTTGTCGAATCTTTGGGCGCTTTTCAGGCCCCGACCACCGAACCTGACTGGATGACGATGATCTGCGAACCCAGGGCTACCCTGCGGTGCAAATCGATGACGTCATGGTTGAACATGCGAATACAGCCGCTCGAGACGGCCAGGCCGATAGAATCGGGCTCATTCGTTCCATGGATCCGGTAATTGGTTTCGGCCCCATCGCGATGGATATAGAGGGCCCGCGCCCCGAGCGGATTTTCAATCCCACCCGGAATGCCTGCCGCCACCGGCTTGTAGCGCTCGGGCATGAGCGCAATCATGTTCGGGGTCGGAGCCCAGCGCGGCCAGACGGCAGTCCGGCCGACGGAACCGCCACCCTTGAACTCAAAGCCGGCCTTGCCGACGCCACAGCCGTAGCGCATCGCCTTTTTATCGGGGCGCACATGATAAACATGCCGGTTCGGCGTATCGATAATGATCGTGCCGGGCGCGCGCGATCCTGCATAATCAACCATCTGGCGCAGGAAGCGCGGGTCGATTTCGCTTGTGTCGATGGCCGGGACGGTGACCGCATTGTCTTCGATTTCGCCATAGGGCCCGGAGAAAGCAGCCGAAAGGTTCGCGGTCGGAGCTCGTTGTCCCGACGTGGCGCAGCCGGCCAGACCGAAGGGGGCCGCTGCCAAAAACAGGCGACGCGTCAAGACATGCTTCTTCTCAACCGACATTCCACTCTCACCTTTCGTGCATCGCCCTGAAATGGCCGCGTTAATTCCCACGCTGCCGGGGAAGTAAATAGCCTTGTGCGGAGCCCTATCAATAGCGCGCTGCGGAAGCGAACCTTTTTTGTGCAAAGCGGCAATTGCGCGCCCAAATGCGGCACTCCTGCAACAATGGCCATCGAGTGAACCAAGCGCCCCATGCTTGCGTAACCCCGGGTCTCCGGTCGCTCCCCCCCAAAAAGATGTGAGGACATCGCCGCAATATTAGCTTGATGGCGCATTGACGGGCGGGAACGGAACTGGCGTGATGCGTAATCCGGATCGGGGGACGTGACGGATCGGAAGTCTTTTGCCAAGGGGCGAAAAGCATCCGACGGAAACCGGCAAAAAGAAGAAAATCCGAACGGCAGCATTAATTTGAACGAACCCCCGCGTGGGGGCGATCTCTTGGAGGGGACGCATGAACGAGATGGATAAGCAGTCGGGCGACAAGGTCAGGACCGGACGCCGTAAATTCCTCAAAACAGCAGCTTTGTCGGGTGCCGCCATGGTCGCCGCCCCGGCGGTCGTCAAAGCCCAGGGCCCGATCAGCATGCGCTGGCAGAGCACTTGGCCCTCAAAAGACATTTTCCACGAATATGCGAACGACTTCGCCAAGAAGGTCAATGATATGACCGGCGGCGACCTGCGAATCGAAGTTCTGCCGGCCGGCGCGGTCGTGCCAGCCTTCGGCCTGCTCGATGCCGTGTCCTCCGGCACGCTCGATGGCGGTCACGGCGTGCTCGTCTATCACTACGGCAAACAGAATGCGCTTGCGCTTTGGGGTTCGGGTCCGGGCTTCGGCATGGACGCCAACATGCTGCTCGCCTGGCACAAATACGGCGGCGGCAAGGAATTGCTCAACAAGCTCTACGCTTCGGTGAACGCCAATGTGCAATCGTTCCTTTATGGCCCGATGCCGTCGCAGCCGCTCGGCTGGTTCAAGAATCCGGTCACCAAGCTGGAAGATCTGAAGGGTTTGAAATATCGCACCGTCGGTATTTCGATCGACATGTTCACAGCCATGGGCATGGCGGTGAATGCGCTTCCGGGCGGCGAAATCGTCTCCGCCATGGACCGCGGCCTGCTCGATGCAGCGGAATTCAACAATGCATCTTCGGATCGCGTTCTTGGCTTCCCGGATGTCTCGAAGGTCTGCATGCTGCAGTCCTATCACCAGAACGCCGAACAGTTCGAAGTGATGTTCAACAAGACCAAGTTCGATGCTCTGCCCGCCAAGCTGCGCACGATCATCGAAAACGCTGTTGAAGCCTCGAGCGCCGACATGTCCTGGAAAGCGGTCGACCGCTATTCGAAGGACTATATTGAGATGCAGACCAACGACAAGGTCCGCTTCTTCAAGACGCCGGACGCGATCCTCAAGCGTCAGCTCGAAGTCTACGACCAGATCGTCCAGAAGAAGTCGGCTGAAAATCCGCTCTTCAAGGAAATCATCCAGTCGCAGCTCGCCTTTGCTCGCCGCACCACGCAATGGGAGCAGGACACGGTGGTCAGCCGCCGCATGGCCTATGACCATTATTGGGGTCGTGACGGCGTCGGCCGCAAGCTCTAAGAAAGAAGGCACGGGATCGGCCAATGGCCGGTCCCGTTATCTTTCGGCTGGGAGCCGGGTTTATGAACACACAAAAATTGTTGCACGGGATCGACGCCATCAGCACATGGCTCGGCAAAGCCGCAGCTTGGCTTGTCGTCGGCCTGATGCTGCTCGTTTGCGCAGAAGTCGTGAAACGCTATGCGCTGAACATGCCGACGGCCTGGATTTTCGACGCAAGCAATATGCTCTATGGCTCGCTTTTCATGCTCTGCGGCGCCTATACGCTCGCGCAGAATGGACATGTGCGAGGCGATTTTCTTTATTCGTCGATGAAGCCCCGCACGCAGGCGGCTCTCGACCTCGCGCTCTATATCCTGTTCTTCCTTCCGGGCATTGCAGCGCTCATCTATGCCGGTTGGACCTTTGCCGGCGCGTCCTGGCGCATTCTTGAACATTCGAATGTCACGGCTGACGGCCCGCCCGTCTATCCGTTCAAGACGATCATTCCCATCGCCGGCGCGCTCGTCATGTTTCAGGGCGTTGCTGAAATCATGCGCTGCGTCATCTGCCTGAAGACCGGCGAATGGCCGAGCCGCCTGAAGGATGTCGCGGAAATCGACGTCGTGAGCGAGCAACTCGCCAATTCCACCTTTATCGATGAAGACTCGCGCAAGCTCGCGATGGAAAAAGCTGCTCAGATCGACGAGGCAGCCCGCCAGCGCGGTCTGGGAGACAAATAATGAGCGATCCCGCAGTCGGGCTCCTGATGCTGGGGCTCATCGTCTTTTTCATCATGCTTGGTTTTCCGACGGCCTTCACACTGATGGGCCTTGGCATGGTGTTTGGCTATTACGCCTTCTTCGTTTCCGGACAGGGCTTTTTCGACAATCGCATTTTCGATCTCATGGTGCAGCGAACCTACGGCGCCATGACGAATGACGTGCTCATATCCATCCCGTTATTCGTCTTAATGGGTTATGTGATGGAGCGCGGCGCGCTCGTCGACAAAATGTTCTATTCCGTCCAGCTCGCCTTCCGGAATGTTCCGGCATCGCTGGCTGTTGCCACGCTTCTTGTCTGCACCTTCTGGGGCATTGCCAGCGGTCTCGTCGGCGCGGTTGTGGTGCTGATGGGCGTGATTGCGCTCAATCCAATGCTGCGCGCCGGTTATGATGTGAAGCTTGCCTCGGGCGTGATCACTGCCGGCGGCACGCTCGGCATTCTGATTCCGCCCTCCGTCATGATCATCGTCTATGCTGCGGTAGCCGGACAATCGGTGGTCAAACTCTATGCCGCCACCATGTTTCCGGGCTTTTTCCTCGCCCTGCTCTATCTCGTCTATATTATTGGCTGGGCGCTGATCAATCCGAAGATCGCCCCCAAAGTCCCGGTGGAGCAATTGACCGTTCCAATGCCGGATTGGGCCAATGATTTCTCCAAAGCCTATCCTGGCAATGGTTTCCTTGCCGTCCTGAAGGCGGTGCTCAATCCAGCACCCATGCGCGCCATCACGACGGGCGGCATGCCGCTCTCCTATGGCGTCATTTTCAAGCGCCTGCTCTATGCGCTGGTTCCTTTCACGATCGTCGCTGCAACTCTGGCTTTGGCCTGGTGGTATGTCATCATCCATCAGCAAGTCCCGGCTTTCGTTGCGCCGGAGGGACTGGAGCAGCTTGGCTCCATTGACCTTGAGCCGGCTGCGCCGGAAGTGCCGAAGGGACCGCCGGAAAACTTCTATCTCTGGTTCGGTCTTTGCGTCGCTGCAGCAGCGGCCATGATGTTTCGCTATTACAGGCGGATGACCGGCGAGCGGATCGAGGTCATCAAACTCCTGACCGATTCCGTTGCCCCGCTGGGCCTGCTGACCTTTATCGTTCTCGCCGTCATTTTGTTCGGCATTACGACGGCAACCGAGTCTGCGGCTGTGGGTGCTGCCGGCGCCTTCCTGCTTGCCTATCAGGCGCGAACGCTGAACTGGAAGAAAACCAAGGAGGCCGTGTTCCTCACCGCCAAGACCACGTCCATGGTCTGTTGGCTGTTTGTCGGCTCGGCGCTTTTCTCCGGCGTTTTCGCCATTCTCGGCGGACAGGCCCTGCTGGAAAAATGGGTCCTGTCGCTCGACCTTTCGCCGCTGCAATTCATGATCCTGTCGCAGGCGATTATCTTCGTTCTGGGCTGGCCGCTGGAATGGACGGAAATCATCGTCATCTTCGTGCCGATCTTCCTGCCGCTTCTGAAGCATTTCGGCATAGACCCGATCTTGTGGGGCGTGCTCGTCTTCGTGAATCTGCAGGCAGCCTTCCTGTCGCCGCCGGTGGCCATGTCGGCCTTTTATCTGAAAGGCGTCGCGCCCTCGCATGTGACGATCAACCAGATCTTTGCCGGCATGATGCCCTATATGTTCATCGTCATCATCTGCATGGTGCTGATGTATATCTGGCCCGGATTGACGCTCTGGCTGCCGGAATTCCTCTATGGTCCGGGCGGGCGCTAAGCGCCCGCTCTCAAGCGATTTGACAGGCTCCAACCCGCCCCCCTAGGCTCTCTCCCGCAGGCGCACACAAAACAGGCGCATCGGGAGGGAACCTTGAAACATTTGCTCGGCGCAATCGCGTTCGGGGCGGCCTTGTCCGCCGCTGGGACACTGGCTCATGCGCAAGGCGCTGCCAGCTTCTACAAAGGTAAAACCGTCAATCTCGTTGTCGGATTTTCAGCCGGCGGCGGTTATGATTCCTACGGGCGTTTGCTGGCCCGTCACCTGGGCCGACATATTCCAGGCCAACCCGATGTGATCGTCCAAAACCTTCCGGGCGCCGGCAGCCTGAATGCGGTGCGCCAACTCGAGGCCACTCAATCGAAGGAAGGAACCTATATTACGACCTTCAACCCCGCGCTCATCGTCGACTCCCTCCTCTATCCGGAAAAAACAAGATTCAAATTCGCGGATGTGAACTGGATCGGCAGCATGGCGCCTGAAGTGCGCGTCTGCGTGGTCATGGCCTCGACCGGCATCAAGAACTGGGAAGACATGATCAAGCGCAAGGAGGTCATCGTTGGCGCCACCGCAAAAGGAACGGCCGCCTATGTGAACGGCGCGATCCTGCACAATATGTTTGGCGTTCCAATCAAGCAGGTGCTCGGATTCCCCGGCGGCGCAGAACAGAAACTCGCCATGGAGCGCGGTGAACTCGACGGCGATTGCGGATCCTGGAGCAGCGTCGATCAAGACTGGATCAAACAGAAGAAGATCGTGCCCATCGTCAGCTTCTCGCCGACCGGCGCCGCTGATCTGCCCAAGGAAGTCCCCTTCATCGGCAAATTCGTGACCAAGAAAGAGCAACAGGACGTGCTCGATATTTTCACGACAGCCGGCGAATTGGGCCGTCCCTTCATCATGGCGAAAGCCGTGCCTGAAGATCGTGTCGCTGCCATTCGCGTGGCTTTTGAGGCTGCCTTGAAAGACAAGCAATTGCTCGCCGATGCAGAAAAGCTTTCCCTGCCGATCCAGCTTTTGCCCGGCTCGAGAGCCGCCGACATTATCGAGCGTGTTTATAAGGCAAGCCCGGATGCGATCGAAAAAGCGCGCCAGGCTGCCGAGTAAAACCTGCCGCTAGACGGCAGGGCCTTTCAGGACCGGGGTGTCGATCACCCCGGTCAATTCATTTTCGGGGATCGAGAGAATGTAATCCTCGTTAAAAATATCGCCCATTTCCGATGAGATTCCGCTGCCGCGCAGAGATTCAAGGAATTTGCGGTGAATGCGGTGATCCTGATCTTCATATTCGATCTGCCGACCGCCCTGCTTGACCGACGTTGAACCGCCGCCCTCATTGCTGACGCGCCGCAAGGAGATGAACGGATAGCGTGCGCTCCCGATCGAACAGGCGAGATAACGGGCTGGCTGCGCGCATGTGTTGAAATGCTGATGGAACATCCAGAAGGGCGGCGTATACATGAACCCGTGCCGCCAGGGCAGTTCCACGAATTTGTCGTCGCCTTCATACCAAAGCAATGAATAGCCTTCGCCACTCACGCAATGAACATGCGTTCCTGCTGCATGGCGATGGGCCTTCTTGTAGCGCCCGACCGGAATCTCGGACGTATGCGCATGCATCGTGCCGTCGGCCAGCTGGAAGAAGACGTTGCGCGAACCCTTGCCGCGCGCATTGAGCTCATAGAGTTTGAAACCCGTCAGATCGTGGACGAAATTCGTTTCCCAGACATTGATCGTGGCTGCATTGCCGGTGCGCTCATAGGTCGAATGTTCGCCCTCGCCCTCAAAACGATTGGGCGCGCCGACGCGCTCTGGAAACTGAAACGGATTGGCGAAAACAAAATCGAGATTGTGGTAGTGATTGATGGCGAGCGGCGCATCATTGGTGCAAGACAAGCGCGCGCTTTCACGGCCTGACGAATTGAAGATCTGATATTCGCAATTGAGCGGAATCGAAAAGAGCGCTTTCGGCCCCCATTCGAATGTCTGTTTGACACCGCCCGGCAACCAGACCGTCGTCGAACCGAAACCCGTCAGCACATAGAAGAAAGCCTCATAAAGATGTTTGAGCGGGCGCGTCTTTTTGCCAGGCTCGACCTCGAGGACATAATTGGCGACGAAATCTCCACGCCCATGCGTATGGGCAAAACAGCCGCGCGCCTCGTAGAGGCCCCAAGGCGCCGTCTCCAGCGCCAGAAGATCATGACCGAAATCGAGATGGACCGGAATATTCTCGCCCTTGGCCCAGATCATATAGGGATCGAGAAAGAATTTGCCGCTCTGGGCCGGCGCTCCGGACATGTCTTCCCCCTCCATCGTCGGACCGGCTTGGGTCCGGTTTTTTTCATCGTAAACCCGCGATAAAGCTTTCCGGGCCAATCGGCAAGCCGGGACAGGAACGCCATGAGCCATGATGATGGAAACCGCGGACGCGCCAATCTGGCGGCGGCGATTTTCGTGATCGGGCTGATCGCCCTGTCCATCTGGACCGTGCGCCTCTTTATCGAACATGAGCGACTGCAACGCTGCCTCGATCAGCGCCGAAGCGATTGCTACACGCTCAACGCACCCCCGCCCGAAGGCATAAGGACGCCGACACGCTGATCAGGCAATATTGGCAATCAGAGCCGCGGTAAAAGCCTTGGTCCCGAGAGTGCCGCCAAGATCGCGCGTGCGCGTTCCCGCATGAGCAATCGTCTTGTCGAGCGCCTGATCGATGGCATTGCCGGCCTCGACAAAGGAATCGCGCCCGGTGCGCGCGGCAAGCCAGACCAGCAGCATGGCAGCCGAGCCGATCAGCGAGGCGGGATTGGCGACATCCAGACCAGTCAACGAGGGCGCTGAACCATGCTGCGCCTGCGCCATGCCATGGCTTTCACCCGCATTCAACGAAGCGCCCAGACCAAGACCGCCGGCGAGTTCCACTGCCTCGTCGGAAAGAATATCGCCATACATATTGGTCGTGACGATCACATCGTAAACGGATGCATCGCGCACGAGCAAAGCAGCCATGGCATCGACGAGCTGCTCTTCGACGGCGACATCGGGATAATCGCGCGCCACAGCCCGTGTCGCTTCGAGAAAAAGACCGTCGGAAAGGCGCAAAACATTGGCCTTGTGCACGACACAAACTTTCTTCCGGCGGCTGCGCGCCAGATCGAAAGCCGAGCGCGCAATGCGCAGGCTTGCCTCGCGGGTCACTTTGCGCGTTGCCAGCGCCAGATCGGGCGTGGGCATGAATTCACCGGGGCCGGCAAACATAGAACGGTCGGCATAAAAACCTTCCGTATTCTCGCGCACGACGACGAGATCGAAAGCCTTTCGGCTGGGCGCCTCAACGCCCTCGCGTGTGCGCGCCGGCCGGATATTGGCAAAGAGGTCGAGCCTTTTGCGCAATTCGCCCGACGGGTTCAAGCCGCCCTTGGCGACGGGTGGATAGGCATTATGCGAGACGGGGCCGAGCACAATACCGTCGGCCGCGCGCGCCTGCTCGAAAACGGCATCGGGAAAAGTCGTGCCGGTTTTCTCAAGCGCGGCAAAGCCGATCTGCGCATGGGCAAAAGACAAAGCCAATCCAAAACGCGCATCGACGTGACGCAAGACATCAAGCGTCGCTGCGGTAATTTCCGGACCGATCCCATCGCCTTCCAGAAGGAGAAGATTGACCCGCTCTGCGCCCTGCCCTGCCATATTTCCTCTCAGCCCAACACCGACCCCAAGACCCCGCACGGGAGCTCCTGCGGCTCCATACAGGAGAATGCCCGCAGGAGAAACCGGCATGGCCGCTCAAGCATGGGCGCTCAAGAATGTCCGCTACGCCCCCGCTTCTCATCCTCACGGCTAATTGTCACCCCGCCTCGTTCCTGATGCACTCGACAGACCCGGCACGAGACCGGGACATCACACTGGGGGAAGGCTCATGAACAGGGCGATATCTCTGGCTGCGCTCATGGCGGCCGCTTTTGCCTTTACGCCTGCTGCGCAGGCACAGAACGGCACTTTCAAACCTGTCACCGAAGACATATTGGCCAATCCCGATCCGGGCGATTGGCTGCATCTGAACCGCACCTTGGACCAGCAGCGCTTCAGCCCGCTGCAGCAGATCAACAAGAGCAATGTAAAGCAATTGCGCATGGCCTGGGCGCGCGGCCTGCCCGAGGGCACGCAGGAATCCGTGCCGATCGTCTATCAGGGCGTCATGTATCTTTATGCGCCGGGCGCCTCCGTGCAGGCGGTGGATGCAACCACCGGCGATCTGATCTGGGAATATGTCCGCGACTATCCAAAGGACGTGAAGGCCCAGGCTGGACGCAACAAGAGCCTCGGCATTTTCGAGGACATGATCTATTTCGCAGCCCCCGACGGCATGCTCGTTGGGCTCGATGCCAAGACCGGCAAAGAGCGCTGGGCCACCAAGGTTGACGATGGCGGGCAGACTGCCGGCGGCATTCTTGTGGCCGATGGCAAAGTGATGACCAACCGCACCTGCATCCAGGGAACGCGGCCGCAATGCTTTATTGCAGCTCATGACGCCAAGACCGGCAAGGAAGTCTGGCGCTTCCACACGACCGCAGGTGAAGATGAGCCTGGCGGCGACACATGGGGCAAGCTTCCCACCGAGCGACGCGCGGCCAGCCCGTGGGGCCTTCCCGGCTCTTACGATCCAAAGCGCAAGACGACCTATTGGGGCATCGCCAATCCCGATCCCTATACGCGTCTGTCACGCCATGGCGCCCATGACGCCATGCCCTTCACCTCGCCTGTCGATCTCTACAGCAATTCAACCGTGGCGCTCGATGTCTCAACCGGCCGGCTGAAATGGTATTATCAGGAATTGCCGGGCGATGATTGGGATGCCGACCATAATCAGGAACGCATTCTGGCGCGAATCAAGCTCGACCCAGATCCGAAACATGTGAAATGGATCGCAGAAGCGGTGCCGCGCGGACAGGAACGCGATGTCGTGATCTCTGTTGCTGAAGGCGGCGGCATGTTTGTTGTCGATGCCGACAGCGGTAAGTTCCTCTGGGCACATCCATTCCCCTACGATGTGCCGGATTTCAACATTAGTGGCGTTGACCCCAAGACAGGTGCAACGCGCATCAATTCGGAAAAGCTGTTCAAGAAGGATGGCGATTCCATGCTCGGCTGCTACCACAATGTGCGTGGCCTGTGGTCGATCGCCTATAATCCGAAGAACAATTCGCTCTATGTCCCGTTTCAGGACCAGTGCCTGACGATGAGTGCAAATCTGAAAGCCAAAACCGGCTGGGGACCGCGTCGCGGCATCATGCGTCCGGGGATCGATCCGAACAAATATATGAATCTCGCCAAAATCGACATGAGCACAGGCGAGATGAAGATCCTCTATTCGCAGGCACAGGCAAGTGCGGGCTCTGCGCTCGTCACCGCCGGCGACCTGCTGTTCTGGGGCGACCAGAACAGGCGTTTCCGCGCTTTCGATGCTGACAGCGGCGAGATGCTTTGGGAATCGCTGGTTGGCGGCATGATCATGAACAGCACCATCACCTATGCGGTGAATGGCAAGCAATATGTGATGATCTTCACCGGCGAAGGACAATCGGTCAGCGCAGGACCGCTCAGGCTGACACAAAAGAGCATGCCAAAAGCAGTGCGCGGGCATAATTCAGTTTATGTCTTCGCCCTGCCCTGAACACAGATCAGACATGAAGGAGAAAAGCCGGCGCAAAGCGCCGGCTTTTTTTTTAGCGCGCGCGTGAGCGAATATAGTCCCAGATGGCATTGCGTTCATCATCGGAGAGAATTCCCTCCCAAGCGGGCATCTGGCCTTTTCCCTGCGAAACCATCATGTCGAATTTGGCGCGCTCGTCCGCCCCCAAAAGCTTGAGATCGGGAGCAGCACCCGTCGGCCTCAAACGCTCGCCATGGCAGGACGCGCAATTTTCTGCATAAATTTCCTCGCCCGCACCTGATGCAAAGGACGGCGTTGCAAAAATGGCGAACAGAAAAAAGAGCACGGCTTTCCGCATCGACTCCTCCCCGATCATGCGCTTCTTCAGCCTTGGCCGCGGCGCTTGTTGCAGCGAAAAGCGCGCGCTGCTAGATGTCAAGAGCGCGCGCTGATCCATCAGGGTTTGGCGACGGATGAGACGGGCGCTCCCGTCATCATCGCCTTGGCGCGTTCCACCACGGCCGGCGAGACGCGATAAAGTTCTGCAATCAGCTTTTCCATGTCAGCTCCTGAAACCGGATCGATCTCGAGCGAGAGCTGTTTGGCTTCAGCCAAAAATTCCGCATCTTTCATTGTCGCCATAAAGCCGTCGCGCAAAGCCTTTTTGCGCTCTTCCGGGATTGCAGGCGGGGCTGCAAAAGGACGGGCCACTGTCTGGCGGCTGACAATCAGCTTCACGGCTTCCTTGTCTTCAGCCGTTTTCGCCATTTCATAAATGGAGGGAACGTCCGGCATTTCAGCATTGCGCGCGTCATTGAGCTGCAAGAGAACGCGCAATCTGTCGGGCCCGCTCACCCATGACGGACGTGTCGCCTTGATCGAACCCCAGGACCAACCGCAGCGACCATCCAATTCGCCGCGCTCAATCGCCAATGTCATGTCATTGCCGCCGGGATATCCCGTCACAAGACGTATCTTTGCGCCGGTGAGACTGCGCACGAGATTGGCATAAGTATCGGGATCGGAACCCGAGCCCTCGCCACCCAAGGCAATATCATTGGCGATCATATCGGCCAGCGTGAGCGCCTTGGATTTTTGCGAAACGGCGCAAACGCTCAATTCTGTCGAGGCGCTGCCGATCCATGTCAGTTTGGTCGCATCGAATTGCGTTTTGCCGGTGCCGATCAGCGGCTCCATCGGCTGCCCGCGGCCGAATGTGGCAATCGTGCTGCCATCCTTGGGCGCGACATTATAGAGATGGTTGACCGACGTCAGACTGCCCGCCCCCGGCATATTGGAGACGACAATCTTCGGATTGCCCGGAATATGCTTGCCGAGATGGCGCGCGAGGGAGCGGGCATAAATGTCATATCCACCGCCGGTGCTATATCCGACGATGAGGTTCATGGGCCGGTTGCGGTAAAAATCCGCGACGCTTTCCTGCGCCGAAACAGCTGGGACAAAAGCGGCCAAAACCGCGGCACAACCCCCAGCCAGCCTTAAGACACGCCCGACAAGCATCGACCCCTCCTGATAAATCAGCCTTGGACAAACCTAAACATATTGTCCCAAAAATGGAACATGTCCCTTGCAGCTTTACGATTCCCGCGCGAAACTGCCCGCCTGATCCGAAGGAAAACATGTGAAGCCTGCTCCCTTTACCTATCACCGCCCCCGCACGCTGGCCGAGGCGGCCCGGTTGCTCGCAGACACGGCCCCTGAAGACGGGCGAATTCTGGCCGGCGGCCAGAGCCTTGCCCCGATCCTTGCCTTTCGCATGACCAAGCCGGGCCATCTCATCGACATCAATAATGTCGAGGGCCTCGACCTCTTCAAGGTCGAAAATGGACTTTTGCGGATCGGCGCCCGCGTGCGCCATGCCATGTTCCGCAAAGGCGCGATTGAAGGGCCGACCGGCGCGTTTCTCGCCTATGTGATGAAACATATTGCCCATTACCCGATCCGCACGCGCGGAACATTCTGCGGCAGCCTCGCCCATGCCGATCCGGCTTCCGAATGGTGCGCCATGGCAGCGCTTCTTGATGCGCGTCTGATCGCTTATTCTATTCGCGGCACGCGGGAGATCCCGGTCGCAGACTATTTCCAATCGGTCATGACGACAGCGCTCGAAGCCGATGAAATTCTCATCGAAGCGCGCCTGTCGCTCCTGCCCCAAGGCACGCATTGGGGTTTTATGGAATTCAGCCGCCGCGCCGGCGATTATGCGCTCGGCATGGCGATGACGAGCTTTCAGATTGAGGCGGGGCGCATTGTCGCTCCGCGCTTTGCCGTTGGCGCGACCGAGGGCTTCCCGCGCCGATTGGCGGATGTCGAGGCTGTTCTTGCCGGCGCACCGCCCACCGACGAAACATGGCGCAAGGCCGCTGACGTGGCCGCGCAATCAGTCGATCCGTTAGAGGATCATGTCACGAGCGCGGATTATCGGCGCGATCTTCTCCGCAGCCTTGCCCAAAGCGCTCTCGTACAGGCCAGCAAATCATGAAACACGATATTGACCTGACGGTGAACGGACGCACGCATCATATCAGCATTGAAGCGCGCAAAACGCTTGCCGATGCATTGCGCGACGATTGCAATCTGACCGGCACGCATCTCGGTTGCGAACATGGTGTCTGCGGCGCCTGCACCATTCTGGTGGATGGCGAGCCGCTGCGCGCCTGCCTGATGTATGCGGTTCAGGCCGAAGGCCGCGATATTCGCACCGTCGAGGGCCTGGCAGAACAGGGCCGCCTTCATCCGCTGCAAAAAGCATTTATCGAACATCACGGGCTTCAATGCGGTTATTGCACACCGGGCTTTTTGATGCTGGCCGCCGGCGTCCTCGAGAAAGAGCCTGATATCAGCGATGAAGAGCTCGCCGATGCGCTCTCATCCAACCTGTGCCGCTGCACGGGCTATGAAAATATTCTGAAAGCCGTTCGCGCAGCCGCGCAGGAAATGCGGAGTGCGACATGACAAAACCCGACAATCAAGTGATCGGAAAGCCGCTCACGCGGATCGAAGATCTTCCGCTCGTCACAGGGCGTGGACGATTTGTTGCAGACATTTCCTTTCCGCATCAATTGCACATGCGGATTGTGCGCTCTGCTCACGCGCATGCGAAGATCAAATCCATTTCGACAGATCAGGCGCGCGCCCTGCCCGGCGTCTATGCCGTCTGGACGGCACAGGATATTCCGGAAATCGGACCGATCGATTTTCGCGAAGGCAAGATCGAAAAACTCGAGCCCTATCGTCAGCCGGTTCTTGCCACCGACAGATTGCGCTATATCGGTGAGCCGGTCGCTGCCATCTTTGCCAACGATGCCTATTTCGCCGAAGATGCCGCAGATCTTGTGACCATCGAGGTTGAAGATCTGCCAGTCATTACGCGTGCCGATGCACCGCCCGGTGAATTTGCACCCGGCCTGTCGACTGAAGCCGCCATCGTCAATCAGGGCTTTGGCGACACAGCTGCAGCTTTTGCCACAGCCCATGCCATTGTCGAACTCGATCTTGAAGTGGGCCGTCATTCCGGCGTGCCGCTGGAAACACGCGGCGCGATTGGCCGCTATGATGCAGCGCGCGACGTGCTCGAATTGCATGGCGCTGCCAAAGTGCCGCACAAGAATCGCGAGTCGCTGGCGCGTCTCTTTGGGCGCAGCACATCGGCTCTGCATCTTTTTGAGGGCCATGTCGGCGGCGGCTTCGGCGTTCGCGGCGAGATCTATCCTGAAGATATTCTTGTGCTGGCTGCTGCTTTGCGTTTTGAGCGCCCGGTCAAATGGATCGAGGACCGGCGCGAACATCTGATTTCAGCCAATCAGTCGCGCCAACAGCGCCACAAGATCCGCGCCGCTGTCGATGAGAAGGGCACGCTGCTCGCCATTGAAAATGAATTCTGGCACGATCAGGGCGCTTATCCGCGTACGCATGCCATGCGCGTGGCCGAGACGACTTGCGGCATTCTCCCCGGCCCCTATCATCTTGGTGCCTATCGCGCCATCGGCCATTATAGTTTGACCAACAAGACGCCGGCTGCGACCTATCGCGCACCGGGGCGCTATGAAACGAACTTTGTGCGCGAACGTCTGCTCGATGCCATTGCAGCGCGACTGAATATTTCACGCATCGCCGTGCGAAAACAAAACCTCATCAAAAAAGAGGAAATGCCTTTTGCGCGGCCCTTGAGCGTTCTCGAAGATGCCGTCTCTTATGATTCTGGCGATTATGCCGGCCTGCTCGACAAATCCCTGAACTTGATCGGCTGGGATGCGCTGCAGGTCGAGATCGCCCGCCGCCGCGCCAATGGTGAACTCGTCGGCGCAGGTCTTGCGCTCTTTGTCGAGAAAAGCGGCCTTGGCCCGAGCGACGGCGCGCATGTCAATGTCGATACGACGGGACATATGGAAGTTCTCACCGGCGGCGCGTCAGTCGGTCAGGGATTTGAAACTGTCATGGCGCAAGTTTGCGCCGAGGCTCTGGGCTCCGATTATCGCAAGGTGCGCGTCGTCCATGGACGCACGGACCGGATCGAATTCGGCATTGGCGCACATGCTTCACGCGCAACCGTGATGACTGCCAATGCCGTTCATGCAGCCGCCCTGAAAGTGCGCGAAAAAGCGCTCTCCATGGCCGGCCAGCTCATGCAGGCCGATCCCGACAGTCTCGACATTGTCGACGGCAAGGTCATTCAACGCGGTCGCACCGATGGCCCCTCGATCACTCTTGGCCAGATTGCCCATCATCTGCGGCCCGCCTCGAGCACAAGGCGTGGACGCGATCCGGGCCTTTCATCCGACGGCTGGTTCGATACCGATCACCAGACCTATCCCTATGGCAATCAGATTGCGCTGGTCTCCATTGACCGCGAGACTGCGGCGATCAAAGTCGAGCGCTATGTCATCGCCTATGATATCGGGCGCGCCATCAATCCACTGCTGGTGCGCGGCCAGATCCTGGGCGGCTTCGTTCAGGGACTTGGCGGCGCGCTCTATGAAGAGTTTTTATATGATCCCAATGGCGAGCCGCTGTCGGTCACTTTCGCCGATTATCTCATCCCGACCATAGCGGAAGTACCACCCGTCGATGTGCTGATCGCTGAAGATGCGCCAAGCACACGCAACCCCTTGGGCATCAAGGGCGCTGGCGAAAGCGGCATTGCTGCTGTTGGCGCAGCCATCGCCTCTGCTGTGGAAGATGCGCTCGGCGTGCCGGGCTCGGTCACCCAAATCCCGGTGACACCGCAAAGACTGAAGACATTGATGAGCAAACTCGGCCGGTAAAAATTTAACCGGCCGCAGCCTCGCGCATTTTCTTGGCAGCATCGAGCGTTGCCTCAACAATCGACGCATAGCCGGTGCAGCGACACAAATTTCCCGAAATGGCGAGGCGTATCTCCTCTTCGCTCGGATCGGGCGTGTCGCCCAGCAATTCAATCAGCGTGGTGAGCATGCCGGGCGTACAAAAGCCACATTGCAAACCATGATGCGCACTGAAGGCCTCTTGCAGGGGATGCATCGTGCCATCGGCAGCCGCAAGACCCTCAATCGTCACGATCTCCTGCTCATCGACCTGCACGGCCAACATCAGGCATGAACGCGCGCTACGGCCATTGAACAAAATGGTGCAGGCTCCGCATACGCCATGTTCGCAACCGACATGCGTTCCTGTGAGGCGCAATTCATGGCGCAGAAAATCAGACAGGAGCATGCGAACCGGAATCGACCGGCTATAGACATTTCCATTGACCGTTACGGAAATTGTCTTGGTCTCGTCGCCAGTCATGACGTGCTCTTTCTTTTTGCTTTCGCCTCCACAGCTCTCTGCCAGGCAAGAGCAAGCACCTTGCGCACCTGAACGCTGCAAAGATGGCGGCGATAGCTGGCAGGCGTATAGGGATCGTCCTCAATCGCAATCTCGCTGCAGAAATCGCCGACCTGCAGCAAAACCTCGCCTTCTGCTTCCTTGCCGAGCAGAAAATCCTCGATCTCCGCCATTCGTAACGGGGCAGAGCCGACGCCGCCAAGCGCAAGGGACGCACGCGAAATGCGGCCAGCCTCATCGAGCTGGAGCAAAGCGGCAGCCGAGACAATGGCGAAATCGCCATGACGCCGGGCAAATTCGACAAAGGCTGCACCGCTATGGCCCGACCAGACAGGAAAATGAATGGCGCTGACAAGCTCATCAGGCTCAAGGGCCGGCATGAGATAGCCAAGCGGAAAATCGGCAAAGGCGATCGTGCGAACACCCGCAGAACTCATCACTTCCACATGCGCGTCATAGGCAGCTGCCACACAGGGCAATTCTGCCGCAGGATCGAGATGACAAAGCGAACCGCCAATCGTCCCGCGATTACGCGTCTGTCGGTGGCCCACATAGGTCATGGCCTCTGCCATCAGGGGCAAATGCTCGGCAATGACAGGGCTGAATTCAAGATCCCGCTGACGTGTCATGGCGCCGATACGGATCGACTCACTCGCGATCGAAATACCAGCAAGGTCCGCGATCCGATTAATGTCGATGACATGATCAGGCAAAGAAAACCGCATGTTGAGCATGGGCAAAAGCGACTGTCCGCCGGCCAAAATACGGGCATTCTCGAGAGACGACAGAAGAGACAGCGTCTCATCTACGCTTTTGGGCACATGATAGGTAAAGGGAGGCGGCTTCACGGATTTACCATCCCAAAATTTCTGCGGTCCGTTTCAGGATATCCTTGGGAATTCCCGCTGAACGCGAGACCATTTCTTCAAGCTCTGCACCGGTTTTCGGGCGAATATCCAGAGCCATGGTCTTGGCCTCAGACAGAAGGCCCTGATCCTTCATGGCTGCATCAAACGCCTTGCGCAATTCGGCCACACGCATATTCGGCACATCGGGCGCAACCCAGTAATTATAACCGATCTCGACCGGAAGGGTGACGACCAGCGCAATCTGCTTTTCTGCCTCCGAGGAAACAAGATCCATCAGGCGCGGCACATTCTGCAGATCAGGCTCCTTCTCGAAACCGATTTGCGCAAGAATGGAAACAAGCCCATCGGCCAACCATTGAGGACGCGTGCTCTGAAGGCTTGAATAGGACCCACCGCCACGACCATCGACCTCGCGACGCTCCAAGGCGAGATTGCTCTCATTCGTGCCCGTATAGCCGTTGACGATCTTGAATTTCGTCCCCAACAGCGCATTAAAAACGTTGGGATAGATATTAGCATCGGAAATAATGCCGCTGCCCGCCATCACCACTTCGCGCTTTTTCGCATCTTCCAGACTGCGGATGCCCGAAGCGTTCCAAGTATACATGACATTGTTTGAAGAGCCGATGCGACCGATCCAGCGGAATTTCGTCGGATCATATTGCGTGCCCTTGCCACCCAGCTGCTGATACATGGCAGCGCCCTGATTGACGCCTGCAATGACAGTGCCGTCTTTGGACGCTGCAGTAAAAACATGATTGGCAGCGGTCACCCCGCCGGCGCCAGCCATATTCTGTACGATCATCTTCGGGTGGCCGGGCAGATATTTATCCATATGGCGGGCCAGCAGACGCGCATAAAGATCATAACCGCCGCCAGGCCCGAAGCCGACAATGATCGACACATTCTTGCCGGCATAAAAAGGTGCGCTCTCCTGCGCCCGCACCGTCTCAACCGATCCTGGCAAGCAAAAAGCAATGGCAAGCGCCGCGACGGGTACAAAGTTTTGGTATGCCGATCTGCGCATTATCAAACTCCTTGCCTGTGCCGCCTCATCTTTTCTGGAAATGCCCGTCCCGGGATTCCACAAACCTTGCGCAAGAGCTTTGGTCAAGGAAAGGCCCTTGAACTGCTCCGCCCTCTCATAGCCATTGAGAACAGCTTCAAGATTGCGCGCAAAAGAAAAAACTGCTGGAGGTCTATGCGTCTCGTCACTGGCTCGATCAATCATGGCTTGATGCAAGACAGATTACAAACCGGCCAAGGAAGAAAGCCAAGAGCGATCAGGACATCATGACTGCGACAGGGCGTCGCGCATGATGTCCTGCGCCATTCAGATCATTTTCTCGACGAAGCCGGCAAAGCGCCGGGCGATATGCCGACCATTGCAGCAGTCAATGTATCGGTTTCCATATCGTCGTCCTTCACCGCGCCAATCAGGTCGGTGACTTTTTTGATACCGCGCTCATTACACCAGGCTTCGAGATCGTCGATGATGGTGGTCAGTGCTGTCGGATTGCGGAAACCGGCATAGCCGATGCCCACGGCGCTGGCGCCCGCCAGCATATATTCCACAACGTCTTCCGCCTTGGTGACGCCACCGATGCCGATGATCGGAATCTTCACCTTTTTGGCGACCTGATAGACCATGCGCAACACGATGGGCTTCAGCGCCGGCGAGACAAGACCGCCGAACTTGTTGCCAAGCGCGGGACGGAAATTGTCGGTGCGGATTTTGAGCGACAGGAACGTATTGGCGATGACCAGGCAGTCAGCGCCAGCATCTTCTGCCGCCTGCGCAATCGAGACAATATCGCCGGCATTGGGCGAGAGCTTCACCCAGAGCGGCTTATTCGTCCTCGCACGCATGGCCTTGATGCAATCGCGCGTGTAATTCTCATGCATCGCGAAATTGCCGCCGGTCTCGTTGCGTGTCGGGCACGAGATATTGGCTTCAATCACATCGACATCGGGACAGGCGCTGAGTTCCTCAGCGAGTAACGCAAAATCATCGATATTTTCCGACGAGCAGCTCACCACCAGCGGCGGCTTGAACCGTGCGTATTCGGGCACGATATGGTCGATAAAATATTCGATGCCTTTGCCCGGCAGACCGATCGACTGAATGATGCCAGCTTCCGTCTCCGCCATACGCGGAGTCGGATTGCCGAGACGATATTCACGGCAAATGGTCTTTGCGACCAATGCACCGAGGCGGTTGAGGTCGATGACGTCGTTATATTCCCAGGAAAACGCCCCCGAAGCGGGCGTGACCGGGTTCTGGAGCGTCAGCGAGCCGATCTTTACGGAGAGGTCTACCATCCTGCTGCCTCCTGCATATTGAACACGGGCCCTTCGCGACAGACGCGGCGAAGCACCTTTTCCCCATCGACCATGAATGTCCGCATGCAGACGTAGCAGGCCCCGAAACCACAGACCATGATCTGCTCCATCGCGACCTGGCCTGGAATATTGTGCTTCTTCCCTAGCGATTGCATCAATTGGAGAAGCCTGTTCGAACCGCAGGTGAAAAAGGCATCAGCGCGATTCTGTGCAATCAGATCCTGGAGAATCTTTTCGACATTCTCCACATCGCTGCTCTTGTCGCTGTCCACCAGAGTGATGGTGCGTGCACCGAGGCTCTCGAAAAGATCGCGCGACATGACAAGCTCAGGGCTGCGCGCGCTCAAAATGGCGGTGACACCCACACCCGCTTCAGAGGCGAGCTGCGACAAAGGCGCAAGCGTAGCAAGACCGACGCCGCGGCCCAGAACGACAATGTTCTTCCACTTCGGATCGAGATTGAAACCAACGCCGAGCGGGCCGGCAATATTGAAATCGTCGCCCGCTTTCAAAGTCGCCATACCGCGCGTGCCGCGACCCTCGACCTTGTAGAGAAATTCGATCTGACCGGCCGCTTTATTGACGCGATAAACGCTCATCGGACGGCGCATCCAGACTTCTGCGCCGTCAGGCGACGGGCAAAGCAGATGGAACATCTGCCCGGCATAGGCCTTCAGCGCATGTTGATGCACACTCAAAACGAGAAGCTTGTATTCCTTGTTGACCCAATCGTTCGAGACGACGGGAGCCAGAAATTCCCCCACGAGGCGATCGGGATAATTGTCGCAATCGCCCGGCCGCAGCGCGGAATCCGTATATTTGCTGCTCGCCTCCATCGTCCCCATCCTTCTTCTGACTTTCTTGTTCTTATACGCGTGAACGCCAAATGTGTCAAATTTGGTATAGCCCGATCCGGGGCTTTTCCCCTCTCATTTTAATTGTGCAGAGCTCAGCGGGAAGAGCCAGGACCGAACAGCAGTGTTACATTAATTCTATGATTTATATAGCTTTTCTCAAAAACTGGCGCATCGGTGGCATGAACCAGGAGCGATTTGAACAAAACCGCCCGGTTTTCGCCATAGGGCACTTCAAGGCAATTTCCGCGATTTTGTTCTAAAAACGCTACAGCCCTCTGGCGATCGCTGTCATAGCCGATCACCGCCCAATCCTCAGGCGGAGGAACGCGACAGACCGTCATGCCGCCCCGCCCCGGATTGAGATTGCCGGCGCCTGGCGTCATCCAGAAATTGACGCTGACTGCGCCGTCATCGACATGCACATCGACGGCGGCATTTGGATGCACGGCTTTGAAAGCCCAGGCCTGCGTCAAAGGATGCGCGCCGAGAAGATCGGGAAAGGCATGGCGCAATTCATCGACAAGCTGAAGCAATAACGGGCAAGCAAGCCCATCTTCGAGATAGGTTGCGACGAAACCGTCGATATGGCTGAAGTCATGCCAGATCGTGCTTTCCAGAAGATAGCGTTGCAGCAAAGCGAAAGCACGTTCCCCGAGCAGATGATCGAAATAAACAGCGCCATTGTTGTCGGCAAAGCTGCGCGTCAATTCATCTATGTCGGCGCGCTCACCCAACACGCCTGACATCAATTCCGGCGCATCGGCAATATGAATGGCGGTGTTGTATTGATCCCCGAGCAATTCGAAATCATCGTCGCTCAAAGGCTGAATGCCGGCGCCAAAATTCTCTGCAACGGCTTCATAATTGCGCGCCAGTGCCTCGAAACGTTTGCCGTCGCGTTTGGCTGCAGCAATATGGCGGAATTGCGCGGCATCATGCAGCAATTTGGTCTTGTTGGCGAATTGCAGGCTGCGATTGGCCATGCCGGTGCGATCGTCGCCGCGACGCAATTCATAGGTACGCGTGAAATGATCCAAGGCGCGACCGCGATTGCCTGCGGCCAGAAATGCAAAGCCCAAACCGCGATGCGCATCATAATGGCCGGGATCGATGGATGTCACACGCGCAAGAGCGATCAGCGCCTCCTGCGCCTGCCCCAGCGCTGAAAGCGCCATGGCGCGATTATAATGGGCCGATGCATAGAGCGGTTCTGCAGCAAGCGCCGCATCGAAATTTGCCAAAGCTGCTCGATGATCGCCCAAACGTGCCGTCACCACGCCAAGATTATGCAAGGCGCCAGGATGATTGGGCGCGAGCGCAAGTGCAGCAGAAAAAGCGGCCACCGCTTCGCGCAAGCGCCCTGCCGCCTGATGTTTCGCCCCATCGGCGAGGAAGCTTTGGAACTCTGCGCTCTTCGAAGACAAGGGACAAAATCCTGATCGCTGAAATTACGATTGACCGACGGAAAGAAACGTCAGCTTGCTCATTAACGCGCGTCCAAGCCGATCTTGGCTACTTGCTGCATCCAGAGGCCTACCGCCAGCAATTTGTCATCATGGCCAGCGCCAGCGACCAATTGCAATCCCACCGGCATGCGGTTGGGACCGCGATGCGCAGGGATCGTAATCGAAGGCAGATGCAGCAATGTCCAAAGCGCCTGGAAGGATGGATCGCCTGCATAATGCAAACCAACGGGCGCTTCACCATTCACACAGGGCGCCAGCACGATATCGAAGGGCTTGAGTATGGATGCAATATCGGCGCGCGCCCGAGCGACAAGCGCCAGCGCAGAACAATAATCGGCATCATCAATAGCAAAGCCGCTGACCATTGTCTTTTGAAGCGTCTCGCTGAGTTGCTCGCGGTGATGCGCCCATTCCCAGGCCAAAGAGCGGGCACGCTCGACATCATTGATGATCCCGCGTGCTGCAGTGAGCTCCGGAAAATAATCGGGCAGATCGATCTCGACAATATTTGCACCCGCAGCGCGCGCCTTGGCGGCGGACAGATCGAGGCATTCTTGCGTCTCGCTTTGCGCCAGCGGCCAAAGATGCGTCTTGCAAACCGCGATGCGCGGCGAATGATCCAGAGGTGTGCCGACATAATCATGCCGACCCGTCAGGACGGAAGTCACGCAGGATACATCTTCGACACTGCGCGCAATCAGGCCGATCGTGTCGATCGATTCTGCTGCAAATTTGAGACCCTCGCGATTGAATGTTCCATATGTCGGCTTGAATCCGACAAGGCCGCAGAAAGATGCCGGACGCAAAACCGATCCGCCGGTCTGCGTTCCAACCGCCAGCGGCGTCATGAAATCCGCGACCGCCGCGGCCGATCCGCTGGACGATCCGCCCGGCGTACGCTCCAGCGCCAGCGGGTTGGCGGTGACATTCGGAAATGTGCCGGCAAATTCGCAGGTGATCGTCTTGCCTAAAATAATGGCCCCGGCAGCACGCAGCAGGGCCACGCAGGAAGCATCATTGCGCGTTTGGTGTCCGCTATAAATGGGAGAACCCATTTGGGTCGGATGGTCGAATGTATTCAACACATCCTTGATACCAACAGGAACGCCGCGCAAAGCCCCGGAAGCCTTGCCGGAATCGCAGGCATGCGCCTGACGAAGCACATTTTCGGGATCGACACTCGCCCAGGCCTTGATCGAGCCTTCGCGCGCCTCGATCCGGTCGAGACATGCACGCACCAGTCTTTGCGAGGTGAGTTTGCCGGCGCGTATCGCTTCGGCAGACTCAACCAGCGAGAGGCGATTGGGCTCGCGATCCATTGTCACGCGCTGACCACTTTCCATGGAATGGTCTCGCCGCCCCGATAGATCAAGGCCCGCTCTTCGTCGCCCTCAACGAGAATTTCCATGGGCGCAACCCAATCGCTCTTCTCGAGCGTGATCGTATCCTTGTTCGGCGCCATGCCATAATGCTTCGGACCGTTGAGGGACGCGAAAGCCTCCAGCTTGTCGAGTTTCCCCTGCTCATCGAAAACCTGCGCATAGGTCTCGATGGCGACAGGCGAATTGAACAGGCCCGCTGCCCCCACGACTGCCAGCTTCTTGGCCACAGAATGAGGTGCAGAATCTGTGCCGAGGAAGAAGCATTCTTCGCCCGATGTGGCCGCATCCACCAGCGCAAGGCGATCCTGCTCAGTCTTGATCACCGGCATGCAATACATATAGGGACGATTGCCCCAGCCCAGCCAATCCGTCCGGTTGAGACGCAGATGATAGGGCGTGATCGTCGCCCCAATCTGCGGCGCGGCCGAGCGAACATATTCGACGCCATATTTGGACGACAAATGTTCGAAGATGATCTTCAGCCCCGGGAATTTTTTCGTCATCGGGATCAGTTTGCGATCGATAAAGGCAGCTTCGCGATCGAAAACATCCAGGGCCGGATCGACATCTTCACAATGAATGAGAAGACGCATGCCGATCTTTTCCATCCGGGCAAGAACACGTTCAATCTTGCTGAAATCGGTCACACCTGCAGCGGAATTGGTGGTCGCATTTGCCGGATAGATTTTGACCCCAGTGAAAATGCCCTGCTTGAAGCCATATTCAACATCGTCAGGATCGGTATCATCCGTCATGTAGCAGGTCATGAGCGGCGTGAATTTGGTGTCTTTCGGCAGCACGGCCATGGCGCGTTCGCGATAAGCGGCGCCATCTTTTGCCGTGAGCACAGGCGGCAGCAAATTCGGCATGAGGATCGCGCGGCCGAAACAGCGCGCAGTCTGCGGCAAAGATGCTTTCAGCATATGTCCATCCCGGACATGCAAGTGCCAGTCGTCAGGCCTGATGATCGTGATCCGTTGCGTCATTTTACTGCTCTCGTTTATTGTCCGTCGCCATGAACCATGGCGATAATGTCATGCGGCGCGATGGGCGTTTTGACGATGCGCGCCTTGAAAGGCGAAAGGGCATCCTCGACGGCCGAAGCAATTGCAGCAGTCATCGGGATAACACCCGTCTCACCAACACCTTTGACACCCAGCTCGTTCAGCGGCGTCGGCGATTCCTGGTGCACAAGACGAATACGTGCCGGCGCCTCGGTCGAGGTGACGAGCAGATATTCACCCAATGTCATGGAAATGGGTTGCGCATTTTCATCGAAGGACATTTGCTCGTAAAGCGCATTGCCCAAGCCGTGAACAATTCCGCCAACGATCTGTCCCTCGACGATCTGGGGATGGATCATCCGGCCGCAATCATGCGACAAGACAACATCGCGTACGATCACCTGCCCGGTCGAAATATCGACTTCGACCTCAACGACGGCCGAGCCATTCGCATAAGTCATGTCATTGATGATCACGCGCTCGGTGGCTTCAAGACCCGGCGAAACCCCACCGGGAATATAATAACCCGGCAATCCGGCCACAGCCCGCGCAACCTCGCCAAGCGAAACGACAGCGCCGCCTTCGCCAAGCACGCGAATGCGATTGCCCTCAATCTCCAAAGCCTGCTCACCGACATCGAGCATGTGACTGGCCACCGTCAGGGCTTTCTTGCGAACTGCAAGCGCCGCTGCATGGGCAGAAGCACCCGCCATCACGGCTTGTCGGCTGTTAAAACCGCCCATGCCAAGTTCGATCGTGCCCGTATCGCCGGCAGAAATCACCAGATTGGCAACATCGGCTCCCAATTGTTCGGCAACCACCTGAGCAATCATCGTCTTGGTGCTTTGCCCCATGGCGGCAGCGCCTGTCGCAACATGGATGCGGCCATTTTCCATCACCCGAACGCTGACCGGCTCGAAAGGTCCACGACCCGTGCCTTCGACATAATTGGCCAGGCCGATGCCGAGATAAATGCCCTGCTCGCGCGCTTTCTCCTGGCGGCGGGGAAAATCATCCCACCCGGATTCATCCAGAGCCTGCTGCTGGCTGCGCGGGAAATTTCCGCTGTCGAGAACGACCTGCATGCCGCCGCGCGTGCGCATCGGCGTTGCATAAGGCATGCGATCTGCCGGCACGAGATTGCGACGGCGCAATTCAGCGCGCTCGATGCACAGCTCCTGCGCCACCCTGTCAAGAAGTCGCTCCATGACAAAGACGGCCTGCGGCTGACCTGCACCGCGGATCGGCGTCACGGACGTCTTGTTGGTGACAGCAAGTTTGATGTCGAGTTTCAGGGCGGGAACCATATAGGCCAGCGTCAGCGCAGCGGCCGAACCATAGGGAACATTCACGCCGCGGGCCGTATAAGCGCCATGATCGTGGATCAATTCGCCGCGCAAACCAAGGATGCGCCCTTGTGCATCGACGGCAATGTCCATTGTCCAGACCTGATCGCGCTCCTGTGTCGTGGCGACAAAATGTTCGCGGCGATCTTCGATCCATTTGATCGGATGTTTGAGATGAAGAGCTGCGAGAACGACGAGCGCTTCTTCAGGATAAAAGACGAGCTTGGGGCCAAATCCCCCGCCGACATCGGGCGTGATGACGCGAAGGCGGTTCTCATCAATATTCAGCAGGTCGCATAAATAGCGCTTGGCGGCATGGGGCGTCTGGGTCGATGACCAGACTGCAAGCTGATCCTGCAGCTCGTCATAATGAGCCACCGTGCCGCGGCATTCCATCGAATGGGCGACACCGCGGTGCTGCGTGAATGTTTCGCTGAAAACATGCGCGGCAGAGCGAAAAGCCTCATCCGTGTCACCATAATTGAAATCGAACTGCGCGGCCAGATTGTGCTTGGCGGATGAATGGGCCACCGGCGCATCGGGCGACAAGGCATCGACACAATGGGAGACCGCAGGCAGGGTCTCGTAATCGACCATCACCAGAGCCGCCGCATCTTCGGCAAGATAACGGTCGCTGGCGATAACAACGGCCACGGCCTCGCCGACATGCACGACCTCGGCATCGGCGAGAATGGGGCGATGCAATTCGAGACGGTAGCTTGGACTGGGAAGGGCAACCCGCAGCAGATTTTCCGTCACCCGGCCCGCAAGATCGGCCGCAGTCCAGATGGCGTGGACGCCAGGCATCTCGCGCGCCGACGATAGATCGATGCCAAGGATTTTTGCATGAGCATGGGGGCTGCGCACGAAAGCCAGATGCAGCATTCCGGGCAGCTGGATATCGTCAACGAAACGCGCCTTGCCGGTCAATAATGCCGGGTCTTCCAGGCGCCTGATATTTTGCCCGAACACGCTGCCCATGGACGCCGCCCCTTCCAGATATCCGGCGGGAGATTATTATTTTTCGGTGAGTATCAAACGGGGACGATCTTGTCACGAAAATTGTTCGGCGTTACAATTTTCGGACAGTTCGCCAATTCTAGGCTCAGGCCCGATCCGGTGAGACTGCCCTGGCGGCCAGAACCGCCGGACATAATTTAACATTGCCAAGTGCGGGAGACGCCGGTGCCAGAGATTCAGCGCAAGAAGCAAGGCCAGGATTTGCGCGACTGGCTCAAACAGATGGAAGCCGCAGGCGAGCTCATTCATGTCAAGGGCGCCGACCGCGAGGCCGAGATCGGCGGCATTATCGATATTGCCATGCGCAAGATGGGCCGCCCGTCCGTGCTTTTCGATGACGTGCCAGGCTACAAGCCGGGCTTCCGGGTGCTGGCCAATCTGCTCACCTCGGTGAAGCGCATCGCCCTTACATTGGGTCTGCCCGCCAATACATCCCAGGTCGATCTGGTCCGCTTCTGGCGCGACTATATGCGTGATGCCCCCACCATTGCGCCGGTGGAAGTCAATACCGGCGCCTTGCTGGAGAATTCGTTTGAAGGCGACGCCATCAACCTGCTCGATATCCCTGCCCCGCGCTGGCACGAGGGCGATGGCGGCTATTTCATCGGCACCGGCTGCATGGTCATCATGAAAGACCCGGAAACCGGCTGGGTGAATTACGGCGCCTATCGCGTTCAGGCGCAGGACAAGAAAACCGCCTCGGTGATGATTTCCAAGGGCAAGCACGGCGACATTCTGATGCGTAAGTATCACGATGCCGGAAAGCCCTGCCCGATTGCCGTGGTTGTCGGCGTCCACCCGGGCCTTTTTGCTGTCGCGGGCCTCGAAATCCCCTATGGCAAGAATGAATTCGATGCTGCCGGCGGCCTGATCGGCGAGCCGGTCCGCATTATTCGCGGCCCGGTCACCGGCCTGCCGATCCCCGCAGAGGCCGAAATTGCCTTCGAAGGTTTCGTCCACAAGGATGACCTGATCGATGAGGGCCCGCTTGGGGAATGGACAGGCTATTATGCGGGCGGCCGCGCCGACCGGCCCGCCATCCGCATCGAGCGCCTCTGGTACCGCAATGATCCCATTTTGACGGGGGCCATTCCGGGCATTCCGCCGAATGACGATACTTTTTATCGCGGCACGGCACGCGCCGGCGTTGTCTGGCATGAATTGGAGGCTGCCGGCGTTCCTGAAGTCAAGGGTGTCTGGTCGCACGAGGCTGGTGGCAGCCGCATGTGGCTGACCGTCTCGATCAAGCAAATGTATGCCGGCCATTCAAAGCAGGCCGGCCTGATCGCCTCGCAATGCCATGCCGGCGCCTATGCCAACCGCGTCGTCGTTGTTGTCGACGAGGATATTGACCCGGCCGATATGGACAAAGTCGTCTGGGCCATGTGCACGCGGTGCGACCCGAAGGATGACATTCAGATCCTCAATGGATGCTGGAGCACCCATCTCGATCCGATGTCCTATCCCTCGGACAAGCATAATATGAATTCGCGTGTCGTGATCGATGCCTGCACGCCCTGGAACAGGCGCGATACATGGCCGGCTGTCGTCAAAAACAGCGACAAGCTGGAAAAGCAGGTGCGCGAACGCTTCGGCCACTTCCTGCCAAAAGACTGGTGAAAAAAGAGAGCCGGCCCTGGCCGGCTCCACTGCTGCGGGGGGAGGCTCCCTTTGGCCCATTGAAAGCCCCTTTCGGCCCGGGCTAACAAGGGATGCCCTTCGCCACGGTCCCGATGCGCGCCGATTGCAGATATGGAGTAGGAACGATGACCTTTCGCTCCGATGAAATCGGAAACCGCCTGAAAGCCTATCGCCTCGGCTCCGGATTGAGCGCCGAGGAGATTGCGAACAAACTCGGCATTTCACGCACCGCCCTCTATCGTTTCGAGAAAGGCGAACTCGCCAAAATCGACACGCTCGACCGTCTGGCAGAATTGCTTGGCGTATCGATCCCCACATTGCTGGGCGTGGGCATCGAATATATTCCCTCCGCCGTGACCTATTTCGAACGCGTCCGTCAGCTCGAAGAGACGGCCGAACATATTGTGGTTCTGGCCGGACCAATCTCTTTTCTGCTGGCCTCGGATTCATTCCTGCCGACCCTGCAGGAAGTGCTCACCGAAAACATTTCGAAAAACTCGTTCGACCGCACACGCGCCCTCAACGACATCCCCAAAATCATCGATATTCTGCAGCAGCGCAAAGACAGCTATCGCCAGCGCATGCCCCATGTCGTGAATCTGATTTCTGCGCTGGAGCTTGAACGCTTTCTCGATCACGGCTTTATCGGCAGCTCCGATCTCAGCAAAGAGGTCCGCGCTCATCGCGAAATGCTGGCGCGACGGGAAATCGAACATTTTGCCTCGATTGTCGAAGCCCAGCCCATCGGCGTGCAGATCGGCATTGTTCTCGACACGCTGCCCAACACGGGTTTTCAAATCATTCGTCAGCCCGATCGCAAATGCCTTGTTCTGTCGCCCTTCCGTCTTGGCGGCGAGCCCAATGTCAGCGTCGGCGTCGCCATGATCACGTCTGCGCCTGACGCCATATCGCTCCATGAAAAGTCGATCAATGCCATGTGGGCGCGCGCGCTCAAAGGGCCGGAGGCTGCCGCCTGCATCCGCCACCTGCTCGCCAATCCGGGAAAGCCGATCGACCGGAACGAATTTGCAAAATTTTACGCCAATGGCGCACCATCAAGTCTCGATGTCGCGCGCGAGGAAGAGCCGGGCGTAACCAATATTCGCAATCACCGGCGATAAAAAAGGGCCGCAAGATGCGGCCCTTTCAACTTCACTCGCTGGCTTTTTTCGCCTTGGCGACAAGCTCAGGGGGGAAAGAATAGATTCTCTTCAGAATGGCTTCCGCCTCTTCGCCCGCCACGGGCGTCACCGGCAGTTTCTGCTTCAGCGCCTCGGCAAGAAAATCCGGATCCTTCATTGTCGCATCGAAGGCTGCCCGAAGCGCTCGCACACGATCCATGGGCACTTTGAGCGACATGACATAAGGTTTGCCGAGGTCGCCCGCGGCCGTCAGAATATCGACAATCGCCTTCTGCTCGTCATTCTTCACAAAATTCCCGATATAGGGAATGTCCGCCGGCATGTCGGCTGAACGCGCAGGCGTGAACAAAACAAAGGGATGGATCTTCTTGTCGCGGATCCAATCCTCGTGAATGCTGCTCCAGGAATTGCAATCGCCCTGCAATTCTCCCCGCTCAAGCGCAATCCGTGTTTCCGCACTGCCAGGATAGCCCAGAATTTGCTTGATCTTCAGGCCGAAAACATTGCGCATCATCGCGCCATTGATATAGACGCTGGTGCCGGGACCCGTTGTACCGAAGACGACCTCAGACCGTTTGGCCACATCCTCCCAGGTCTTCATTCCCGTTTCATGCCACATGTAGCAGACACGAAAATCGCGCGTGATACTGCCGAGCCAGCGCATTTGCGAAAAATTGATATTGGCCGTCTTCTCCGGCGAAGTCAGCGATTCCGTAATCAACCCGTAATTGAACGTGACGATCGACGTCCCGTCCTCCACCAAACCATTGTCCACACGCCGCGCCGCAGCAAGGCTGCCCGCGCCGGGAAAATTCTGGACGACGACATTGGGACGCCCGGGAACATGTTTGTCGAAATGCCGCGCAAAGACGCGCGCATATTGATCGTAGCCGCCACCGGGTGTGAAGCCGACCACGATATTGACATTCTTGCCTTTGAAAAATTCGGCAGGAGTTTGCGCCAGTGCAGTCCCGCAGGTTGCAACAACGGCTGCAGCCGCCAACCCGAGCTTTTGCCCAATGCCACGCATCATGCCCCCCAATGGCCTGTAGGCCTGGCCCCGCTATCCGGGGTCCTGTAATCTGTGAACCGGCCGCCATTCACAGGTCATTATATTAGTCAAATCAAAGCCGATTAGGCAATGCTCAACCTCCTGAAATCGGGGGCGCCATCCCATCCTTGAACCGCGGCAAATTCATTGCCGCGAGCAGAAGCGACATGAATAAAAAAACAGCACCAAACAGCCAGATGGACTGCAGGCTGCGCGATCCAATCCATTCTGGAATCCCCAAGAAGAATCCAGCCCAGCTCAAATTCAAAACAGGAAAGGAAACCATCGCGATACTTGCGAGGAAAAGCGCCCGAGCCAGTTTCGATGTGCCACGTAGAATCTGCTCGCCGACCAAGAAGCAGACGACGAGCAACAGCAGAAAATAATGCGTCCAAACGATAGGGGACAATACAATGCACAATATCAGGACCAATCCGAATTCAATTCGATCGTGACCATTGAGCGAAAAATGTGAACCCGAACGCCGCAAGCGCCAAAAAACAAAAAAAGACTGGCAAAAAGAAAAATGAAACAAAGAAATATTTAACGAGCGTTTGCTCCGATGATAGCGGCAGACTTTTCCATTCGCCCAAAAGCTCCGGACCGACCCACAAGCGCAAAACGAAGGCATTGATCGATTCCATATTGAAAACACCCATCGCCTTGTCTGCATAACCGATCAATACTTTGTTGAACCAAAGCAAATTGAGATCTAAGCCCAGAAAGACCAGCGAACAAACCATTGCAAAAACAAGACACGCTACCCCGCCAGCCACGGCCCAAAAATTACGCCGCATGAGGTAATAAACTCCGAAAAGAAAAATCATCGGCTTCATGATGACAGCGACACCAAGCAAGAAACCTGCAAGGAAATTTTGCCGCGACTCGAGCAAAGAAATCGACAGCAAAATCAGAAGCAAAACAAAATGCGTGATATTGCCAATGATGATGCTGTTCCACAGCGGGCCATTTCCTAAGAAAAGCGGAATAAGAAACAACCGAAGCTGGGCATCGAGGCGACGCCACATCCAAAAGAAAGATAATGCAATTGATGACAGACCAAGCAGCAGGAAGATGATTTTGGACGATTTGATGCCAAACCATGCAAGCGGGACAAACAGATAAGCAAAAATAGGAATATTCACAAAACCTGCGCTCTCCATCAGCCGCGCAAGAAAATATGTATCACCTTCGATCATTGCACGAGCAGCCGGACAATAGCCTTTGGAAAAATCAACCAAAAAATATGTTGAATTCAAGGAATACAATTGAATGGAAAACAAAATAACGGAAACAAGATCCACGCCGACCAAAATTCTTTTGTCAGCAACGCAAAAATGCCGGCGGGTTTTTCGCTCATCGAAATTTTGGTCAGATTGCATTTCATCCAAGCGCATCATGACCGAGCTTTCTTTTCCAACTGCATAGAACCAAAGCTCAAGCTCGGCAGCAGACAAAAAACGATGGTAATATAAGCTATTCATTCTGCTGTTGAATGAAAGCAATAGATACTTTTCGTAGTGAAAACTTCTTTTTGCAAGAATGCAATCAGCAGTGCGGATAAAGTCTATAAATAAAACCAAGGGACTGAGACAAAAGCCAAACCTAAACACTTATTCCAGCTTATCCCGAATTGAGAAGATCCGTCTTCCATAGGATCAGGACCGACCTGCTTCTTGATGGAGCGGATGTTTTGAGCAGCCTGAATTAATACTCAAATCATCAATCATTTTCTTCGTCCTCACGGGTCTTCCGTAACGATTGAGATGATAAATCGTATCGAAAAAATTGGCATGGTCGAAAACAAATTCTGACGGTAAACGCGGAATGACAAGCTCTTCATTCGTTGACATAACCCGATGAATCTCATGAAAGCTATCGCTGTGGCGTTGAAATACATCGGGTGGAATGGGTGGGTATGAAACAAGGACATGTATTCTTCGAGACGTCATCTCGCTCGCAAAATCAATCATCATCTCGATGGCTTTTTTCTCAATGGGCGTTCCCGTTCGAATAAGATCCTGCCCTAAAGGAAATGGGAGAGGTGTCTCAACGCTCAAATGACTGATCAAATCGCCATTTGCGGAAAAGCCTTCCAGAGCCTCGATTGTATTCAGAAAAGCCCCACGTCGCTCTCTAGCCGAAGCTTCCTGCCTGCGAAGGCCGGCCCTTGTCAGTGCCTGTTTGACGAGCCGTTCTATTTTTTCCTGCGCCACATCAGGAAAGGCCTTCAGCAGAAATTTATATTGCTCCAATGTGAGAAATTGCAGCGCTGCCGGGTTCTTCTTGACGATCCCCAAAAATGAAGGACCATGACCCTCGACAGGCTTGAAAAAATTATCCCATTCGAAGGATAAAACAACTGTGTCGCCAGCTTTGAGCGATCCGCGAACCTCTTCGAGCATGAAACGGATTCCAAGCCATCCGTTCATCCCCATATTCACAACCTGACAATTGAGCTCCTGCTCAATTTGTGCGCTATCGACACCGAAAGCCAGATTAGAGCCGCCCACCAGAACGATTTTGGGCGAAGGCAATTGCGCCAGCCTTTCGTGCTTCAGGACACTTGCCTTCGAATAATCGTTCTCATCGGGAACAAGCAAAACAATTGCTGCAATGACCGAGCCGACAATCGTCGCAATGCAGAAAAGCTTGCCATAAAATTTGCCAAGTCCGGATGTTTCTTCTTGCCGCTCGTCCATGGTTGAGCTCTGGCCTGGCATCATCTCTCCAATTGCGGGACCGGAAAGCTCGATCATCGGAGGAAATATGCTTGAGGGAAAGCCTCTCCTGAAACTTGGTTGCAATATAACTTACGCCTATTTGCAAAGCTCACGCACACAACAAAAAAGCCCTGCATTCACCGAATGCAGGGCTTTTTCTTAAGCGTTAACGATCAGCGACGCGCGCGGGCGTCCTCAATCAATTCCCAGACACGCGAGGGTGTCAAAGGAAGAACCTTGGGCTGAACACCAAAGGACGAGAGTGCATTTGCCACTGCATTCACCACCGATCCACCAACCGGGATGATACCGCCCTCGCCTGCGCCCTTTGCACCAAGGGGATTTGTCGGCGACGGAAAGGCTTCCATCGACACGCATCGAACGACCGGAAAATCTGTGGCTGTCGGAACGAGATAATCTGCCAAAGAGCCGACAAGCAATTGCCCGTCGCTATTGTAGATCAGCTCTTCCTGAAAGACGCTGCCGAAACCCTGAACAGCCGCGCCCATGACCTGGCCGTGGAGCGTCATGGAATTGATGATCCTGCCGACATCGTCGACGACAATGTAATCGAGAATATCGACATGACCCGTACCGGGATCGACAGCAACATGGGCAACGGCCGAACCATAGGTATAGGTTGGGCGATCGTTTTTGAACTCACCATCGACTTCAAGATTTTCATTCGCCACTTCTGCAAGCGGAACGGAGCGACCATCGCTGGCTTTGGCAACACCCTCAGAAATTTTCAGCGATTGGGGATCGACGCCCAGCTCACGCGCGGCCGAAGCCCTGAACAGGTCCAGAAGCTTTTTCGATCCGTCGAGAACGGCAGAGCCGCCCATGACTGTCGCTCGCGACCCATATGAGCCCCAGCCTTTTTTCAGCAGATTCGTGGATCCATGAAAGACGCGAATGCGCTCCATCGGCAATTCAAGCGAATCTGCTGCGATTTGGGCGAGAATGGTTTCCAGCCCCTGCCCGATGGCCGAAGAGCCGGCGTAAAGCGTGACCGATCCGTCGCGCTCCAGAACCATCCGCACATTTTCCTGAGGACCGGAGGCTCCGCCCTCAATGAAACAGGCAACGCCCAAACCATGGTAGCGTCCATCGATGAGCTTGCCCTGCAAATGCGCCTTTTCGTGCCAGTTCGATTGTTTGATACATTCATCGAAGGCCACGCGATGATCGCCTGAATCGCATTGCGTATCGGCACGCCCGTCGCTTGGCAGAACCGTGGCGAGCGAATAAGGCATTTCCTCCTGCGTCAGCAGATTGCGTCGACGGATATCCAGCCTGTCGATGCCGAGCGCACCAGCGGCCTGATCGATCAGCCGCTCAATGAAATAGCTTCCCTCGTAGCGCCCCGGCCCGCGATAGGTTCCAGCCGGCGTCTTGTTGGTGACGCAAGCATAGGCTTCGATCTTGATCGAAGGAATGCGGTAGGGACCGGACATGAATTGCGCTGCGTTTCGCACCGGCGTCATGCCATTGGGGCGAACATAGGCGCCATTATTGATGAAAAGATCTCCGCGCATGCCCAGCAATGTGCCATCTTTGGCAAATGCCAATTCGACATCGCAGGATGCCTCGCGCGAATGACCGATGGCCATCAAATGTTCGCGCCGATCTTCGATCCATTTAACCGGGCGACCGAATTTGCGAGCACCGAAAGCAACCAGAAAATCTTCCGGATAGAATTCGCCACGCGCACCGAAACCGCCACCCACATCGAGCTCGATATAATCGACCGCTGTTTCGGGCAGGTTCATCATTTTGGCCATGGCCGCGCGATTGAAGAACGGCAATTTGGCAGCGCCCGACACGGTGAGACGACCTAATTTCGGGTCCCATTCCGCCAGAAGACCGCGCGTTTCCATTGGCAGCGCAGTTTGTCTTTGCGTCGAAAACTGGTCGCGAATGACATAATGTGCGCCTTTGAAGGCAGCTTCTATATCGCCCTTTTCCGCATTGAAAACGGAGGCGACATTGCTCGGCGTATTTTCGAACAATTTGACTTTGTCAGCCCTGGCCGTCTGACAATCGACGACAGCCGGCAATTGCTCTATATCGACAATCACGGCCTGGAGCGCGTCCTCTGCCAATTCCGGCGTATCGGCCAGAACCATGGCAATTGGCTCGCCGAAATATCGAACGCGACCGCGTGCAATAATGGGTTGCGCATAAGGGCCGATTGTCGGATTCGGGCGACGAAACGGAATCGTCGGGAGTTCAGCGCCAATATCATCAGCCGTTACCACCGCATGGACGCCCGGCATGGCCAGCGCCGCAGACGCATCGATCTTGCGAATGATGCCATGGCCCACAGCACTTCTGACAAAAGCTGCATGCCACTGACCATCGCGTGCGATATCGTCGAGATATGTGCCCTCGCCGCGCAGAAAACGATAATCCTCAACGCGCTCGATATGTGCGCCGATGTAAGTATTGCTCGTGTGAGTATGGGCCTGGGGCTTCATGCCTTTTCACTCCCTACCTGATAGGCGGAGCGCGCATCGAGAGCGGCCTCGACAATGGTCACATAGCCGGTGCAGCGGCAAATATTACCGGAAATAACATCCCGAATGCGCTCTTCGGTGGCATTGGGTTCCTGGCTCAACAGGGCATGCAATGTCGTCAGCATGCCTGGCGTGCAGAAACCGCATTGCAAGGCATGATGATGTTTGAAAGCCTGCTGCAGCGGCGAGAGGCCCTCGGCAGGCGAAAGCCCCTCAACAGTGACAATCTTCGAATTTTCAGCCTGCACTGCCAAAGTCAGGCAGGAGCGGACGGCTTCGCCATCCATAATCACCGTGCAGGCACCACAGACGCCATGTTCGCAGGCCACATGCGTGCCTGTGAGTTTGAGTTCGTAACGCAAACAATCGGCAAGCGTCATGCGTGGTTTGACATTGACACTGACCTTGCGGCCATTGACTTCGAACTGAGTGGCCATGTTACCTCGCATCAGCTGCAGCCCGCTCCAATGCGCGGGTGAGCATGGTTCCGACAAGCGCCTTGCGGTAACGCGCGCTTGCATGAATATCGCCGGCAGGATCGACCTCGCCCGAAGCGGCTGCAGCTGCAGCGGCAATGGTTGAAGCATCGACAATTTTGCCGTTCAGAATGGCTTCCGCTGCCTTCAGGCGAACAGGCGTATCTGCGATGGAAAAAGCAGCAATACGAATATTTGCCGCGCGGCCCTGCGCATCCTGATCGTAAGACAGGGCAATGCCTGCCAGAGCGAAATCGCCGCGCCGACGGGAAAATTCCTGAAAGCCATAGCGCCGATTGGAGGCCCCGACCGGAATGTGCACGGCAACAATGATCTCATCGGTTTCGAGCGAGGTCATGAGCGGGCCAACAAAAAGATCCTGCGCGGCAATCATGCGCCGTCCCTTTGGACCCATCGCTTCGATCTGCGCATCAAGTGCCAATGCGACAGCCGGCATTTCCGCCGCCGGATCGGCATGAGCGAGACTGCCGCCAATCGTTCCGCGATTGCGGACCTGATAATGGGCAACATGCTCAATGGCCTCCGGCAAAAGCGGAATGGCCGCCTTCAGACGCGGGTCGTCCAGAATTTCGCGCCAGCGTGTCATGGCGCCAATGCGAACGCCCTGCTCCGAGACCTGAATGCCGCGCAATTCCTGGATCTTCTTGAGATCGACCAGCATGGTCGGCTCGGCAAGTCGAAACGCCATGATCGGCAAGAAGCTCTGTCCACCCGCAAGTGGGCGCGCGCCTTCAGAGGAAGCCAGCAGGACCACGGCCTCTGCCAGTGTATCGGGGGCGCGATATTCGAAATCGGGAAGTTTCATCTCTGTCCCATCGATTGCAAGATTTTCAAATCAGCAGATCTGTGCCGGTTCCCAATTCTCAAACGCGGAACACATGCCCGCGCTTGTGGCCTTGATCGACCTTGAGGAACAATTCATCGAGCGGAATACGCCGACTGATCAATCCCTGCTCGTGCGAAAAGCCAACGAGCATATCGAGCTGTTTGGCGTTCTTCTCAGTGATCCCGTATTCCCACGGATCGGATCCCAAAATCTCTTCCTGCTCTTCCCAGGCCTCACGATACCAGGCCACAGGCGCAATGCGCGGATTTTCCATCCGCCTCATGCCAAGCCGCTTGGCTTCGTTGAAGGCATTGTACAGGTTGAGCGGCACCCAAGGATGCTCGTCGACGATTTCTTTCTTGATCCCCATCACATGCATGATCGGGAAGATCTGGGTGCGCTTGTAGAAAGCGATTTCTTCTTCCTTGTAATTTGGAAAGAGCCGGCCGACGCGCGGATCTTTGTCGATCAAGGGCTGAATGAGATCGGGATGGATCAAGGCATCCAGCTCACCTTCGGCAAGCATGGTCTCAACCGATTGATCGTCGCGCACGCGCTGGAGCTTGAGGCCCGGCGGCGGCGTGAAATCGATCGCCTCAGCAAGTTCTGTATACCATTCGATCGATTTGAACGGTACGCCATATTCGTGCTCAAGCAATCCGCGCAGCCACAGAATGGCGCTCGATTGATATTGCTTCAGGCCGATTTTCTTGCCGATGAGATCCTTCGGCTCACGAATGCCCTTCGTCGTATTGATGAAGACAAAGCCGTGGCGGAAACGGCGATGCAGAAAGACCGGGATCGCCTCAAAGGCAAAACCCTTGTCTTTCGATGCAATATAGGAAGAGCAGGAAACTTCGGCGACATCGAAATCGCGATTGCGCAGGAAGCGCCAATGGCGCGTGGTCGAGTCCATAGCGGTGAGCACGTTGAGCTCAATCCCGTCGGGCTGAACCAGCCCCTCTTTCAGGGCGCGGGTGATCTCGTAATCCCCCATGGCGAGCGTCAGCTTCAACTTGCTCATGTCGTCTCCCATTTTTTCCGACTGCGGCGGTTCGCGGCGCGCTCTGCTTCTGCCTGAAGGCGGAAGCCGCGACTTTCTATTTTATTATTTTTTGGATTTACTCCAGAAATGGAACAATCGCAACCTTCGAGCCTGCTCAGGACCACAGCAATTTGCTTGCCCGCGCTGCAAATCTGCCCTCATCAAAGGCCTTCTGCCTGATTTTTTGCTTCTTTATGGCTGTTTCTGCGCCCCGTTGACGATTGCCGGCGCGCGTGCTCCAAATTTGGAACAATGCTTCAAAGGGGATCTGAAACATGATGCCGGCAAAAAGCTCCATTGTCCTTCTTCTGGCCCTGGCACTGCCCATGCCGGTCGCCAGTGCGGCAAATTTCTATGAAGGGAAAAATGTACGTCTGATTGTCGGCAGCGATGTCGGCGGCGGCTTCGATACTGTCGCCCGTCTGGTGGCCCGCCATTACGGCCGCCACGTGCCAGGAAACCCGACATTCATTGTGCAGAACATGCCGGGCGCAGGCAGCGCAAAAGCGGCGGCCTTTGTCTATTCGGCAGCGGAAAAAGACGGAACAGTGGTTGCCGCCCTCAACCCCGGCGGTCTTGTCGCGCCGCTTTTCGAAGGCCGCAATACAGGCTTTGAAGCGGCCAGGTTCCAATATATTGCCAGCGCCGATACGACAGCGCGCGTCTGTTTCACCCTGAAAAACTCCAGGGTGAAAACATTTGCAGATGCGCAAAAGAATGAGACGGTCATCGGCGCCGGCGCCGTCGGCAGCTCATCCTATGATTATGCTCTGATGCATCAGCAGCTGAATGGGGCCAAATTCAAAGTGGTCTCGGGCTATAAGGGCATGGCCGATATATTGCTCGCGCTGGAGCGCGGCGAGGTTGATGGGCTTTGCGGCTATGATTGGTCGGGTCTCAAAGCCGTGCGGCCAAATATGATCAAGGATGGTTTCAATTATCTGCTGCAGGTGACGGTTGAGCCTGTCCCCGAACTCGATGCCATGAATGTTCCCAATGCATCGACATTCGCAAATAATGAGACGGATCGCGCCGCGCTGGAGCTGATCGCAGGGCAGCAAATGTTCGGCCGCCCCTATGCACTGGCTCCCGAGGTTCCCAAAGATCGGGTTCAATTATTGCGCGCAGGGTTCGTCGCCATGGCGAAGGACAAGGATTTTCTGATCGATGCCGACAAGCTGCAAATGTCCATCGATGTCGCCTCTGGCGCCGATGTGCAGGCTTTGATCGAGCGAATGTATGCCGCCCCAAGAGAAGTGGTCGAACGGGCGAAAAAGGCGATCCGCCCTTAAGCGGATCGCCGTTCTTTCAGGCCGGCCCAAAACCAAACATGCGAGCCGGATTATCGACCAGAATTTTCTTCCGGATCACCGGGTCTGGGGCGATGACGGCCAAGAGATCGAGAAGATCGCCCTCATTGGGCGTGCGGCCGGGCGTGAATGTATTGCCATGCGGCCAATCCGTGCCCCAGATCACGCGATCTGGCGCAACAGCGATCACGGCCTGCGCAAAGGGCACCATATCCATGAATGGCAGACTGCCCTCGACGCGGGCTTTGGGCACCGCACTGATTTTGTCGAGACTGCAAAGCTTCACCCAGAAGCGATCGTCTTTCAACAGATCGAGAAGAAGCTTGAATGCCTGCTGATCGAGCCCGTCACGGCCACGAACGCGCGCCATATGGTCGATGATCGTCACAACCGGCAATGAGCGAATGTATTTTTCGTGGTCAATGAGATCTTTCGGATCGACATGGAGATCGAGAATCCAGTCGCGCTTGCGCAGGACTGGCAGATGAGCGGTGAGATATTCCTCGCTGCCGGGCCTGTCGTCCATCAGGTGAAAACGAGCGCCGCGGAAGCCGCCCGCTGTCAATTCATCCAATGCCTTGTCATCGAAACTGGGATCGATATTGGCGATGCCGCGCGCTGAATCACCCAATTGCTCAATAGCATCCAGAATGACACGATTATCGCAACCATGTGCGGTCGGCGTCACAAAGACCACGCGGCTCAAACCCGTGATCTTTTGCATGTTGCGATAATGTTCCAATGGCGCAGCGGGTGGCGTATAGCGGCGCGATTCCGAATAGGGGAACAGATCAGGTGGCCCAAAAATATGGGCATGCGTATCGCAGGCGCCGGGCGGCAGGGTCCAATTTGGTGTGCGCGTATTCGGATCCGCACCAAGGCTCACCGGCAATCTTTTCTGCGACATGGGATTCATTACTCTCGTTTTTATTTTTTATGACTGCCGCATCAATCCTTGATGGCGAGCTTTGCTTTTTCAACAATCGATGGCGGGAAAGCGTAGAGCTTGCGGACAATTTCCTCCGCCTCGGTGCCGTTCACAGGCGAAATCGGCAATAATTGGCGGCCAGCCTCGTCAATCAATTGGGGATCGCGCATGGCCGCATCGAAGGCCCGGCGCAGAATATTGACGCGTTCCTGCGGAACTTTGCGCGACAGGATGAAGGGTCGCCCGATCTCGCCTGACAGCAAAAGCGCATCGATGATGTCCTTGTGCTCGCGATTGTCCGTCATATCGCCAAGAAACTTCACCGAAGAGGGTATTTCCGGCGCACTTTCGCGCGACAGCCGAGCCAGAAGAATGATTTTATCGTTGCGAATCCAATCGTCGGGAACAGAAGACCAGGAAATGCACGATCCATCGAGCTCACCGCGCTCGACGGCCAGATTCATTTCCGTATTTCCCCGATAGGCCGGGATGATGCGGATATTCAGACCAAAAAGATTGCGCAGCATGGCGACATTATTGGTCGAACTTGAATTCGGACCCGCACCGCCAAAAACGACTTCCTGTCGCGATGCAAAATCCTTGAAAGTGAAAAGCCGCGTTTCCCGCCACGCGTAGCAAACGCGAAGATCGCGGGCCATACTGCCGATCGAGGCAAAATGATCGAAGCGCACTTTTGCAGCTTCGCCATCGCTCATGGATTCATTCATCAAACCAGAATTGAACGTCGTGACGGTCAGGCCATCTGGCGGTGCGACATCGCGCGTATAAATGACCGCCGTCAGACTACCAGCACCTGGCATGTTGCGAACGACAATCGAGGGCGCACCCGGAATATATTTCGGAAAATGACGCGCAAGCAGACGGGCATATTGATCGTAGCCGCCACCGGCGCTGATGCCGACGACCATATTGAGCGCCTTGCCGGCATAGAAACCGCCCGCATCCTGAGCCAAAGCAGGGGTCTGAAGCAAAAGCGCAAACGCCATGCCGGTGAATTTCAATCCGGCGCCCAGTTTCATCTCATTTCCCCCTTGAATCTTATCGTTCTGGCAGCGGCGCCGGGATCTTTGCTCCCGGCGCCGCTGAATTTTTATTGTTCCTGCTTGATCCCGACAGATTTAACGATGGCGCCGTTCAATTCTATTTCCTTGCGGATGTAATCATCGAATTCGCGCGCGCTCATCGGCATGGGATCGGCACCCAAGGCGGCATATTTCGCGCGCACTGATTCTGTGTCCAAGGCGATGCGCAATTCGCGCGCGAGACGATCGACAATCGGCTGAGGGGTCTTGGCCGGGGCGAAAGCACCCACCCAGAATTCATAGCCTGAATCCGGCAGACCGGTCTCCACCGTGGTCGGCACATCCGGCAGCACGGACGAGCGACGCGAGCTCGAGACGGCCAGCGCCGACAATTTGCCGTCGCGGATGAGCGAAAGGGCTGGCGGAACGGGCGAGAAATAGAAATCCACGCGGCCCGCAACCACTTCGTTGATGGCTTCCGGCGCGCCCGCAAATGGCACATGCACGCCCTCGAAGCGGGCGGCCATGCGCATCCGCTCGGCCGCCAAATGGGTTGAATTGCCGATGCCGCCAGAGCCGAAATTGATCGAGCCGGGCTTGGCTTTCGCAGCCGCGACGAACTCACCCAGTGTCTTCCACCCGCGCGAGGGCGGCGTGACCATGACAGTGGGAATGCTGGCCAAAGGCCCAAGCGCGACGAAATCGCGGGTCACATCGAAGGCGAGATTGGAAAAGATCGACGAGAACAGCGTATGAGTCGAGGAATTGACCAGCAGAGTATATCCATCCGCCTCAGCTCGGGCGGCAGCGGTTGTGCCGATCCTCTGCCCGGCGCCGGCGCGATTCTCGATCACGATCGCTTGACCGATTTGCTTGCTCACCTGTTCGAATGCGAGGCGTGCCAACACGTCGGTGGCGCTGCCTGGCGACAGGGTGACAATGACCTTGATGGGCTGACGCGAAGGCCATTCCTGCGCGGCGACAGGCAGAACCGAAAGGCAAGCTGACACGAGAAAGCCGGCAAGAAAGCGTTTCATTCAATAATCCCGCAACGATTGGAGAGCACGAATTGCGGCGAGCTTATTTTCAGACTCAACAAGCCGCAAGGCTGAACCCCGGATGACCCGCGCACTGCGCTCAAGAGCGGAGCAAGCTGAGCCCTGCCCCGAGCGGCCAGACGGGAGGCGGGACAGCGCCAGGCCTGCCCAAAAAAGAGCTTTACAGTATCAAGACCCCGTGTCAGCTTTTTGGGACAGTTTGCCCTCCAAGGCTTCACCGGCGACGGGAAGCCCCTGAAATAAAAGAAATAACCGGGGCAATCATAAAATAAAATAAAGCGCACAGCGGAGCTTTCCGGTGTCGCGAGACAAGAGCGGCAGGGGAGCCGGGACGAGAATGGGCGGTGATGCAACGCATGTTGCCTCCGGCTGGATTGGGGCCAGCCTTTTGCGCAAGGAGGACGCGCGCCACCTTGCCGGCAAAGCCATGTTCGTTGCTGACATTAAATTACATGGCATGCAGGACATTGCTTTCGTTCGCAGCCAATTTGCCCATGCCAAACTGAACAAGATTGAGAAGCCGCAAGATTGCGCGGGCGATGTTTACACATTCGCCGACCTGCCCGATCTCAACGTGCTTGAGGCGGGGCCAGAACTCGAAGCCTTTCGGCAATCGCCCTACCCTGCCCTCGCCTCCGGCAAGACGCGCTATGTTGGCCAATCCATTGCCGCCTGCCTTGCCCCGACGCGAGCGCTTGCGGAAGACCTCGCCGAACGTGTGATCATCGACGCCGAAGAATTGCCCGCTGTGGTGGACGCCATCGAGGCGATCAAGCCAGAGGCGCCGCGGCTCTTCGAGAACTGGCCCAACAATGCTTATATCGCGCGCACGATCAGCGCAGGCGACACAAGCCTCATGGGCAAAGCGCCGATCCGCCTGCACCGCAAGTTCCGGATGAACCGCCAGGCCACTGTTTCGCTGGAGCCGCGCGGCTGCGTTGCGCATTGGGACGCGCGCAACGAAGAGCTCATCGTCTATCTATCGACGCAGGGCGGCCATGTCATGCGCCTTGGTCTCGCCCGCGCCCTAGGGCTTCCGGAAAACCAGATTCGCGTCATTGTCCCAGATGTTGGCGGCGGGTTTGGCGGCAAGAACCGACTCCTGCCCGAAGAAGTTGCTGTCTGCGCCATAGCGCTCAAACGCAATCATCCGGTGCGCTGGATCGAAGACCGCCGCGAACATCTCCTCGCATCGGTCCATTGCCGCGACCATCATTACGATCTGATTATCAGCGCCGAGGCGGATGGAACCATTATCGGCATCGAAGGCGATATTCACATCGATGCCGGCGCCTATGCCTTGTGGCCGACCGGTTCATTCATGGAAGCCAGCATGGCTGCCGGGAATCTGCCGGGCCCCTATCGCATGCGCGGACTGAATGTGAATACATGGACTGTCGCCACGAACAAGGCGCCGATGGGCCCCTATCGCGGCGTGGCGCGGCCGGGCGCCTGCTTTGCCATCGAGCGCATGGTGGATGAACTCGCGCATCATCTGGCAATAGAGCCCTATCAATTGCGCAAGAAGAACCTCGTTACCAAAGCAGAAATGCCATATATGACTGTGGCAGGCCTAAAACTCGATACAGGCGATTATCACGACGCGCTGGAAACAGCCGCGCGAATGGTCAATGTCCCCGAGATCCGCCGCCAGCAGGCACAGCACCAAAAAGGCAAAAAGCGCATCGGCATCGGCTTTGCCATTTACACAGAACAGAGCGGCCATGGGGTCGTCGAATGGTCAAAACGCAAATCCCGCATCGTGCCCGGATATGAAGCGGCCAATGTCCGCATGCTGCCAGACGGATCGGTCAATATTCATGTCGGCGTGCAAAATCACGGACAGGGACATGAAACATCGCTCGCGCAAATTGCTGCTGACGAATTGGGCCTCCATCCCGACCAGATCAAGGTCCGTTACGGCGACACGGCAACGGCGCCCTTCGGCTTTGGGACTTTTGCCTCGCGCTCAATCGTTTTTGCCGGCGGCGCTGTTGGCACCACGTCGCGCAAGCTTGCCCAAAAAATCAGATTGATCGGCGCGCATATTCTGCAGGCCGATCCGAAGAATGTTGAACTGAAAGACGGCCATGTCATAGCGGCGCAAGGCAGCGTTGCATTCCATGAAATTGCTTATGCAGCCAATGTCCGACAGGAAAATCTGCCTGCAGGCGTTGAGCCGACATTGGAAGCAACAGGAACATATGAGCCTGCCGAATCCGCCGGCGTGTTTTCCTATGGCGCACATGCTGTCGTCATCAGCGTCGATGAAGACACCGGCCATGTGCAAATCCTCGATTATGCTGTGGCCGAAGATTGCGGCACGATGATCAATCCGATGATTGTCGACGGACAGGTCCAGGGCGGGATTGCACAGGGTATCGGCACCGGCCTGTTTGAAGAAATTCCCTACAATTCCGACGGCCAGCCACTTGCCACAACTTTCGCAGATTATGTCATGCCGGGCATGACAGATGTGCCTGAAATTCGCATCGCCCATTCGGTGACACCAGCGCTTGTCACCGAATATGGCGTGAAAGGTGTGGGCGAAGGTGGCGCCATCGCGCCGCCAGCAGCGCTGGCAAATGCGCTGGGAGATGCCTTTCGCGATCTCGGGGTGAGTTTCAATGAGACGCCCCTGTCACCGCGTCGCATCTGGCAGGCCGCTCAAACAGCTCGCATGTCGGGAGATCATGCGGCATGAAACCGGCGCCTTTCTCATATGCGCGTGCGCGCTCGCTTCCAGAAGCTCTCGCAATGCTTGGCGCAGATGCGCAATCCCTGCCGCTGGCCGGCGGCCAGTCGCTTGCGCCCATGCTCAATCTGCGCATGACAATATGCGAAAGCCTTGTCGATATAGGTGCTATCGAGAAACTTCTGGTCGCCAGCGAGACAAAAGATCACGTGACGATTGGCGCTGCAGTCACCCATGCCATGATCGAAGACGGGTCTGTGCCCGATCCCGCACATGGCATGATGCGTCGTGCCGCACAAAAAATCGCCTATCGCGCCATTCGTTGCCACGGAACGATTGGCGGCTCGGTGGCCATGGCTGACCCCGCTGCAGATTGGCCGTGCATTTTGCTGGCGCTCGATGCGATTGCGCTTCTTGCAGGTGCAAACGGAGAGAGGCGCGTCCCGCTGGATCGCCTGCTGGTGGGAACCTATGAGACATCCCTTCAGCAAGGCGAGATTATCCGGGCTTTCGAGATACCGAAATTGCCGCCAGATGCTCGCGGCACAACATGCAAAATCAATCGCAAAACCGGCGCTTTTGCGGATTCAATTGTGACAGCCGTTCACAATGGCCAAAAATCAAGAGTTGTTCTCGGCGCGGCCGGCCCACGTGCCCGCATCCTCGAAAACACCTCCATGGCTTTGGCGAATGAAATTACTGGCACTGCTCTGGACCAAGCCATTGCCACGGACATTGCTGGCATGCTCCCAGAAGACGATCCCTATCTGAAACATCTGCACGCCACCAATGTGAAACGTGCGATCAATGAGGTCATGACGCCATGACCGTGGTCAATCTGACGATCAACGACAAAAAAGTAACATGCGATATCGAGGATCGCACAAATCTTGCGGATTTCCTTCGCGACACCTGCAACCTGACCGCAACGCATCTTGGCTGCGAACATGGCGCATGCGGGGCTTGCGGGGTCTTGGTCGATGGCACGCTGACGCGCTCGTGCCTGAAATTCGCGGTCCAATGCGACGCCCGTCACGTGACAACACTTGAAGGCCTCGATCAGGACGCAGTGATGAACGCACTGCGCGAGGGTTTCCACCACGAACACGGGCTGCAATGCGGCTTCTGTACGCCGGGCATGCTGATGGCTGCACGCGACCTGCTGCTGAGACACCCAAATCCCGATGAACAGGGTATTCGCGAGGCACTGGCTGGAAACCTGTGTCGTTGCACAGGCTATGCGGGAATTGTTCGCGCGGTCGCACGCGCCAGCAAAAGATTGTCGGATTCAAAGATCAAATCAGGAGGCTGATATGGATAGCACGCGTTCGGGAACAACACGCCGCCAGACCCTTCTCTCCGGCGCTGCAGCCGCAGCCGGCCTTTTCACACCTCATGTCCCAGCACTTGCACAAAGTGCAAATGCCGTGAAGCTGGCGCTGGAATTTCGCATTTACGGCGGCAACGCACCGAGCTTTTACGCCATCGAGCGCGGGATCTTCAAGGATCTGAATCTCAATGTCACGGCAGATGGCTCTTCCGGTTCGGGCGAAGCCATCACACGCGTGGCGACCGGCGCCTATGAATTCGGTCTCGCAGATGCATCCGCAGTCGTTGAATTTGCCGGCCGCAATCCCGATGCAGCCCCAAAGATCATCATGCCGATTTTCGACGTCTTCCCCGCCGTCGTTCTCAGCCTGAAGCGTAAGCCCATCCGCTCGCTGAAGGATCTCGTCGGCGCCAAGCTTGGTGTCGGTACGGCTGATGCGGGCTCGAAAATTCTGCCTGCTCTTTTCGCGCGCAACCAGATCGATCCCAAGAGCGTGAACCGCGTCACGGTCGATGTGAAGCTGCGCGATACAATGCTGCTCAAGGGCGATGTCGATGCCGTCATCGCCTTCGATTACACGGCGATTTTCAATCTCATGGACAATGGAATACCGATGGAGGATATCACCCTCCTCTATTACCATTCGTTCGGCTTCAACTTCTTCGGCAATTCCCTCATCACAAGCCCGCAAATGATCAAGGACAAGCCCGATGTCGTGAAGCGAATGGCGCTTGGCATTGCACGCTCCTGGACCGGCGCACACAAGAACCGCGGTCAGGCGATCGATGCTGTGATGAAGCGCGACAAGCTGCTGAATCCAAAAATCGAACGCGCACGCATGGATTGGGTGATCGACCGATTGATCCGAACCGAAAATATCCGCAACAACGGGCTCGGTGCATTTGAGACGAAGCGTGTTGTGGATTCCATTGCCGTTCTTGCCGATGGCCTTGGCCTTGACAAAGCACCGACACCCCAAACCCTTCTCGACCTGAACTTTATGCCCCCCGCTTCTGAGCGGATTATGGGCTGAGAAAGAACGATCGATGACAAACTTGCCGCAGAATGAAGCCAACGATCCATTCGTGGATTTCTCCGACGTCGCGCTTCGATATGGAGACGAGAATGGAACGCTTGCGCTCTCAGGCGTTGACCTTTCGATCAAGAAAGGTCAGTTCGCCGCGATCGTCGGGCCTTCGGGCTGCGGCAAGTCCTCATTCATGAAACTGGCGACGGGATTATGTCCGGCCACCGAGGGCTCGATCCGCGTGGCTGGAGCGCCGGTAACCGGACCGCTCAAAATCACCGGAATGGCATTCCAGAATCCCACGCTTCTGCCGTGGCGCGACACATTGCGCAATGTGATGTTGCCGCTTGAAATCGTCCAGCCGCACAGATCGAGGCTGCGAGCGGAATATGTAAAATATGTCGCCCAAGCCAAAACCATTCTCGCAACCGTCGGCCTCGCCGGTTTCGAGGACAAGCATCCATGGATGCTGTCGGGCGGCATGCAGCAGCGCGTCAGCCTCTGCCGCTCACTGATTCATGAGCCCCAATTGCTAATGCTCGATGAGCCTTTTGCGGCTCTTGACGCTTTCACGCGTGAAGAACTCTGGTCTGTTCTTCAGGACTTGTGGCTTGAAAAACAATTCACCTGCATTCTCGTCACGCATGATCTGCGCGAGGCAGCCTATCTGGCCGATGTGATCTTCGTCATGTCGGCAAGACCTGGGCGTGTGATCTCAACGCATCGCGTCGATATTCCAAGGCCGCGCACGATTGAGAGCACATTCGATCCGGCTTTTGTTGAAATCGTCCAAAAAATCCGCGCTGAGATCGCTCAAGTGCGCAAAGAGAGCAAGGCGCCAGCCCGGCCTGCTGCGCAGGAGCAGGTTCAATGAAAGCGAAACACCGAAAACTGGCAGAAAAACTCGCGCCCTGGGTCGTGATCGCTGGCCTGTTCACCATCTGGCAGGCGGCCATTTTCATCTTCAATCCAAGACCCTTCATTCTGCCATCGCCTGCGCTGGTCTATCGATCCTTTATCGATTATCGCGATCCGATCATGGCTCATGCGCTTTTCACCCTGACCAACACATTGATCGGCTTCGGCCTCGGTATTTTGGTCGGCGCCATGCTGGGCATATTCATCGGCTCATCCCGCCTGATCTATGCCGGTTTCTATCCGCTGCTGATCGGCATAAATTCCGTTCCCAAGGCGGCGGTTGTCCCGCTCCTGGTCATCTGGCTCGGCATCGGCCAGCCACCCGCAATCGCTACTGCCTTCCTGCTCTCCTTCTTCCCCATTGCCGTGAATGTGGCCGCAGGCCTTGCAACTGTGGAACCGGAACTGGAAGACGTGCTGCGTTCGCTTGGCGCGTCAAAGATTGATGTGCTCACCAAGGTCAGCCTGCCCCGAAGTCTTCCCTATTTCTTTGCGTCTTTGAAAGTGGCTGTGACGCTTGCTTTCGTCGGCGCGGTCATTTCCGAAACCTTGGCCTCCAATGACGGTATCGGATATTTGATGCTGCAGGCGGCATCACAATTTCGGACCTCCCTTATGTTTGCCGGCCTTCTTGTGATAGCAGCTATGGGGATCGGCACTTATCTGATCTGCGCCTTTATCGAGGTGCGCATGACCGGATGGGCGACGCGCAAGCAAACACAGGTCACCGGCGGCGGCTGATTAGAAAAATCCTGCTGCCGGAAAGCCCGCATAAAAAAAGTCAGACGGAGGGACATTGATGGGCCACGCGCCTGGGCAATCGCGCATCGGGGATGCTTTGCTTCGCCTCGAAGACGATTCCTTGCTGCGGGGTGCAGGCCGCTTTCTTGACGATATTCATATCCATGATTCCCTCGAAGCGGCATTCCTGCGCAGCCCCGTCGCTCACGGGCTCATCCGCCGGATCGACACAAGTGCCGCCCGCGCGCTCGAAGGTGTTTATGCGGTTCTGATCTATTCCGATCTCCGCCCACTCCTTACCAGCGATCACATGCCGCTCGCACTGCCTGCGGGCGGCCTCCGCCATGTGGCGGATCCTGATGTCCTGGCACGCGAAGAAGTCTGCTATGTCGGCGAACCGATAGTTTTGGTGATCGCGCAAACGCGTGCGCTCGCCGAGGATGCGATCGGTCTTATTGAGCTCGACATTGATCCTTTGCCTGCCATTTCCGATCCCGCCGATGCATTGAAGCCAGGCGCCGCACAGGTCCGCAGGGATTGTCCTGACAATCTCGTTGCGCAAACTTTTATCGATTACGGCAATGCGGACTCGATATTTGCCGAGGCAACGCATGTCATCAAACAGGAATTCCGCCTGAGCAAAGGCGGCGGCCATTCCATGGAAGGCAGAGGCGTGCTTGCCTCCTTTGACGAGATTGAAAAAAGGTTGACCGTCTGGAATTCCACCCAGATGCCGCATCGCGCAAAGGCCATTCTCGTCGATGCGCTTGGCTTGCGTGAATCGCAAGTTCGCGTGGTCACGCCAGATGTCGGCGGCGGCTTTGGTCCAAAGGCCGTGTTTCACCCAGAAGAATTGGCCATTCCTGCGGCCGCTCTGTTGCTGAAAACACCCGTCAAATGGGTAGAAGATCGCTATGAGGCTTTTGTCGCAACTTGCGGCGAGCGCGATCAGATCTGGACAATGGAAGTCGCATTCGATGCGCAAGCGCGCCTTCAAGCCATTCGTGGTCGCTTGCAATATGACCACGGCGCAGCCACACCTTACGGCATTGCGCTTCCCTATAATGCCGCGACCAATCTGATCGGCCCCTATATTCTGCCGGCCTATAAAATCCAGATCGATCTGTGCCTCACGAATATAACCCCATCCGCGCCGACGCGTGGCGCAGGGCGACCTCAAGGCACATTCGTCATGGAGCGACTTCTTGACCGCATGGCCAAGCAGCTTGGTCTCTCGCGCGATGAGGTGCGGCGCCGCAATCTGATCAAGCCTGAGCAAATGCCCTTTCCAATTCCAGTCCGCCAGCGCGATGGCAGTACGATGGAATATGACACGGGCGATTATCCGCGATCGCAAAGTCGCGCACTTGCAGCCGCAGATTGGGACAGTTTTCCCGATCGCCAAAAAGCAGCGCGCCGCGAGGGGCGCTTTTTGGGGCTGGGTCTTTCCAATTACGTCGAAGCAACCGGGCGCGGTCCTTTTGAGAGCGTCAATTTGCGGATCGGCCCGTCGGGGGAAATTGTCGCTTCCACGGGCGCGACAGCGCAGGGCCAAGGCGTCAATACAATGATCGCCCAGATTATCGGGGATGTGCTGCGCACGGATGCGCGCATGATCCATGTGATCGCCGGCGACACGGCGGCAACACCTTCGGGCCTTGGTGCTTATGCCAGCCGGCAAGCGGTGACCGCAGGCAATGCTGCCCATCAGGCAGCTTTGCTGATTGCCGATAAAATCAAGATTGCCGCTGCCGCCCTGTTTGAAGCTGCGCCCGATGATATCGAACTCAACAACGGATACGCCCGCGTGAAGGGTATTCCTAGACACGAAAAATCTTTTGCAGACATTGCCCGCGCCCTTGGCGGAACGCCCGGCTTTGCTCTACCCGGCAATCTTCCTCCCGGCCTTTCTGCCGCATCCGATTTCATGACGAGCGGTCTCACCTATACCAATGGAACCCATGTCGCTGAAGTAGAGGTCGACCCTGCAACAGGCGGCGTCAAAATCCTACGCTACATTGTCGTCCACGATTGCGGACGCATGATCAATCCGCTGATGGTTGAGGGACAGGTGCGCGGCGGCATTGTCCACGGGATCGGCGCAACACTCTATGAATGGATGCGATACGATTCATCCGGACAACCTCTGACGGTCAATTTCGCCGATTACCTTCTGCCAACGGCGGATGTCGCCCCGAAGATCGAAATCCATCACATGGAATCGCCAACGCCCCTCAATCCGCTGGGCGTCAAAGGGGCGGCGGAGAGCGGGACTATCGGCGCGCCAGCAGTGATCGTTTCCGCCATTGAAAATGCCTTGAGCGAATTCGGCGTCGAACTCAATCAATTGCCGATCACACCATCGGCTCTGCACGACATCATCTGGGCTCAAGAAGCTCGGCAACAAAGGGAGAAAGCCAGTGGCTGACAGTCACATCACCCATGCACGACATTTCATGTCGCGGTTCACAGTCAACGGAGTAGCCTCCAGCGATTTCGAAGACGTGCTCAATTCGCTCGAAAAATGGGACGATTGGTGCCGCGCATGGTCTGCGCGTGCCGCAATTCATGAAAATATGGGACAAGAGGCACTCGACCAGAAAAACTATGTCAGTGCCGCCGATCATCTCTGCCGCGCAGCAGCAACCTATCATTTTGCGAAATATCTTTTCGTTCAGGATATGGACCAGATGCGCACCGCGCATATGAAGGCAGTCAAATGCCTCGATCTCGCCTTGCCTTATCTTGATCCTCCCGGCGAGCGTGTGATGATTCCCTATTGCGGAAAACATCTGGCAGGAACGCTGCGCAAACCGAAGGGCATTGCAAAGCCGCCGATCGTATTGATGACAATGGGGCTCGATTCCACGAAAGAGGAATTGCTCACATTCGAAAAGAATTTCCTCGACCGCGGCATGGCCATCCTTGCTTTCGACGGACCGGGCCAAGGCGAAGCCGAATATGATTTTCCAATCCGCTATGATTACGAAAATGTTGTCGGCCCCGTCATCGATTGGCTCATCGCCACGCGACCGGACGTCGATACAGACCGGATCGGCGTCTGGGGCATTAGTCTTGGCGGATATTACGCGCCGCGAACAGCGGCTTTCGAAAAACGGGTCAAGGCATGCGTGTCAAATTGCGGCCCCTATAATTGGGGCGCTCTATGGGACAAATTGCCCGGCCTTACGCGCGATGCCTATATCCGTCGCAGTCACAGCAAGACTGAGGCAGAAGCGAAAGAGAAAGCATTCCAGCTGTCGCTTGAGGGTATAGCCGAGAAGATCACATGTCCGATGTTCGTGATCGCCGGCGGCCTCGATAAATTATGCCCGCCTGAAGATGCCAAGCGTCTGGCAGATGAAGCCGGCGGACCGACTGAATTGCTGGTTGTTCTAGACGGAAACCATGTCGCACATAATCGGTTCTACAAATACCGCAACCAATCTGCTGACTGGATGGCGAAACAATTGGGCGCCGTGACAGGAGTGGGATCATGAGTTCGAATGACAAAGCCGTCATTGCTTATGACGATTTGCGTGAATGGCTTGTGCAGGCCGAACGGCTCGGCGAGGTAAAGACATTAAGCGGATGCACATGGCAGGAAGATATGAGCCTTGTTGCAGAAGCTATTCTGCGGGCTGAAAATGGCCCCTGCGTCGTCTTTGAGGATGTGCCGGGCTGCCCGACGGGCTTCCGACTGCTTCTCAACATGTTTGCGGGGCGCCGTCGCAACATGACGCTTGGCTTTCCGCCCGACCTGACAAAATGGGAATTGAGCGATAATTATCGTGCGGCCTTTTTGACAAGGCCTGAAAATATTCCCCATGAAATCGTCGAGACTGGCCCGATCTTCGAAAATATTCTGACCGGCGATGCAGTCGACGTCACAAAGTTTCCATCGCCCATCTGGCACGAACATGATGGCGGGCGTTATATCGGCACAGGCACTTATTCCATCACTCAAGATCCAGATGAGGGCTGGTATAATGCCGGCGCCTATAGAGGACAGGTTTTTGACGAAAAGACCGTCGGCATTTTGATGGCGGCTGGTCATCATGGCGCCATTCATTGCGACAAATATTTCAAACGCGGCGAACCCATGCCGGTCGCTATGGTGGTAGGCGGCGATCCGCTGGCCTTCCTGCTCGGCGGTCTTGAAGCGCCTTACGGCACTTTTGAATTCGACATGATCGGGGGCATGCGCGGACGTGCAGAAAAAATGGTCCGCGGCAAGATCACAGGTTTGCCGATTCCGGCCAATGCGGAAATAGTTATCGAAGGCTTCGTCCATCCCGATCGCAAGATCATCGAAGGACCGTTTGGAGAATGGACCGGACATTATGCCGGCGGCGCAAAGCCCTGCCCCGTCATCGATGTCAAAGCCATTTATCATCGCAATGATCCGATCCTTCTCGGCGTTCCGCCAATGGGTGCGGGGCCGGACGAAATGGCACGTTATCGAGCCGTCATGCGCTCGGCCACGATCAAACAAAATATGTCAAATGCCGGTGTTCCGGATGTCCAACAGGTCTGGTGCCACGAAGTTGGCGGCGCACGCATGTTTCACGGCGTCTCGATCAAGCAGCGCTATCCGGGACATGCTGTCCAGGCTGGAACCATCGCCGCGCAATGCGGCGGCTCGGCCTATGCCTCGAAATATATTGTCGTCACGGATGAGGATGTCGATGTAACAAACCTCGATTCACTCATCTGGGCCATGTTGACGCGCAGCGATCCACGCGAATCCATCCAGATCATCGACGGCGTATGGGATTCACCTGCCGACCCACGTATCCCGCCTGAGAAGCGCAAAGTTGGCGACATAAGCCATTCGCTTGCCATCATTAATGCGTGCCGGCCGTTCCACTGGCGTGATCAATTTCCCATCGCCAATACGCCAAGCCCTGCCATTGCCAAAAAAGCCCGCGAGAAATTCGGCTGGCTGCTTGGCGAGGCAACCACCAAAAACTGAGCTGAAAAAATTCCCTGCAACATTTTCGGAGGGTGACATGGCAAACGAAATCTTCAAGCGGAAGCGCCTCACATGTCTGGCGACCGCCCTGCTCGCAAGTGCTTTCAGCACCCATGCGCTGGCGCAGCCGGCGACGGAATTCTACAAGGGAAAGACGGTCACGATTGCCGTTGGCGCTTCCGCTGGCGGCGGCGTCGATCTCTTCGCAAGGCTGGTAGGGCGGCATCTGGGCCGTTTCGTTCCCGGCAATCCGACACTCGTTGTTCAAAACATGCCGGGTGCGGGTTCACTGGTTGCAGGCCGCCACCTTTATACGATCGCGCCGAAAGACGGGACCCATATGGCAAGTCTCTTGCCGGGAGCTGTTTTCGATCCTTTATTCAGCCCGCAACCGGGCGATTCAAAAGACAAATACGATCCCACGCGATTCAATTTTATCGGCAATGGCAATGCTGAATCGCTTGTCTGTCTTTCAAGAACCGATTCCCCGATCCAGAAAAATCAGGACATGTACGAAAAAGAATTCATCGTCGGCACGCCCGGCGGTGGCAGCCTCGTCCATGTCTATACGACGGTCATGAAAACTCTTTTGAATGCGCGATTGAAAATCGTCACCGGATATCCGGGCACAAAGGAAATCGTCATGGCCGTGCAAAGCGGCGAAGTGCAAGGCGTCTGCGGTTTCTCTTATTCCTCGGCCAAATTGCAATTCCCCGATGCGCTTGAAGGCAAGGGTCAATTCCGCATCATCGCGCAGGTCGGTTCCGTCGGCTATCCCGAACTCGATAAAGCGAAGATTCCGCTGACAATCGATTCTGCCAAAGATGCCGAGACGCGCGAGGCGCTCGAGATTTTCTATTCGCAGGGTCTTTATGTGCGGGCCTTTATGATGCCGCCCGGCGTTCCCAAGGATCGTGTCGAATTGATGCGGACATCTTTCATCGATGCCGTGCGCAGTCCTGCATTCCAGGAAGAAGCCGCCAAAATGATGACCGATGCGGACCCGAATACCGGTGAAGACATGGAAAAGATGGTCCAGCGCGTTTATTCAGCGCCTGCCGCCGTCATCGAGCGTATTCGGAAAGCAATGGCGCAATAGGCGCCCACGGGAGGTTCATCCATGTTGAAGATCGCAATCGGTCTTGTGGCGAGTATCTGCGCAATTGGCACACATGCTTCTGCTTCTGAATGGCCGAATGGCCCGGTCAAAGCAATCGTACCCTATGCGGCAGGCGGAGCAGCCGATGTCATGGGGCGTATCTTTATGGAGGCTGTCGGCAGCCGTCTTGGCCAGCCATTCATCGTCGAAAATCAGGCGGGTGCAGGCGGATTGGTCGGCGCTCGCAATGCAGCTCGCGCCACTCCGGATGGCAAGACCTTTGTCATTTCGGGCATGGCCTCACATGTCCTTGCGCCTTTGATGAGCAAAGAGCCAGGCTTCGATCCAAATCGCGATGCAACGCATATCGGCTTTTTCGGTGGTGCTCCGAGCATTCTTGTCGCCCATCCATCAACCGGCATCCGCGACATGAAGCAATTTCTGGCTGCAGCCAGGTCAACGCCTGACGGCTTGCAATATCTCTCGCCGGGCTTTGGAACTGGCGGACATATTGCTGCTGCATATCTCGCCGAGAAGGAAGGAATCAAACTGGAGCACGTCCCCTATAAGGGCGGTGGAGCTGCCATTTTCGATGTCGTTTCAGGTCATGTGAAATTTGCCAGCATGAATTGGTCGACGGCGCGCGAACATGTGCTCAAGGGCTCTCTTGTTCCGATTGCCGTGACCTCGCAAAATCGTCTGCCCGATCTTGCCAATACGCCAACCTTTTATGAAATGGGCTACAATGATCTCGTCATGACGACCTGGTACGCCATCTCCGGTCCTCCCGGCCTGTCGAAAGAGATTGTTGCCAAGCTGAATGCGGCTGTTGTTTCCTCCCTCGATGACAGTCGCGTCAAGCAGCAATTGCAGCTTGAAGGCGCTGAACCGCGTCCCATGACATCGGCTGAAGTCGGGCAGTTTATTCAGGCGCAATATAATCAGTGGCAGCCGGTGGCCGAAAAATTACGCGGCAAATAAGTGCCTTGTCATTTCCCAAGCTCGATTGCACGCGCGATCAGGTCTGGCGGCATTGCGTAAACGCGCTTCAAAATTTCCTCGATCTGGGCGCCGGTGACCGGGTTCAGATCGAGCCTTTGGGCACGCGCCTCTGAAAGAAAATTCGGATCTTGCATCGTTTGCTCAAAAGCCCTGCGAAGCGTGGCCACAATCTGCGGCGAAACGCCTGGCGGTGCAGCGATCGGGCGCCCCAGATATTGCGGTGTAAAGGCAAGCTCCAGCAATTGGCGGTCTTTTGCCTCTTGCACCAGATCCAAAGCGAGCGGCGCTGAATAGGCCGGGTCGCGGCTCATTCCAAGTTGCATCAAGACTTGCAATTGTCCCTTTTCAATCAGCGGATCGATGCGCGCCCTGAATGCCGCCGAAGATCCACCAGAGACATGACCATCGGCTTCACCATTCTCGACGGCCATCAGAGCTTCCTGCGAACCGGGATAGCCCGCGACAACCTTGAACCGCGTTCCCAGAACCTGATTGAGCAGAATGGGAAATGTTGTTGGACCGGAGCCAGCGCCCGTGCCGCTCATGACCAATTGACTTTGTTTGAGCTGTTCGAAATTTGAGGCGGCTTTCGTGGTCACAAGCAACAGGCCAAGATCCTGTTGAGGACTTCCGATCCAGTTGAATTCTTCAGCCTTGAATTGATAGGCGCCCTGGCTTGGCAAAAGCAAAGGCGCAAGCGCAGCCTCACGCGTAAACAGGGCAATCACCGATCCATCGCGCGCGGGAATGTTGAACAAATAATTGGCCGCGCGGACACCACCAGCCCCCGGCATATTTCGTACAATGACGGAAGGGCGGCCTGGAAGATTCTGGCCGAAATGGCGCGCAACAAGACGCGCATATTGGTCATAACCACCGCCGGCCGTATTGGCGACAATCATCTCGACAGATTTGGCCGGGAAGACATCCGATGCCAACGACGATTGTGCGCCAAGGAAGAAGGGACTGAGCAGCAGGCCAAAAGAGAAAGCCCGCAGAAGCAAGCGACGCGTACGCGCTGACGTTTCAGCTATCGGAAACCCATGCCGCATTTGTCCCCCTCCTCAGCCGCTTTCTGTCGAGCACGGGGGCTTTTGCCCCGCTTGGCTGATCGATTGGGAATGCTAATCCATGAATGGACCGGGCGCTACGCCCGAGCAGATTTATCCGACCGTATCCGCACCTGGCCCCAAGTATTTTTGAGCCATGGCCCCCAAAGCAGAACCGCCTGGGCCTGAATGTCCGATTTCTATGGCGCAGCAAAAAACCGAACACTGACGCGTCCGTTTGGGACATCGCTCCTGATCAAACAGTTCTCGATTTCCCGTGAATGAGGTGCCCGGCCAAAGGTCGGGCACCTGCACAATAAGCTTGATGGGTTATTCAGCAACACTCAGGCATGTGAAGCCGACATGGCATGATCCATTATCCTTCGTCTCGACGAATTGAGGAACAAGATTGCTCGATCCAGTCCGACAATATTCGGCGTCGTGGAAGTAATGATCCCAGCGGTTTGCGCCAGTTCTCATTGTAATTCCTTCCGGCTTCGAAAGGATCAGATTACGCGCCTCGCCACAGGTCATGCTCAACGTATTCGGCAAGGCTGCACTATAGGCAGGCCTTGGCGGTAACGTCTTGGTCGTCGCCTGGGCAAATACGGGCGTAGAAATAGAGAGAATTGTTATAAAGACCGTTGTTGTCTTCAACATATTCATTCCTCCATATCATTCGACCCGCGTATGCTGGCATGGCGCCTGTAAAACGCATTGATTTAACGCAAAATCTTCGATCAGATATGTTGCATCTCATGGCTGTGATTATGGCGTGAACAAAACTCTCGCTTTAGATTGACGCTCATGAGCCATGAACAAGAATAAGGCGTGCAAGAATGGGAATGGCAAAGAAAGATAAACACCCCTCCTCTCCTGAACGCTGGACGAAGGTGGTGACGAAAGAGATGTCCGACTGAACGAACCTTGCAAAGGCGAGAAGAGCGAGCGCAAAACCGGCCAATCCAAGCTTGAGCGGATCGAGATCGCCATTATGCCAATTATAAAAAGCGCGAAGGCGGCGACGCCCATGCCCGCAAGGCCTATCTACGGTCAGTCATGTCAAGGATTGAGGTCGACAACCAAAAGGTCCGTCCCCTCGAGAAAAAAGCAACGCTTACAGACATTATCGCAGGACCTCAGGCAAAGGCCGGAAATGTTCGTGGCTCTGGAGATAATTGGCGCGCCCTAGGGGACTCGAACCCCTGTTTTCGCCGTGAAAGGGCGACGTCCTAGACCGCTAGACGAAGGGCGCGGGGTGTCCGGGGTGCTTTGCAAAGCAATGCCCGGCGGGACGCGCGGAGGTATAGTGTGCGCCGCCCCCCATGGCAAGCCGCGATGACGCTTTTTCTGGGTTCCAAAAGCCTTTTCACGCAGGCTTTCGTGCCGGCTCCGCCATATCCAGCAAGCGCATCTGGACACGTTCCTTGCCGCCCCAATGATCGAGCGACAAAGTGCCGGCGAGATGGGCTGCGCTGCCCACCGCTTTCTCCAGGGCCCGCGCCAGGCCTGATTCTGCAGCGCGGAAGGCAATCGCGTCTATGCCCGCCCCGTCACCGGCCACGGCCCTGACTTTCATATGCCCATTGCCGACCGGCTGGGCACGCACGATCCGGTGGTTGGGCAGGACAAAAACCGGCTCGGGATTGCCCGCGCCAAAGGGGCCCGCCTGTTCGATCAGCCGGATCAGATCCGGATTGGCCGCGCCGGCCGTCAAGGCCGCATCGATGTAAAGAGCATCGTTCAGCCGCGCGCGCGCAACAATCTCGCCGAGCCGCGCATCGAGAAAGGCGCGAAAGTCGGCGAGCCTGTCGCGGGCAATCGTCAGGCCCGCGGCCATGGCATGACCGCCGCCTTTGATCAGAAGCCCATCCTCCACCGCCGCCCGCACAATGCGCCCCAGATCGACGCCGGGAATGGAGCGCGCCGATCCCGTGCCGGTCTTGCCATTCATGGCGATGGCAAAGGCGGGCCGGCGGAATTTTTCCTTCAACCGGGCCGCAACAATACCGACAATGCCGGGATGCCAATTCTCGCCGGCGGTGAGGATGCAGGCGCCCTGCTCTTCTGCGCCCAGCGCAGCCTGCGCTTCAGCCTCTGCCTCAGCCAAAGTCTGCACTTCAATTGCCTGGCGTTCGCCATTCAGCCGATCGAGTTCAACAGCAATGCGCGCTGCTTCGGCCTCATCGCGCATCAGCAGGAGTTTTGCGCCAAGTGCCGCATCGCCGATCCGCCCGCCTGCATTGATGCGCGGGCCGATGAGATAGCCCAGATGATAGGGGCGCGGCGGCCCATCGGCGCGCGCGACATCGAAAAGCTGGCGCAGACCCGGCCGCGCGCGCGCGCGCATGACGGCAAGACCTTTCATGACAAAAGCGCGGTTGAGACCCTTTAACGGAACGACATCGGCAATGGTGGCCAGCGCCACGAGATCGAGTTCGGCAAGAAGATCGGCTGCAGGCCGCGCGGCGTTCCAAAAATCCTTCTGCCGCAGGGCGCGATTGAGCGCCACCAAAACCATATAGACAACGCCCGCCGCGCAGAGATGGCCAAGGCCTGAAAGATCGTCGAGCCGGTTCGGATTGACGATGGCAAGAGCTGCAGGGAGTTCTTCGGGCGCCTGATGATGGTCGATGACAAGCGTGTCGAGGCCGAGTTTTTGTGCTTCTTCCAAAGGCTCGAAAGAGGTCGTGCCGCAATCCACCGTCACAAGAAGCTTTGCGCCCTTTTGCGCCAGAGCGCGGATCGCCTCCACATTCGGGCCATAGCCCTCAAAAATGCGGTCGGGAATATGGATGATGAAAGGCGTGCCGCAGCTTTCGAGAAAACGCGCGAGCAGCGCGGTGGAACAGGCGCCATCGACATCGTAATCGCCGAAAATCGCCACCGTCTCGCCGCGCTCAATGGCGCGCAGGAGACGGCCCACAAGCGGCCCCATGGCGACCAATGTGTCTGGATCGGACATAAGGCCGCGGATCGTTGGATCGAGATGGGCCGTCACGGCCTCCGGCGCAACGCCGCGCCCCGCCAGCACGCGGGCGAGAATGTCCGGCAGACCCTCAACCTGCACCATGGCCTGCGCCCGCCCCTGCGCCTCCAGATCGAGCCGGTCGCGCCAGATGCGACCCAGCGCAGATTGCTCCACGCCGAGAAACAGCCGGCGAGGCAGCGTTCCGGGCTTCGAATCGGAATGGATGATGGGCGGGCTCATTTGCACATTATCGCACGGCTGGGGTGCAAAGTGTGAGCGCCTGGGCGGGCCGCACCGTCTGGATAATGGGGACGGAATAGTGGGCGTCCTGCCCCTTGGGCTCGTCATTGCGAGGAGCGTGAGCGACGAAGCAATCCATGTGTCGGCGAGATGGATTGCCGCGTCGCCTTCGGCTCCTCGCAATGACGACGCAAAGCAAAAGGGCGCTCCGTTTCCGGAACGCCCCTGTTCTTTTCGCGATCAGCCCGATCTCAATCGAGGCGGAATTTTTCCATCTGGCGGTGTTCGCCGTGGATGCGACGCACTGTGCCGGTGACGGAGCGATAGATCACCGTTTCCGTCTCAATGATTTCGCGGCCGAATTTCACGCCGGTGAGCAGCGGGCCGGTGGTGACGCCCGTGGCGCAGACGATGACGTCGCCTGAGGCCAGTTCCGTCATGTCATATTTTTTGTTCGGATCCTTGATGCCCATTTTCAGCGAGCGTTCGCGCTTGGCTTCCGTGTCGAGGATGAGACGTCCCTGCATCTGGCCGCCAACGCAACGCAATGCGCCTGCTGCCAGCACGCCTTCTGGCGCGCCGCCCGTGCCGAAATAAATATCGACGCCGGTCATTTCCGACTGCGCTGTAAAAATCACGCCGGCCACATCGCCATCGGTGATGAAGCGAATGCCCGCACCCACTTTGCGGCAGGCATCGACGAGATTTTGGTGGCGCGGACGGTCGAGAATGAGCGCGGTGATTTCACCCGGCTTCACGCCCTTGGCCTTGGCGAGCGAGAGAAGATTTTCTTCCGGGCTCATGTCGAGATCGATCGTGCCCTTGGGATAGCCCGGACCGATGGCGATCTTGTCCATGTAAACGTCAGGCGCATTGAGCAGCGAGCCCGCAGGCGCCATGGCCATGACGGCGATGGAGCCCGGCAGATCCTTGGCGCACAAAGTCGTGCCTTCGAGCGGATCCACCGCAATGTCGACTTTCGGGCCGGTGGCCGTGCCGACTTTCTCGCCGATGAAAAGCATGGGCGCTTCATCGCGCTCGCCCTCGCCAATGACGACAGTGCCGTCGATCGGCAGACGATTGAGTTCGCGGCGCATCGCATCCACGGCGGCCTGGTCGGCGGCCTTTTCATCGCCACGCCCGCGCAGGCGCGCAGCAGCAACAGCAGCGCGCTCAGTCACGCGAACGAGTTCGAGTGTGAGGATACGCTCGATAATATCCTTTTGCTTGATGACGAGATCGGGCATGGACGGTCCTTCAGGGCCTTTGTGAAAATTATTCGCGTTCGATACGGATGACCTGCGGCGGTCCGGCAAGATAGCCGTCTGCGACAACGGCATCGAGTGCCTCGCGCACGACAGCTTCGGATGTCGCATAGGTGATGAGCACGACTGGCACGGGCGTCGCATCGGAGGGCGCACGCGCACCGCGCGCCGAGGCATGCCGCTGCATGATGCTCTGGAGCGAGATCTGGCGCTCGGCCATGCGTGTCGCAATGGCCGCGGCTGCACCGGGGCGATCATGCACGGACAGGCGAATGTAATAGCCGCCCTCATGCCGCTGCACGGGAATGCGCGGTGCTTTCTCCAGCGCCGAAGTCGGCAGGCCGAAAGGCGCGCTGCGAATGCCTTTCGCAATATCGGAAATATCGGCAACAACGGCAGATGCCGTTGCCATGCCGCCGGCGCCGGGGCCGACAAGCGTCAATTCCTTCACCGCATCAGCATCGATGGTCACGGCATTGGTCACACCCATGACTTCGGCAAGCGACGAGGACTTTGGCACCATGGTCGGATGCACGCGCTGCTCAATGCCCTTATCGGTGCGCTGCGCGACGCCGAGCAATTTGATGCGATAGCCAAGCTCTTCGGCAGATTTCAAATCCGCCAAAGTGATCGATTGAATGCCCTCGACGTGAATGGCTTCCGCATCAACCTGCGTGCCAAAGGCAAGCGCGGTAAGAATGGCGAGTTTGTGCGCTGTATCGAAACCGCCAATATCGAAGGTCGGATCGGCTTCGGCATAACCAAGGCGCTGCGCATCCTTGAGGCATTCCTCGAAAGACAGGCCCTCGAGCTCCATGCGCGAGAGAATGTAATTGCACGTGCCGTTGAGAATGCCATAGACGCACTGGATGGAATTGCCGGCCAGACCTTCGCGCAGCGTTTTCACAATCGGAATGCCGCCGGCAACAGACGCCTCAAAGGCAAGCGCCACGCGCTTGTCTTCCGCGCGCTGGGCGAGCGACATGCCATGTTTGGCAAGCAAAGCCTTGTTGGCGGTGACAACCGACTTGCCTGCGCCAAGCGCTGCTTCCACCGCTGCGCGCGCCGGGCCTTCGTCGCCGCCGATCAGTTCGACGAAAAGATCGATGTCTGGGCTTGTGGCCAAAGCCACAGGATCGTCGAACCATTTAAACGCCGACACATCGACGCCGCGATCGCGCGACCGGTCGCGGGCCGAGACGGCCGTCACCTTGATGGCGCGCCCGGTGCTGGCGGCCAGAGCCGCAGCCTGACGGTCGAGAAGGCGAATGACGGAAGCGCCGACGGTGCCAAGACCGGCAATGCCAACGCGCAAAGGTTCAGCCATGAAAATTGTTCCGGGCCAGCAAAAGACCCCGCCTGACGGGCGGAGCCGGATGCGCTCTTCTGCAATGTTTCGGCCGGGGTTTCAAGGAGTGAGAGGGCCGCGACGCCTTTGGGCCATCGGCATCTCCCATGGGGAGAAGCTGTCGGCGGAGCCGACTGATGAGGGGCTGCAGCATCTTCGACTGAGGGCATAACCCCTCACCCCGGCTCGAGGCTTCGCCTCGAGTCCGCCCTCTCCCGCTGGGAGAGGGAGGCCAACCTCACGCAGGCTTCTTAAGCTCGACCACATTGTGGAGGGTCTGGTCGGCGCCGTCGAAGAAGCGGCGGATGCCGCGCGCAGCCTGGCGGATGCGCTGCTCATTCTCGACAATCGCGAGGCGGACGAAATCGTCGCCATGCTCGCCAAAGCCGATGCCGGGAGCCACGGCCACATCGGCCTTCTCGATGAGAAGCTTCGAGAATTCGAGACTGCCCAGATGTTTGAATTTTTCCGGCAGCGGCACCCAGGCGAACATGGTCGCCTGCGGCACAGGAATATCCCATCCTGCCTGCGCAAAACTTTCAACCAGAGCATCGCGACGCTTTTTGTAGATCGCGCGCATTTCCTTGATGCAATCATCAGGTCCGTTCAGCGCTGCGGCAGCGGCCACCTGGATCGGCGTATAGGCGCCGTAATCGAGATAGGATTTCACCCGCGAGAGTGCTGCGAGCAGACGCTCATTGCCGACCGCAAAGCCCATGCGCCAGCCGGCCATGGAAAAGGTCTTCGACATGGAGGTGAATTCCACGCAGACATCGTTTGCGCCATTCACCTGCAGCATGGAGGGCGGCGGATTGTCGTCGAAGAAGACCTCTGCATAGGCGAGATCGGAGAGCACGAAAATCTCGTGCTTCTTGGCGAAGGCGACGAGATCCTTGTAGAAATCGAGCGAGGCGACCTTGGCCGTCGGGTTCGACGGATAGCAGGAAACGACTGCAATCGGCTTGGGGATTGAATGCTGGATGGCGCGCTCAAGCGCGACGAAAAATTCCGGCGTCGGATCGGCCGGCACTTCGCGGATCACGCCGCCGGCCATGAGAAAGCCGAAAGCATGGATCGGATAGGAAGGATTGGGCACGATCACCACATCGCCCGGCGCGGTAATGGCCTGCGCCATATTGGCGAAGCCTTCCTTCGAGCCGAGTGTAGCGACAACCTGCGTATCGGGATTGAGCTTCACGCCGAAACGGCGCTCGTAATAAGCCGCCTGCGCCTTGCGCAGACCGACAATGCCCTTGGAGGCCGAATAGCGATCCGTGCGCGGCTTGCCGGCGGTCTCGCAGAGTTTCTCGATGACATGTTTGGGGGCCGGCAGATCCGGATTGCCCATGCCGAGATCCACAATGTCGGCGCCATTGGCTCGAGCGGCGGCCTTCAGCCGGTTGACCTGCTCGAACACGTAAGGCGGAAGCCGCCGCACCCTGTGGAATTCGGACATTGCACTCATCCTCTTTGCAACCCGCCCGGCTTAAACGATTGCCGGATCATGGTCCACGTCCTCTCGAAAATCTGTTAACGTCTTGTTGGCTGAACCGCCGGGTTTTCACAGGTCAGCCCGCAGGCCTCCGGCTTTTTCGGCTTTGCCTTGCGATCGCCCATCCCCTCCGCCACCGAACGATCGGTGCTCGGCCCGGTGCGACGCCCCGTTGCCTTGTCATGCGCGCGGCGGGCCGCATCGAGGCCCTTTTCCTGCGATTCGACCTCGCTCTTGCTCATGGTCTTGCCGGCAGGCAGCTTCCGGGGCTCATGAACAGGGATGAAATCATAGGATTGCGGCCGCGACCTTGTAACGAAATCCGGCGGGCTCTGCTTCACATGGGTGCGCAGGCCAAGTGCTTTGGTGATCGCGCTGGGTTCTTCGGCAGCCATGGCGCCGCCCTGACCCAATCCGCCCAAAAGAACGGCAATAGCCAGAGCAGCGGCCGGCAGCCGGGCAGATTGGAAGAAAATGCCGGAACGGAATGTCATGAGCATGCCATATCTTTGTTCACAAACGGGGGCGGTCGCCCTCAACCCATTTAATCATTGCTGCGACCGGTGAATAAAGACCTATTATGACCGAAACGGGACGCGCGCCAGTGTTCATTGGTCGCCCTCCCGCCACAATGGTACGAAAAATGCCAGACCAGGCTGCGACAGCAGGGGCAATAAGCGAATGAGCGCAAGTCGGAGCGATGACATGGCGGAGCGCGCCCCCGAACCCGCCTTGGCGCCCGAGGGACTGGCGGGCGCCCCTGAGGCCCCCGTCAAGCGCCCCCGTGGCCGGCCGCGGAAAATCCGGACGGAAGCCGAACTTGCGCCCAAAATCCCGGCCAAACGCGGCCGCAAGCCCAAATCTGCGTCCCTTGCCGCGCAAAATGGCGGGCCCGCCCCGACGCCAGCGGCCGATCTTCGGCGCGCCCCTGCCCCAGAAACCGCCCCCGCAGCCAGTAAGGATGGCCCGCAGGCCAAAGCGGAAAATGGCAAGGCGGACCAGCGCGCAGGCGAGCAAGCCATTCCCATGCCCGATTTCACCGCGCTGTCGCAAAATTTCGCTTTGCTTGTCGACAAAGGCGCGCAGGCTGCAGCAGCCTATTTCAAACCGCTTGAGGAAGGGCGCACCAATACCGACATTGCCGAACATGTCGAAGATGCAGTGAAGACGCTCGGCCATGTCGCCGAACATTGGCTCTCCGATCCCGGCCGCGCCTTCGAAGCGCAGACGCGCATTTCGGGCGACATGCTGGAGCTGTGGTCGCGGACCTTGCGCAAAATGTCTGGCGAAGATCCCCAGCCCGTGCGCGCGCTCGACCCTGCCGACAAGCGCTTCGCCGATCCCGAATGGAGCCGCAATCCGATCTATGATTTTCTGCGACAGGCCTATGTGATCACGACCGAATGGGCCAACGATCTTGTCGCGCGCGCGGATTCGCTCGATCCCGTGGAGCGCGAGAAAGCGCAATTCTATCTGCGCCAGATTGCGGGGGCGATCTCGCCATCGAATTTCATTGCCACCAATCCGGAATTGCTGCGCACGACATTGAAGGAAAGCGGCGAGAACCTCGTTCGCGGCATGCAAATGCTGGTTGAGGATATCGAGGCGGGTAAAGGCTCGCTGAAAATACGCCAGAGCGATGCATCGAAATTCGTACTCGGTCGCGACATGGCAGCGACACCGGGCAAGGTGATCTGGCGCAACGATTTGATGGAGCTCATTCAATATGCGCCATCAACCGAAACGGTTTTTAGACGCCCGCTGCTGATCGTGCCGCCGTGGATCAACAAATTCTACGTGCTCGATCTCAATCCGGAAAAAAGTTTCATCCGCTGGGCCGTGTCGCAAGGTTTCACACTCTTTGTTGTGTCATGGGTTAATCCTGATGAGCGGCATGCGGAAAAATCCTTCGAAGATTATATGCGCGAAGGCATTTTTACCGCGCTCGATAAAATCGAAGAGGCGACCGGCGAGCGCAAAGTCACAGCCATGGGCTATTGCGTCGGCGGCACTTTGCTTGCCATCACGCTGGCCTATATGGCGGCCATCGGCGACGATCGCATCGACAGCACGACATTTCTCACGACGCAGGTTGATTTCAGCGATGCGGGCGAATTGAAGCTTTTCGTCGATACAGTGCGCATCAAGGCCATTGAAGAGAAAATGGCGGAGACCGGCTATCTTGAAGGCTCGAAAATGGCGACCGCCTTCAACATGCTGCGGCCGAATGAATTGATCTGGTCTTATGTCGTCAATAATTACCTGAAGGGCAAAGAGCCCATGCCCTTCGATCTGCTCGTCTGGAATTCCGATTCCACGCGCATGCCGGCGGCGAACCATTCCTTCTATCTGCGCAATTGCTATCTCGAAAACAATCTCACGCAGGGCCGCCTTTCCATTGACGGCGTGAAACTCGATCTGAAGAAAGTCACTGCGCCCGTTTATCATCTGGCCGCGAAAGAAGATCACATCGCCCCTGCCCGCTCAGTCTTCACCGGCGCCGGTTTTTTTGGCGGGCCCGTGCGCTATGTGCTCGCAGGCTCCGGACATATTGCCGGCGTCGTCAATCCCGTCTCAAAACCCAAATATCAATTCTGGTCCGGCCCGGCGGCTGTTGGCACATTCGATGATTGGCTGGCGAAGGCGCATGAAACGCCGGGCTCATGGTGGACGGACTGGATCGTCTGGGTCAGCGCACAAGCGCCAGAGCGAGTGGCCGCGCGCGAACCGGGCGGCGGAAAACTCACGCCGCTCTGCGATGCGCCCGGCGAATATGTCCGCGTGAAATCATAAAAACAAAAAGAGCCGCGCAATGCGCGGCTCTTTTCTTTGTTGCAACGGGATGCTTACCAGCGCGTCATTAGGCCGAGCGACAGAATGTCGACATGAGCCTTAGACTGGCCAGTGTAGGCCGGAGAAGCGATGCTGATATTCGCATCCTTGACCATGACACGGCTGTAGGAGGCGTTCATGGTGAAAAGCTCCGTCAACTTGTAAGAAGCACCGGTCGAGAGCCACAAACGATTGTTGTCAGGCAGACGGGTCGTGCGCACTTCTGTCGTGACAGGAGAAAGCTCGTAAGCAACACCACCACGAACCGTCAGATCCTTCGACCATTTATATTCGCTACCGATAGCAAAGAACCATGCGTCTTTATAGTTGAACTTGATTGAGCCCAAGCTCGGGTAACGGCTAGGATCACTAACATAAGGTACATCAGGGCCCGACAGCGGCGCAGTGCCAATACGGCTCCAATTATGCCACTCAACGGAACCCAAGACGTCCCACTCAGGTGTGATCATCTGGCGGATGCTAAGGTTCAGACGGTCGGGAAGTTTCAGAGTTCCTGATATGGGAGAGTTGTTGTAAGCAGCGAGCGACCCGCCAGAGAAAACATAATTTCCTTCGATCTTCTGATCGATGCGTGAACGATATCCGATGCCGATCGCCGTGCCCGCCATCGGCTTCCATGTCAGGCCGGCGGTGACGCCGTAGCCCCAGCCATCGCCCTTCACCCCGGCGTTATTGACGGCCGTATTGGGCACACTAACCGTGTAGTCACTAAGGAAAGTGGCGGAAAAATACTGGGCCTGAATGCCAAAACCGAGCGAGAGACTATCGCTAAGCTTATAGGCAACAGAGGGCGTGAACGTATAAGTGCGCGCCTTCGTCGTCGTCGAGTTCAACTGGCCGCCCCAAGGAAGATCGGGCTTGGTGGTCAGGCCGAAGGGCGAATTGATCGAAAGACCGACCGAGAGGCTCTCATTCAACGGCATGATGAAATAGGATGCCGGCACAAGCGCATCCTGCCCAATGTCACCAGAAGGCGTCGAGCTGCCGGTTGCGCCCGTACCCGTGATCTTGGTAACCGGGAACACGCCCGAGAAATTATTCTCTGTCGTGAAGCGGCGGAATTCGGTCATGGTTGCCGGATTGAGGAACATGGCCGAGGGCGAGGTGCCCGGCGCGGCATAGCCGGCATAGCCCATGCCGTTAAAAACCGTGCTCTGCGACTGGTTGATAAAGCCGCCGGCCTGTGCGCCGGTTGCTGCAATGAGTGATACGGCGGCGACGGAGGCCAGCCAAAAGCCCTTGGACGAATTCATCAAAAACTCCCTGACAACCGGCGACGCGTTCAGGTTTCGACATCGCCAGCTAGTTCTCAGCTAAACCCGCGACGGAATGTCTTGCATTCAAAACAAGGGCAAGGCGACTGGTCACACGGGTAAAAATCGGCGCAAAACGCCAAAAAACAACGATAAAACAGAAAAAAACTGCCCGAAAGGTCGAGCCGGTCGCCCCAAAAAGCCGGACCACCTGTCGCAGTTTTGCAACAGGTTTAGAGGTCCAGCATCAAGCGCAAATTCTGCACGGCGGCCCCCGATGCGCCCTTGCCGAGATTGTCGAGCCGGGCCAGCAAAACGGCATGGCCGTGTTTGGGGCTGCTGGCGACGCGAATATCGAGCCTATTGGTATCGTTGAGCGCGGTCGCATCGAGTTTGGCCTCCGGCTCGACCACGCTGACAAATTCGCAATCCCGATAATGGGCGGCGAGTGCAGCCTGCAGTTCGCTCGCTGACGGGCGCCCCGGCAGGTCTTTCAGATGCAGCGGGATCGAGACGATCATGCCCTGCCGGAAATTGCCGACGGAGGGCACGAAGAGCACACGCTGATTCATCCGCGCATAGGCCTGGATTTCGGGAATATGCTTGTGCTCGAGGCCCAAAGCATAAAGCTCGAAAGGCGCGGCTGCCCCTGCCTCATAAGCCTCGATCATCGCCTTTCCGCCGCCCGAATAGCCCGAGACGGCATTGATGGTGAGCGGCATGTCGGGCGCGATCAGGCCGGCATCGACAAGGGGGCGCAGGAGCGCAATGGCGCCGGTCGAATAGCAGCCGGGATTGGCAACGCGACGCGAGCCGGCAATGGCTGCGTCCTGCCCTTTGTCCATTTCCGGAAAGCCAAAAGTCCAGCCCGAGGCGACACGATGGGCGGTGGAGGCATCGAGAATACGCGGCCCCCCGCCCGGCAAAGTGTCGGCAAGAGCAACCGTCTCTTTGGCCGCCTCGTCGGGCAGGCAGAGAATGACGAGATCGACACCGGCCATCAGGTCGCGCTTGGCAGATACATCCTTGCGCTTGGCCGGATCGATGCTGACGAGTTCGATCCCGGCCTGGCCGGCAAGCCTGTCGCGGATGCCTAGCCCCGTTGTGCCAGCCTCACCATCGATGAAAATCCGCGCCATTGATCAGTCCTCGCATGACTTGCCGCGCTCTCGTCGCGCGAAGCAGCCGTTACAGTCAACGGAGAAATACAGGCAAAAGAAAAGCCCCGGCAATGCCGGGGCTTTCTCATATGCCTTTTTCGACCCTGCGCTTACGCGAAGAGCGGGAACAGGGCAACGATAGCGGTCAGGACGACGCCGGTGCTGACGGCCAGATATTCGGTGCGGCTCTCAACCATGTTTTTTCTCCGATGTTGCAGTGCAATCAACTTGTGTGCACTGCGTATAAATCGGATTCCGCGCCGCACAAGCACGCAAAGCGACGGTCTGCCATGCGTAAGGCGCATGGCATCTTGAATTTTTCATTAAAGAGCTGCGTTTTTCGCTGACCTGTCGACAATCCGGCCTATTGGTTCGCCAAAAGCGTCACCTCGACAAGAGCGAGGAAGGAAGCCGGATCGGCGATGGAGGACAGCCTTGCGACGGGCACAGGTGCTCCCCGCGCCTTCAGCTTGAGTGTGAAGCTGCGGGGATCGCGCAGGAAGGTCTGGAGCGACTGGGCAAGCGCCAGCGCCGAAGGGTCACCCCCGAGCAAAAGCGGCAGCAATTGCCCTGCCATAGCAGCCGTCTCGGCCTGCAAAGCTGCCGGGGCCTTGCCCTGGCTGGCCGCGGCAAAGGCAAAAGCACGATTGGCGAGGCCCGCATCGACAAAACGCAGATCCAGCTCCGCAATGCCCGCACTGGCACCGGCACGCTCACGCGCGGCGCTGTCGCCGCCCGCCAGAAGCTCCGGGGCAATGCCGGTAAAAACACCGCCCATCGACAATTTGCCTGCCTGGACGCCCGAAAAGGAATATTCCTGCAAGTTCAGGACGCGCCGTCCCGGATCGTAGGTCGCCTGAGCCGCAAATCCGAGTTCGATGCGATCATAGCCAAAGGCTTTCAGCTGCTGCCCGGCAGATGAAGCCGGCGGCAGTTCGATCAGAATGCCGCGCGCCTCGCCCGACATGCGCAGCGGAACGGTCCCGCTATATTCGGTCACCCCCGTCAGACTGGCGAGACTGACGCGCGCCACATTGCCGCCCGGCGCATTGGCCGGCACATCGGGGTCGACCATACTGGCCTCAAATCCGCGCCAGTCGAAACGGCCCATCAGCACGACAGCCGATTCAAGATCGCCCTTTTGGGCGGCGGCGATCAGAGTACCAATGTCGCCATTTTCCATTTCAATCGGGCGCGACACCACCCGCGCCTCGCCAGATTTACCGCCCGATTTGATATTGGCTTCGATCTTGTCCAGGCCCGCTTTCTTGAAGCGCCCCTTGTCGATAGCAGTCGCAGTAAATGTTCCAAATGAGATCTTGCCGTCATCTCCGGCCAGCACCGCGCCGCGAATGGTGAGGCGTTCAGCCGTCATGCGCGCGGTCGCGGCCAGTGCCTCTTCGGGTTTTGCTCTTCCTGAGAAAAGATGACGGACTTCATCAGCGCTGAGGTTGGTATTGACCACCTCGACCTTTTCAATCGACAGCGTGGAAGAATCGCCCGGTCCGGCAATGTCCAACCGCTCAAGATTGATATTGTTCTGGGCAAAGGCCGGAGCGCAGAAAAGCGCGGCAAGCCCCGCTGCAATGACGGGGCGAACAAACGACAAATTGACCAAGGCAAACACTCCGGATGCTGAAGCTCCAGCATGACGGAGCAAGGCGGCAGGCGCAAGGCAAACTGGCCCCATCCGCCTGCCGAGACTTACTTCTTCTTGTTGGTGCGGCGGCGCTGGCCGAGCCCGATCTTCTTCGCCATGGCCGAACGCGCTTCGGCATAATTGGGAGCGACCATCGGATAATCGGCCGGCAGACCCCATTTTTCGCGATATTGCTGCGGCGTCATTTGATGCGCCGTGCCCAGATGGCGCTTGAGGGAGCGGAAGGCCTGCCCATCCTCGAGGCAAACAATATGTTCCGACGTAACCGTTTCTTCGATCGGCACCGCCGGCTGGAGCGGTTTTGCCGGGCCGGATGCAACAGAGGTCGGGCGGCCCGGTTGAGCCATATCCCTCAAGGTCGCATGGATCGATCGCAGCAGATCGGGCAGGCCGGCAGGCGAAACCGAATTATTGGCAACATAGGCAGCCGCAATCTCGGCAGCCAGATGAATAAAATCGTCGGCGCCGGCATGTTCGTGATTCATTTTGTGCTCGCGCAAATATAGTTGGATGAAATTATATGTTGCAGGCAAGAGTTAGCGTGCCGACTGCCCCATGCAAACAGATCATCGGCAGCAAGTTGATGTCAGACAATAAAAAATCGCTCAGATGAGCAAAAGAACAAAGGTTCGTGTGAAGAATAGAAACAAAATAAAGAGCTTGGCCTAAGCTTAAGCGAGGCGAGCGGGCAACAAGAAAAAAGCCGCGTTGCCTTTCGGCAAACGCGGCTTTGATTCTGCAACAGGCTGAAAAGCCTGCCCGATCAGCGCTTCGAGAACTGGAAGCTGCGGCGGGCTTTCTTCTTGCCGTATTTTTTACGCTCGACGACACGCGAATCGCGGGTCAGGAAGCCTTCGCGCTTGAGCGCCGGGCGAAGCTCGGGCTCATAATGCGTCAGCGCCTTGGCGAGGCCGTGACGCACTGCGCCGGCCTGGCCCGACAGGCCGCCACCGGCGACCTTGATGAGCAGGTCGTACTGGCCAACGCGCTTGGCGATGTCGAGCGGCTGCTGAAGGATCATACGCAAAACGGGGCGCGCAAAATACACATCGATGGCGCGACCGTTGACGGTCACCTTGCCGGAACCGGGCTTGATCCAGACGCGGGCGACCGCGTTCTTGCGCTTGCCGGTGGCATAGGCGCGACCGAGCTTGTCGAGCTTCTGGACATGGATGGGAGCTTCCGCACTTGGCGAGGCGCCCTTGAGGTCAGCGAGAGAATTGAGGGTCTCAGCCATGATCAAGCGCTCCGCACATTCTTGGAATTGAGGCTCGCGACGTCCAGCGTCACAGGATTCTGCGCGACATGGGGGTGCTCGGCACCCTTGTACACGCGCAGATTGCCGAGCTGCTTGCGGCCCAGCGGACCGCGCGGGAGCATGCGCTCAACAGCCTTCTCGACGATACGCTCAGGGAAACGGCCCTCAAGAATGAACTTGGCCGAACGTTCCTTGATGCCACCGATGAAGCCGGTGTGGTGATAATACATCTTGTTGTCGCGCTTGCGGCCCGTGAAGACCACCTTGTCGGCATTGATGACGATAATATTGTCGCCATCATCGACATGCGGAGTGAAAGAAGCCTTGTGCTTGCCGCGAAGACGCATGGCAATGATCGTGGCGAGGCGGCCGACGACGAGCCCCTTCGCATCGATCAGCACCCAGTTCTTCTGGACCTCGGCGGCCTTAGTAGAAGTTGTATTGCCGAACATGATTGTTTTCCGTCTCGAGAGGGGGAAAGGCGCAAAACGCCCGCCACCTGAAGGATGACGGCTTATAGGGTGGATCGCCCTGCCCCGTCAATCCATTTTTGAGACGAAAATTGCAGAACACGCCTGAAAAACAGGCCTGTTTTGTATGTGGTATTATTTTACCTGAAATTGGGAATGGAATAGGTCGCCGTCGCATGGGCCACGAGCTCGCCGCCCGCGGCCGGGACGATGGCGCATTCGCCGACAGCCAGCCTTTTGCCGAGTTTCAGGATCCGGCAATCGGCAATGAGATCGACCGAACCGGGCATGCGCAGGAAATTGATATTGAGATTGGTCGTCACCGCCATGCCGACCGGACCGATCTGGGCGAGGACCGCCAGCCAGATGCCGACATCGGCCAGAGCGAACATGGTCGGCCCCGAGACGGTGCGGCCAGGCCGCAAGTGATGCTCGCGGCAATTGAGTCGCAGCTTGCCGCTCATCGGGCCGGTTTCCAGCATGGTGAAATCGCCCGATGCCGCGATCTGCGGGAATTCGCGCGCCAGAAAGGCCTCGATATCGGCCACGCTCATCTTGACCAAGAAAACCTCCTCATCTTCCCCGACAGTCCGGATCGACATTCGCCGTCCGCTTTGGCAGAAGAGTTTTATGACGAACCACGATCAATATCCTGACGAACTCATTCGCGGCATTCTCAACAGCGTCAAGACCATTGCGCTGGTGGGCGCCTCGTCCAATGAGGTGAGGCCGTCCTATTTCGTGCTGAAATATCTCTCCCAGCGCGGATACAGGATCATCGGCGTCAATCCGGGCCTTGCCGGCCAAAGTGTACTCGGCTGTCCCTTTTATGCGAAACTCGCCGATATCCCCGAGCCCATCGACATGGTCGAGATTTTCCGCAATTCGGAAGCCGCCGACGGAATCGTCAATGAGGCGCTGGCGCTCGATCCCCTGCCGAAAGTGATCTGGATGCAGCTCACCGTGCGCAACGATGCCGCCGCCGCGCGTGCTGAGGCGCAAGGTGTGACGGTCATCATGAACCGCTGCCCGAAGATCGAATATGGAAGATTATCCGGCGAGATCGGCTGGACGGGCGTGAACTCCCGCATCATCTCGTCAAAGCGCCAGATCATGTCCGGCAAAGGCTTTCAGAAGCGCACATTGGCGCCGGGCGCCAATCCGTTTGGGGTGAAGAAGTAACGACTGGCCTCTCCCTTCTCCCGCTTTGCGGGAGAGGGTTACGCAAAACCCTAAAACCGCTCGCCGCGCACCACCTGCACGTCGCTGACCGTCATGATTGCCTTGCGCAGCTGAATGAACGGATAGACCGCCTCAATCACGCGGTCGATATGCGTGGGGTCGACGATGCAGATGAACATGACCATGCCTTCGGCCGATGTCACCTGCCCCGCTTCATCCCACGGGCCATATTTGCCGCTGCCCGCGATCACCGGCAGGACGGAATAACCGGTCACCTTTTGCGCATCGAGAATTGTCGCGAGCCCTTTTCGCGCCGGATGTTCGATCACGATCTCGAGTCTTTTCTTGGCGAACGTCTGCATGGCGAATCCCTCAACCGCGCAGATATTGCGCGGCCATCAGATAGAGTGGAAGCCCGAGCGTGAGATTGAACGGGAATGTGACACCCAAAGACAGCGTCAGATAAATGGCGGGCTCTGCCTCCGGCAGCGCAATGCGCATGGCGGCGGGCGCGGCAATATAGGAGGCCGATGCAGCCAGAGTGATGAAAATCATCGTGCCGCCAACCGACAGGCCGATCGCAGCTGCGATCACAGCAGCTATGGCGCCAGAGATCAGCGGCATGGCAATGCCGAAGGCCAGCAGACGCATGTCGAGATGTTTGCCGGCGCGCGCCAGCCCCCTGCCCGCGACCAATCCCATGTCGAGAAGAAAGATGCAGAGCACACCACGAAACAGATCGATGAACAAAGGCGCAACCGGTTTCAATCCGTCCGGCCCGACAATCCAGCCGATGAAGAAGGAGCCGACCAGAGCGATCACCGATCCATTGAGACTGGCTTCGCGCACCAGTTCCGCCGTCGATGCACCAGCGGCTTTCGGCGCCGCGCGGCGCACCAGCAGAAGTGCGCAAATAATGGCAGGCGTTTCCATAACTGCGGCGACGGCGACCATATAGCCCTCGGCCACGACTCCGACGCGCGAGAGGACATCAATGCCTGCCGCCAAAGTCACTGCAGAAATCGAACCGTAATGCGCAGAGACCGCCGCAGCATTGACCGCATCGAGCCCGGTGGTGGCGCGCAGCAAGGCGTAAGCGATAATGGGCAGAAGAAAGGACAAAGCCGCGCCCGCGACAATCGTCCAGACCAGCATGGCGCTCATGCCCTGTTTGGCCACTTCGACGCCGCCCTTCAGGCCGATCGACATCATCAGAAACAGGGCCAGGGTCTTGGCCACCGCTTCGGGCACGGAGAGATCCGATCGCGCCAGCGCAGCGCCCACGCCCAGCATGAAGAACAGGACGACAGGCGACAGAATATTGCCGAGGGCGAGTTCGAAAAAGCTCAAACCAATCTCCATTCCGCTCGGATCTGGCCGCAGACGAAACCGCGCCGACCGGGATACCGGGCGGCAGATGCGATTTCCTCCAACGCTTTGGAATTTGCCGCAAACTAGTCATGCAGCCGACGAATTCAACGTATTTTTTCGTGAATTAACACGCGCCATTGCTGTGAAATAACCCGGAGCCCATGCACCTTGTGTTGCGTTGACGCCTTTCATGGGCCGGGCGTAGAACCCTTTCATGCTATTTTTGAAGGATCCGCCATGACCGACCAGACCGCGCCCGGCTTCAATACACTCGCCATTCACGCGGGCGCTGCGCCCGATCCGGCGACCGGCGCCCGCGCCACGCCGATCTACCAGACGACATCTTTCGTCTTCGATGACGTCGATCATGCAGCCTCGCTCTTCGGCCTGCAGGCCTTTGGCAATATTTACACCCGCATCACCAACCCGACCAATGCCGTGCTCGAAGAGCGCGTAGCAGCCCTTGAGGGCGGCACGGCGGCGCTCGCGGTCGCCTCGGGCCATGCGGCGGAATTTCTCTGCTTCCATACGATGATGCAGCCGGGCGACGAGCTGATTGCCTCCAACAAGCTCTATGGCGGCTCGATCAACCAGTTCAATCACGCCTATAAAAACTTCGGCTGGAACGTGAAATGGGCCGATCCGGACGATCTCGCGACCTTCGAGGCCGCCATCTCGCCGCGCACCAAGGCGATCTTCATCGAGAGCATCGCCAATCCTGGCGGCGTGATCTGCGACATCGAGGCGATTGCGAAAATCGCCAAGCGCGCCCGCGTGCCGCTCATCGTCGACAATACTCTGGCCTCGCCCTATCTCGTGCGCCCCTTCGAACATGGCGCCGACATTATCGTGCATAGCGCGACAAAATTTCTGGGCGGCCACGGCAATTCCATCGGCGGCCTGATCGTCGATGGCGGCACGTTCGACTGGATGGCCGACAAGCGCTATCCGATGCTCTCGGCCCCGCGCCCCGAATATGGCGGCATGATTCTGGGCGAGACTTTCGGCAATTTCGCCTTTGCCATTGCCTGCCGCGTGCTGGGCCTGCGCGATCTGGGCCCCGCCCTCTCGCCCTTCAATGCTTTCATGCTGCTGACCGGCATCGAGACATTGCCGCTGCGCATGCAGCGTCATTCGGAAAATGCTTTGGCGGTGGCCGAGCATCTGTCGAACCACAAGGCCGTAAAGTGGGTGAGCTATCCCGGCCTCAAGGGCGACCGCTATTACAATCTCGCGCAAAAATACTGCCCCAAGGGCTGCGGCGCGGTTTTCACCTTCGGCCTGAAGGGCGGCTATGACGCGGGCCTCTCGCTCGTGTCGAATCTGCAGCTCTTCTCGCATCTCGCAAATGTCGGCGACACGCGTTCGCTGATCATCCATCCAGCGTCCACCACGCATCGCCAGCTCACCGACGAGCAGAAAATCGCATCGGGCGCCGGCCCCGATGTGGTGCGCCTGTCGGTTGGCATCGAGGACAAGAAAGACATTATCGCCGATCTCGATCAGGCTTTGGCGGCCGCCGGCTGACGGCGCAACACGTCGTCATTGCGAGGAGCCGAAGGCGACGCGGCAATCCAGAAGCCTCACGTGTGATCTCTGGATTGCTTCGCTACGCTCGCAATGACGGCCCAAAAGGCTCACTTCACTTGAATCAAAACTTGAGGCCCGCGCATTAAACCGCTCGGGCCTCTTTGTTTTCAGGCCTGCGCGTCGGCCATCCGCCGCGCATGCACCGCTGCCATGGCCAGCACAACCATGGCAAAGCCCTGATGCGCCAGCGCGACATGGAGCGGGATGACGAGGACCAAAGTCACAATGCCGATGATCGCCTGGACGAGGATGAGAGCGGCAATCACGCGCGCTCTTTTGGCCGCAACGCTTCCGGCAGCATGGCGCAAGGCATCCCAGGCATGCCAGAGCGCGAAGCCCAAGAGCAGATAGGCCGTCATGCGATGGTTGAACTGCACCGTCGTGACATTGTCGACAAGGTTCGACCAGAAAGGCGACAGGCGGGCGAGATTTTCCAGCGGCGGGATGAAGTCGCCGTCCATCAGCGGCCAGGTATTGTAGGTATAGCCGGCGCGCAGGCCCGCAACCAAAGCGCCAAGGCCGATCTGCACCAATGTCAGGACGACAAGCACATAAGACGACAGGCGCAGACGTGCGGCGGCGGAGCCCAAAACTTCCCCCGCCCGGCTTTTCAGGCCGACAGCGAGCCAGACCAATCCTGTCAAAGTGAATGAGGCCAGCAGCAGGTGAACGGCCAGACGCTCCTGCGCCACTTCGACACGGCCCGTCAGGCCCGATTTCACCATCCACCAGCCAACCGCACCCTGCAGGCCGCCCAAAGCGAGAAGGCCCAGCAGTTTCGGCTTGAGGGCGCGCGGCAAGACGCCACGAATCCAGAAAAAGGCGAGCGGCAGGGCAAAGGCGAGGCCGATGACGCGGCCAAGAAAACGATGGCCCCATTCCCAATAGAAAATGACCTTGAACTCGCTCAGCGTCATCGTCGGGAAGAGCTCGGAATATTGCGGGATCTGCTTGTATTTCTCGAATTCGACGAGCCATTGGGCTTCGCTGAGCGGCGGAATAACCCCCGTGATGACGCGCCATTCCGTGATCGACAGGCCGGATTCGGTCAGCCGCGTCGCGCCGCCGACAATCACCATGAGAAAGACAAGGCCAGTGACGCCCCACAGCCAAAGGCGCACGGCACGCAGCGCATCCACATCTGAAACCGGCGCGGCCCCGCCTTGCGTCAGGGAGACATTGCTCAAGCTGGTCATGCGTCCTGTTGTCCTCGTGATCCCGCGGCGATTGACTTGCGCCGTGGGCGAGACATAAGCGAGGCACGCATCCCAAGTAAACGCTTCCGCCTGTCGCACCCCAAAACGCCGCACCTCAGGACACATGATCATGCCCCAGCGCATCCGTAAGCTCGTCGGCGCCTTTGTCGTCGTGATCTATGTCGTGGTCTATGCGCTGGTTGCCATGGCGCTGGCCCAGGCGCGCTTTGTGCAAGACGCCTCCGGCCTCGTTCAGGGTCTGGTTTATGCGGCCCTCGGCCTGTCCTGGATCGTGCCGCTGCTGCCGCTGATCGCCTGGATGGAGAAAAAGGACGCCGCCTGATCAGGCCGCTGCGCGCGCCTCGAGCCCATGCAGACCAATCCGCGCCGCTACGACATCGCCGGCGCCCTCATCCCGCAAAGAATCGCGCAGGAACAGCATGTCGGGGCTGCCGACCTGTCCGGTGCAGGCAATCAGCACATGGTCGGCACGAGACGCCAGACCCAAAACCTGACGCCGCGCCGCCTCCCCATCCTCTTCCACCGTCACCAGAACGACGAAATCATAGGTTTCCGAGAGCGCATCGATCACCATGTCGCGCGCCGCACCCGCAGACGCTCGCCCGCGACCGGCCGGCAGGACGTGGAGCCTCGAGCCGGCCTCCCGGTGGATTGCCTCTGAAAAGGAGGAGCTGCCTTCGACAAGCTCAAACAGGCCGGGGCGCTGCGCCCCCAGAGCGCCCAGCATGACCAAAATGGTCCGCCCCTCGCAAGCCAGCGCGCGGGCGAATTGCGAGGCAAAAGCGGTGCATTCCAGCATGCCCAGCGGGGCTTCCGGGGCCGGCAAATGGGTGATGAGAACACGCCGCGCAATGGGGCCCGCCGGGGTGGCAAGCACATGTGCCAGCAGACGATGCGTCTCGTCCGGCTCCGGGGAGCGCTCATCCGAAACGACAGGAGCCTGACGATCCGCCTGCGGAGAGACCCGCCGCGCGGGCACAAGCATGTCGTCCGGGACGGCCGGCGCGACAGGATCGCTTTCAGCCTCCGCCCGCTGGCCGAAAAACTGACCCAAACCGAGAAAAGCAAACCCTGCCAGACGCAGCGGGCCATCAGAACCGGCAAGATCGCCAAAGGCGGGCGCGAAGACCGCTAAGGCAATGCCAGCAAAGAAAAGGAGCGAAAGGCAAACCAATCCAGGATGCCGCCAGCACCCGGATTCTCGCTTATCGCACTGCTTTTCCGCGCTCATTGCGGCCATCCTCGACTCATCTGAACAGAGTGTGATCCCCGTATGGTTGAGACAGAGTTAACCTCGCCTATATAGCGATCGGCGAGTGCCAGTCTGCGTGTTCAAGTTGAGTGGCAAGTAAGATGCGTAACTATAAAGTACAAAGCGTTTTTTATGGATCCAAAAAGACCCCATTCCGCAAGCTCGCCAGAGCTGCTGAACGCAGCAGTGCCCTGACAGCCTTGGTCTTGGGTTCGTTTCCGATCTCGCTGCTCACGCTCTTGCTGTTTCTGGAAACGGGCCAACCGCCGCTCGAGCGCAGGAACTATCATCTGGGCGGCAGGCATCGCGTCCGCTTATGGCGGTTTCGGACCGGCAGCGGACGCCATCTCATCGGCAGATTGCTTGAGCGCACCGGTCTCGCCGAAGCGCCAAAGCTGATCGATATAGCCGCCGGTCGTCTCCCCCTGTCGGGCGCACGGGGCCGGCGCGCCCGGCTTGCACTAAAGCGATCGGGGTTTATGGTCCAGCGCTGATTGCAGCGACGCTCCCGGATCTCATTGATGATTGTTCTCGCCCGCCTTCTGAGCCTGCTGACCGGCCTTTTGGGCGCGGGCGGAATTGCTGCCGCGGCCATGGCCGCGCATGGCGGCTATGGCGAGAATTTGAAAACCGCCTCTGAATTTGCGCTTCTTCATGCAGCACTGGCGGTCGCTTTGCTGCGCGGCTCTCCCAGCCGCCTGTCACTCACCTCTGCCGGCATTGTGCTTTTGGGCGCAATCCTGTTTTGCGGGGATCTGGCTTTGCGCGCGCTGGCCGCGCGAGGTCTTTTTCCGATGGCGGCTCCGATGGGGGGCTTTGCCCTGATGGCGGGTTGGCTGATCACGGGAATATTTATGTTTCTGAAACAGAAACAAATACTCCAGTAAAGCTTGCAAATAAACTCAAGCCCATCCATGGTGATTCTATATTTCCCTCTTATTCTCGCTTGACGGCTCTGCCGCCCGAGAGCGGCCGAAGGCAAGCAGATGACGGAAGGGACGGGCGCCATATCGCCACTCGATATCTTGCGGGGCCGCAAGATTCTGATCGTGGAGGACGAGCCCTTCATTGCCCTGACGCTCGAAGACATGCTCACCGACCTTAGCTGCATTATCGCGGGTTCCGTCTCGCAGGTGGCCGATGCTTTGGCCCTCATCAGGGAAGGCGGCATTGATGCGGCTGTGCTCGACGTCAATCTGGGCTCCCAAAAGATCGATCCCGTGGCCGACGAACTGGCCGACAAAAGCTGCCCCTTCATCTTTACAACCGGCTATGGCCGCGCAGGCGTCCCGCCATCGCACAACAGGCGTGGCATTGTTGCAAAGCCATTCACGAGCGAAGATCTCGCCAGGGCGCTGAGCCAGGAAATATCGGGCCAGCCAGCCTGACCGGAGCGCATCATCTTCGCTTGCAGATTCTGTCGGGCTCCCCATCTTTTAGACAGATTGTAAACGCGCGCGCATGGTCCGCCTTTTGGGCGCGCCCGTAGACTGACGATCAAGCCCGGGCCAGACATGGCCAGAAGGGTCAAGCTGCGCGAAAACATCACCGCAACGCGGCTTGCCAAGACGCTCGCTCCTGCTACCAATGTGCGCGCTAGGCTTGAAAGAAATCGGGGTCGAGCCCGCGCATAAAGGCCTGATGGGAGTAGGAAATGATGACCGCGAAACGCGCTGCCATGATCGCCGCCTGTGTGACGGGCCTTGGCGCGACCGCCTTTTACTGGCCAGCCATTTCCGACTTCCGCGCCAACGCCCAACAGGCGAATGCTCCCAGAAGCGAGGCAGCACGCCCGCAGGGACAGCAGGCCCAGCAAGGACAAGGTCAGGGACAGGGACAGGGACGCCCGCCCGTCTCCGTGCGGATCGCCCCGGTTGTGCGCGGACCCATGCCCTTTATGGCAGAAGCTGTCGGCACCGTGCAGCCGATCGCCAGCGTTGCGATCCGCTCGCGCATCGATGCGCAGATCGACAGCATTCTTGTGGCCGATGGCGCGCCGGTGAAAGCAGGCGACATTCTCGTGCGGCTCGACTCGCGCCAGATCGAAGCGCAGATCAAACAGGCCGAAGCAGCCTTGGCAAAAAATCGCACCGCGCTTGAACAGGCAGAGCGCGACGTGTCGCGCTTTTCGGAGCTTGTCGCCAAACAGACCGGCACGCAGGTCAGTCTCGACAATGCGAAAACGGCAGCCGCCGCCGCGCGCGCCTCGATCATGGGCGACGAGGCGCAGATCGAAAATCTCAAAGTGCAATTGAGCTGGTACACGATCAAGGCGCCGATTTCTGGCCGCGTCAGCACCTTCTCGCAAAAAGCCGGCAATATCGTTCGCTCGGGCGATTCCAGCGCCACGGGTACGCTGACAACCATCGTGCAGACAACGCCGATTTATGTCGCTTTCTCGGTGCCCCAGCGCCTGCTCGGCGATCTGCGCGATGCTCTGTCGCGTGAGGATTCCGAAGTGTCGGTCACCCCGCAAGGCGCCAATAAATCCGTCAAGGGCCGTCTTGCGGTGATTGAGAACACGATCGATGCGGCAACGGGCACGATTATCGTGCGCGCAGCCTTCAACAATCCCGACGAAATTCTCTGGGCCGGACAGCTCTGCTCGGTGCGCATGACCATGCGTGTCGACCAAGATGTTGTCAGTGTGCCGCGCGAGGCGGTGCAGGCCGGACAATCGGGCAGTTTCGTCTATGTGATCGAGGATGGCGTGGCGCGCGTGCGTCCCGTCCAGCTCGCCCGCTTCCAGGAAGGCCGCGAGATTGTCACCAGCGGGTTGAAGGGCGGCGAGAATGTCGTGGTCGATGGCGCACTGGCGCTGACCAATGGCGCGCGCGTCGAAATTCGAAATGCCGAAGTCAAGAAGGGTAATTCCTGATGTCGTTGCCTGAACTCTGCATCCGGCGTCCGGTGATGACGACACTGTTGATGGTGTCGTTCATCGTCTTCGGCATTTTCGGCTATCTGAAACTCCCGGTCGCCGCCCTGCCCCGCGTCGATTTCCCGACGATCAATGTCTCTGCCAATCTGCCGGGCGCAAATCCGGAGACGATGGCTGCATCGGTGGCCGCGCCGCTCGAGCGCGCCTTTGCGACCATTCCCGGCATTACGCTGATGACATCGCGCTCGCGCACGGGCGACACCAATATCACGCTGCAATTCGATCTCGACCGCGACATTGATGGCGCAGCGCTCGACGTGCAATCGCAGATCTCGGCAACCCTGCGCCGACTGCCACCGGAAATGACGTCGCCGCCGAGCTTCCGCAAAGTGAATCCGGCGGATTCGCCCATTCTCTTTTTGGGCCTGTCCTCGCCGACGCTGCCACTGTCGACGACCAATGATTATGCCGAGCAGATTTTTGCCCAGCAGATTTCGCAAATTCCAGGCGTTGCGCAGGTCTCGATCTTCGGCCAGCAGAAATTCGCCGTGCGCGTCGAGGCCGATCCCGATGCAGCAGCTGCCCGCGGCCTCACCCTGCAGGATATTCGCAATGCCGTGTCGGCTGCCAATTCGGCAACGCCTGTGGGCACATTGCGCGGCGCTGATCGCAATTTCACGCTGACGGCGTCAGGCCAGATCGAACATGCCGAAGGCTATCGCGATCTCGTTGTCGCCTGGCGCAATGGCGCACCGGTGCGGCTTGGCGAAGTGGCGCGTGTCTATGACGGCGTCGAGAATGATCAGGTCGCGGCCTGGAAGGGCAATGACCGGGCCATCCTGCTGGCTGTCTATCGCCAGTCGGATGCCAATACGGTTCAGGTTGTCGATGCGATCAAGCAGAAGCTTCCGAATTATCAGGCGCAATTGCCGCCCTCGATCCAGGCGCATGTTCTCAACGACCGTTCGGTCTCGATCCGTGAATCGCTGGAAGACGTTGAATTCACGCTGGCACTCTCCGTCGCGCTCGTCGTGCTCGTCATCTTCCTGTTCCTGAAAAATTTCGCTGCAACGCTCATCCCGACGCTGGCGCTGCCGGTGTCACTGATCGGCACATGCGCCTTCATGTATGTCTTCGGCTATTCGATCGACAATATTTCGCTGCTCGCCATCACGCTGGCTGTGGGCTTTGTCGTCGACGATGCGATCGTCATGCTCGAAAATATCGTGCGACATATTGAAGACGGCATGAAACCGTTCGAGGCGGCGCTGAAGGGCTCGAAAGAAATCACCTTCACGATCATTTCGATCACGCTCTCGCTGGTTGCCGTTTTCATCCCCGTGCTGCTCATGGGCGGCGTGGTCGGTCGCGTCTTCCGCGAATTTGCGGTGGTCATTTCCTGCGCCATTCTCGTCTCGGGCTTTGTGTCGCTGACGCTGACGCCGATGCTGTGCGCGCGCATTCTCAAACCCGTCGATCATCACGCCAAGCCCGGCGCATTCTCGCGCGGTGTCGATTGGGTTATTGACGGCGTTACGAACGGCTATCGCTTCATGCTCGATATCGTTCTGCGCTTCCGCCTCACCATGCTGGCGGTGACGATCGGAACGATTATCGCAAGCGTCTGGATGTTCAGCTGGATGCCGAAAGGCTTCTTCCCGATCGAGGATACCGGCTTCCTCTCCGGCTCCAGCGAAGCAGCACCCGATATCGGCTTCAAGGCCATGTCGGAAAAGCAGCAGCAGGTCGCTGCCCTTGTGATGGAAGATCCGGCTGTCGAATATATGATTTACAACGCCGGCAATGGCGGCGCCAATGTCGGCAGTTTCTTCATCAAGCTGAAGTCGAAAAAGGAGCGCGGCAATATTGGCGGCGTGATCGCGCGACTGCGCCAGAAAGCCAATACAGTTCCCGGCATCAATGTCGTTTTCAATCCGGTTCAGAATCTCAATCTGAACGGCGGCCGCGTGGCGCGCGCGCAATATCAATATACGCTGCAATCGGGCGATCTGGGTGCGCTTTACGAAAAATCGCCTGAAATGCTCGATCGGATGCGCCGCCTGCCGGGCCTGCGCGATGTGACCACCGATCTGCAGATCCGCAATCCGCAACTTGCCATCGAGATCGATCGCGAAAAGGCCGCCGCTTTCGGCCTGACGGTCGAACAGATCCGCACGGCGCTCTACAACACATACGGCAATCGCCAGATCTCGACCATTTTCACGCAATCGGCCGATTACGCCGTGCTGCTTGAGGCCAAGGGCGATTTCCGCGAAGACCCTTCAGCGCTCGGGCGCATTTACATTCGCGCGCAAAGCGGATCGGGCGGCACGGTCGCTGCCACAGGCGGGACTGGTGGCACGAGTGGCGCATCCACGACGGGCAGCGGTGGCGGCGTCTCGTCTGCGCCCATCATCCCGCTCGATCAGGTTGCAACCATCAGGCGCTCGGTTGGCCCGCTCACGGTCAATCGTCAATCGCAACAGCCGGCGGTGACGCTCTCCTTCAACACGGCGCAGGGCGTATCCATCGGCGAGGCGGTGGAAGCGATCCGCCGCGTCGAGCGCGAGATCAATCTGCCTGCAACGATCAGCACGAATTTCTCCGGCACGGCTGCGCTCTTCCAGGATGCGCAAAAGGGCCAGGTGCCGCTCATTCTTGCTGCGGTTCTGACGATCTACATTGTGCTGGGCGTGCTCTATGAGAGCTATATCCATCCCATCACCATTCTCTCCGGCCTGCCCTCGGCGGGGCTTGGTGCGCTGATCGCGCTCTGGGCCTTCAATATGGATCTGTCGGTCATTGCGATCATCGGCATATTGCTGCTGGTCGGCATCGTGAAGAAAAACGCGATTATGATGATCGACTTTGCAATTGAACGACGAAACGAGGGGATGGAGGCCCTGCCCGCCATTCGCGAGGCCGCCATTATCCGTTTCCGTCCGATCATGATGACGACACTGGCTGCCATTTTCGGCGCCGTGCCGATTGCCATTGGTGCCGGCGCGGGCGCCGAACTTCGCCAGCCGCTGGGCATTGCCATTGTCGGCGGCCTTTGCGTCTCGCAATTGCTGACGCTCTTCATCACGCCGGTCGTCTATTATTATCTCGACAAGGTGGACAGCTATCTTTCCGGCCGCACGAAAAAGGCCGCTGAGGCAGAGCCCACCGGAACGCTCAAGCCGGCAGAATAATCTGCCGGCCTTGCGCCCCCTCACGCAGGCTTGACGCTCGCCACGCGAAACGTGTGGGCGAGCCCATCCTCATCGCGAATGGCGACATAGCCGCCCTCGATGAAGCGGTGCGTCTCGAAGCGGAAGCCCGCCTCCTCCTCGCCGCGGCCAAGCTCGTAATCGAAAACCCAGGTGCTGCCTGAAGTCCCCCCGGCCCGATGCATCACCAGGCCGTGGCGGATATCTCCGTCGCGCCCCACACGGTGAACGAAGCAAAGCGCGCGTTTGGCCTTCCATGCATTCAGGTCCAGCGTCCCGCCAATGCTGAGCGGCGCCACGAAGGAATAGGAATGGTCGGCGGCATGTTCTTTGGGGCCGGGAGCCGGCTCCAGCTCGATGCGTGTCAGATGGGCGTGATCGTCATCATGCATGGGCAATACCCTCCGCGATCACAGACAACGCCCGATCAGGCCTTTTGGCCATGATGCAGGTCAATCCCCCTTCCCGAGGATATGCACATGCCGCCTTGCTTCAGCCGCCTTCATGGCTTCACTTATGCCGGCTGAAAATCCTGCCCGAGACGATTCCTTCAAGGCCTGCGCCCCGCATGAAGTCCAGACTGACATGGCTTGCCCTGCCCCTCGCTCTTGCCGCATTTGCAGCAGCAGCAGCGCCTTGGACGCTGTCTGGCGAGGCTCTGCGCCGCGAATTGGCCGAGCAAGTCTTGAACTCGACCGGGATGCGCGCAACGGCTGAGGGGCGCGCGACTTTCGCCGTCCTGCCCCGCCCGCGCATCAAACTCGAAAATGTGATCATCTCCGACGACCACGGATCGCTCGTCATCCATTCCGACATTTTGCGCGGGAATCTGCGCCTTCTGCCGCTGATCGCGGGAAAGATGGAGCTGTCCTCCGTCAATCTGGTTTCGCCGGAAATCACCTATGACCATGCCGACCTGCCGCTGCTGCGCCAGGGCGCCATTGCCCGCGCCAGCGATGCTTTGCCCGCCACGCCCGCAGCCACAGGCGCGGATGAAGCACGGCTTGGCACGATCAGCCTGAGCGACGGCACGGCCCGTCTGCGCCGGCGGGGCGCCATCGATCCGGTTCTCATCGAGAAGATCAATCTCACTTTGGACTGGCCGCGACTGAATGCGCCGGCCTCTCTGTCGGGTTCGCTCGCCTGGCAGGGCGAAAGAGGCGAGATCGCCGGCTGGCTCGGCAAACCGACCGCCTTTCTGCGCGGCGACCAAAGCCCCGCGACGCTGAAAATCGAGTCACCCAATCTGCAGCTCACCGCCAGCGGCGCGCTCTCGGGTAGCCCGCGCATGCATTTTGAAGGCCGCATGAATGCGGCAAGCCCCTCGCTGCGCGCGCTGCTTGGCACATTCGGCATTGATGTGCCTCTGCCCGGCCCCCTTGCCAATCTCACTTTGTCAGGCAATGCGCGGGGCAATCTCCAATCGCTGGCTCTGTCGGGCCTGCGCATGACGATGGACGGCAATTCCTTCGAGGGCGCATTGGCTATACAGGGCACACAAACGCGCCCTGCCGTGTCGGGTACTTTGGCGAGCGACCTGATCATTCTGGCACCCATCATTTCCGATCTGCCCGGCCTCACCGGCGCGGATGGCCAATGGAACCGCAGCGCGCTTTCGCTGGCAGCGCTGGATTTCGCCGATATCGACCTGCGCTTTTCGGCAACCCGCGCGCGCTGGGGACGCACAGTCTTCGAAGATGCCGGCTGTTCGATCCTGCTCTCCAACGGCCGCCTGGATGTGACGCTCGGACAGGCGAAAACGTTCGGCGGCCAAGTGCGCGGACGTCTCAGCCTCCTGCCCGGTGCGCAAGGCATGGATCTGCGCGCCAATGGCGTTTTCTCGCGCATCGATTCCGGCACAGCAATGAAGGAAGCTTTGCGCTCAATCCGCATCACCGGCGAGGCCAGCGGCCAGTTCTCGCTCGACGGCTCGGGCGAAAGCGTGGCTGATATTGTACGTTCGCTCGACGGCGGTGCGCAAATCACCTTCCGCAATGGCGATATTCTTGGCCTCGATCTCGAACAGGCCCTGCGCCGTCTGGAAAAGCGCCCACTCTCCATCGTGACAGAAATGCGCAATGGCCGGACAGGTTTTGAAACGGCGACGGTTTCTGCTCGGCTCAACGATGGATTGATCGAATTGAACGAGGCTGTCGTCTCGGGCCTTGGCGTGCAATTGGCTGTCAATGGCCATGGCTCTTTGGCTGATCGCACGATGCATTTGCGTGCGCTTGCGCGCCAGACCGGACCGGGCTCCGTCCCGCGCGAAAGCGGGCCACAATTGATGCTCGAAATTCGCGGGCCATGGGACGATCCATCGCTTGTCTTCGACAAAGAAAGCCTGATGCGCCGCTCGGACGCAGCAGCGCCGCTCATGCAATCTCCGATGCGCGGTGAAAAAACGCCCAGTGAGCCGCCTCAGCCCTATCCCTGAGGCGCCCGCAAACGATTGAGTGCGGCAAAAACAACAAGAGCCAGCCCAACCGTGCCAATCAGCAAAGTCGAAATCGCATTGATCTCAGGCGTCACGCCAAGCCGCATTTGCGAATAAACACGCATGGGTAAAGTCGTTGAGCCTGGCCCCGAGGTAAAGCTCGCAATCACGAAATCATCGAGCGAAATGGTGAAGGCCAGCAGAAAACCTGCCGCCATGGCGGGTGCGATCAGCGGCAGCGTGATGCGGCGAAAGGTTTCGATCGGCGAAGCACCAAGATCCATCGCTGCCTCTTCCAGCGAACGATCGAAAGACACCAGCCGCGACTGCACGACAATGGCGACAAAACACATGCCGATCGTGGCATGGCCAATCACAATCGTCCAGAAACCGCGATCGATGCCGAGACCGACAAAGAGCAGAAGCAGCGCCAGACCGATGATCACTTCGGGCATGACCATCGGCGCATAAATGGCACCGGCGAAAATCGTGCGCCCGCGAAACCGACCGAAGCGCACAAGCGCAAATGCAGCGCATGTGCCAAGCAGCGTTGCCAGCGCAGCCGACGCCAGAGCAATGCGCAGACTGATCATTGCCGCAGACAAAATCGCCTCATTGGTGAAAAGCGATTCATACCAGCGCGTTGAAAAACCGCCCCAGACCGTCACAAGCCGGGACGCGTTGAAAGAATAAAGGACGACCAACGCAATCGGCACATAGAGAAAGCCGAAGCCGAAAGCCAGAATGGCGAGATGGATCGGCTGCAGGCCGCGTTTCATCGCCCTGCCCCCTTCATCTGCTGGCGCTCATGCAGCATCAAGGGAAGGACAAGCGCGGCAAGCAAGACAATCGCAATGGCGCTGGCAGCCGGCCAATCGCGATTTTCGAAAAACTCGCTCCAGATGCTGCGCCCGATCATCAATGTATCGGATCCGCCCAGCAGATCGGGAATGACGAATTCGCCCATGGCAGGAATGAAAACCAGAAGCATGCCGGCAAAAATGCCGGGCAAGGCCAGCGGAACTGTGATGCGCCAAAAGGCACCGACAGGCGTGGCACCAAGATCGGCAGCCGCCTCAAGCAATGCAGGATCTTGCCGGTCGAGTGCATGATAGATCGGCAGGATCATGAAGGGCAGATAGGAATAAACAATGCCGATCAACACCGCATTCTCAGTGGCAAAGATCGACAGAGGCTTGTCGATCAGACCCAAAGCCATCAGCGCGCCATTGAGCAGGCCCTCATCTTTCAAGATCATGATCCAGGCATAGATGCGGATCAGAAAGCTCGTCCAGAAAGGCGCAATGGCAAGCATGACCAGCGCCATCCGCCAATGGCGCGGCGTGCGCGTCATGGCATGGGCGAGAGGAAAGGCCACCAGCAAGGTGAGCAGGGTTGAAAGCGTCGCCAGCCGCAAAGAGGACAGAAAGGCGGCAAGATAGATTGGATCGTCGAAAATGATCGCATAGGAATCGAACGACAAAGCCTGCAATTGAGCGAGAAACGGCGCCCATCCCTCGCTGAGCGAGAAAAGAGGCTCATAAGGGGGTTGGGCGACCACCGGTCGCGACACAGAAATGCGCGCGACAATGGCAAAGGGAATGAGAAAGAAAAGCGCCAGCCAGACAGAGGGCACGGCCAGCACGAAGCGACGAAGCTGCGTGAATTTGCTCATCGCAGCAGAGCCCGCGCACGTTCGGGCGCGAAAGACACAAAGACACGCGCGCCCCGCTCAAACGATTGATCACCTTCGACGGATGCCTGACGCACATGGACCACATCGCCGGATTCGAGCCGCACGCGCCAGGAGCTCAGACCTTCGCGAAAGACATGATCGACAATCTCGCCCGCCCCACCATTGTCATGAAAAATGCCCGGCACCGAGAGGCGCATATTTTCTGGGCGAACTGAAATACTGACCCTTGTGCCGAGTGCTGGATGCTCGCGGCAGGCTGCTTCAAGTTCAAGCCCAGACTGCGTGCGCGCCACAAGGCCGCCGGGACGATATTGCGTGACATGGGCTTCAAAAAAATTACTCTCGCCGACAAAAGCCGCGACATGGCGGTTCGCCGGATTTTCATAAACGTCGCGCGGGCAACCGATCTGGTCGATCTCGCCCGCCCGCATCACCGCCATGCGATGGGCCATGACCATGGCTTCATCCTGATCATGGGTGACGACGATGAAAGAGGTTCCGGTCTCGCGCTGGGCCTGCATCAATTCGAATTGCGTGTCATGGCGCAATTTGCGATCGAGCGCAGCGAGCGGCTCATCGAGCAGAAGAAGTTTCGGTCGCTTGATGAGCGCGCGCGCAAGGGCCACGCGCTGACGCTGGCCGCCCGACAATTGATCGGGACGGCGTTTGCCCAGTCCCTGCATTTGCACAAGACGCAGCATGTCCTCGACGCGCGCGGCAATTTCCTTGCGCGGCCGGCCTTCCTGCACAAGGCCGAAGGCAATGTTTTTCTCCACGCTCATATGCGGGAACAAAGCATAGGACTGGAACATCATATTGACGGGGCGCTGATGCGCCGGCATGTCAGAAACATCCTCGCCATCGATCAGGATACGGCCGCGATCAGGCATCTCGAAACCGGCGATCAGCCGCATCAGCGTGGTCTTGCCGCAGCCCGACGGACCCAGCAAAGCGAAAAATTCATTGTCCGGAATATCGAGCGACAGATCGCGCAGAGCCTCGACATCGCCATAGGACTTCGACAGGCGCTCGATCCGCAAAAGGGGCGATTGTGCGTTCAAATCAGGCGCCCGGATATCGACATCGACCCGCCCCCTCTTCCTGTTTCAAGCCTTTCGCTGGGCCGCTGTCAGCGTGTTCGACATGAGCATGGCAATGGTCATCGGACCAACACCGCCAGGCACCGGCGTGATCGCAGCAGCGCGCGCAGCTGCGGCTGCATATTCGACATCGCCGACAAGTTTCGTTTTCGGCTGGCCCTGCGCATTCACGCCTTCGCCCGCGACGCGATTGATGCCGACATCGATCACAATCGCACCGGGCTTGATCCAGGCACCCTTGACCATTTCGGGAATACCGACCGCTGCCACAACAAGATCGGCACGCGCCACAGCGCCCGCCAGATCCTGCGTGCGAGAATGGGCAATGGTGACGGTGCAATTTTCGCCCAGCAGCAATTGCGCCATCGGCTTGCCGACAATATTGGAGCGGCCGACAACAATGGCATCAAGCCCTGCCAAAGAGCGGCCGAGCCCTTTGGCCGCAGCCTGAGCCAGGATCAGCGAGCCCGCAGGCGTGCAAGGAACAAGCGCGCGCTTGCGGTCGCCAACCGCAAGCAGACCCGCATTGACAGGATGAAAACCATCGACATCTTTTGCGGGCGAAATGGTCTCAAGCACCAGCTGCGCATCGACATGTTTGGGCAGGGGCAATTGAACGAGAATGCCGTGAATGGCCGGATCGTCATTGAGACGGTTCACGAGCGCCAGAAGATCGGCCTGCGATGTGTCGGCGGGCAAAGTGTGCTGGATCGAATGAAAGCCGCAGGTCTCCGCCGCCTTGCCTTTGGATTTCACATAGACCTGGCTGGCCGGATCCTCGCCGACGAGAACGACTGCCAGGCCCGGCCTTGTCCCGCGGGCGATCAGGGCAGAAGCGCCTTGTGCGACGTCAGCGAGCACGCCGGCGGCGGCAGCCTTGCCATCGATGATCAGCGCACCCGTGCCGGATTTGACCAGAATCTCGCTCATCCACCCGCCTCCTGAACCGCAGCCTTTCGCCTTTTAGGGGCTCGCGTCCGCCCTGCCAAGCGGCTCCCAGCGGTAAGTCACGCCATGGGTGCCGCGCTCTCCGGGCGCCAGATGGATCATGGACGGGCGCTGACAGAAATCGCCGTCAAAACCCTCGGGGTCGCCCGTGCCGGTCCAGCTCTCAATGGCCAGAAACGGCGCGTCCTGCCGGTTCCAGAGCACAAGATGGGGAAAGCCCGAGGCTGCAATCGACAGCCGCCCCTCCGGCCCCTCGAAGGCGAAAAGGCGCGACTTCGTTTCCAGAAAACACAAAGCCTCCGCAGCAAAAAGCGAAGGCGCCAGATCGAGCATGCGGCCCTGCACGGGGGCCGGCCGGCGGCGCGCTGAAAAAAGACCGCCTGGCGCAATCACAGGCACATGCGGGGCCTCGTCTTCAGCAAAGACGAACCGATGCGCGCCAGCCGCATGGTTCCACGTGAAACCCGGATGCAGGCCACAGGCATAGGGCATGATCTGCGCGCCGACATTGGCCACAGCGAGCGAAACCTCAAGCGCATCGGGCGCCAGCCGATAGGTCACGGTAAATTCGAAATCGAACGGATAGGATGAGCGCGTCTGCGGACCGGTGCGCAGACGAAAGCAAATGGCATCTCGCCCCATGGGCTCAGCTTCAAACAAAGCCTGCGCGGCAAAACCATGCACGGGCATGGGATAAAGCGTGTTGTCGATTTTGATCTGACCGTCACGCGACCAACCGCAAACCGGAAAAAGCAGCGGCGCGACGGCAGGCCAGATCGAGCTGTCGCCGGGCCACAGCATATCGCGTGTGCCGATGCGCCAAGATCGGCATTCCGCACCGACTGAAAAAAAGCGGGCGGATGAATCGCCCGCTTCGAGAAGAAAAGAATCAGCCTGCTTCATGGGCCGACAGTCAGCCCGACTGCGTCTGCACGCAAGCTTTTCAGCCGTAGCCGCCTGAAGACCCCTGCCCGAAAGGCACATTTTCAGACGGGCGCGCACCGCCCTTGCCTGCCTGATAACCAAAGACGCCGCTTTCCTCACCCGCATCATGTCCCTGCGGCGAGGGACCGCCCGTTGCACCATTGCGCAAGGGCCCTGCCGCCCCAGCGACATGCTGCGCCTCAAATGACGACAGCGGCAGCATGGTGGCAAGCGCAGCGCCCGCCAGCAGGCCCAAAGCGACCAGCACCAATGGCTGTTCCTGCGCAAGCCCCGCAAGGCCGCTGCGCATTGTTTGGGTCACATCGGCAGCCTCTTCGCGCAATTCCCTCGGGCTTTCGCTTTTGGCCTTGCCAATGCCGGGCGAACGCATGGACGCATCACCTTCACCATTGCCAACCAGACTATGCCCGCCATGATTTGCGCCATTGCGCCATGCTCGACCGATGATCAGGCCGACGCCTGCGCTGACCAGCAGGAAGGGAAGCGGATTTCCTCGCATATGCTCGCCCATTGTCATCATTGCACCTCTCCTTTGTCAGCGCCCTGCGGCGGCCTCGCGCGCCATGGCGACATCGCGATTGATCTGGTTCATGGCCCGTCGCGGTTTCAGCCGATCCACGGCCAGCCCATTTTTGCCGCCGAAATAAAGCAAGAGGCCGATGACCATCGACAAAGCTGCCACGGCAATGCTGGCAAATGTCGCTGAAAATCCCCATTCCATCAGCCAAGCGACGCCGGCCTGAAGAAGAAGCACAAGCGCGCCGATCAAAAAGACAGCAGCGACAAACAACATGCCGAGCGCAGAAATGATTTGGGAGACTTTCGTGCTCATTTCCGCACGCAACAAACGCGCCTCGGTCGACAGAAGAGCGCTGACATCCTGAAAGGCGTCGGAGGCAAGCTCCAACGGCGAACGGCGTGACTCATGTGTCATGCTTGCCCCCTGGTTTGCGTGAATCCATTCTCACCTTGGCTCGATGGATTGAGCGTCGATGCAGGCTTGTGTGATGGTCCATTGGCATGATCGGCATTGAGCAGGCGGAAAAGCGCAAAGCCTGCGAGCAGAGAGCCCGCAAAGAAAAGCGTCGGGTTGCGGCGCGCCATATCGCCGAGAGCATGCCCCATGTCATCGACGGAATGAGAACTGAAATCGCGCGTGACTTTTTCCAGAGACGAAGCAGCGCTGCGCACATATTGCGCGACTTGCGGAGATTCCTGTTCCAGATTGCCGGCCGCCGCGCGAATGGCGCGCGCCACGCCGATGATCCTTTCCGCCCCTGCATTTTTCTGCGCTTCAGCTGCATCCCTCAGCTTGGCGCCGACATCCTGCGCGAGCTTTGCGGGGTCGAGCCCAGCCTCGGCCGCCGCCGAGCGGGCCTGTTCAAAGACGCCTGACGCGCCAGACAGATGGTTCATGCGAGACCACCCCTTCTTGGAGTTACACTGGGCCGAAAACTCGCAATGGGGGTCTTTGTTCCGCTTTTGCTCGCAGGCTTGGCGTCAGGCTCCGAGGCGGCTAATCTGGTCGCAACAAAGACAAGGGGAGACAAAAGCATGTCGCGCGCGCTCGAACGATTTCACCGGCAGGCCAACAGCATTCTGAAAAGCGAGCCGCTCGAGGTCGCACTTGAGAAGCTGGCAGCCGGCATGTCACTGCTCGTCACCGACCCCGAATTTGTCGCCCAGGCTTTTCACGCCGAAGACCCGCCGGGCAAGCGGCAATTGCTGCACGATCCCGACACCGGCTTTTATCTCTTCGCCCATGTTCAAAACGGCGGCAAAAGCGGCAAGCCGCATTGCCACGGCCAATCCTGGGCCATTTATGCCAATGCAACGGCCCAGACCGATATGACCGAATGGGAACGCATCAACGATCCGGCAGAAGAGCAAGCCGTGCTGCGCCCGGCTTCGCGCTACTCGCTGAAAGCGGGCGAAACCCGCGCCTATGGCCCCGGTGTCATTCATTCGACAGCTCATCCGGAACATGCCTGGGTGCTGCGCATGACCGGCACCGATCTCGATGCCATCCCGCGCTATCATTTCTCCTCGAAGCGTGACCGGATGGTTGATGCCTGACAGGGTGACCCGAAGCTCAGCTTTCTGCTAATCAGCTGCACATGCCCCGCGCCCGCAGGGCCGCACCACAAGAAAAAGATGGACGCACATGTTCGCTCAAACCCGTGACGGAACGCGCATCGGCTATTCGGTTGTCGGCGACGCCAATGCCTCGAAAAAAATCGTTCTCCTTCATTCGCTCGCCATGGACCGCGCCTTCTGGGCACCGGTTGCAGAAAAGCTCTCCAAGGAAGCGGCAATCCTGATCCTCGATTGCCGCGGTCACGGCCAGTCGGACAAGCCGCAGGGCCCCTATACGGCCGAGCAATTTGCCGACGATCTCGCCGATGTGCTGGATTCCATTGGCTGGAAGACGATCACCCTCGGCGGCTGCTCGATGGGCGGCTGCGTGGCGCTGGCCTTTGCCATCCGCCATCCGGCGCGTCTCAAAAGCCTCGGGCTTTTCGACACGACCGCCTGCTATGGCGAGGATGCGCATTCTGCCTGGAAAGAGCGCGCCGACAAGGGCGTCAGCGATGGTCTCGCCTCGCTCATTCCCTTCCAGAAGACGCGCTGGTTCTCGGACAAGTTCAATGCCGAACATGCCGATCTCGTGCAAAAATGCGTCGATGTTTTCGTCGCCAATGAGCCCCATGCCTATCATGCTGCCTGCATGATGCTGGGCACGGCCGATCTGCGCTCGCAGCTGGGTCAGATCAATGTCCCGACGCGCATTCTCGTCGGCGAACAGGATTATGCGACACCGCTCCCCATGGCCGAAACGATGCACAAAGGCATTAAGGGATCGACGCTGACGGTCATTCCGGGCGCGCGGCATTTGTCGCCGGTGGAAGCACCCGATGTGATTGCAACGGCTTTGCGCGAGATCATGTGAGTGCGCTTTTCCTTCTCCCAGAGGGAGGAGGTGGCAGCCGACGGCTGAGCGATGAGGGAGAGCGTCAAAGGCTCTCCCTTTCTTTTTGGATTGAGGCGGCCCGAAAGCCCCCACCCGTCATGCTGCGCATGACACACTCCCCCGCGTCGCGGGAGAGGGTTTGCTGACTATTTCGCCCGCTCCAGTGCCGCCTTCACGCGCGCAATCACGGCGGGCGGCGTGGCATACATGGCATTGACGATTTTTGTGACCGTCTCGCCATCGCTCGGCACGACATCAATATTCATCTTCTCGGCTTCCGCGAGCAATTCCGGATCCTTCATCGTCTCATCGAAAGCCTTGCGCAGAAGCGCGACGCGCTCGGGCGCGACATTGGGCGGCAGGATGAAGGGGCGCGCGAAGGAATTCTGACCATAGAACATCTGCATGGCCGCGCGCTCCTCATCGTTGCGCGCCAGCGACAGCATCATCGGCACGCCCGCCTTGTTGAGCACGGGATGGCCGCTCATATCCTCCTGCGCGAAAATGCGCGCGAATGGATTGCTGGTCAGAATATCAGGATATTGCACTTTCACGGTCGAAAAGCCGAGACCGCAAATGCCCTGCACTTCCTTGCTCTCAATACCCATTGTGACTTCGCGCGAGCCTTTGTAGCCGGCGACGATTTTCAATTTCGTATCGAGAATGCCATTGGCGATTTTGGGGAAATCAGCCGTGGTCGATCCCGGTGCCGTTGCGCCGATGATCAGCTCCGTCGTGCGCAGATCCTCGATTTTCGAAACCGGCGCATCCTTGCGGATGAGGCAGACCAGGACTTCAGAATGCGCATTGCCGATATAATTGAATTTCGTCGCGTCATAGCTGCGCTGGACGCCTTCCGTCAGCAGCGGATCGACGATCACGCTGGGAAAGGTGACGCCCATGGTCGTGCCGTCTTTGGGCGCAATATTATAAATATTATTGGCGACAATATTGCCGCCAGCGCCGGGCAGATTCTGGACGACCATGGTCGGCGTGCCGGGAATATGCTTGTGGAAATGGCGCGAAACGAGCCGCGCATAAGTGTCGAGACCGCCACCTGTTGACGAGGCGACGAGAATGTTGACGTTCTTGCCTTTGTAGAAGGCGGCAGCATCAAAAGTCTGCGCCATTGCGGGCGTTGCGAGAGCCGCAGCCAATGCGCTTGCTGTCAAAAGTTTCTTGAGCACAATTTCCTCCTGGGCAGTTTATTTGCAGGCCTCAACCGCGCGCGCGGCAAGGACTGGAATGAGATGGGCGCGATATTCCGCGCTGCCGTGCATATCCGACGAAAGCCCGTCCGCCGCCACTTTGATGGATGCGACGGCATCGGGCACGAATGTTTTTGCCAAAGCTGCCTCCAGCTCCGCGACGCGGAAGACGCCGTCTGAGCCCGCACCGGTCACAGCGACGCGCACTCCGCTGCCCTTGCGCGACACAAAGACGCCTACCGTCGCATAGCGCGAAGCGGGATTTTTGAACTTCACATAAGCGGCGCAATCGGGACGCGGAAAACGGATAGCCGCAATGATCTCGTCTTCTTCCAGTGCTGTCTGGAGCAAGCCTTGAAAATAATCGTCAGCGGCAATCTCGCGCCGGTCCGTCACAATGGTCGCGCCAAGGCCCAGACAGGCAGAGGGATAATCTGCCGCCGGATCGTTATTGGCGACCGAGCCGCCCATCGTGCCGCGATTGCGCACTTGCGGATCGCCAATGCCGCTCGCCAAAACACAAAGAGCCGGCAGAGCTGCAGCCAGCTCCTTCGATGCAGCCACATCGGCATGGCGCGTCATCGCACCGATCGTGACATGCTCATCGGAAATGACGATGCCCTTGAGTGCAGCGATGGCGCCCAGATCGACGAGCTTTGCAGGACGCGCAAGGCGCATTTTGCAGGTCGGCAACAAAGTCATGCCGCCGGCCAGCGGCTTGTAATCTCCCACCTGCTTCAGCTGGCTGACGGCATCGGCAAGAGAAGCGGCGCGGTGATAATCGAATTCATACATGGCCGCGCCCCCTCAATGCCCAACCGGCGTCTGGCCGGAAGCCGCCTGAACGGCTGCGACAATATTGTGATAGCCGGTGCAGCGGCACAGATTGCCTTCCATCTGGTGGCGAATGTCTTCCTCGCTGGGCTTCGGATTTTTGGCGAGCAGATCAAGCGTGCGCATGACCATGCCCGGCGTGCAAAAACCGCATTGCAACCCGTGATGGATATGGAAGGCCTCCTGCACCGGATGCATCTTGCTGTCCTGCGCCACGCCCTCGATGGTTGTCACCGTGCCACCATCGGCCTGGACAACGAGCATGGTGCAGCTCTTCACCGCATCGCCGTTAAAGAGGATCGTGCAGGCGCCGCATTGTGTCGTGTCGCAACCCACATGTGTGCCGGTCATGCGCAAATGTTCGCGCAGGAATTTCACCAGCAGCATGCGCGGCTCGACATCCGCCGTGACCTTCTGCCCATTGATCGTCAGCGTCACGCTTTGCATGTTCAATGCGCTCCCTTGTCTTTTGCGCCGTCCTTGGCTTTGCCTTCGACATTGCGCACAGGCGTTTCGGGCTTCAGCCCGGCACGACGGCGGGCAAATGTATTCTCGCCATTGGCGGCCCAATCGCCCTTCGCTGCGCTCTGCGCGAAAGCATCCCAATCGGGCGACCAGTCGCCCAGATCATAGCCATGCCAGGGCGCTTTCACAGAGAGGCGCCCGAGATTGAGCTCCTCCCAGATCTTGCGCGAATGTTCCATGTAGTTTTTCGCCGGCAAAGCGAGCGGCGGCATTGTGTGTTTCAGCGTGAGGTCCATCAGCAATGTGGAATCCCCACCCGCACCCGATTTCGGCCCATGGCCACCCGAGCGATGCGGCACGATCAGCACATCTTCAATCGGATTGGCGCGATAGGCGAGCGACCAGAAGATCGCATCCGTATTGGCCGGATCGATATCTTCCGACACGGCAATGACCACTTTGCCGCATTGCGCCTGCAAGGAGGCCGCGCCCTGCAACCCGCGCCAGACTTCGGTCTGGGGTGCGCCATGGGCAAATTGCAGGAAGAGAACCTTGCGCAAATTCGTCAGCGGCTCGTGCATCACGACTTTTTTGATGCCGCGAATTTCAAGCTGGTTTTTCAAATGCGCGAAATAGAGCGCCTCATAGGCCGACTTTTTCAGGATTGAGGATTCGCTCGGCGTCACTTCGGACAGGATCGTGGTGAAAACCGCATTCTTCTTGTAGGTGATTGCGGTCACAACCATCGACATGTTGAAATCTTCCAGCGCGACATGGCCGTGGCTTTCGCCAAACGGGCCTTCGGGCTCGAGCATTTCAGTATCGATATAACCTTCGACGACGATTTCGGCGTCAGCCGGAATCTCGAGATCGACCGTCTTGCACTTGGTGACGCGGAGCGCGCGCCCGGCAAGACCGCCGGCCACTGCCATTTCATCCTGCGATGTCGAGAGTTTCTGCGGGCCGGTAAACATGACCACCGGCGCACAGCCCACCACAATGGCAATCGGCATGGGCTTGCCGAGCTTCTGGTACTTGAGCCAGTGCAGGTAGCCGCCAGCCCCGCCAAGCCGCGAGGCCATGCGCACACCAAGGCGGTTTTCAGCTTTCAGTCCGGCGCGATAAGTGCCCATGTTGCGCACGCCCGTTTCGGGATCTTTCGTCACGCAGCAAGTAGCCGTGAGATAGGGTGCGGCATCGAAGCCCGGCGTCGAGATCGGCACGGGAAGGCGCGACAGGCCCTTGCCCGGCTGGGTCAGCTCATCGCCGGTAATGACAATGTCATGGCAGGGCGCAGTCTCGACATATTCAGGCGGGATCGGATGGTCGATCGCATGCATCCAGATATCGCCGAGCTCTTCCACCGGCACACCCATGCCCATGGCGTAAATATCCTCGGAGCCCGCCAGCGCGCAGCAGACCACCGGCATGTCATATTTCTCGCCCTTCGAGCCGACGACATTGGTGAAGAGGAAAGCCTTGCGCTCGCTCTCCGGATAGCCGCCGACAAATTGCCAGCGCATCAGAGGGTGCAGCTCGGTATCCTTGTTGATTGGCCGGTCGATCCGCACCAGCAGGCCGTTCTTTTCCAGATTGGCCAAATGTTCCTGGAAGTCCGCGGGGGCGCTACGACCCTTCTCGGCTGTCATGACGAATTTTTCTCCTGCCGGTGAGCTGCGAACGGGCATGTCGGTTCGGTTGCTTTGTTATATACCTTGGTCTAACCGTGCAACCGGTACAAACTGGCCCTGCCCCCAGCTGGCGGCGGGCCCAAAAAAGCATGCAAGCCCCGAGGACGCCTCAGGAATGAGCACCGACATTTCTTCGCAATTTTCCTCCATCGGCAAGCCGATGCCGCGCAATGAGGACGAGCGCCTCCTGACGGGCAAAGGCCGGTTTACAGACGATTTCGCCATCCCCGGCCAGGCCTATGCCGTGATGGTGCGCTCGCCCCACCCGCATGCGCGCATCGTCCGGATCGACAAACAGGCGGCTCTGGCCATGCCGGGCGTGCTGGCCGTGCTGACGGGCGAAGATGTCGCTGCTGACCGGCTCGGGCCGGTCCCGCACGATCCTGTGCCGAAGACCAAATATGACATGAAACTGACCGGGCCCGGCGGCACGCCGATCTTCATCGGCCCGCATCTGCTCCTGCCTGCCGACAAGGCCCGCCATGTGGGCGAGGCCATTGCCATGGTCGTGGCGGAAACGGAAGCGCAGGCGCAGGATGGGGCGGAAGCCGTCCATGTCGAATATGACGTGCTGCCCTTCGTCACCGACCAGCGCGAGGCGATCAAGCCGGGTCATGCGCCGGTCTGGGGCGAGACGCCCGACAATTGTTTCGTCGATTCCATTTTCGGCGATGTCGAGAAAACCGATCGCGCCTTTGCGCAGGCAGCCCATGTCGTCAGCATGGATATTTATATTCCGCGCGTAACTGGCGCGACGATCGAGCCGCGTTCCGCGCTCGGCGATTACGATGCCAAGACGGGCCGCTATCTTCTGCATTGCGGCGGCGGCGGCGCGGTGCGCCAGAAAAACGAATTGGCGCAAGTGCTCGGCGTCGAGCCTGAAAAAGTGCGTGTGCTCACCTTCGACGTCGGCGGCAATTTCGGCTCGAAAAACCGCGTCTATGTCGAATATGGCCTCGTGATGTGGGCGGCGAAAAAAGTGGGCCGCGCGGTCAAAAATACGGTCTCGCGTTCCGAAGCCTTTTTGACCGATTATCAGGGCCGCGATCTGGCCGTCCATGCCGAACTGGCTTTTGCCAAAGACGGCAAAATTCTCGCCATGCGATCCGACAATATTTCCAATTGCGGTTCGCGCTGCGTCTCCCTGTCGCCGCTGGGCAAAGGATCGGGCCTGATCACGGGCTCTTACGATATTCCCGTTGCGACCTTGCGGGCGCGCGCTGTCTTCACCAATACGGTGCCGACACAGGCCTATCGCTCGTCAGGCCGCCCGGAAGTGAATTTCGTTATCGAGCGGCTGATGGATACAGCGGCTGCCGAACTCGGCTTCGACAAGATCGAATTGCGCCGCAAAAATCTCGTCCGCCCCAATCAATTCCCTTATCCAAATGCCGTCGGCGCCGTCTATGACAGCGGCGAATATGAGAAGAATATGGATTGGGCGATGGATATCGCCGATTGGAAGGGCGCGCAGGCGCGCCGTGAGGACGCGAAAAAGCGCGGCAAGCTTTATGGCGTCGGCCTCGCCAATTATGTCGAAAGCTCTATCGGCTCGCCGAAAGAGCGCACAGAAATCACCATTCATCCCGAAGGCAAAGTCTCCTGCGTGATCGGCACGCAGCCCTCGGGCCAAGGACATGAGACAAGCTTCGCGCAGGTCGTGGCCGATCTTTGCCATGTGCCGGTCGAAACGGTGACAATCATTCTGGGCGACACGGATGTGGTGAAAGTGGGCGGCGGCTCGCATTCGGGCCGCTCCATGCGCCATGCCGGCACTGTCATCTCAAAGGCCAGCACGCTTCTCATCGACAAGGGCAAGGCCATTGCCGCCCATGTGCTGGGCAAGAAGAAAGACGAGATCGCCTTTGAAGACGGCCGCTTTCATCATGCAGCGACCAACCGATCCTTCTCCATGTTCGAACTGGCCAAGGAAGCTGCCAAAGCAAGCCTGCCCGAAGATCTGGCGGATGGTCTGGCCATCGGCCTGACGAATGAAATGCACGAGCCAGTCTTCCCCAACGGCACGGCGATCTGCGAAGTCGAGATAGATCCGCACACCGGCTGGATCGATCTTGTCCGCTATGCAACGGTCGACGATGTCGGGCGCTGCATCAATCCGCTGATCGTCCACGGCCAGACGCATGGCGGCATTGCGCAAGGCGTCGGACAGGCCATGTGGGAATTGTTCGAGATCGACGCCTCAAGCGGCCAGCCACTGGCGGGCTCCTTCATGGATTACGGCATGCCGCGTTTCGACAATATGCCCTCCTTCCGGACGGAAATTGCGCAAGTGCTCTCGCCCACCAATCCGCTCGGCATCAAGGCGGGCGGCGAAGGCGGCACGACGCCGGCGCTGTCGGTCATCGTCAATGCTGTCGTGGATGCGCTGAAAGATTACGGCGTGCGCGACATTACCATGCCGACAACGCCCTATCGTATCTGGCAGGCCATCCAGGACGCGAAGAAAGCTGCGGCTTAAATCCGTCTCCCTCCCCTCAAGGGGGAGGGAGTCGAGCTCCTCGCAATGACGAACCAAAATTCAGGGAGACAAAAATGACAACCAGCCTCGACATCATCTGCTTCCCCGGCGCGCCGAATCTGCCGATCTTTGTTGCGCAAGACAAAGGCCTGTTCGAGAAGGCGGGCGTCAGCATCAATCTCACCACGACGCCGAGCTCGGCTTTCCAGGCTGAAAATCTGGCGGCGGGAAAATTTCAGATTGCCGGCACGGCCTTCGACAATGTCGTCGCCTATCAGGAAGGCCAGGGCGCGGTGAAACTGCCGCAGACGCCCGATTTCTTCGCCTTCATGGGCGCAACGCAGGTCGAACTGGCTTTCGTCACATCGCCCGACATTGCCACTTATGCCGATCTCAAGGGCAAGTCGCTGGCGCTCGATGCGCTCTCCACCGGCTTTGCCTTCGTGCTTTACGAAATGCTGGAAAAGAACGGCCTGACCAAGGCCGATTATTCCATGGTGCCGGTTGGCGCAACGCCGCAGCGTTGGGAATCGGTGAAAGCAGGCACGCATGCCGGCACACTCACCATCGAGCCCTTCACCTCGATTGCGCGCAATCAGGGATTTAAAGTGCTCGATACGTCGAGCAATCTGTTTGCCGATTATCAGGGCGGATCTTTTGCTGCGAGCCGCGCTTGGGCGGCGGCGAATCCGGAAGCATTGAAGGGCTTCATCAAGGGCTATCTCGCCGGTCTCGAATGGACGCTCGATCCTGCCAATCGCGAAGAAGCAACGAAAATCCTTCTCGAGCGCATGCCGGAAATCAAGCCGCCGGTCGCGGGCGCGGTCATGAACAGCCTGCTCTCGCCGAAATCAGGCCTGACACCGAAAGCCGGCATGCTGATGAAGGGCGTCGATACGGTTCTCGCCTTGCGCTCGAAATATGGCACGGGCGGCAAGCTGTCGGAGCCGGCGAAATATATCGATCTCACCTGGTATAATCAGGTGGTGTAATCACCCACCGCGTCATTGCGAGCGACGCGAAGCAATCCAGAGCCACTGCACGGCAGATGGATTGCTTCGTCGCTTTGCTCCTCGCAATGACGACGCGTTGACGACACAAAAAAAGGCCGGAGCAATGCTCCGGCCTTTCTGCATTCAAGCAAAGAAGAAAGCCTTAGACGGCTTCCTTGAGCTCCTTGAGGGCGCGGAAAGCGACCTTCTTCGAAGCCTTGATCTTGATCGCTTCGCCCGTGGCCGGGTTGCGGCCCATGCGAGCGGCGCGCTTGCGAACCTGCAGGATGCCGAGGCCGCCGATGCGGATGCGGTTGCCCTTCTTGAGGTTCTTGGTGATGATCTCGACCATGTCGTTGATCATCGTCTCAGCCGTGCGCTTCGGCACTTCATGCGCTTCGGCCAGCAAAGCAGCGATCTGCTTCACGGTGATGGTTGCAGCCTTGGCGCCCGAAGCCGCCGCAGCGGCCTTCTTCGGAGCGGCCTTCGGCGCGGCCTTTTTAGCAGCAGCTTTTGCCATGGTGATTACTCCCCTTCGCGAATCAAAACGGGCACGCGCCCGAGCCCGCAATATAAACATCAAGCCCCCGCAGGAACCTGTTTTGCCTGATTTTCCGCAGTTTTTTGTGCATGAGAGGCAATTTGCCCCACAAATATGAGCCTTTCGGACGATTCGACCTACGCCGTAAGCAGCATAAGCCCCAATTCAAGGCCTTTTTTGACCCTCAGCGCATCACAGCTCCGCCATCGACCACCATGCACTGGCCGGTCATGAAGCCGCATTCGTCGCTGGCCAAAAAGACAAGAGTGCCGGTCAGATCCTCCGGCATCTGGTCACGCTGAAGGGCGCGCGTCTTGACCGTGGGCTGTGCCGCTTCCCCGCTCCAGAGCGGATTGGCAGCGACCATTTCGCTCATCGTCAGTCCCGGCGCGATGGCGTTCACCGTCACCTGATGCGGGCCAAGCTCGCGGGCCAGAGCGCGCGTCATGGCAACCACACCGCCCTTGGACGTGACGTAATGCAGAAAGCCGACCTGCCCCTTAAAAACCGTGCCCGAGGCAATATTGATGATCCGCCCTTTGCGGGCTGCGATCATATGAGGGGCAACCGCCCGCGTGCATTCGAAGGGGCCGCGCAAATTGACGGCCATCAGCCGGTCCCATTCCTCGCTCTCGATTTCCAGAAAGGACTTTTTGACGAGGCTGGCGAAGATGGCGGCATTATTGACCAGAACGTCGATGCGCCCGAAGCTCGACAAGGCGTCCTGCATAAGCCCTTCGACAGATTTGCGATCCGACACATCGGTACGGCGATAGATGGCGCGCCCGCCCTCGGCCTCGATCTCGCGGGCGACGCCAGCACCATCCAGCACATCGGCGATGATAACGGAGGCGCCCTCGGCAGCCAGAGCCTTGCTGAAGGCTGCGCCTATGCCGCGCGCCCCGCCTGTCACAATGGCAATCTTGTCCTGCAGCCTCATGGCTTCCTCCCCCTCCGGCGCCTGGCGCCTTTTTTCCCCGCGCACACCCTGTCTGATGCGACAGGAAAGCGCTCGACAGGCTTCTCCTCCGCTTCTAACAATTCAGGCAAGCAAGACAAGCCGCCCTGGAACGGCATTAGAGGATACGCCCATGCTGACCGATCACGAGAACGACCTTCTCTGCCGCGTGGAGGGCGAGGCCCCCATGGGCCAGATGATGCGGCGCTATTGGCTGCCGGCCTGCCTCTCGGAAGAAGTGCCGGAACCCGATTGCGATCCCGTGCGCGTGCGCATTCTGGGCGAGGATCTTGTCGCCTTCCGCGATACGGAAGGGCGCGTCGGCGTGATGGATGAATATTGCCCGCATCGCCGCGTCTCGCTTTTTTACGGACGCAACGAGGAATGCGGCCTGCGCTGCCTCTATCACGGCTGGAAAATGGATGTTGACGGCAATGTCGTCGAAATGGCCTCCGAGCCGCCGGGCACGGGCTTTATGGAAAAGGTCAAGCACAAGGCCTATCCGGTGCGCGAAGCCGGCGGTTTTGTCTGGGTCTATATGGGACCGGCAGAAACCATGCCTGAATTCGAAGCGCCTTTGTTTGCGCCCAGCGAGAAAGCGCGCGTCAGCATTCTCAAAGTTTTCGTCAATGCCAATTGGGCCCAATGTCTTGAGGGCGCCATCGACAGCGCGCATTCCTCAAGCCTTCATTCAACCGACATGCCGCCCGCCAAAGTGGCGAGCTCCACAGCGACCGGCACTTCATGGCAGCGCCCATCAACCGACAAATCGCCGCGCATGCAGGCGGAAGAAACCGATTTCGGTTTTCATTATGTGGCGATCCGCAAACCCATCGCCAATTCGCAGACACATGATTATCTGCGCATCACTCTGTTTGTGGCGCCCATCCATGTGCTGATCCCGCCCAACAATGTCTATAATGTCGCGCAGATGAACATGCCCGTCGATGACGAGCATTCGATCCTCTATCTGATGGCCTGGACGCCGGGCGACGGCGAACAGGAAGGCACGGATCAGGAAAGCTGGCGCAAATTCACCGGCCAGCAACTCAGCATCGATCTCGACAAGACCTATCGCAAAGTCCTCGGCCGCGAACAGAATTTCGGCCAGGACCGACAGAAGCAGAAACTGGGCGATTTCACCGGCATTCGCGGCTTCCCCAACCAAGATATTGCCATGTGGGAAACGATGGGGCCGATTGCCCAGCGCGGCGATGAGCGGCTGGGGGCAAGCGACCTTGCCATCGTCCAGTTCCGCCGCACCATGGTGGAGGCCTTGCAGCGCTTTATGAAGGGCGAGCCCGCCATCGGTTCGCAGATGAGCGCCGGGGATCGCGCGCAATTGCGCTCCTTCGAGGGTGTCATGCCCAAGAGCACGGATTGGCGCAAATTGTCGGGAGCACACCCCGAAACAGAGGCGACGGCGGAATAAAGCCCCTTCCCTTTTCCAGCATAAGCGTGAAGGATAGGTAAAGACCGCCAAAGGCGGCGCATAGAGGAGTGAAACGATGATCGGTACATTCGGCCGCAGACTCGCGGCAACGGGCGCCATCCTCTTTGCCGCGCAGATGAGCATTGCTCAGGCGCAGGAAACGCTGAAGATCGCCGCCGGCCAACGCGGCAATTGGGATTCTTCCGTGCCTGAAATCGGCGAGCGCGCCGGCATTATGAAAAAGCACGGCCTCAAGCTCGATATTCTCTACACGCAAGGCTCGGGCGAAACGCAGCAGGCGGTCATTTCCGGTGCGGTGGATGTCGGCGTTGCCATTGGCACGCTGGGCGCCATTGGCGCCTTTTCGAAAGGTGCGCCGATCCGCATTATCGGCGCACAATCGACCGGCGCAGGCGATCTTTATTGGTATGCGCGCAGCGAATCCGGCATCACCTCGATCACCGGCAACCAAGGCAAGACCATTGCCTTCTCGACCAATGGTTCATCGACCCATACGGTCGTGAAGGCCTTTACCGATGAAAAAGGCTCCCGCGCCACGCCCACAGCGACAGGCAGCCCGTCGGCCACACTCACGCAAGTCATGTCAGGCCAGGTCGATATCGGCTGGGCCGCGCCGCCCTTCGGCATTGAATTGCTCGATCAGAAGAAAATCCGCGTGCTCGCCACCGGCAATGACACGTCGCTGAAAGAACAGACCGTGCGCGTGCTTGCCACCAATGTCGACCGGCTGAAAAACAAGAAAGATGCCATCGAGCGTTTCGTGCAGGCCTATCGCGAGACCGTCGATTACATGTACACAAATCCGGACTCGCTGAAGGTCTATTCGAGCTGGCTCAATATTCCCGAAGAACTCGCGCGCCGCACACGCGACGATTTCTTCCTGCGCGCCGCCATCGAACCCGACACGATCATCGGCCTCGACAAAATCGTGCAGGACGCCGTGGCCTTCAAATTCGCCAATGCCGTTTTGACGAAAGAACAGCTCGCCGAGCTGATCCAGATTCCGGCGCGGAGAAAGTAAGATACGCCGCCCTCGTCATTGCGAGGAGCAAAGCGACGAAGCAATCCAGAGCCTCACGTGTGATCTCTGGATTGCTTCGCTTCGCTCGCAATGACGGCGAGAAATGTCTTACCTTATCATCTAGCTTCGGCGACTTCAGGCACTTTTTCGCCCTCATAAATCCAATCAAGACAGCGCCAGACATCTTCGCGCGTGCGTGCGCGTTCGCGCTCGTTGCGTACCTTTGCGTCGATGCCGCTCAGATGATAATAATGCGTCCAGAGCTGGCGCGATTCCAGCTGGATGCGCGCTGTGCGCGTCAGGCGCTCGGATTCAAAGGCCTGGAAGGCGGCTGAGAAATCGCCGTTGCAAGTGTCGATCAGCGCGGCAAGCACAATGGCATCTTCCACCGCCATGCCGCCGCCCTGCGCATAGGATTGCAGCGTTGCATGGGCGGCATCGCCCATCAGCACCGCCCTACCCTTCGACCAGCCGCGCTGCGGCTTGCGGTCGCCAATCGGCCAGCGCCGTTCCAGATCGAGCAAAGCGATCATCTCTTTCATCGCGGGCTGTGCGCGCGCATAGGTGCGATCGAGTTCGGCGCGATAGGCCTGCGTGTCCATCTTTTCCGCATAGGTCTGCGTCTCGAACACGGCGACAATGTTAAAAATCGTTTTGTTGCGCAAAGGATAATGGACAATGTGAAAACCCTCGCCGCCCCACAGAACGACATCGTCGAGCGGCACGCCTTTCGGCGCTTTCTCAATCGGCACGATGGTGCGATGCGCCACATAGCCCGTCTGCGCCGGTTCAGAGGCGCCCATAATGTCCTCGCGCAGGCGCGAGCGAATGCCATCTGCGCCGATGACAATAGCGCCCTCGATACGCCGCCCGTCTGCGGTCACAACGACGACATGATCGCCATGATCCTCATGGCCGATGACGGCGGCATTTTCATCGAGATGAATATGGGCGCTCTTCCTGCAGGCATTGACGAGAATATTGTGCAGATCGACGCGATGAATGACGAGATAGGGATGGCCGCCATAGCGCGCGCGAAACTCTGGACCCGTATCCACAATGGTGACGGGCTGACCATCGAAAGCATCGATCATCATTACATTGTTGGGCAGAACGCTGGCCGCAATCACCTCTTCGCGCAGGCCGATGCGCTCGAGCATGGGTGGCACATTGGGGCCAAGCTGGATGCCATAGCCAATGGCGCCAAATTGCGGCGCCTGTTCCAGCACGCGCACCTGCCAGCCGGATTTGGCCAGCGCCAAAGCCGCGCACAGCCCGCCGATCCCGCCCCCCACGATGAGAACCGTTTTGTCCCGCATGGCCAATATTTCCGCCCTTGTTGTTCTGCTCCCGAAAATAGGCGATTGCGCCATTGCGACGCAACTTGCCCCATCCTGCTTGCACAAGGCCGGGCATAGGGCTAATCAGCCTCTCCTTCCCCTCAACCAAAGACCTCCATGCGCGCCTGCGGCCTCGATTTCGGCACGTCCAACACGACGCTCGGCGCCTTTAGCGAGGGCGCGCCGCGTCTCGCCCGGCTCGAGGGCGAGCATGTCACCGTGCCCAGCGCCATTTTCTTCGGCTGGTCGGGTGAGCCGATCATCGGGCGCGCCGCCATGGATGCCTATGCGGAGGGCATTTCAGGCCGCCTGATGCGCTCGCTGAAAAGCGTGCTCGGCACGAGCCTCGCCGAGGAAATGACACAGCTCGGCCGACGGCGTCTGCGCTTTCAGGATGTCATTGCACTTTTTCTGAAAGAGGTGAAAGCGCGCGCTGAAACAGCCCATGGCATGTCCTTCGACGCCGTCGTTCACGGCCGCCCCGTGCATTTCGTCGATTCCAATCCCGAGGGTGACCGCAAGGCGCAGGACATGCTGGCCCTGATCGCGCGCAAGGCCGGCTTTTCCGACATTTCTTTCCAATATGAGCCGATTGCCGCCGCCCTCGATTACGAGCGCCAGATTGCGGGTGAGGAACTGGCGCTGATCGCCGATATTGGCGGCGGCACGTCGGACTTTTCCATCGTGCGATTGTCGCCTCAGCGGCACAAGAAGACCGAACGCGCGGAAGACATTCTGGCCAATGATGGTGTGCGCGTCGGCGGCGTCGATTTCGATCGCATCCTGTCGCTTTCGCGCATCATGCCGCTTCTGGGTTTTGGCTCGCCAACCACGCGCGCCGGGCGCGATGTGCCGGGCGGCCATTACCACGACCTCGCCACATGGGCGAATATCAACCGGCTCTATAATGACAAGACACGCCGCGAATTGCGCGAGATCCGCCGAGATGCGCTGCATCCCGATCTCATCGACCGGATGATTTTTGTTCTCGATCGCGAATATGGACACAGGCTGGCAATCCATGCCGAAGAAGCCAAGATCGACCTGTCAGCCTCCGCGCAGACATTCATCGATCTGTCGATGATCGAAGATGGACTGGAAAGCCGTTTCACGCGCGAAGATTTTGCAGCCGACACGGCACGGCCCGCCGCGCGCATCGGCGAGCGCATCGACAATTGCCTGCGCATGGCAAATCTCAAGGCAGAAAAGATCTCCTCGCTCTTTCTCACCGGCGGCACAACGCGCATCACCCATGTGCGCGACGAAATCACACGCCACGTGCCGCAAGCCCATATTGTCGAGGGCGACACATTTGGGGCTGTGGGCGCAGGGCTGACGATTGAGGCCGCGCGGCGGTATGGGTGATCACTTCGCGCAGCGAAAGCCGATATAGACCACTGCCGTATCGGCAGGCTTGGATTGCATATGATCGCGATGCATTTGTGCTGCGCCATACCACCATGAGCCGCCGCGCGTGAGTTTTTCGCGGCCCGGTCCGCTGTCGACCCATTCCCATGCATTGGCGCCCATGTCGTAAAGGCCATTCACGCCGCGCGATGTCGTGCCGACTTTTGCATGGCCGATGCCGCGCGACAAAACATTGCGCTGATCGAGCGCCGGTGTCTTGCCGCAATCGGACAGGCAATTGGCGCCCGCTGGCGTCGCGCCCGTTGGATAGGGATAGGTCTTGCCCTTCTCGAAAGGTGCGGGCGGCTGATTGCGCGTCTCCGTATAGGCCGCCATCATCCATTCAGCATCGGTCGGCAATCTTTTGCCCGCCCAGCGGCAATAATTTTGCGCCTCATCATAAGTGACGTGAACCGCAGGTTCATCATCTGCCGCTGCTTTGCCGAAGGGCTTGTCCCAGGTCCAGCCGGGCTTTTTCGTCCAGCCCATTTCAAAAACCTGACCGCCGCCCTCGCGCTCGGCTTTTGTCTTCGTGCCGGTCGCGTTCACAAAGGCGCGGAACTGGCCGATGGTGACTTCGGTCGCATCGATCTGGAAAGAGCCGACAGGCAGCATGGTCTGCGCTAAGGCGGGCGCAGAAGGAGCGAGAAACAAAGCAAGCGAAAGAGCAAATCGTGTCATGGGGAAGAATCCTGAAGGGCAGCGCAGTTTAGCCGCGCCGCCCTTGGCTTCCAGACAAGTGCGCGTGAGCTTTTACCTCTTCGCCAAAAGGCCGGCAGCCTCGACCACGGGCTTCCAGCGCGCTGTTTCTTCCGCGACGAAAGTTGTGAAAGCGGCTGACGACATGGGCTGCGCGATAAAGCCGTCGCGGCGGAAAACCTCCTGCATGGACGGCTTGCTGACGGCCGCGATAATTTCGCGGTTGAGTTTTTCGACAATCTCTTTCGGCAGATTGGCGGGGCCCGACATGGAGAACCATGTCGTGCCGACCAGATTGGGATAACCCAATTCCTTGAAAGTCGGCACATCGGGGAAATCGGCCAGCCGTTCGGCCGTTGTCACTGCAATGCCATTGATCTGCTTGGCGCGCTGGAAGGGCGCGGAAGATGAGAGCGTGAAAGTGGTGAAGGGAATATGCCCGGCCACAAGATCGCCCAAGGCCTGCGCTGTTTGCGTATAGGGCACATGCTCAACCTTGAGCCCCATCGACATGGCAATCGCCTGGCCCATCAAATGCCCGTCGGAACCGACACCAGAAGAGGCAAAAGTGAAAGCCTTGTCTTTCGCATGAGCGATGAATTCGGGCAGGGTGCGCACATTGGTTTTCAGAGCAGACGACAAGAGAACCGGTGCGCCGCCGACATAGGCAATATGCGACAGGCTTTTGATCGGATCATATGTCACCGATGCATTGATCAGGGGCGCCAGCGACAGCGTCGAAAGATTGGTAATGCCGATCGTATAGCCATTGGGCTCGGCACCTGCGAGCGCCTGCACACCTACAGCGCCGCCCGCACCCGTGCGATTTTCAACGACGAATTGCTGTTTCAGACTGGCGCTCAATTGCTCGGACACAAGGCGGGCCAGAATGTCGCCGCTGCCACCCGCGCCAAAGGGCACAATGACGCGCACCGGCCGGTTGGGCCATTCCTGCGCAAAGGCCTGAACGGGCAGAGATGCCATCGCACCAATGGCCAAAACGAGGAATTTGCTGATTGTCTTCACGGCGACGCCTCCCGGATTCGTTTTTATGAGGAAATCCAAACACAAGACGAGGCAAAGGCAAAGCGCCGCGAAGCCCGTGCGGACCTGCGCCTGTTTGGAACATGTGGGAAGAAGAATGGTCGGAGTGGCGGGATTCGAACCCACGACCCCTAGTCCCCCAGACTAGTGCGCTAACCGGGCTGCGCTACACTCCGACGTGACGGCTTATAGAGAAGCGCCCCTGCCCGCGCAACCGCGCGGGGAGGAATTCAGCATCCCGGCGAACAGAAATCAGGCGCGGGCGGCCCGCAGAATTCTTGTGCATTCCGCTATTTCGGCGAGAACCGCTTCGAGGCGCGCATAATCGGCTGCGCCCAGGCCCGGCTGACGCGCAAACTCGTCAAAATGGACAGGCGCATCGATTGGATCGATTGCGACCTGTGGAATGCGGATTGCCTCGCCCAGATCGTCCATGGCGGGTGCTGCATAGGCAGCCGGCATGGGCTCGGGCTCAGCTGCCACCGCCTTCGGGCGCCCGCCGTCGCGCACCACAGCAATGACTGTCTTGACGCCCTGTTCCTTGAAAATGCGCTGCACGCCGCGGATCGTATAGCCTTCGCCATAGAGCAAGTGGCGGATCGTGCGCAGCAGCTCAATATCGTCGGGGCGGTAATAACGCCGCCCCCCGCCCCGCTTCAGCGGCTTGATCTGGGAAAAACGCGTCTCCCAGAAGCGCAGCACATGCTGCGGCAAATCGAGATCCTCGGCCACTTCGCTGATCGTCCGAAACGCATCGGCGGGTCTGTCTGTGGCCATTGGAACTCCCCGTTCAGGTCACCAGGTCCACGGCGGGACCGGAATTGATTCGCTGCTTCAGGATATTACTCGGTTTGAAGACCATCACCCTGCGCGGTGTGATCGGAACTTCAATTCCGGTCTTGGGATTGCGCCCGACCCGCTCGCCCTTGCTGCGCACCATGAAGGAACCGAAAGAAGAAAGCTTCACAAGCTCGCCGCGAACAATCGCATCCGAAATCTCGTCCAGCACAACCTCGACCATTTCTGCAGAATCGGGCCGCGAAAGGCCGACGCGACCATAGACAGCCTCGGCCAGATCGGCGCGGGTCAGTGTTTTGGATTTCGTGTCGAAATGAGATCTGGTCATGTAAATATCCATAATTGAAAACAACATGATCGTAACTTAAAGCGTGATCTTTGCAATAGTTTCAGCCACAAAAAACACAAGCGTGAGGATTGCGGGGCACATGGCTCCCGCAAGGGCATAAGATCCAAATCTTTCAAAAAGGGCGATGGAACGCCCCGATCACCAGCGGATCAGGGCCGATCCCCAGGTGAATCCCCCGCCCATGGCCTCGATCATGACGAGATGGCCGGGTTTGATCCGCCCATCCGCCACTGCCGCTGCCAGCGCCAGCGGGATGGAAGCAGCCGATGTATTGCCGTGTCTGTCCACAGTCACGACGATTTTGGCCGGCGCGATCCCGAGTTTTTCTGCCGAAGCGTCAATGATTCGGCGATTTGCCTGATGCGGCACGAACCAGTCGAGATCTTCCGCGCTCGTGCCCGTGGCGGCAAAAGCATCCGTCATGACATCGGCCACCATGCCGACGGCATGGCGGAACACATCGCGCCCGGACATGCGCAAATGGCCGACCGTGCCGGTGGTGGAGGGACCGCCATCGACATAAAGCTTTTCGCGATGGCGACCGTCGGAGCGCAAATGCGAGGTCAGGACGCCGCGGTCCTTGATCGTGCCCGCACCCTCGCGCGCTTCGAGCACGATGGCGCCCGCGCCATCGCCAAACAGGACGCAGGTAGTCCGGTCATTCCAGTCGAGAAGCCGCGAGAAAGTCTCCGCGCCAATCACCAGCGCGCGCCGGTGCGAACCCGACACCAGAAATTTGTCGGCCGTGGTGACGGCAAAGACAAAGCCTGAGCAGACCGCCTGGATATCGAAAGCCGCGCCATGCGTCATGCCGATGGCAGCCTGCACCTGCGTGGCGGTGGAGGGGAATGTGTAATCGGGCGAAGAGGTCGCAACGATGATGAGATCGATATCGGCTGCCGTCAGTCCGGCATTGTCGAGCGCTGCGCGCGCGGCATGTGTTGCCAAAACGGATGTCGTTTCGCCCTCGCCCGCAATATGGCGCTGACGAATGCCGGTGCGCTGGACGATCCAGTCATCGCTTGTGTCGACTGTTTTTTCCAGATCGGCATTCGTCACCACCTTTGCAGGCAGATAGGAGCCGACGCCACAGACGACTGAACGCAGGTGTTTCATGCCAGAGGTCAATGTCTCGTTCCGTTGCTTCGCTGCGCATTCACGCGCGCGCATCCATCTCGGCAGTCAGGGCGATACGCCTGTCATCGGATTCGGCGAGTGACGTGCGAATCTTGCCGAGCAATTCATGGCGAACCATGTCAAAGCCTATGCCGATTGCATTGCCAAATCCCGTGGCATCAGTGCCGCCATGACTCTTAATCACAATTCCATCGAGGCCAAGAAACACGCCGCCGTTGACGTTGCGCGGGTCCATCTTTTCCTTGAGGCTACGAAAAGCGCTACGGGCAAAGAGATATCCGATTTTCGTCAGAAGACTCGACGACATGCCCTCGCGCAAAACCTCGGCAAGCTGCTTGGCCGTGCCCTCGGCCGTCTTCAAGGCGATATTGCCGGTAAATCCTTCGGTGACCACAACATCGACCGTGCCTTTGCCGATATCGTCGCCCTCAACGAAGCCCTTGTAATCAAGCCCGCCGATTTGACCTTCGCGCAAAGTGCGGCCGGCCGCTTTCACTTCCTCGATGCCCTTGATTTCTTCGACGCCGACATTCAGCAGGCCGACTGTCGGACATGAGATCGCCAGCACAATGCGCGCCATGGCCGAACCCATGATTGCGAGATCGACAAGATGCTGCGCATCGGCGCCAATCGTCGCGCCGACATCCAGAACGATGGAGCGCCCGCGCAAAGTCGGCCACATGGCGGCAATGGCGGGACGATCGACGCCGGCCATTGTGCGCAGGCAAATCGTCGACATGGCCATCAATGCGCCTGTATTGCCGGCGGAGACGACAACATCTGCCTCGCCATTTTTGACGCTCTCGATCGCCATCCACATGGATGAGGCGCGGCGCGTGCGACGCAAGGCCTGGCTCGGCTTGTCATCCATAGTGACAGCGACATCGGTATGGACGATGCGCGCACAATCTTTCAGCGCAGGATGGGCATCCAGCAGCGGTGCGATGACCGACTGGTCGCCAAACAACAGAAATTCAATGTCGGCGTGGCGGGCCAGCGCCTCGGCTGCGCCGGGGATCACAACGGACGGACCGTGATCTCCCCCCATCGCATCCAGCGCGATCCTGACCTTGCTAGACATGGCCTCGGGGCTCCCTGAAGCTAAACGGCAGGCTCGAGGGCGCTTGTTCAGCAGCCCGAGCCTTTTGAGGCGCCGGACAATAGACATTTGCGGCCAGAACGCAAACGGCCATCCTCAAGCTTGCCTTAGACTTTCCCGCCTTCGGGGCCGCCCTGCCCCTTGAGCCGCGCCAGCGCGGCAAAGGGGGATTCGGACAGATCCTCCGGCTCCATGACATCGACAAAGGCGACGCCCGGCTTTTTCGGGTAAGGATCGAGAGCCAGGGCCAGAGCTTCCGCCGTCAGCGCACCGAGGTCGATTTTGCCATCCACGATCACATCGGGGGGCTCCTGCGCCGGCGCATTGGGATTGGCCGACTCAGCCTCAGCAAGGCGCTCCCATGCCTCGGTGACGAGGCTCTCGGGCGCATATTCGATCTCGACGGGCTCGATAATATCGCTCTCGAAAGGATCGGTCGTGACAACGCAGACCTGCGTCAGCCGGGCCCGGATCTCGCCCGTGACGGAGACGCATTTGCCGCGCTTCACCAGGCGATAGCGGGCCTTGAGCGCGCCAATGGCCGGCAGCCCATAGGCTTGCGCCAGCAAGACGCGCTCGGCTTCGCTCGCCTCGATCTCAAGCGTCGATTTCCCGTCGTCGCGAATATCTTCGACGTTGAAGGGTCTGGGCATGAGCGGCAGGCCCGATGGCGGCGACGCAAGCTTGCGGGCCGCACTCGCCTCATCAGTGCCAGGACGGGCCCGTTTGGGGCCTTTGGGGGGCGGCTTGCGGGCCATCACAGGCCTCCTGTCTCAGGCGGCGGAAAACCGATTTTTCCGGCTGAAAAATGTTCAATTCCGTAAGAGGCGAGCTTTTCCTCGATCGCCAATACATATTTGGCCAGTCTTTCGGCTTCGGGCGAAGCAGCCTTGGCCTCATCGCCAAAAACATTGCGGGCCAGAGCCAGCCGCATGACCTCCACACCGCCCCCTTCAAGCGCCCCGGCGTAGGAAAACGCCCGGCCCATGAAAGATTCCGCGTGTTTTTTCATGCGCTTGGGCACGGCCAGGTCGCCAACACCCATTTCACGAAGCGTCGCATCGTGATGGCGGAAGATGCCGTCCATCAGATCCTGGGCAAGATCCGGCCCGGGAGATGGCAGTTTTTCGATCCGGCGCACGACCAGCGCGCCGTGCAAAGCCAGCATTTCGAACCTTCCCTCGAAAGTATCGGGGACCCCGCAATGCAGATAAAGCGCCGGATGAAGGACGCCCGCCATGATCTCGCCGTGAAGCTTGTCGATCAAGGCACGGTTCTGATTGCGGCCGAAGAGGCCGAACATGATGTTGCTCCCTGGTCTCGAGCGGAAATGCCGGCTGGCTTAGCCTTGCTTGCATTTCCTCACCACGGGGGTTAGGCATCGCGGATGACGGATGCAAGAAAAATCCCGGAGATGCGGCAGATGGGCGTGAAATCTGATCGTCGTAGCAGCGTGCGGGTGGCTTTTGCCGCAGCTTTGGCCCTCTCGCTGGGCGGCTGCCTTGGCTATGACGGCACCGTGCAGCACGGATATGTGCTGGACCAGCGTGCCCTCGAACAGGTGAAGGTCGGGGTTCCCGCCGAACAGGTTCTCACCATTCTCGGCACGCCCTCCACCACATCCACTGTCGGCGGCGATGCCTGGTATTACATCACGCAGAAAACCTCGCGGACCGTCCAGTTCATGGCGCCGAGCGTCACCGACCAGCGCGTCGTCGCGGTCTATTTCAACAAGAACAAGCGCGTCGAGCGCGTCGCCAATTACGGCATGGAAGACGGCAAGGTCATCGACTTCGTCTCACGCACAACACCGACCAGCGGACAGGAACCAAGCTTCATCGGCAATGCGCTGAAAGGCCTGCTGCGCTTCTGAGGCGCCAGACCGCGCACCAAAAAAGAAGCCGCCTCTCAGGGCGGCTTCTTTTTGTGGCGCTGTCCATGGGTCAGCTCTTGCCGGCTTCACTGCTCCAAACAAAAAAGGGCGGGGTTATCCCCGCCCTTCTTTTTTCGTTTGATCAACAGATCAATGCGCGAGCACTGCAAGCAGCAGGAGCGCGACGATATTGGTGATCTTGATCGCAGGGTTCACAGCGGGGCCCGCCGTGTCCTTGTAGGGGTCGCCGACAGTGTCGCCGGTCACCGAGGCTTTATGCGCCTCAGAGCCCTTCAGATGCTTCACGCCATCCTTGTCGATGAAGCCGTCCTCAAAGCTCTTCTTCGCATTATCCCAAGCGCCACCGCCCGATGTCATCGAGATCGCGACAAACAGGCCGTTGACGATCACGCCCAGCAAAGATGCGCCGAGCGCTGCGAAAGCATTGGCCTTCGAACCCGAAATCGCCAGCACGCCGAAATAGGCGACGAGCGGAGCGAGAACCGGCAGCAGCGAAGGAATGATCATTTCCTTGATCGCGGCCTTGGTCAGCATGTCGACGGCGCGACCGTAATCGGGACGCTGCGTGCCCTGCATGATGCCGGGCATTTCCTTGAACTGCCGACGCACTTCTTCCACGACCGAACCGGCTGCGCGACCGACTGCCGTCATGGCAATGCCGCCGAACAGATAAGGGATCAGACCGCCGAAGATGAGGCCCGCCACGACATAAGGGTTCGAAAGATCGAATGAGACCTGTCCGATATCCTTGAAATAGGGGCGTCCCTCATTGATGAAGGCCTGAAGGTCGTTGGTATAGGCAGCAAAGAGCACCAGCGCGCCAAGACCGGCTGAGCCGATCGCATAGCCCTTGGTGACCGCTTTCGTCGTATTGCCAACCGCATCGAGCGCGTCAGTGGAATGACGCACTTCCTTCGGCAGGCCAGCCATTTCGGCAATGCCACCGGCATTGTCGGTGACCGGACCGAAAGCATCGAGCGCGACGATCATGCCGGCAAGACCAAGCATGGTCGTGACCGCGATCGCCGTGCCGAAAAGGCCCGCGAGCTGATAGGTCGAGATAATGCCGCCGACGATGACCAGAGCGGGCAGAGCCGTCGATTCAAGCGAGACCGCGAGGCCCTGAATGACGTTCGTGCCATGCCCCGTAACGGAGGCCTGAGCGATCGACACGACCGGACGCTTGCCCGTGCCGGTGTAATATTCGGTGATCCAGACGATGAGCCCGTTCACGGCAAGACCGATCAGTCCGCAGATGAACAGGTTCGTGCCGGTGATCGACATGCCGGCGACTTCGCCGAACTTGCCCCAACCCACCGTCAGGCTCGTCGCAGCACCCAGGCCGATGACCGAAAGCAAAGTCGTCGCCCAAAGGCCCTTGTAAAGCGCGCCCATAATATTGTTCGACGGGCCGAGCTTGACGAAGAATGTGCCGATGATCGAGGTCAGAATGCAGGCCGCGCAAATGGCGAGCGGATACATCATGGTCGCGAGCAACACATCCTTGCCGGCAAAGAAGATCGCACCGAGAACCATTGTGGCGACGACAGTCACCGCATAGGTCTCGAAAAGATCGGCGGCCATGCCGGCGCAATCGCCAACATTGTCGCCGACATTGTCAGCGATGGTCGCAGGATTGCGCGGATCGTCTTCGGGAATGCCGGCTTCGACCTTGCCGACGAGATCGGCGCCAACGTCAGCGCCCTTGGTGAAGATACCGCCGCCCAGACGGGCGAAGATCGAGATGAGCGAAGCGCCGAAGCCAAGCGCCACCAGCGAGTCGATCACGGTGCGATCGGCAGGCTTGTAGCCCATCGGGCCTGTGAGAAGCGCGAAATAAACCGCCACGCCGAGAAGGGCGAGACCGGCCACAAGCATGCCCGTCACCGCGCCTGCCTTGAAGGCAATGTCGAGGCCGGAGGCGAGCGATTGCGACGCCGCCTGCGCCGTGCGGACGTTGGCACGCACCGACACATTCATGCCGATATAACCGGCTGCACCTGAGAGGACAGCGCCGATCAGAAAGCCGACGGCGACTGGCCAGCTGAGGAGGAAACCGATGATGATGAAGAGCGCCGCACCGACATAGCCGATGGTTGCGTATTGGCGGTTCAAATAGGCCTGTGCGCCTTCGGCAATGGCGGCAGCAATTTCCTGCATGCGCGCATTGCCGGCGTCAGCCTTCATCAATTGTGAAATTGTATAGGCTCCGTAAACAACGGAAAGGAGCCCGCCCAGAATGATTAGCCACATATAGTCCACCCTCGGTTTGACCTGCAGGTCTGGTTATTCTTGTTCGCATCCGTGAGCCCGGCGAGGTCTTGCGCCTCGCTCCCGACCGACTCAGCCGGTCGGTCATGTGCCGGATCGGCGTACACAATACTCAAGATGCCGGATCTTGCCAGCGCGGGCTTATAGACAATGGGATATCAGCCCCCATTTCTTTCATTCCGGGAGGAAAATGGGATAAAAGAACCCCATGAACGAGCCAGCCCGAACGCATGATGACATAGCAGCGGAAGCGGCGCGCCTGCTGGACGGCGTGCGCGCCAGCCGCCCTCTGGTTCAGGTCATCACCAATCTGGTCTCGATGGATATAGCGGCCAATGTCCTGCTCGCCGCCGGGGCAGCCCCGGCCATGGTCCATGCACCGCAGGAAAGCCCGGAATTCATTCGCAAAGTTGCCGCTTTGGTCATCAATACGGGAACGCTGACGCAGGCCGGCGCAGAGGCGATGGAAGTGGCCACAATCGCGGCGCGCACCCATGGCGTGCCCTGGGTGCTCGATCCGGTTGGGGTCGGTGGCACGAAATTCCGCGATGAGACCATTTTGCGCCTGTTGCGCCACCGCCCCGCGATCATTCGCGGCAATAGCTCGGAAATTATCGCTTTGGCCCGGATCGCCGGCCTGACTCAGGAGGCCGGCGGGCCGCGGGGCATGGACAATGTCCATTCCGCCGACGAGGCAGAGGCGAGCGCGCGCAAACTGGCACGGCATTGCCTGTGCACCGTGGCCGCGACCGGCGCCATCGATCTGATTACCGATGGGCAAAGGCTTGTGAGACTGGCCAATGGCTCGCCGCTGATGGAGCGCGTCACAGCGCTCGGCTGCGCCTTGAGCGCCTATAGCGGGGCTTTTCTTGGCCTTGGCGCAGAGCCTTTTTCGGCCAGTTGCAGCGCGCTTTCCGCCTATGCCATCGCTGGCGACATGGCGGCCGAGGGCGCAAAGGGCCCCGCATCTTTTCGCACGGCCTTCATCGATATTCTTTTCACGCTCTCAGGCGAGGATATCGTTCAGCGGCTGCGGCGCGGCTGATATCAGAATTTGCCGGGCGCCGCCTTGCGATGGGGCGGATCGGGCTCGATCGCCAGCGCTTTCATGAACAGGCCGCTGGCGAAATAGGATGTCGCACTATAGGTGATCTCGACGATCCCCTGCGGCGAGAAATGGCGCGCCAGATCGTCAAACGTGCCCTGCCCGACGTTGCCTTTGTTGAGCGTGACTTCATCGACATAAGCGAGAAGAGCGCATTGCTTGGCATCAAACATGTCTTTCTTCTCGCGCCAATGGCGCAAGCTATTGAACTGGGCCTGCGACAGGCCCGCCTGCAGCGCGAGCGGATGATGATGATGCAATTCATAGGCGCAATCGACATTGATCGCCGTGCGACAAATGGCGATCTCGCGATAGAGCCGCGGCGCGGAACATTCGTTGCGCAGCGCATAAGTGAAAGCACGTTTCGAACGCGTCAATTTCGGCGCATGGCCGCTCACTCGGTGGAGATTGAGAATATGCCCGCCATTTTTCCGGGTGTTTTCGAACAAATCGGCCAGAATTGGGTCGAGCGGCTGTGGCAAGGGCGGCAACCGCGAAACCTGGGTATGGGGATCATCCTGCTCATCGATGTGAGCGACATCGAGACTGGCCATGTTTACCTCCCTGTGCCGGACCCTTACCGGATCTCTTGCACCCCGAGTTTCACCCCTCACAAACCGAAGAGCAAGATGCAAGCGGCTGGATTATCGCTGCAAGCCGCCCTAAATTCCCTTTTGACAGATGAAGGAGAGCCGCGGTGACGGCGAAAAGCTTGGCGCAATGTCTGGAATGGGCCCGTCAAAGGCCCGATCCGGAAGGGGATATAGCGAATGCGGTGATCCGCCTGCGCCGCTATGAGCGCGCCTCCGCTCTGGCATATGGCGACCCCCAGCACGAGGCCCTTCTGACGGCCCGCACCAGTGCCGAGGATGCTTTGGCCTGGGATCAGACCTGGTCCTCAGCCTGGGTGGCGCGCGGCACGCCGCCGGCCGATATTTTGGGTGAATTGCACTGGATCGAAACGCTCTATGAGCGCATGACGCGCCTGCCCTATGGCACGCCGGCTCATCTCAATGCCATGCGCTACGCTGAAGCTCACCGCAGCTCCGTCTTCGACAAGCTCGGCCTCGTGCCGATGGTTCGCACCGAACAAGAGTGACGGGTCCTTGGCCCGTCACTGCGAGCGACGCGAAGCAATCCAGTCTTTTCTGGATTGCCGCGTCGCTTTCGGCTCCTCGCAATGACGGCCTTTCAGGCCGTCACTTCTTCATGCCCTGCAGATGCGCCAGCACGTCTTCGACATGCATGACATCGCAATATTTATGATGCAGATCGAAGAGATTGACCTTGTGGCTCAGCATGGAGCGATCATAGGTGCATTCCTCGATCAGCACGCTGTGGAAGCCATAAGAATAAGCATCCACCGTTGAGGCACGCACGCATCCTGATGTGCTCTCGCCGAAAATGATCAGGCTCTCAACACCCATCAAACGCAGATGCGCGACCAGCGGCGTGCCGAAGAAGGCCGAGGCGCGCTCTTTGTAGATGACAAGCTCGCCAGGCTTGGGCGTGAATTCGTGATAGATGCCGTATTGGTCTTCCTGCTCTTCACGCATGGTGCGGAAGGTGGATTTCACACCAGCCGTATCGGCGTGGCGCGTCGAATAGATGACAGGAATGCCGGCTGCGCGCGCAGCTGCAAAAACCTGCTTGGTCGGCTCGATCGCCTTCCACGAATTTTCGCCACAGGCGCCTGGATGTTCGCGATTGACCTCGCGCACTGGCCGGTTCCCGCCCTCATAAGCCTTGTTGTAAAGGTCGATGGCGAGAATGGCGGGCTTTGGCCCGACAAATGTTTTGCGGCGATAGGGCTCGTAAATCTCGAGGATTTCCTCGTCGACAATGTCCCGCCAGCAGAAGTCTTCGAAATCGCGCGCCATGCTTGCCTCCCCTTGTTGATCGTTGGGCCGTGCTGAATGGTCGGGCCGCCGGCGCGATTTGTAAAGGGCGCCGACCGGGACAGAGCGCCCCTGCCCCCAATCAGAAATGACTGAAAGAGCCGCGCTGGAATTTGACCGCCATGCCATCCTTGTCGCGAAAGAGGGGCTCGCCTTGACCCGCAACGACCCGGCCGATCCGGGTCACGGCTACTCCGGCCTGCTGGGCGGCGGATTCGAAGGCTGCAGCCTGTGCGGGCGGGACGCTGGCCAGAATTTCATAATCATCGCCGCCCGTCAGAGCGACATCGCGCCATGGCAGAAGCGCACCACCAGCCGCCATGGCCGCTTGCGACAGGGGGACGGTTGCAAGATCGACCTCTGCGCTGACGCCCGATGCCCGCATCATTTTGGTGAGGTCGCCGACAAGCCCGTCGGATATGTCCATCGCGCCGCTGGCGTGATCCAGCAAAGGAGCGGCAAGAGACAGGCGCGGTTGGGGCCGCAGATAGCGCTCCAGCAAATCTTCGCAACCGCCAAAAGGTTGAAGCTTGCCAAGACGAAGGGCCAGACCCAGCGCGCCATCGCCGATCGTGCCGCTGACATAGAGAAGATCATCTGCGCGGGCGCCCGTGCGCGCCACCATGCAGCCAGACGGCACAAGTCCGAAAGCGGTGATCGAGACCATCAAGGGACCGGGCGTGCTGACTGTATCACCGCCCAGAAGCGCACAATCGTAAGCCGCAATATCGGCACGCAATCCTTCACAGAAAGAGGCAAGCCAATCCTCATGCCCGCTCGACGAGACAGGCAGAGCCAGTGCCAGAACAAAACCGCGCGGGCGCGCGCCCTTGGCTGCGAGATCGGAAAGATTGACGCGCAAAGCCTTTGCCGCAATGGCATTGGGTGGATCTTCGGGGAAAAAATGCACGCCTGCCACCAGCGCATCGCAGGTGATGACCAGATCATGCGCAGGCGCGCAGGCGATGCGTGCTGCATCATCCTTGAGACCAAGTCCGTCAGGCCCGGCGAGCGGGGCGAAAAACCTTTCGATCAGGTTGTCTTCGCCGGAGCTCGTCATCTGCGCCCCTATTTCGCCTCAAATTCATCGGCCCGCAATTCGCGGGCGATTTTATCGAGCACGGCATTGATCATGCCGGTTTCCTCGCGCGCGAGAAAAGCGGCTGCGACATCGACATATTCGGTGATGACGACGCGCGCTGGAATATCCTTGCGCTTGCGCAATTCATAAGTCGCTGCACGCAAAATGGCGCGCATGACAGCCTCGACGCGCGCCAGCGGCCAGCCGGCAGCAAGAGTCGTGTCGATCAATCTGTCGATGGCGAGCTGCGCATCGAGCACGCCATTGAGAATATCGCGAAAGAATTCAACTTCGGCAGGCTTGTATTGCTCGCCCTCGATTTCCTTGCCGATCCAGAATGTCTCGAATTCGGCCAGAATCTCGTTGATGCCTTTGGCAGCAACATCCATTTGATAGAGCGCCTGCGTGGCTGCAAGACGTGAGGCAGCCCGGTTCTCGCGTGACATTATTGACGCTCTCCTGCGCGCACCAGAGCCACCAGCGTGAGCGCAGCGCGCATCGCATCGCCGCCCTTGTCGCCCTGTTGCGGATCAGCGCGCACAATCGCCTGATGTTCGTTCTCAACCGTGAGAATGCCATTGCCGAGCGGCAGTTTCCGCGCGACCGACAAATCCATCAGCGCGCGCGAGCTTTCGCCCGCGACAATTTCGAAATGATAGGTTTCGCCACGAATGACGCAGCCCAGCGCCACAGCGCCGTCATAGGGCTTGCCCGCAGCCTTTGCCGCATCGCAGGCAATAGCAATGGCGGCTGGAATTTCGAGCGCTCCGGGCATCGACAGAAGATCGACAGAGGCACCTGCTTCAGCGGCTGCGCGCCGCGCGCCGGCCAGCAGCATTTCGCCAATATCGTCGTAGAAACGAGCCTCGACCACGAGGAGCCTCGTGCCGGCCACGCCGCTGATGGGTTTAACTTCGCGCCGCGCCTCGGCCATGGGACGTCCTCTATGTGAAACAGCGGGCCGTTGAGTAACCCGCTACAAGATGAAGGGCAAGCCGCCGCGACAGGGCAGGCTTACTTGGCCTCAACCAGCCGGGCCGCGTAACGGGCCATCAGATCGACCTCGATATTCAGCGGGTCGCCCGTCTTGCGCTCGCCCCAGGTCGTCACCTCGAGCGTATGGGGGATCAGAAGGATGGTGAAACGATTGCCGGTGACATTATTCACCGTCAGCGACGTGCCATCGAGACAGACAGATCCCTTCTCGGCAATGAAGCGTGCCAGTGCAGCCGGTGCCTCAATGTCGAAATGCGCCATGCCGTCGAAATCGCGGCGCTCGACAATGCGCGCAACGCCATCGACATGGCCGGTGACAATATGGCCGCCAAGCTCATCGCCGATCTTGAGCGAACGCTCGAGATTGACGCGCATGCCGGGAGCCCATGCGCCAACCGTCGTGCGCGCCAGAGTCTCCGCCGCCGCATCAATATCGAAAAACGTGCGGCCACCCTCCTCTCCGATCTCCACTGCCGTGAGGCAGGGGCCGGAGCAGGCAATGGAGGCGCCGAGCAGGATTGTCTTCGGATCATAGGAACAGGCGATGCGAATGCGGCGCAATTCGCCGCGCGCCTCGACAGAGCGAATGGTGCCGACGTCGCTGACAAGCCCGGTGAACATCAGAAAATCCTCTCGAAACGTGACAGGAGGTCGGCGCCGACCTCTCTCTCACTTACGCGCCTGTAGCGGGACGGATCGCCAAGAACAGCGCGCGACCGGGAATCGAGCGCAGCAAGGCCCGCACGCCCGAACGGCTTGGCGCTGCGAAACATGGCGACTTCGTCCGCAAGACCAGCACCAATGAGGGCACCCGCCACTTGCGGCCCGCCCTCGCTGAAGACACGTGTGACGCCGCGCCCGCCCAAAACTTGCAGCGCCGCAGCAAGATCGACATGACCGGCGCCCGTCAGCGGCGCCATTTCGACAAGCACGCCTTTGTCTTGCAAGGTGCGGCGCGCCTCGGCCGCTGCGCCCCCCCCAGCCAAGAC
>Ga0315908_10000012_pt1 | contig 153693 bp, 130 predicted proteins | sample LakEriMetagenome_12_FD_203520 | JGI IMG/M metagenome (GOLD analysis project Ga0315908, IMG submission 203520) | Freshwater fungal communities from buoy surface, Lake Erie, Ohio, United States - Buoy 4 MA124 | ecosystem: Environmental > Aquatic > Freshwater > Lake > Lake biofilm | place: USA...
CTATTTAGATGATAAACTAACAGATTTTAGAAATAATATTCATATTGAAAACAGAGGTGGTACAGCAGGAGTAGGAGGAAATTCAGGGTCTTCTGGTCGTGGAATGAATACGAATGGAAAATTAGGTGGAGTGTTTAATTCTAATAATGGTAAAACAGGAACTTCAGGTAGAAATGGACAGACGGGACAAGATGGAAAAGTGGAAGGTCCTATATTTTTGAGTTCGGAAGAATTGGTGAAAAGATTTACATTTTTAAAACGATTATAATGTCAAAGGATAGAATAATTAAGGCGTTTTCTGCTTTAGGTAAAGTAATGTTTTCTATTGGTAATCAACAAGATTGGATTGGGTATGAATTAGGTGTGACCGAAGATGAATATGCTGCATTACAAGCAAATGTTCGCCGACAATTTCAATGGAATGGTTGGTTTACAGAAGAAGCGGTTTTACACGTATTTAAAGTTTGGGGAGAACAATTGCAAGAAGATGTTTTGAATGATTTTATTTCAAACTATACTTTTACACAAACTCCAAAAAAAGTGGGAGTGATAATGGCTGGGAATTTACCTTTGGTAGGTTTTCACGATATTTTATGTGTTTTGTTGTCAGGTAATTCTATTGTTATTAAATTGAGTTCGGACGATAAGACATTATTACCAATGCTAATACAAATACTTTTCAAGTTTGACCCAGAATTGAAAAGTAGAATTTCTATTCCTGAAGGAAAATTAGGTGAGATTGATGCGATTATTGCTACTGGAAGTGGAAATTCGATGCGCTATTTTGAAAGTTATTTTGGTCATTTACCACATATTTTTCGAAAAAATAGAACTTCCGTTGCTATTTTATCTGGTAATGAAACCACTGAAGAGTTAAAAGCATTAGGTTCAGATATTTTTACCCATTATGGATTAGGTTGTAGAAACGTTTCTAAATTATTGATTCCGAAATATTTTGAATTAAATCGTTTTTTTGAGGCTATTCTTGATTTTGGACCGATTATAAACCATCATAAATACGCAAATAATTATGATTACAATCGTGCGATTTATCTAATGAATTTGGAAGAAATCCTAGATAATGGGTTTTTATTATTGAAAGACAGTGATGAATTATTTTCTCCCTTGGCTATGCTGTACTATCAGCGTTATGAAAGTAAAAGTGAAATAGATTTATTTTTGAAAAAGTATAACGATGATATTCAGGTGATTGTTGGTGAAGGGTATGAGAAATTTGGTCAAGCACAATGTCCTTTATTGACAGATTATGCAGATGGTGTAGATACGATGCAATGGTTGGTTAATTTGTGAGTAAAATATTCGAATAGTCAAAACAAACTTTCTCTTAAATGCTTAATTTAGCGGAGCATTTTTGAATTTGTAAAGCAATGAAAGTATCTTACAATTGGTTGAAAGATTATGTTAAAACAAGTTTATCCCCAGAGGAATTTAGTAAGGTTTTGACAGATACAGGGTTAGAGGTTGATGGGATTGAGAAAATTGAGAATATTAAAGGGGGATTAGAAGGTGTTTTTGTAGGAGAAGTACTTTCTTGTGAAAAACATCCTGATGCAGATAAGTTGAAAGTAACTACAGTAACTGTTGGTGGCGAACCTTTACAAATTGTTTGTGGGGCACCAAATGTTGCTGTTGGACAAAAAGTGATTTGTGCAACCGTTGGTTCAGTATTATATCCGAATCCGGAGGAGCCATTTAAAATCAAAGCATCTAAAATCAGAGGAGTAGAATCATTAGGTATGTTATGTGCGGAGGATGAGTTGGGAATGGGAACTTCTCACGATGGGATTATTGTTTTGGATAAAGATGCAAAAGTAGGAACACCTGCAGCAGTATTTTTTGAGTTAGATGAAGATTATCAAATCGAAATCGGATTGACGCCAAACCGTGCAGATGCGATGGGCCATATTGGGGTTGCTAGAGATATCATTGCTCATCAAAATGTGCATCAAAACACACAGTTAACGATAGATTTTCCTGAAGTTGAAAATATTGTTGCATCAAATCAGGATGTAAAAGTTTCTGTTTCTGTTGAAGAACCAGAACTTTGTGCTAAATATATAGGTGTTAGTCTTCAGAATGTTGAAGTTAAACCTTCACCAAATTGGATGCAAAAAAGATTGCGTGCAGTTGGATTATCCCCAATTAACGCTGTTGTGGATTGTACGAATTACGTGATGCGTGAATTAGGAACACCGTTACACGCTTTTGATGCGGATAAATTAGGAGGTAGAATTGTTGTCAAAAAAGCGGTTACTGGGGATAAATTTACAACACTTGATGGTGTAGAAAGAACATTACACGAAGATGATTTAATGATTACGAACGGTTCTAAAAACCTTGCAATAGCGGGTGTTTTTGGAGGGTTGGAATCAGGAATAAGTGATGAAACAAAAAATATTTTTATTGAATCTGCTTATTTCAATCCGATATCTGTACGTAAAACGGCAAAACGTCACGCATTGAACACAGATGCAAGTTTCAGGTATGAAAGAGGGGTTGACCCAACAATGACAGAATATGCTTTGAAAAGAGTAGTTTCCTTAATTCAATCAATTTGTGGAGGAACAATTTCTATGGATATTGCTTCGGTTGTTAGTGAAAAATTTGAAAACAAAATAGTTGAATTTGATGTAAATCGTTGTAATCAAATTATTGGGTTGGAAATTCCAACCGAAAAAGTTAAAGAGATTTTATCAAATTTAGATATACACGTACTTGAGGAAAATGGAACGCAATGGAAATTAGCCGTTCCGCCTTATAGAGTGGATGTTATAAGAGAAATCGACGTTGTTGAAGAGGTGCTTCGTATTTTCGGATTTAACAATGTCCCTTTACCTGAAAAATTAAATTCAACGATTACGTTAAGAACAAAACCGGATGCAGATAAAATTCAACGTTCAGTAGCGGAATTTCTAGTAGGATTGGGGTATAGCGAGATGATGAATAATTCATTAACGTCTTCTACTTATATTCAAAAATTTGGTAACGAAGTGTTTGGTGTTACAAATAATGTTGAGATGTTAAATCCATTAAGTAATGAATTGGATGTAATGCGTCAAACATTGATTTTTAGTACACTAGAATCTATTGCGTATAATCAAAATAGACAAAATTCAGATTTGAAATTATTTGAATTTGGAAAAGTTTATCGTAAAGAAGGCGAAAACTATTTAGAAAACAAACGATTGGTGTTTGGTTTGAGTGGCAAAAGACAAGCAGAGCAATGGAACAGTGTGAATGATAAAGTTTCTTTTTATTCAATTAAAGGATTAGTTACGGCCTTATTTACACGATTAGGATTAGATGGATTTTTAACAGAAAACTCGTTAGAAGATAGTTTGTTAGAGGATGGAGTTTCTTTGTTTGTTTTGAAAAAGAAAGTAGGAGAGATGGGATGGGTTTCAGATACTACAAAAAAACATTTTGGAATTAAACAGCCAGTTTTTATTGCTGATTTGGATTGGGATGCATTGTTAGATCAATTGAAATTAGTGAAAGTATTGTATAAAGAATTACCAAAAACGTTTGAGGTTAGAAGAGATTTCTCTTTGTTATTAGACGAACAAGTTCGTTTTTCAGAAATTGAAAAATTAGCGTTGGGAGTGGATAAAAAAATCTTGAAAAAAATCGGACTTTTTGATGTGTATGAAGGTAAAAATCTAGATGAAGGTAAGAAGTCATATGCGGTTTCTTTTCATTTTCAAGATACTGAAAAAACATTGAAAGACGAGCAAGTGGATGGAATTATGACAAAAATCCGTCAAGAGTTAGAAAATAAATTAAACGCACAATTAAGGTAACCATTAGAACTTGCGGCTATGGAGAAACAAGTGATATTAAACGAAAAGCAATTTGAGTTAACCTTAAATAGACTTTGTTATCAATTAATTGAAAATCACAATGGATTTGAAGATACGGTTTTGATTGGCTTACAGCCGAGAGGAATTCACGTATTAAACCGTTTGAGAATTAAATTAGAAGAGATATTGGGTCGTAAAGTAGTTTGTGGTCAATTAGATATCACTTTTTACCGTGATGATTTTAGACGTAGGGAAAAACCGATTATTCCTAGCGTTACGAATATTGATTTCATCGTTGAGAATAAGCGCGTTGTTTTGATTGATGATGTTCTGTATACTGGTAGAACAATCCGTTCTGGAATTGATGCGTTGATGGCTTATGGTAGACCTTCAAGTGTGGAGTTACTAGCATTAGTAGATAGAAGATTTAGAAGGCAATTACCGATTCAAGCGGATTATGTTGGTAAAACCATTGATACGTTAGCGACAGAGCGTGTGAATGTGGAGTGGAAAGAAATTGAAGGAGAAGATAAAGTAGTATTATTTACACAAGATAAATAAGCAATGGAGAATTTAAGTGTAGAACATTTAATTGGAATTAAAGATTTGACTGAAAATGATATTCAGTTGATTTTCAAAACAGCAGATAGTTTCAAAGAGATTATCAATCGTCCTATTAAAAAAGTACCTTCTCTTCGAGATATTACGATTGCAAATTTATTTTTTGAAAATTCTACTAGAACACGTTTATCATTCGAATTAGCACAAAAACGTCTTTCTGCAGATGTAATTAACTTTAGTGCTTCTTCAAGTTCTGTTAAAAAGGGAGAAACATTAATTGATACGGTGAACAATATTTTATCTATGAAAGTAGATATGGTTGTTATGCGCCATCCAAATCCAGGAGCAGCGAAGTTTTTATCTACAAAAGTTAAAGCGAAAATCATTAACGCTGGTGATGGAACTCACGAGCATCCAACACAAGCCTTATTAGATGCGTTTTCAATCAGAGAGCGTTTAGGAGACGTGGCAGGTAAAAAGGTAGTTATCGTTGGTGATATTTTGCATTCACGTGTAGCACTTTCAAATATTTATTGTCTTCAAAAATTAGGAGCAGAAGTGATGGTTTGCGGTCCTACAACCTTGATTCCTAAATACATTCACGAGTTAGGAGTAAAAGTAGAACACAACTTAAGAAACGCTTTGAATTGGTGCGATGTTGCCAATATGCTTCGTATTCAATTGGAAAGACAAGATATTAAATACTTCCCTTCATTGAGGGAATATTCTATGCAGTTTGGTTTAAATAAAGAAATATTGGATTCTTTGGATAAAGAAATTGTAGTGATGCATCCAGGGCCTATCAATAGAGGAGTTGAAATAACTTCGGATGTAGCAGATAGCAAACAATCAATTATTTTAGATCAAGTTGAAAACGGAGTTGCAGTTCGTATGGCTGCTACTTATTTGTTGGCTTCAAAAATTGAAAGATAGACACTTTTGATTGTGTTTACTCATTATTTGACTATTTGTAGTATATTTGAGAAGAAATTTAGTGTATGAGTTTTTTAGTTGAAGAATTTGACAAGTATACAATGATAACGTCTAACGTTGAAAAACTAGACGCTTCCAATGCTTCTTTGTTAAAAGATGAATTAACTACGTTAAATAAAAAAGGAATTAATACATTGGTTATTAATTTATCATCGACTAAATACTGTGATTCTTCTGGTTTGAGTGCTATATTAGTCGCGAATAGAATTTGTAAGGATACTAATGGTAAATTTGTTTTAAGTGGATTACAACCCAATGTTCAAAAATTAATTTCAATTTCTCAATTAGACAAAGTGTTAACCATTACTTCGACAATTTCAGACGCTATTGAAGTACTGAGTGCATAATTAATGTCATTTTCAATTACAATCTTAGGTTCCGGAGCTGCTTTACCTACAGCACAACGAAATCCAACTTCGCATTATATAGAATGTAATAATCGTCATATATTGATTGATTGTGGAGAGGGTACTCAGATGCAGATTCGAAAAGCAGGAGTTAAATTCCAAAAAATCACCCATATTTTAATCTCACATTTACACGGGGATCATTTTTTTGGATTGGTAGGATTATTGAGTACGATGCATTTACTCGGAAGAAATCAAGGGTTAACCATTTATGGTCCAGATGGATTAGAGCAAATTATTCGTTTGCAATTAGAAGTAGGAGGAAGTAAATTGGATTTTTCGATAGATTTTATTCCACTGTTTGGTAATGAACATAAATTACTATTTGAGGATAAAATGATTGAAATTCATACTTTTCCTTTAAAGCATAAAATTCCAACAAATGGATTTTTAATCAAGGAAAAGCAAAAGGAGAGAAGTATAATAGGAGAGGAATTTAAAGATTCAGGATTGTCATTAATGGCTATACCTTTTTTTCGAGCAGGGAAAAACTTTGTAGATGAAAATGGAGAAGAACATTTTTTCGAAGATTATACTTTTCCTGCAAAACCTGCAAAATCCTATGCTTTTTGTTCCGATACCAAATACACCGAAACTATTTTACCATATGTTTCCGAGGTAGATGTTTTATATCACGAAGCCACATTCACTGAAAAAGAATTAGATAGAGCAAAAGTAACCATGCATTCTACTGCTAAACATGCGGCACAAATCGCTCAAAAAGCAAGTGTAAAAAAGTTATTGATTGGGCATTTAAGCGCACGTTTTGAAAACGATAAAAAGCATCTTTCAGAAGCAAAAGAAATCTTTGATAATGTTATGGTTGTGAAAGATTTTGATGTGGTGAGTGTTTAATTTAAGTATCCGTAAATCTGTCACCCTCCTCAATCCTCCCTCAAGGGAGGAAGTTTATATTTCCTTTCCCTTCTTGAGGAGGTGGTAAATATTTTATTATCTTATTATTAGTCATTTATATTTATATAACTATTATAATTATGAATTAAATTAACTTATTAACCATTATTATTTTGTTTAAAATATTTTGGTTTTTGTTTTGTAACCCTTAAAATAATTGTTAATTTAGTATTATTAACTATTATTTTGTCTTTATGTTTTATCGATCTATTTTAAAAGAGTTAGAGAATTGGAGGGTTTCACCATTTAGAAAGCCTTTAATTATTCGTGGGGCGAGGCAAGTTGGTAAAACAACAGTTGTAAATACATTCGGTCAACAATTTGAGCAATATATCTATTTGAATTTAGAGAAAAAAGCAGATAGGGAATTGTTTGATGAGAATTTAGATATCAATGAAATTGTAGATAGAATATTCTTAATCAAAGGAATGAAACGTTCTTTGATGCAAAATACGCTTTTGTTTATCGATGAAATTCAAGAGGCTGGATTTGTAGTTAACCTCTTGCGTTATTTTAAAGAAGAAGTTTCTGAATTACCTGTAATAGCAGCAGGAAGTATGTTAGAAACGCTTTTAGGTAAAAATATTACATTTCCAGTTGGTCGTGTTGAATTTAAAGTGTTGAGACCATTTTCGTTTGTTGAGTTTTTAAATGCGATTGGAAGAGAAGATATTCTAGAACAATTAAATACCGTTCCTCTAAAATCTTTTGCATTGGATGCTTGCTTAAAATTGTTTCATACGTATGCGTTGGTGGGAGGAATGCCAGAAGTATTAAAAAAATACATTGAAACAAAAGATATTACTGGTTTAGGTGATGTGTTTGACGGTTTATTAAATTCTTATTTGACAGATGCTGAAAAATATGCGAAATCACAGAACCAATTACAGTTAATCCGTTATTGTATCCATCAAGTAATACCGAATGCAGGTAAAAGAATTACGTTTTCAAAATTTGGAAATTCAACCTATAGTTCAAATGATATCTCACAGGTTTTAAATGCGTTGCAAAAAACACATTTGATACATTTGCTATATCCAGTGATAGGGTACGATTTACCGCTAGAGCAAGATTTTAAAAAGTCGCCAAAACTTCAGTTTTTAGATAGTGGTATAATTAATTATTTTGTTGGTTTACAAAAGGATATTATTGGAACAAGAGATTTAAATACCATTTACGAAGGGAAATTAATAGAGCATTTGGTAGGTCAAGAATTGTTGTCGATGCAAACCTTGAGTTTACGAAGTATTTATTTTTGGACACGAGAAAAAAATCAATCTCAAGCAGAAATCGATTTCGTTTATCCATTTGAAAGCGAGGTAGTGCCAATTGAAGTGAAATCTGGTCCTACAGGGAAATTAAAATCGCTGCATCTATATATGGAAAATACTAAAGTGAATTATGCTATTCGTTTTTATGCTGGAAAAATTCAATTAGATAATTTATACACCAAAGAAGGGAAACGTTTTTATCTATTGAGTTTACCGTATTTTTTAGTTAGTAAAATAGAGGAGTATATTCAATGGCTTAAAAATCAGATAGAAACTTTGAATAGTTCTTCTTCATTTCAAGAACCGGTAGCAGTTTATCAGCGATTGAAGCCAAAAAGACCAAAAGAACAATTAGTATCTTCTTTGTACGAACTAACTGATAAACACAAAGAAATCCTTCGTTTTTGTATGGAAAAACCCAAAAAAGGGAAAGAAATTATTGAAGGATTATTGGATTTATCTTACCAAACTAGAAACAAAACCATTTATTTAAAACCTTTATTGGATCTTGGTTTATTGTCGTTTACTGATTTGAATTATCTAAAAAGTAAACAGCAAAAATATCAAACAACTAAAACAGGAATTGAATTAATTAGTGAAAGACAATTGTCTTTATTTTGAATCAGTTAGTAGATGTTTGATTACCAAATCTCTACTAACTTTTCTTTTGAGTTACGCATTGCATCTCCTTCTTTGATTTCAAAAGCATCAAAAAACGCAGGGAAATTCATTAATGGACCATTTACACGATACATACCAGGTGAATGTGGATCGTTAGATAATCTGTTTTTTAATTCTTGTTCGGTAAAGTTTATTTTGTAAATCTGTGCCATAGCAATAAAGAAACGTTGCTCCGGAGTAAAACCAAAAAGTTTTTTACCCGATTTATATTCATTTGTTTTTTTGTATGCATTAAAAGCCAAGATTACACCTCCTAAATCAGCGATGTTTTCTCCCATGGTTAGTTGAGCGTCAACACAATGTCCGTCAATAGGGCAGAAACGTGTATAAGTTTCACCTAATTGTTTCGTTTTGTCTTCAAATTTTGTCTTGTCTTTTTCGCTCCACCAGTTTTTAAAACTTCCGTTCAAATCAAATTTTGCTCCCATATCATCAAATCCATGAGTTAGTTCATGACCAATAATCATTCCGATACGACTATAATTTACAGCATCTTCAGCGTTTTCATCAAAGAATGGTGCTTGCATAATTCCCGCAGGGAAAACAATTTCATTATTTAAGGGTTGGTAATAAGCGTTGATCATGTGAGCAGGCATTTCCCATTTCGATTTATCGACTTCTTTCGATAGGGAGGCGATAGCGTGATTAAACTCCCACAATTTGATTTTCTTTAAGTTTTCTATATAAGTTGTAGGGTTTAAATTTATAGCACTGAAATCTTCGTATTTTTCAGGGAATCCTAATTTTCTTTTAATAGCGTGTAATTTTTTTCTTGCTTCGTTTTTGGTACTATCACTCATCCATGACAAGGTGTTTAGTCGTTCATCATAGCTTTCGATGAGTAAATCAACCATAGTATTGATTTTCTTTTGAGCATTTTTAGAGTAGTGTTTTTGAACAAAACATTGACCTAATAACTCACTTATTGCCAAATTAGTGATTTCATTTACTGCTTTATCTGAAAGTGGTTTATCTATTGATTTTCCGCTTAATGTAATGGAATAGAAAGAAAAATTGATTTTAGCGATATCATTAGATAATTTACTTGAATAATAAGAACTTACTCTGCAGTAAATATAGTCTTTGATTTCTTCTAACGATGTGGTTTCAATGATCGAATTTAGTTGTTTGAAATATTCGGGTTGACCAACAACAACAAACTCTAAAGATGGAATTGCGATTTTAGAAAAATATTGGTTATTGTCAAAACTGGTGAAGTCATTTGCGAATTGTGATATCGATAGTTTATTGTATGTTTTTTCAGGATCCCTTAATTCTGCAGGATTCATCATTTGTTTTGCGAGCTTTGTTTCTAAGTTTACAGCGTTGGAAGCCATTTTTTGATTGTTGCTAACTCCAAATGCTGAAAGTAATGTTTCTAGATAGGTTTGATATTTATTAAAAAGTGCTTTTTTATTTTCTTGGATATAAAATTGATTATTTGGTAACCCTAAACCAGCTTGATTGATGTAAAGACTGTTTTTAGTTATGTTTTTTAGGTCTTGTTGCACGTCAACGGAGAAGAAAAGATTAATCCCTTGTTGTTGAAAATAAGCAATTATCTCACTTAATTGCTGTTTGTTTTGAATAGATTGAATTTTATCTAGTTCGTTTTGAATAGGAGAGAATTTCAGGGAATTTCTACGAGTTGTATCCATAAAGGACGCATAGTAATTGCCAATGATTGCTTCATTAAAGGTTTTTGGTGCTTTTTTAGCATTTTCAAGAACTGCGATTAGTTTAGCTTTGTTTGCATTGTCTAATTCATTCATACTACCCCAACGCGATTCACTGGAAGGTACTGGGTTGTTTTTTAGCCATTTTCCATTACAATATTTATAGAAATCATCTTGAGGACGAATGGATTTATCCATAAAAGATGTGTCGATGCTGATTTTTTGTGCGGACAGCGAAGTTGTTATTCCTGCTATTAGTAGTGTAGAAAGTATTTTTTTCATTTGAAATCTTTAATTAAGTATCATTTCAATATAGTCCCAATCATACTCTTTGTATTCTTTTATGGAACTAAATTGATAGTTTTTATAGAATTGTTCTAAATATTTTAAAGCATCAATTCTGATTTTTTCTTTATTGTTATTTTCTTGATTATAAATAAATTCAATTGATTTACTTAAGATTTTACTTGCAATCTTTTTTCGTCTAAAATTTTCGTTTACCACCAATCTTCCTATAGACCAACCTTGATGAACTATTCCTTTAGGTATTATACGTGAAGTACCAATGATTTCGTTTTCGTTATTTTTTACTGTCAAATGAAAGCATAAAGGATCAATACCATCTACTTCGGGATAAGGACAATTTTGTTCAATTACAAACACCTCAACCCGAAGTTTAAGAAGGTTATGGAATTCTAAAGCACTTAATTTGCTAAAATGTTTTATTTCGTAAGTTAAATTCACAAATCACGTTTGGATATTTCCAACATTATATGGTTTTTCAGCTTTTTTATGATTCGCCATTTCGATACCCATAGAGATTATTTTACGTGTTTCTTCTGGCTTAATAATTCCATCTACCCAAAGTCTTGCAGCAGCGTAATAGGGAGAAATTTGTTCGTCGTATCGTGCTTTAATCGTATTGTAAATTTCGTCTTCTCTTTCTTTTGTGATTTCTTCACCCCTTGATTTTAAGGTGGCAACCTCAATTTGTAAAAGTGTTTTAGCAGCTGCGGCACCACTCATTACAGCAATTTCAGCAGTAGGCCATGCAACGATTAATCTTGGGTCATAGGCTTTACCACACATGGCGTAATTACCTGCACCGTACGAGTTTCCTATTATGATTGAGAATTTTGGAACGACTGAATTTGCCATAGCGTTTACCATTTTGGCTCCGTCTTTAATAATTCCAGAATGTTCTGATTTAGAACCAACCATAAATCCTGTAACGTCGGTCAAGAATACAAGGGGAATATTTTTTTGATTACAATTCATTATAAATCGCGCTGCTTTATCTGCTGATTCATTGTAGATTACACCTCCGATTTGAATTTCTCCTTTTTTGTTTTTGATAACCTCACGTTGATTTGCTACTATTCCAACACTCCAACCATCAACACGAGCATATCCACAAATAATCGTTTTACCATAATCAGCTTTATATTCGGTAAAATCACAATCATCTACTAACCAATCGATGACTTTTTTCATATCGTACGGTTTAGATCGCTCTACTGGAATAACTCCGTGCACGTCTTTTAAAGCAATTTTAGAAGGTAAAGATTCGCTTCTATCAAATCCTGCTGTTTCTGATTGACCAACTTTATCTACTAATTTTCTGATAGTAGCTAAACAGTCCTCATCATTTTCAGTTTTATAATCACATACACCTGATATTTCAGTATGTGTAGTTGCACCACCTAACGTTTCATTATCAATTGATTCGCCAATAGCAGCTTTAACAAGATAAGAACCTGCTAAAAAGATTGTCCCCGTTTTATTTACAATCAATGATTCATCGGACATTATAGGTAGGTATGCGCCTCCTGCAACACAACTACCCATGACTGCGGCGATTTGAAGGATACCTTGAGAACTCATCTGTGCGTTGTTTCTGAAAATTCTTCCAAAATGTTCTTTATCAGGGAAAATCTCATCCTGCATTGGTAGGTAAACTCCAGCAGAGTCAACTAAATAGATAATGGGTAATCTGTTTTCCATTGCGATTTCCTGAGCACGAAGGTTCTTTTTTCCAGTGATAGGGAACCATGCTCCTGCTTTTACAGTTGCATCATTCGCAACTACGATACATTGCTTTTTATGGATATAACCAATTACTACGACAACTCCACCGGAAGGACAACCACCGTGTTCTTTGTACATATCATAGCCCGCAAGTGCTCCAATTTCAATTCTTTCTGAATCTTTATCGAGAAGTAAATCAATACGTTCTCTTGCAGTTAACTTTCCTTTTTCGTGATGTGCTGCGATGCGTTTTTCACCTCCGCCTTTGTATATTTTTTGAAGTTCACTCTCTAAACGTGAAATTTTCAATCGCATTTGGTCTTCATTTATATTGAATTCCAATTCTTTAGGGTCAATTGCCATAATAGATAATTTGAACTCAAATTTATAAAAATTACCTAATGACAGTTGAAAAAATGGTAGGTTTATTTCTTTTTTAATCCACTCACAAAATCGGCAAGTAAACCACCTAATATCATACCATAAATTGTGCTATTTATAGGTTTAGATGTTATGGCGCAAGTTCCTGAAGAACAACCAATAAAATAGTAGTAAAAAAATCCTCCGAGACCTCCAATCACTATTCCAATGAAAAGAGGTAGATGTTTTCTGAAAAATGCAATCATTTTTTACGATTTGTATTTATTTTAAATGGAAAATAAATTGGACAAAATTTAACCATACCTGTTATTAAAAACACCGCAGAAAGTATTATCAAAATTATTCCAATTGTTCCTGTAACCAGTTTTCCTAAAAATAGTCCAGTCATAACAATTGCTAAAAGTAAACGAATAACTCTATCTGTTGATCCTATATTTTGTTTCATTTTTTTTTATTTCAAAGTAACACAATTTCAACAAAATATATTGTTACATAGGTTACAATCATAAAAATTAAGTTAATTTCAAAAAATAGTAATTAAAATAAGTTGTTTTACTTAAATTTGTTTAATTATAAGGGTTTGATTATGTATGGAATCGTAAATAAAGCAATTGAAGAATTGGTTACTGAAAATTTTGGAATTGAAAAGTGGAATGCTGTGAAAGATAAAAGTGGAGTTGATATTGATTTTTTTATAAGTACCGAACCCTATGATGATGACGTAACTTTTAAATTAGCAAAGGCGGTTTCAGACGAAATGTCTATGACATTATCTGATGTTCTGATTACTTTTGGTGAATGGTGGATATTGAAAACAGGAAAGGAGAAATATGGTTATTTGATGGAAAGTGGAGGGGGGAATTTTAAAGAGTTTATTATCAATCTTCCTTTATTTCATAATCGAGTGATGATGATATACCCTAAATTAACTCCACCAGAATTTCGAGTTACAAACATAACAGAAAATAGTCTGCATCTTCATTATTATTCAAAGCGTATTGGATTACAAGAGTTTGTTCGAGGGTTGATACAGGGGTTAGCAAAATTTTATAAATGTGATGTCAGTATTGAATTAATATCATCAAGAGATACTAATTCAGACCACGAAGAATTTGAAATAAAATGGAAATAAACTTTTCAGAAGAACAAATTAATAGGTTATTTCCTTTTCATTTAATGATTGATAAGGAATTTAAAGTTTTGTCTATAGGTATTAGTTTAACTAAAATTATTAAAAATTTTAATAAAAGAAATTTTTTTGAAATTTTTACAATTGAAAGACCCTTTAGATTTAATGGAGAAGATTTTAATGGATTATCCGCTGATAAAGCGGTTTTTTATATTCTAAAAATGAAATCAAATGAATCATTATTCAAGGCTCAATTCGAATTCATAAATGAAGATAAAGGACTGTTTGTTTTAACCCCTTGGTTTAACAGTATTGAAGATCTAAAAGAAAATAATTTAATTATTTCAGATTTTGCTAATTATGACCAAACATTTGATTTATTACATGTTATTAAAAACATTGAAATAAACACAGATGAATTACGTCAATTGACTAATCAATTAAAATTTAAAAATTTACAATTGGGTTTACAAGAGGAAAAGTTTCGAAATATAATCGAAAATATGAATCTTGGAATCTTAGAGGTAGATAACAATGATATAATTCAATACGCAAACAATACTTTTTCAGCTATTTCAGGGTTTAGTTTGGAAGAATTAAAAGGTAAAAATGCCCATAAATTGTTTACCAAAAAATCAGACGAAAAAATAATTAAAGAAATTCTTAGTGAACGTATCAAAGGAGAGTCTGGTAATTATGAAGTTACAGTTTATACTAAAAGTGGGGATGAACGAATTTGGTTCATAAGTGGTGCACCTAATTATAATGATAGAGGTGAAATTATCGGTTCAATTGGGGTGCATTTGGATATTACAGACCGAAAAAAACTAGAGAAAGCACTTGAGAAAGCTCGGGATAAAGCACAAGAAGCATCTAAAACTAAAGAGTTATTTTTAGCGAATATGAGTCATGAAATTCGTACTCCGCTAAATATTATTCTCGGTATGACTCGCTTAATTAAGAAGGAAAATTTAAATGAAAGACTTGTCGAATATGTAAATCATTCCCAATATGCTGCAAATCATTTGTTAGCTATAATTAATGATATCCTTGATATATCTAAGATTGAATTTGGTGAGATGAAACTTCAATTAAATCCATTTAATTTATATTCATTATCAAATGCTATCGAATCTATTTTTACTCCAAATGCAGAAGAAAAAGGATTGAATTTTAATTATTCAATTTCTGATAATATAAGTGATTCTTTATTAGGTGATGATTTAAGAGTCAGACAGGTATTAATTAATTTGATTGGCAATTCAATTAAATTTACTGATAAGGGCTATGTTTCTTTAAAAGTTAGTCTTTTGAAAGAAAACAAAGAAACACAAACTATTTCTTTTGAAATTAAAGACTCTGGTATAGGAATGTCTGAAGAATTTATAAATCACATTTTTGATAAGTTTTCACAAGAAGCGAATAAAGCGAATAGAAAATATGCAGGAACTGGATTAGGGATGGCTATTTGTAGAGATTTATTGGCTTTAATGAATAGTCAATTAAAAATAGAAAGTTTTAGAGGACGAGGCACTACCATTTCTTTTGATATTGAGTTCAAAAAGTCAATAAATAATTCTTCTTTACCTTTAACTAAAATTTCAAATTTAGAGCTAAATAATATTAGTAGTAAAAAGGTCTTATTGGTTGAGGATAATAAAATTAATCGATTGATAGCAGGTAAAAGCCTTGAAATTTTAGGTTGTACTTTTGAAGAAGCAATTAACGGGATTGAAGCGATCGAAATTCTTAAAAATCAATCTTTTGATTTAATTTTGATGGATATACAAATGCCTGATATGGATGGGGTTGAAGCCACTAAAATTATAAGGCAAGAAATGAAAATTACTACTCCCATTGTAGCACTTACTGCAAATGTTTTCAAACAGGATTTAGATTCTTACATTGCTGTAGGAATGAATGATTTTATAATAAAACCTTTTGACGAAGAAAACTTTTTTGAAAAAGTTTCATTAAACATACTCTAGAAAAATATAAAAATTTGATCCTAATTTTAGACCCAATTCAAATTAAAAATTATTTTTCAAATTATTGATTTGAGTAATATCTCGTTATTGTGGATGGGTAAAAGTTTAATTAAACTTCTAGAATCCTTGGCGATTTACAATGACGTAAATAACTCTGAATAATTTGTTTGGCATCTCGATCTTCTTTTTCGATGGCAATTTTGTCTTCCCATTTTTCGAAAGGATGGTCTAAATAGTTCGCAGGAATAAATGAAAATCCTCTGTATGATTCGTTTTGAACTAAAATAACTGCTTTTTCAGTTTTTGTTCTTCCTTGTTCGATAATGATAAAGTCACTTTGATTAAATTTTAATGTATTAATCAATCTTGAAACACGTTTATTATATTCTTCTGTACTTTCTTTTTCAATACACGCACCTTTACATTCATTAATTTGATAACCAAAACATTCGTGTTGAGAAGGGTAGAGTTGTGTCAATTTTTGACAAAGTTTGTATTGCTTTACTTTAGAATGTAAATATTTTTTGGCCTCTGGTAAACTTTGAAAAACAGTAATTGGTAATTGATTTTTTTTTGATAAATTACCTATTTCCAGTTGTATATATCCTTTTTCATCTGTTGTGTTGAATAAACCTAATGGAAATAAGTTCTTACGGAGTTTTCGATTGTATATAGGAGTATGTTTTTTTATTAATTGTGATTCTCGTAGTAGGGCAACCACTTCTGAACCGGTAAGTTCAAATTCAATACGTGTTATTTCCGCACGCATTTTGGAGCCTTTTTTTGTTTTGGTGTTACCTAAATGTTGAATGACACGTTTACGAATGTGCTTACTTTTACCAATATAAATAATTTGATTGAACTCATTATAAAAAAGGTATACTCCTGTTTTTGCTGGTATTTCTTGAATCGTCTCTTGGTCAAATTTAGGGTGTAAATCTTTAGAATGTTCGTTTCTAGAAATCATTCGCTGAACAATCTCGATACTTTTAGTATGCAAAAGCTGAAATAACTGTACTGTAGCAAACGCATCACCACCAGCACGGTGCCTACCATCGATATAAATACCTAAATCCTTGGTTATGTTACCTAATGAATATGATTTATGTCCAGGAATAATTACTCTACCTAGTTTTACAGTACATAATGTTGGTCTAGCATATGTATAACCCAAACTTTTAAATTCAGCTCTAACCATAGAATAATCAAACCCTACATTATGTGCAACGAAAATACAACCTTCTGTAAAATCAATTATTTTTTTAGCGATTTCAGGGAATGTAGGAGCATTTCGAACCATTTGATCGCTAATTCCTGTCAATCGAACAATAAAGTAGGGAATCGGTATTTCTGGGTTAACTAAAGTCACGAACTCGTCTATAACTTGATTGTTTTCAACTTTGTACATTGCAATTTCGGTAATCTTACTGTTTTTAGGATTGCCTCCAGTAGTTTCGATATCAATGATTACATATTGCATAGTTACAAAAGTAAGGATTACCTCGTAATTTGGTGGGTAGCTACAGAAATATAATTTGGATCTTTATTAAAAAAAGATTTGTTTTAAATCTTGATACAAAAAGCGGAATAAATTCGAATATTGATTGTAAATTTGTAATTGTATGACAACGATGATTCTTTTTTTAAGTGATGTTGCAGGTTCAGAAATTCTTTTAATTCTGATGTTTGTATTAATATTTTTTGGTTCAAAAAGTATACCTAATCTTGCACGAACACTAGGAAAGGCAATGCATGAAATTAAATCAGCTTCTAATGAAATTCAGCACGAAATTAAAAAGTCAGGGATGGATATGAAGAAAGATTTAAATATGGATGGAATTTTTCAAAGTACTAAAGAAGAAATTACTACACCTATTTTATCAGAAATAAAAGAGGTAGAAAATCATATTAATACTCCTTCTGGTGTGAAAGCCTATGGTTCTGAATATAACCCTGAGCCAAAAGAAGAGGGAAACCCAATTGATGAAAATCTTCCACTTGATCAACAAGCAGTAATGGAAAATATAACTCCTAAAAAAGAAGGATAAAATTAATCTTCCTCGTGTTCTTTTTCTTTGTTCTTGATTTGAGTTTCTTGTTGAGCACTTGCATTTTTATTTCTAATCTCAGTATGTCTTATTTCTCCACCTGAGGTACCTACTTGTTTAGCAAAATAAGTAGCGAAAATGGAAATTACAAATAAACTGATATACAACCAATTTGTAAACTTTTTCATTTTCCATTCTGAAAGCAAAGAAAGAACTCCAATTAAAATTATCGCCCAAACAAATCCCATAAATTGTTCAGCTAATTCTTCATGTTTTTCAATTAAATTTTCGCTCACTCCTGCAAGATTTTCAACGATTTCTTCAGCACCTTCTCCTGTTTCGAAAGATGGAAAAGTAAATAAAGAACTACCAATTAGAATTAAACCTCCGATGCGTTTGCTTAATGCAGATCTTGTTGCAATACCAACTCCTAAAACAATCATACCGATGATAATCCCTATGATAGGAAAATGGTTTACAACCATATGTAAATGTGCTTGATTCATATGTTTAATATCTATTAATTTTTGATATGAAAAGAATATAATTTTAATCAATAAAAAAATGAGCTACGAAATCAATCATAACTCATAATTCATAATTTATAACTCAATTACGCTTTCTCGCTTCCTAATAAATTTTCAGCATTTTGAGAAATTGCTGATTTTTCAAAACGGATTTTAGTACCTTCAGAATTAATCAAAACGGTACTGCTAGTTACTTCTAAAATAGTTCCGTGTACACCACCGATAGTCACTACTTTATCTCCCGCTTTAATGTTTTCACGGAAATTTTTCAATTCTTTTTGTTTTTTTTGTTGTGGGCGAATCATAAAAAAGTAGAAAACTACCATCACCAACACGAGCATTAAAATTTGTTGCATTTTTTTTGGTTTTATATTTATTTAATTATTTACGGGTTACATTTGCCTTAATCTGCATTATTGTTAACGAAGGCTCCGTATTGGCAATCATACGTACTTCTTTTGTTAACAATCCTTCAGCTGCATTGTCTGTTCTCACAGTAGCAGTAATTTGTTCTGTTTCTCCTGGTTCAATAGGTTCTTCTGGGTATTCAGCTACCGTACAAGAACAAGAACCTTTTACTTCAGAAATAATTAGAGGATAGTTTCCGGTGTTTTTCACATTAAAAACTGCTTCCACTTCTTCTCCTAAAAGAACTTTACCACCATTGAACACTTTATTTACTTCTAAAGTCGTTTTTTGTCCAATTTCAAGGTTGTCTTTTGAACTACATCCTAATAAAACAACACCTGTTAAAGCAAAAAATAATTTTTTCATTTTCAATAATTTATTATGCTAAACCTCTACCGATTTTTACAATTTTATTGTTTTTTTCTAATTCAAAGATAGCTTTATCAAGAATACCGTTGATAAAACTGCTGCTTTTTGGAGTTGAGTAGAATTTAGAAATCTCAATATATTCGTTTAATGTTACTTTTTTAGGGATATTATTAAAAACTTGTAACTCGGTAATCGCCATTTTCATTAAAATGATATCCATTTTAGCTATACGGTCTAATTCCCAGTTTTTAGTTAGTTCATCAATCAAACTCAAATTTTCATTATCCATTGAAATAGATTTTCGAAATAATGATTTTACAAAATGCATTTCATCTTCTTCATCTTTAAATAAAGGTAAAATTTCTGCTTCTTGTCCTTCTTCTAGTCCTTTGATTGTTTTAATAACCATTGAGCACATTAAATCGATGTCATCTAACCAATGAATGCTTTTCTCTTCGAAGAAATGATACATTAAAGTGGAATTAGCTATTTCTTGTTTGAAAAGTGAAATAGCAAATTCTTTATCTTCTTCAAAAGAATGAACTTCGCTATTCATGTAAGTAAAGTACAACTCACTTTCACGTATTTGAGTCATAATTTTCTTAAACATTTCATGATGTTCGACACCAACCCAATTTACTTTATTTTGTTCTGAAATTAAACGTAAAGTACGAGAATCACTCAATAATCGAAATATTTTGTTGTCAACAAATTTTGTATTTGGTTCTAAATCAGCTTGAGTAGGTCTAATTTTGTTTTTTCCTTCAACGATTTTTTGTTCGCTTATTTCTCTTAATTCATCAAAACTCAAAAGTAAATACAAGTATATATCGTAAATACGGTCAATTGAAATTAATAAATCAGTTTCAACTCGTTTGAAATTTTCTTCATCTGACTGAAAATAAGCATAAAGAGCTTGTAAAACTTTTATTCGTAAGTGTCTTCTGTTTAACATTTTGACTAATTATAGTGGTAATTTTACGTTTCCAACAGATTGAATGCGCTCTTCTGCTAATTTATCTGCAATGATGTGCGTTGAAATATTTTCGTTTTTTGAACGTAATATAATACGTTCTATTGTATGGTAAATATCTTCTGTTTTTTGCATCACCCATTCGTGTGGTAAACCTTTTACTTCAGAGTAACAGCTAATTACACCTCCTGCATTTAGTGCGTAATCTGGAGCGTATATAATTCCTTTATCTAATAATGCTTTTCCGTGAATGGTATCAACTGCTAATTGGTTATTCGCCGCACCTGCAATAACTCCACATTTTAAACGGGTGATTGTATTGTCATTTACAGTTGCACCTAATGCACAAGGAGCATAAACATCAACATCTAAATCATAAATTTCATCTAAACCAACAACTGTTGAACCAAATTTAGATTGAACTGCTTTTAAATTTTCTTGATTTATATCAGTAATAAAAACTTGTGCACCTTCTTCGGTAATATATTTCACAAGATTTTCACCGACGTGACCAATTCCTTGAACTGCAATTTTTTTACCTGCTAAACTATCAGTACCATATTGTGCTTTTACAGCCGCTTTCATTCCCACGTAAACACCATAAGCAGTTACTGGTGAAGGATCACCACTTTTACCTGGTAAACCAACAACGTGATTTGTTTCCATATTTACGTAAGACATATCCGATGGATTTATACCAACATCTTCAGCTGTAATATATTTACCACCAAGACTCTCAACGAATTTCCCGAATCTTCTAAATAAAGCTTCAGATTTCATTGTTTTTGAATCACCGATAATCACCGCTTTTCCACCACCAAGATTTAATCCTGAAATTGAATTTTTGTAGGTCATTCCTCGAGATAAACGAAGAACATCATTTAATGCTTCTGTCTCATTGTTGTACATCCACATTCTAGTTCCACCCAAGGCAGGACCTAGTACTGTATTGTGAACTGCGATAATTGCTTTTAATCCAGTAGCATTATCATTACAAAACAACAACTGCTCGTGGTTGTATTTTGTCATTGGAGTTATTACCGGGTTATCAACCAGGTTCATTTCACTTAAATCTCTAACTTCAAACATCAACTCAAATTTGTAAGAACGAATATTTATTTCAAAGCACTAAAAGAATTATGAATTCTATAATTAGTTTTGCAAAAATAGGAATTTAACTATGAAGTCACTAAACTACCTCAATAAATATTTATTCAAATATAAAGGTCGCTTATTATTAGGTGTTTTATTTATTTGTTTGTCAAACTATTTTGGTGTTGAAATGCCCAAAGTAGTTAAAAATGCAGTGAATGATTTTTTAGGCGAATTAGATCATACAAACGATTTTCATTCCATTTTAATGTTGAGTTTAAAATTGGCAGGGATATATATGTTGTTTTCCTTATTGAAAGGTTTTTTTCTTTTTTTGACTCGACAAACTATTATAATAATGTCACGTTTAGTTGAATATGACTTAAAAAATGAGATTTACGATCAATATCAAAAGTTAGATTATACGTTTTATAAAAAGAATAATACCGGAGATTTAATGAATCGAATTTCGGAAGATGTTGGTCAAGTAAGACAATATTTAGGTCCAGGATTAATGTACACAATAAATCTTGCAATCCTATCTATAATGGCTGTTTATACTATGTTAAAAATCAATATTGGTTTGACTTTAATAGCGCTGGCGCCTTTACCAATTATGTCTGTGTTGATTTACAAAGTGTCAAGTAAAATGAATGCGTTAAGTAAGTTTGTGCAACAAGAACAATCGATGCTTTCAACGATAGTTCAAGAGACGTTTTCAGGTATTCGTGTGATTAAAGCATATTTACGTGAATTAGAAATGCAATCACGTTTTGAAGAGTCTTCTAATGCTTACAAAGACAAAACGATGAAGCAGGTCAAAATAAACGCCTTATTTATGCCTACGATTGTTTTTTTAATTGGATTGAGTACGTTATTGGCGATTTATTATGGAGGATTATTAACTTATGATAAAATTATTACCCCAGGAGATATTGTTGCATTTATCTTTTACATTAATATGTTAACCTGGCCATTTGCCAGTGTAGGGTGGGTAACCTCCATTATTCAACGAGCATCAGCTTCACAGGAACGAATTAATGAATTTTTAAAAATTACTCCTGAAATTCGAAATGTTTCCTCTGAAAAATTAGAAGATATTGAGCAAATTGAATTTGAAAACGTATCGTTTCGATATGCGGATAATCTTCCTTTTGTATTGAAAAATATTTCATTTCAAGTGAAAAAAGGAGAGAAAATTGGATTTATTGGTCGAACTGGGAGTGGGAAATCTACATTATTACATTTATTGATGCGTCAAATTGATCCAACAACAGGGGAGGTAGTCTTGAATGGAAAGCCATTGAAAACTTCTAATTTAGAACGATATAGACAGATGTCAGGGGTGGTTCCTCAAGAGGTGTTTTTATTTTCAGATACGATTAAAAATAACATTTCTTTTGGTAAAATAGACGGGGATGTAACAGAAAAAGAATTAATTGATGTTACTACAAAAGCTCACGTACTTCATAATATTGAAGCGTTTCCGAATAAATTTGAAACCATATTAGGTGAACGTGGCGTGAATTTAAGTGGAGGTCAAAAACAACGAATTAGTATCGCTCGCTCATTAATTCGTAAACCAAAATTATTGGTGTTAGACGACTGTTTATCTGCTGTAGATACTGAAACCGAAGATGTAATTTTACATGGGATTGCCGAATCTACCGAGGACCAAATTACTGTTGTAGTAAGTCACCGAATTTCGTCTTTGCGTTTCGTTGATCGAATTTATGTCATCGAAGATGGAGAAATTAAAGAGCAGGGTCCACAGGCTGAATTACTTGCCTTAAAAGGAATTTATGCGGATATGTATGAAAAACAATTATTAGAAGAATAATTGATCTATTTAATTTCTCAGTTTTTAAAAGTTTAACTTAGTAGAAGGTACTACATCTATCTACAAAACTTCTTATCTTTACGATTCTCAAAATATAAATGTATGTCAAATAAACTGACTTCTCGCTCTGAAGATTATTCAAGATGGTATAATGAATTGGTTGGTCGTGCTGATTTAGCAGAACATTCAGATGTTCGTGGATGTATGATAATCAAACCCTATGGCTTTGCTATATGGGAAAACATGAAAGATGTTTTAGATCTTAAATTTAAGGAAACAGGACATTCAAATGCTTATTTTCCTTTATTTATACCTAAGTCATTTTTGAGTAAGGAAGCGAATCACGTGGATGGTTTTGCAAAAGAATGTGCAGTTGTTACTCATTACAGACTTAAAAATGGTGAGAATGGGGAAGGTATAATCGTTGATCCAGATGCTAAATTGGAGGAAGAATTAATTGTTAGACCTACTTCAGAAACGATCATTTGGAATTCATACAAAAATTGGATTCAATCATACCGTGATTTACCGATTTTAATAAACCAGTGGGCTAATGTGGTTCGTTGGGAGATGCGTACGCGTTTGTTTTTAAGAACAACCGAGTTTTTATGGCAAGAAGGTCATACTGCGCATGCCACCAAAGCAGAGGCGATTGAAGAAGCAGAAAAAATGTTAGATGTTTATACGGATTTTGTTGAGAATTACATGGCAATGCCAGTTATTAGAGGTTTTAAATCAGAAAGTGAGCGTTTTGCTGGCGCTGATGAAACCTATTGTATTGAAGCAATGATGCAGGATGGTAAAGCCTTACAAGCTGGTACATCTCATTTTTTAGGTCAAAATTTCGCAAAGGCATTTGATGTTAAATTTGCTGATAAAGAAGGTAAATTAGAGCATGTTTGGGCAACATCATGGGGTGTTTCAACTCGTTTGATGGGAGCTTTGATTATGACGCATTCTGATGATGAGGGTTTAGTATTGCCACCAAAAATAGCCCCTATACATGTAGTTATTGTACCTATTTATAAAACAGATGAAGAAAGAAAGGCTATTAGTGAAAAAGCTGATGAGTTGATTAATCAATTTAAATCGTTAGGAATACGAGTTAAATTCGATGATGATGATAACCGTAGGCCGGGATGGAAATTTGCAGAATATGAGATGAAGGGTGTTCCGGTTCGTATCGCCATAGGTCCTCGCGATTTAGCAGCAGGAAATGTAGAATTAGCCCGAAGAGATACCAAGGAAAAATCAGTTGTTTCTGCTGAAGGTTTAGATCTTTATGTTAAGCATTTGTTAGATGATATTCAATCGAGTTTGTTAAATAAAGCAAAAGCATTTCGTGAAGCAAATATACATAAGGTTGATACTTATGAAGATTTCAAAAAACAATTAGAAGAAAAGGGTGGCTTTTTCTTAGTTCACTGGGATGGAACGAAAGAAACAGAAGAAAAGATCAAACAAGAAACACAAGCAACTATTCGTTGTATTCCTCTTGATGCACCAATAGAAGATGGGCATTGTATGGTTACCGGAAAACCATCAACAAAAAGAGTAATAATTGCTAAAGCATATTAAAATGACACAACTAGAGGGTATTTTATTGAATTTATTGCATGATAAAGCTTTGTTAAAGCAAGAGGTTATTGGTGGTGCTCATGAAAAATTTAACATGTTTAAAAAGTTAATGGCTGAAGAAGTTAAAAACTTAGGAAGTAAATTAACTGATAAACGTATTCGCATGCAGTTTATCGATAAAGGAATCAATGAGTGTCATGTGATGGCTGGGAGTGATGCTCTGGTTTTTCATTTACATACAAATGTCTTTACATTGCCTTCAGAACATCCTTTTTGGAAACATAGTTATTTAAAAAAGGATTTTTCTAAAGGTTATTTTGGAGTGATTTATATTTATAATTTTTTAGCTAAATCCATTCTTCAACAACATCTAGATGATGGAGGAGGTTTAATTGCTCGAATTTTTATAAATAAAGAAGGTGCTTTTTTTATCGAAGGAAGTCAACAAATTGCTGAGAAGTACCTACGATTAGGAAGACATAAATTTAATGATAAAACAGCAAAAGAAATTTTCTTACTTACAGCAATAAGTGCCGTTGACGTCGATTTAACTATTCCTAATTACGAAGAAGTTAATGCGATATCAGTTGAGCAACTTCAGGAAATAAGTTCGAATTTAGGGATTCATACGGCTAAAAAATTAGGGTTTCAATTACCAAACCATAGTGAAATCACACACTTTGAGGATGAATATGAGGAGTAAATTCATTATTGCTGAAAAAAGATAATTTTTTTTTAACAATTTCTTTGGAGATAGATAAAAAACATCTATATTTGCAAACCGAAATTTAAGAATTAGTTCTTGTTTTTTCATGGCCCATTCGTCTAGTGGTTAGGACGCCAGGTTTTCATCCTGGAAACAGGAGTTCGATTCTCCTATGGGCTGCCAAATTTTTGGCCCATTCGTCTAGTGGTTAGGACGCCAGGTTTTCATCCTGGAAACAGGAGTTCGATTCTCCTATGGGCTGCAAGTTTTTATTTAAATTAATTTATAACAAATATTATTATGGCTAATCATAAGTCTGCACAAAAAAGAATAAGATCTAACGAATCTAAAAAATTACGTAATAAATATCAGCATAAAACAACTCGTAATGCTGTTCGTAAGTTACGTTCATTGACTGACAAATCTGAAGCACAAACATTATTTACATCTGTTTCTTCATTGCTAGATAAACTTGCTAAGAAAAATATTATTCATGCTAATAAAGCTGCTAACTTAAAATCTGGTTTGGCTTTAAAAATAAACAAACTGTAATCAATTGATTCAAATATATTGGAAGGCTGTCTATTAGATGGCCTTTTTTTATTTCATTAAATGCGAAACATATTATCTATATTTATTTTGATTCTTTTTTTTAAGCCAATCCAGGCACAAGAATCCTTTTTATTTAAAAGATTAGATACCATTAATTCATCAACAAGTATAGCTGGCAAAAAATTAGATTCTATTGATTTAATTTTCGCCGAAAAATATACTACTACTCCTGGTTCATTTTATACTCACCCTTTTGGAAGATATGGGAATGATTATTCTTCATTTTTTTCAATCCTCGCTAATCAACACAGGGCTATTGATATTTCAGTTTTTCGCTACAGTGCCATACCTTATTTAGGTGCTTATTATGCTTTTGGTAGTAAGGGGACACAATACTTGAACATCGAATACCAACAAAGTTTTTCAAAAAAAACATATTTTACGCTTACTTATAATCGAAATGTAGCCACTGGGGCTTTCCGTTTTAATTCTTTCGCAAATGATTTTTTTTCTATAGGTGTATTGCATAAAGGAAAACGCTGGTCGCATCTTGTTTCTGCTGCATCTTTAAAACAAAATCGTAGTTTAAATGGTGGGGTAGTTTCGTTTAATGAAATTGTAAACTACGGACTTGAATTTGCTAATGTTCGAAAACAAAAAACTTCTGATTCAATAGCTCAGCTTGAAATTAAAACTGAAACGGAGTTTAGGTTTTCTAAAAAAGACTCAACAAATCGTTTTGCTTTTGTTTTAAATAATAAGTTACATATTGATAAACGAGTATTTAGAGAACAAGATTCTTTGACTGTTTGGTACCCTAATGAAATTTTATTTGATAGTTTGAAAACACGAGATTTGACTCAATTATCTCGTCTAGATAATCAATTTGGCATTCGATATAAGAAAGGGGGATTCAGAGCAACTTTTCTTATGGATAAGGGATATTGGTTGTATAGGACATTTTCATATCAAATTAAAAACGAGTTAGATTTATTAGCAAATTTTCATTTTAAAAGAAATAACTGGTCTTTTCATTCCGAAAATCAATTAAACTTAATAGGAGCAAATAGTCAATCTAGTTTTAAATTATTAATTAATCGAAAAAGTGATTTTTATGAAATTGCATTAAGATTAAATCAAATAAATAATTTACCAAATCCGATGCAACGTTTGTATATCACAAATACATTGAGTTATAGTTTGAGTGAATTAAAATTACAACATAATCAAACCGCTAAGATTGAGTTTAAAACGAATGCCAAACAATCAATTTATGTTTCTCTTTTTGGCGGAAATTTTCAAAATCAATATTTTTTTCTAAAAAATAGATGGCGTAACGATACTTTACGTAATATTTCACAATTAACCTTTCAGATTAAAGGTGATTTTAGTTCTGGAATTTTTCATATACAACCAAATCTTGTAATGAATTTGGTGGATAAAGTTCAATTGATTCCAAAATATGATTTTAGAACACGTGTTTTTTTATCAAAAGGCGTAAAAAGAAAAAGTACTTTGTTTAATATCGGGATTGATTTGAATTATAAATCTTCCTATCAGTTAATGACTTTTGATGATCGTATTTCATTATATAAAATGGATTTAAACAATAGTTATATTGATGAATATACTAATTTAGATGTATTTGCTTCGATGCAAATGGATGAATTTAGAATGTATTTTAAAGTGGAAAATATTGATAATTATTGGAATTCAATTCATTATACTATTGCTGAAAATTATCCTGTAGCACCTATCATAATGAGGATAGGATTAACTTGGGATTTTTTCAATTAAACTTTTCTTCGAATTTATTTCTCTGTTTTTCTTTAAGATTATCAAGATCTTTTGGGATTGATTTTTTCCAACGATTGTGAGACCATAACCAATATTCAGGAGCATTAAGGATTGTTTTTTCAAGAAGTTGTGTATGTGATTTTGTTATATCACCCCATTTAAAATCTTTAGGATTTTCACATATTAATTTAAAATTCACTTCATAGTAGCCTCTCTTTACTTTGATAATCTCAAAGTAAACAACTGATTGATTATAGTGGTGAGCAAGATATTCACATCCAAAAATTACAGGAGTCGTTTGGTTTAAGAATTGCATCCAATATGATTTTCGCTCATCTCCTGGACTTTGATCTGAAAGTAAAAGTGTTGCATATGGGGTAGGTTCATTTTCAAAAAGATAGTTGATGTTTGCAGATGAACCAATTTTCATACCGAATCTTCCTCTTCTAGTATTCAAAGTTTTGTCCCAAAATCCATTTTTTAACGGCATACCAATTCCAATGGAGTGGTGTTTTAAAGCTAGTGCTTGCGATGTTATCATCCATTCCCAATTGTTGTAATGACCTGATACTAAAATAACATTTTTGTTTTTATCATATAATGCATTCATTACATCAAGATTATTGAACTTGAAACGTTTTTTCAATTCTGTTTTACTAATTGATATGTTTTTAATGCTTTCTGCAAGTAAATCTGTGAAATGTTTATAAAACTGATACTGGATTTTCAAATGTTCATTTTTAGATTTTTCAGGGAAAGAAAGAGAAATGTTTTTTTGAATTACTTTTATTCTATAAGGAAAAATAAATCTTAATACCAAATATAGAAAATCTGTAAAAAAGTAAATTACTCTAAGTGGTAAGAGTGATAAAGGAAAAATAATTCCATAAAAAAGAAGGAAATTTAGAGTGTAGGATATTTTTTTCCCCATAATAGTTCTATTTGATTCTTAATTTCTTGTTCTTTTTTACTACTTCCTGCTTGAAAGAGGTTATAGTTGCTAAGGTTTTCTGGCATAAACTCTTGATAAACAAAATTGCCATCGTATTGATGAGCGTATTCATAGTTGTCACCATACCCTAGCTCTTTCATAAGTTTTGTAGGTGCATTTCTTAGATGTAAAGGTACAGCTAGGTCACCTGTTTTTCGTACAAGTTCTTGAGCTAGGTTGATAGCATTGTAAGCAGCATTTCCTTTAGGAGAAGTTGCTAAATAAATGGCACATTGTGATAGAATTATTCTTGATTCTGGCCAACCAATTGATTGAACAGATTGAAAAGTTGTGTTCGCAATAACGAGTGCTGTTGGATTTGCTAAACCTATATCTTCACTTGCAGCTATCAATAATCTACGAGCAATAAATTTAGGGTCTTCACCTCCTTTAATCATTCTCGCAAGCCAATATATAGCTGCATTTGGGTCACTTCCTCTGATTGATTTTATAAAAGCTGAAATTATATCATAATGATTTTCGCCCTGCTTATCATAGATTGCTAAAGTGCTACCAGCATTTTTCTCAACCAAATCATTCGTAATGTTAATTTCAGATAAATCAGCACAAACTGTAATAATCAATTCGAATAGATTTAATAACTTTCGAGCATCACCTCCAGAAATTCTTAATAATAATTCTGTTTCTTTTAGATTAATTCTTTTTGTTTTTAAAAAGGGATCCTCAGCTATAGCTAGTTCCAAAAGTTGAATCAAGTCAGATTTTCCATGAGATTCTAAAGTGTAAACTTGACATCGAGATAACAAAGCAGGAATGACTTCAAATGAAGGGTTTTCAGTTGTCGCTCCAATAAGTGTGATTATTCCTTTTTCAACCGCGTTTAAAAGAGAATCTTGTTGAGATTTAGAAAAACGATGTATTTCATCAATAAATAAGATTGTCCCTTTTTGATTAAATAAACCATTATTCTCAACTTTATGAATAACATCTCTTACATCTTTAACCCCAGAAGAAATGGCAGAAATTGTATATAGATTTTTGTCTGCTTTCTGTGCAATTAAGTAAGCTAGGGTTGTCTTTCCTACACCAGGAGGGCCCCACAATATCATGGATGGTACACGACCTTTTTCAATGCTTGAAAATAAAGGAGTTTGTTGACCAATCACATGTTTTTGACCAATGTATTTTTCAAGAGTTTTTGGACGCATTCGTTCCGCTAATGGTATACTCATTAGGTGAAAATAGATTACTTTTCAAAAGTACAAATAATCTTGTGGAAAATTAGTGTATGTAAGTTTTCAGTAGAAATGTTAACTTTGCGTTCCTCATTTTATTAAAAATGAAAAACATAGTATATAATTTTCTTTTAATTAACATATTAATATTTGTTTCTTCATGTTCTACTTCAAATGAAGTCAGTCAAAATTCACGTTTACAAAAAAGAAAATATAATAATGGCTATTATATTTCATCACTTCACAAGAAAAGAAAGAAAGAGATCATTCCTAACGAAACTATTGAAAATAGTGAGTTGATTACAGTAGAAAATACTACTAAAACTGAAAATACGGTCGCTTCTATTGATCATAATTTTGTTACTCAAGAAAGTTCAAAACCTAAATTTGAAATCGAAGAAAATAATATAAATATAGAATATCAATTCAAAAAAAACACCTCTGAAATTTCGTCCATTTCTGAATTTAAACAAGATAATTTTAGTCAAAATAAAGTTAAATGGCTAAGAAACGATGAGATTAAAAAAATTGATTTTAAAAACAATATTAAAGAAAAATCGCAAAAATCAAGAAAAGTTAATGATGAACAATTAATTTTTATTTTGTTAATGGTTTTAGCTTTTTTTCTACCACCTCTATCTGTTTTATTATTTACTAATATTGACTGGAAAAAAGTACTCATTGCAACAATTCTGACTTGTTTGTGGTGGGGGCCAGGTGTTTTGTATGCGATTTTAGTATTATTTGAAATTTTATAAGTTATTGTAATAAGAATGAAGAAAATGATTTTAAGTATTTTAACAGGTGCTATGATTTTCACTTCATGTAGTGGAAGTACAGCAAAAACTGCAGAAAAGGAAAATAATAAAGATTTAAACACAAAAGACACAATTGTAAAAGTTGAGGAAAAAATTGTAAAAGATTCTATTTATATAGATTCATTTTTTACTGATATAGCAAATACGATTGCTGGTATTGATAATAATTTTGCTAAATCAAGAAAGTTAGGTTTGAACTATGCAAACCAAGTAAATATTCAATACTCCATTTTTCAAAAGAATAAATTAAATCCAATTTCAAATTGGGTAAATGAGCGTAATCTAGTTCCTAATGACAAAAAATGTAAAACATTATTTTACCCTCTAGCTGGTGCAGATTTTGCTTATGCAAATGCATTTTTTAAAGAAGTTGACAACTACATTTTGGTAGGTTTAGAAAAACCAGGTTATTTACCTAATTATAACTCTTTCAACAATGCTGCAATTGAAAATTACAGATCTCATATTTTCAATTCATTAGGTGTTTCAATGAAGTCTGGTTTTTTTAGAACAAACAGTATGCGAGTTCAATTTAGTCAAAAATATGTGAATGGAACTTTACATTCTTTGTTATTTTACTTAGCACGATCAGGAAATAAAATTAGAAAAATAGGACATTTTATTTTGAAAGATGATGCAACGTTAAGGGCGACTTTTGGTACAGAAGCAATGTTTAGTCCAGGTTTGGATATTGAATTTTTAACATCAGATAATAAAGTGAAACATTTATATTACTATAGTTTTGATTTGAGTGATGTTAATCCTAAAATTGATAACTTTTTTAAATGGGTAAGTTCCTTTGGTGAGCATCATACCATGTTGAAAGCTGCATCATATTTGAATTCAAGAGATTATTTTAAAAAGACTAGAAATTACATACTTAATTCAAGTAATTTGATTGTTCAGGATGATAGTGGAATACCTTACAAATATTTTGTGAACGGGAAATGGACCATTAATTTGTTTGGGATTTACAAACGAGTAATACCATTGTTTAGTTCAAGAATTCAGCCAGATATGGTGGTTGCCTATAAAGATACTACCAAATTAGTAACAGCTAAATTACCTTTTGGTATAGGTTACAATACAGCTTTCGGTGAAACTAACCTACAAGTTTTCTATAAAAAATAAAAAAAAGTGAAGTCCGGTAAAAAATTTGGTTTATACACAGCTATTATGATTGTTATCGCAAACATGGTAGGAACAGGTGTGTTTACAAGTTTAGGATTTCAAGTTATTGGGATTAAATCCGGTTCTGCGATTTTATTACTTTGGTTTATTGGAGGATTAATTTCATTTTTTGGTGCTTACTCGTATGCAATATTAGGTTCGTTTTATAAAAAAAATGGAGGTGAGTACCTTTTCTTAAAATCGGCTTATTCTGAGCAATTAGGATTTTTATCAGGTTGGATATCTTTTTTACTTGGTTTTGCTGCTCCAATAGCTGCTGCATGTTTTGCATTTAGTTCTTATTTCTCTGGTATGTTACATACAGATGAAAATACTCATTTGTTTGGTGTTCCAATGACTGATTTATATTCGGTTATAATTTTAGTTTGTATTACTCTGATGCACTCCTATAGTCACAAGGTGAGCGCTTGGTTTCAAAATGTATTATCAAGTGTCAAAGTATTTATACTTCTAGTTCTAATTTTAATTGGCTTATTTTCAGGTCAAAAAACAAATGTGAATTTTCAAATAGGCTCTCATTTTATTGATAATGTTTGGAATAATGCTTTTGTTGTAAGTTTGTTTTTCGTTACCTATGCGTATTCTGGCTGGAATGCTGCAGCTTATATTGGTGGAGAAGTACGCAGTCCAAAAAAAAATGTACCACTCGCTTTGATTTTGGGTACTGGAACAGTATCAATATTGTATATAGTTCTTAATTACGTCTTTTTAAAACATATTCCGCTTGACGAAATGGCAGGAAAATTAGATATAGGTGTTATATACGCAGATAAAATTTTGGGTACAATTTGGGGTAGAGTTTTTGGTGGTGTCATAGCATTTTTACTTTTATCTAGTATCTCTAGCATGGTTTTAGCTGGTCCAAGGGTTACTAACGCTGTAGCGAAAGATTTCCCTAAATTGAATTGGTTCAGTCATGAAAATAAAGCAGGTATTCCTAAAAGAGCTCTGTGGATTCAAGCTTTAATTGCCATGATTTTTGTATTAACTTCTGGTTTTGAAAGTTTGATAACGATGATTGGATTTGTATTAAATTTATTTACAATGTTGACTGTAATTGGCTCGATTAGAGTAGGCTTGAGAATTAAAAAAGTAAGTGGATTAGTTAATAAGTTTGTTTTCCCATCATTTCCTATTATTTTCTTAGCTTTTCAATCTTGGATATTGTGTTTTGGTTTATATTCCAAAACGAAAGAATCATTAATTGGATTAGGGATAACTCTAATCGGAATTCCGGTTTACAAATGGGTAAAAAAGAATTAAAAACATTGCTTTTTATGTTATTGGGTGGATTTATTTTTGCCCAAAACTCAACTTCTACATTGAAAGCTCCTGAGTTGTTGCAAACGGTATTGGATTCGCTTGCTGTGAAATATCCAGATGTAATCAAATCTCCTGAGAAATATAAACTCAAATTAGTTTTTACACAAATAAATCGTAACAAAACAAAGGTTGCACTTGAAACTGTTTCGTTTAGAGAAGATCAAAAGGAATATTTATATCCTGCAAGTATCGTAAAATTGCCTACTGCATTGATTGCTTTGGAAGAACTTAATGAAATAAGAAAAAAAAGCTCTGATGCATCTATAAATAACACGATCAAGTTTTTTCAAAAAAAAGGATGTTTACCTACAATGAATCAAATTAAGATTGGAAATAGAATGTATCCGACTAATCTAGACGTATTGATAAAGATGATGTTAGCTGTTTCGGATAATGATGCGTATAATCGTGTTTATGACTTTAGTGGACAACAAAAAATCAATACTCGTATCAAAGAATTAGGTTTTAAAAACGGGAAAATTATTAGGAAATTTGTATTAAATTGTAATTTGAATCAAAACAGAGTAAGTGATTCATTAATTATGGTTGGAAAAAAAGGGGAGCGCTTATATACGCGTGGGACTATTTTCAATACAGATTCAATTTCAATCGATACTAGTTATAAGTTAGGATTGCAATATGAAGGGTTTAATAAACAAATTATCAATAAACCCTTCGATTTTTCAAAGCAAAATAATTTAGATTTACTAGATATTCACAAAACATTGGTTGGCTTAATATTTCCTAAAAGTAATTCTAATATACGGTTTAATATTACCGAAGATCAACGAAAGTATATTCTACAGAATTTAGGGAGATATCCTGATGAATATGGTTTGGCATACAATTCGTTAGAGTTTTTTCCAACTTATAAAAAATATTTATTGTTTGGGCGAGATACGAAGTTAAATTATATGAGTGATTCTTTAAATCGTTTTAGATCGATGAATATTGTTGGAGTGTCATTTGGTTGTGTGATTGATTGTGCCTATTTAGTCGATTTTCAAACAGGAAAAGAGTTTATTTTGACTGTAGGAATGTATGCTAATCAAGATGAAATAATTAATGATGCAAAATATGATTATGATAGTTTAGCATATCCTTTTATGAAAGAAGCTGGAAGGTTGTTTATGAATTTAGTTTCTGAAAATCCAGATGCGATTCCTTATCTTGAAAGTTTTGGTAGAGAAATGGGTTTTAGAAAATAATTGAGTTTTAAACATTTTATTTCTGATAATTCCTTTTTTAATTTAAAATTCCTTAGAAAATTATTTTCAAATTTGTTGTGAATCTTACAATAAATGGAAAAAGTACGTTTGATAAAAATTGGGAGTGCATTTGATAATGATGTTGTTATTAATGACGAATCAATTTCACCCTACCACTTGGAATTATTTCAAGATCAGCTTGGAATTGTATTTCTTTCTGATTTAAATTCAAATTCAGGAACCTACATAAATGGAGAACGTGTAAAGCAATTTATGCGTCTTACTTTTACAGATAAAGTGACTGTTGCAGGAAAGTTTATGTTTGATTGGGTCAAGCTAACAAAAATTCAAGATGTTAGTCATAAAATTGAAGATTCAACCACAAATTGGTTGTACTCAGAGAATAAAATGAATGCTGTTCATTTACCTATTAAGGAAGAACTTCAATATGTTTCAGATAATGAGGGTTATGATTTAGAGGATGATGCAACTTGGAGCGAGAAATGGAAATACTTTTACACACATAACGCTTCAATTGTTCATATCTTTGCCTTAAATATAGTGTTGTTCATACTATTCTATTTGGCATTTCTTTCTTAAATTTACCTCTTTTTGTTGAGTTAAATTCTTTATTAAAAATGAAAGTTTCTTATTGTTCAAAAACTGATTTAGGAACCAAATATCCTGTAAATACGGACGCATTGGGAGACAAAAGCACTCGAAACGGACATGTTTTTGTTGTGGCTGATGGACAACCTTTTGATCAAAATGGTTCTTTTGTTTCTAAGTTGGCTATTCAAAGTGTATTAGATTTTTTTGATAAAGAACAATTTGATAATATTTACATAGGTATTAATCATACTTTTCAATTTGTAAATGAACAAGTTTATAGAGCTACGATTTCTAATGAAAATCTTAAGGGTGCTTATGTTTCTTTAGCTTTGGTACTTGTTAGACCAGAGGGTGCTTACTATGGGCATGTAGGTAATGCAAGAGTTGCTATTCAATCTGATGATCAATTAACACTTTTAACCAAAGACCATGGTTTTTTAGATGTTCAACCATATCAAGTTGGCGGTAGTTCTTCCAAAATTGTTAAGGCTATTGGTAATACTCCAAGCGTTTATCCAACTGTTTGCAATGAACCAATATTAGGTTCTCATGGAGATGTGATTTTATTAGCAACAAATGGTATTTTCAAATCATTTAATTTAGATCAACTAAATGAAAGTTTTGATTATACTACAATTAATAAAGATATTATCAGTTTAATAGATAAGGCGAAGGGTAGTGGGTCAACTGAAAATTTAACTTTACAATTAATTGGTGTAACTGAGGGAAACGCCTTAAAATCAAGCCCTAAACCAACAGTAGTGAATACGCCTAATGTTGATAATACATCTGAAGGTATTAAAAAGAATTTATTTGACATAGCTGGAATGGAACGTAAACGTATCATTCAAATTGGTGCTGCTTTGATTACATTTTTCCTAGTTATTTGGTTTGTATTTAGAACTCCGAAAGACGATACTGATTTAGTACTTGACGATGCAGGTGAAGTTGTGAAAGCTGACACCAGTAATCAACATCAAGATCTAGAAAGTATAATGGAATATGATACGCCTAAAGAAAAGGTAGAGGAAGAAAAAGAGGAGGTTGTTGAAGAGGAAATTGTTGAAGCTGAAGAGGAAACAGATGATGAAATAGATGAGCAAAGTTCAGATTCTGAAGCTAAAACAGAAGGAAATTCAAATGAGCCAAAAAAGGAAGAGAAAAAAGAACCTAAAAAAGAAGATATGAAAACTTCAAAAGGAGGCTCACATATTGTAAAATCTGGTGATAATTTAGGTAAAATTGCAGAAAAATATCATGTCAAAATTGATGCTCTTAAAAAAGCAAACAATATCAAAGATGATCAAATAAACATTGGACAAGAATTAAAAATTCCTAATTAATAAATTTTAATATTTTTAGATGCTTCAAGGGGTTTAATTCTTTTGAAGCATCTTTTTTTTTGATATGATTAGTCAACTATTAAGAAAAAAAAGCATCAATCAGATTCAGAAGGATGTAGAAAAAAATAATTCAGAAGGGAAGTTAGGAAGACATTTGAAGTTAAAAGACTTGACTTCATTAGGCATTGCTGCAATTATTGGTGCTGGAATATTCAGTACTATTGGAAATGCGAGTTATTCTGGCGGTCCTGCTGTAATTTTATTATTTATATTTACTGCAATAGCGTGTGGTTTTGCCGCTTTTGCATATGCTGAATTTGCTGCTCTTGTTCCAGTTTCTGGGAGTGCCTATACATATGCTTATGTTGCCTTTGGTGAAATAGTAGCTTGGATAATTGGATGGGCATTAATCATGGAATACGCAGTTGGAAATATTACTGTTGCAATATCATGGAGTGATTATTTTACGACGCTTCTTTCTAAAATGCATATTGATATTCCTGCATGGATGCAAATAGATTATTTATCTGCTAAAAAAGGATTTTTAGAATTTCTTTCATTAAAAAAGAATAATATTCAAGTAGATGAAAATAATTTAGTTGCATTTAAAGCTTGGAAAGATGCACCACAAGTATTTGGTATGCGCATGATTGGCGATTTGCCAGCTTTACTAATCATATTTTTAATCACCTATTTAGTATACAGAGGAATCAAAGAATCTAAAAGAGCTAGTAATTTAATGGTTTTGATAAAATTGCTTATTATTTTGTTGGTTTTAATAGTAGGTGTATTTTATGTTGATGTTCATAATTGGAATCCTTTTTCTCCTAATGGATTGGGAGGTGTATTGAAGGGTGTTTCTGCTGTTTTTTTTGCATACATCGGTTTTGATGCAATATCAACAACTGCTGAAGAATGTGAAAATCCAAAAAAAGATTTACCGAAAGCAATGATGTGGTCAATTATTGTTTGTACAATTTTATATATCTTAATTGCTCTAGTGCTAACTGGAATGGTAAAATATGATTCGTTAAATGTAGGAGATCCACTAGCCTTTGTTTTTGAAAAATTAAATATTCGTTGGATGTCAGGTATAATTGCTGTTAGCGCAGTGATAGCTATGGCGAGCGTATTGTTAGTTTTCCAAATGGGGCAACCAAGAATATGGATGTCAATGAGTAGAGACGGATTATTACCTTCCGCATTTTCAAAAATTCACCCTAAATTTAAAACCCCTTCTTTTGCGACAGTAGTAACTGGTTTTATAGTAGGCATACCTGCTTTGTTTATGAATTTAACAATTGTTACAGATTTATGTAGTATAGGTACATTATTTGCCTTTGTTTTAGTTTGTGGTGGAGTAGTTGTGTTACATGGTAGGAAAAAAGAACCAATAAAACCAATAGTTACTCCTTTTATTGACTCAAAATTGATTCTGATTTTGCTGTTTGTTTCTATGATAGGACTTTTTAATTTCTATTTTAAATGGATAGAAATTCCGATTTCTCTTCTTATTTTAGTTTTTACAATTTCAATATTTATCGTTATATCTTTTTTCTATAAATTATCAGCTATTCCTCTTTTGGGGTTGTTGAGTTGTTTTTACATGATGACAGAATTAAATATTTCAAATTGGATAGGTTTTGGAATTTGGATGCTTATAGGTTTGGTTGTTTATTTTACTTATGGTATTAAAAATAGTCGTTTAAAACAAGATAAAAAAGTCTGATAATCCCTATCTTTGCACCCTAAAATTATAATGCTATGTTTGAAAATTTAACCGATAAATTTGAAAGAGCCTTTAAAGTATTAAAAGGTCAAGGTCAAATTACTGAAATCAACGTTGCTGAAACTTTAAAAGAAGTTCGTCGTGCTTTATTAGATGCCGATGTTAATTTTAAAACAGCTAAAGATTTTACGACTCGTGTTAAAGATAAAGCATTAGGTAGAGATGTACTAAATGCTATTTCTCCAGGTCAATTAATGGTGAAAATTTGCCATGAAGAGTTGATTGAATTAATGGGAGGTAATGAGCAAGAAATTAATTTTCAAGGAAATCCAGGTATTATATTAATGTCTGGTTTACAGGGGTCAGGTAAAACAACTTTCTCTGGAAAACTTGCAAACTACTTAAAAACAAAAAAGGGAAAAAAACCTCTCTTAGTTGCTTGTGACGTGTACAGACCAGCAGCAATTGATCAATTACATGTTCTTGGTGATCAATTAGGTGTAGAAGTTTATTCTAATAAAGAGGAAAAGAATCCAGTTAAAATTGCTACTGACGCTATTGCTTATGCAAAGAGTAATAGTTTTAACGTAGTGATTGTCGATACGGCTGGGCGATTGGCGGTTGATGAGCAAATGATGAACGAGATTGAGAAAGTGAAACAAGCACTTAATCCAACAGAAACATTATTTGTTGTTGACTCAATGACTGGTCAAGATGCTGTAAATACTGCAAAAGCATTTAACGATAAAATCAATTTTGATGGTGTAGTATTGACCAAATTGGATGGAGATACTAGAGGTGGAGCAGCTTTATCTATTAAAGCGATCGTAGATAAGCCAATTAAATTTGTTGGTACAGGAGAGAAAATGGATGCGATTGATGTTTTCTATCCTAGTCGTATGGCTGATCGTATTCTTGGGATGGGGGATGTTATTTCCCTTGTTGAAAGAGCACAAGAGCAATTTAGTGAAGAAGAAGCTAGAAAACTTCAAAGAAAAATTCAAAAAGACCAATTTGATTTGAATGACTTTTTAGGTCAATTACAACAAATCAAAAAAATGGGTAATGTAAAAGACTTGTTAGGAATGGTTCCCGGTATGGGTAAAGCTTTGAAAGATGTTGATATTGAGGATGATGCCTTTAAGCATATTGAAGCGATAATATTATCAATGACACCTAAAGAAAGATCTAATCCCGCAATCATTAATGGACAACGTAAAACAAGAATTGCTAAGGGATGTGGATTAAATATTCAGGAGGTAAATAAACTTTTAAAACAATTTGAGGATACTCGTAAAATGATGAAAATGATGAGTAATCCTAAAAATATGATGGGTATGATGAATAAGTTAAAAGGAATGGGAATGGGTAAAGGTTTCCCAGGTATGTAACTTATTTTTTAAATTCAATAAAACCGATTATTATACGTAATCGGTTTTTTTATTCAAAAATTATTTTTTCTGAATAAAATGAATTTTCGTTTGAAATCTCCACAAAATATATTCCTTTTTTAAACTCATATGTATTTAATTTAAAAGAAGTATTTTTCTTGATTGACTTTACAATTCTTCCTTCTAAATCAATTAATTTAAAATAATAGTTCCCAGTATTGGAAATCTGAATTGTGAGTTCTGATTGACAAGGGTTTGGATATAGTTTGATTTTTTCATCATTTATATTCAAAACATTTGAAAAATTTGATGTTTCATGTAAAATATTGTTGTTTGGATCTATTGCTTTAACGTATGCAATTTTAAGCGAATTCGGAAAAATGAAAGTCTCATGGTTTTTAGAAATATTCAAACGTAAAAGTGTATCTGATAAATTTTCCCTAGCCAAAAGAACTTCAATAGGTGTCGTAAATAAAGTTGTTTCGTTAGATGTTGTCGTTTGTTGTATATGAATTTTAGTTTCCAGCCCTTTTTCAGTTTGAAAAGAATAAACGGGGTATCCTTGGCCATAATACCATTCATCAAAGAATTTAGTAAGATCTATTTTACAAATTCCCTCAACCGTATTTTTAAAATCAAAAGCACTCGCAAAAGAATGACTAAATTTTGCTTGGTATTCTTTTAAGGTTTTAAAAAATAAAGAATCATTATTTATTAAATACCTTAAGGTGTGAATTATCAAAGCACCTTTGTCATAAGTTAATTCTCTTGAGAAAATACGTGATTCATTGAGTGTGTCTTGAACATATACACTACCTGTTTTAAATTTTTTTGCGCGTTGTATATACGAACCAAGAAGCAAATCTTTCTTTTCTGGAAATAATTTCTCATACATCAAATATTCTGAGTAAGTAGCAAATCCTTCATTTAACCAAATATCACTGAAAGACGAACACGTTACATGATTTCCAAACCACTGATGTGCTAATTCATGGGAAACTAGGTAAGGGTCAAAACTATTAAGCGTAGTCATTGTTTGATGCTCCATACCGCCATTAATAGTACTCAAACAATGCCCGTATTTTTCTTTATTATAAGGGTAAGTACCAAAAAGCGAAGAGTATAATTTTAAATATTCTCCTGTAAAATCAATATTTTTTTTTGAGTTTTTAAATACAAGTGAATCGGAATAAATAAAATTTTGAACTAATAAAGAATCTTTTAAACCGGGTAAGGAAGTTTTAAACGAATAATCCAAATAAGGCCCTACAGAAAATGAAAATAAATAATAGGTCGTAGGGTATCTTGTTTTCCAGTGAAATTTAATGTTTTTACTATCTATATTTTTTTTTGAAATAAGCATACCATTAGATCCAACAAGATTTGGATTTTCCGTTGTAAAGTAAAGGTCTGCACTATCAATTTTATCATTTAATGATTGTTTACTTGGCCACCAGTCAGATGCGCTGAAAGGCTCACTTAAAGTGTAAGTAACGAATTGTTTTGTGTTTGGGTCTGTTCCATTGATTACACCTAGGCCTCCCATAAATTGACCTTGAGTATTATTTATTTTTCCATGATAGTATATACAAATATTAAATTCTTTGTGTTGGTTTGGAATTTTTAATAAATAATTTTTTCTGTAAAAATTTGTATTAGAATTGTTTAATAGGATAGAATCTATAACATAATTAGGGTGAAGTTCAAAAAGAAGACTATCTGTTTCGTTATCAAAATAACCATATTGAATGACATTTCCGCTAATATCAGTATTCTGATTATTAACTTTTAAATCCATGACAAGATAGGTAATGTTGAATTTATTCATTCGCACTAACTCAGAATTTTGTAAGTTAACAGATTTTAGTTTTCTATTAAAATTTCTTGATTTTGAACAAAAGTTTTCTTGACTAACACAATGAAGTAAAAAGCTTGAACAAATAAAAAATGATAAAAAAAACTTCATCTCCAAGGTGTTTTAGTAATTAAAATACTATTGTTCAAAGATATTCTTTCGTGAGAGAATATTATAAACTAAAGTTAATACTTTTATACAGTTTAAAATTTGAAACATGCCTAAAATAATTTCATTTATAAGTAGAAAAGGAGGAACTGGAAAAACTACAAATGCTATAAATTTAGCTTCCATGTTACACAGTTTAGGGTATAAAGTAATGTTAGTAGAAACGGATACTAACTATACACTTAATACTTTGCGAAAAATGGAACTGTTTAAAACAGGTGCAAATGACAAAAACATGTTTCAATTAGTTGCTTCTGAAGATCATATAGTAGCAGATGAAATTCAAAAATATCTCAATTCAACTGTAGATTATATAATACTTGATACTGCTGGTAAAACTACAGATGTTTTTATTAAAACAATCTGTATGCATTCGAATTTAGTAATAGTACCTACGAGTTTATCTCAAAATGACTTATTGGTGACTTATCAAACAGTTGAGGATTTAAAACCAGCAAGAGAATTAAATAGTAAATTAAAAATAGCTGTATTACCAAATAGAATTCATGGGTCAACCAAGTCCAAGACGATAAGTGCTTCATTAGAAGAGCTGGATGCAGTTTTACTTACAAATTTTGTACCCGCAAAAAATATGTACGCCCAATTTAGTACAATTATGCCTGAAAAAGATTATTTAGGAATTACAAAAGAAATTGTAAATTTGTTATAAATTCCAATTAAATGGCTAAAAAAACGAATACTCTAACAGACTTAACCAAATTTTTAGCTTCAGAGCAAAATGCTATAATAGCTGATGCTCCAATAGACACTCCCTCCTTTTTACAAAAGGAGCCAATAACTTTGATTGATACTCCAGAATTACAACCAGCTGAATTTAAAGCCTTTGAGAAAGATGTTCAAAAGTTTATTGATTCTATTGCTCTTCGTGAAACAAGTTTTGATGAAGTAAATGAACTTATCAAAACTTTAGCTTTAGATCATAAAATGTCTGTTCAGCAAGTACTTATGTTACTTTATTATAAAAGTATTATGCCTTATTCATTGGTAAATTGGTTGGATTGGACTGCTAACATTCAAAAAAGTTATACTCTTTTTATGAGTGATTATCAAAAAAAATGGTGGAAAAGGTAAAATATCCCTTTCTGCTACCAATGAAAAGCATTTTCTTTGAACCATTTGTTTTGAGATCGTAAAGTTTGCTCTATAACATCTCTTACACAACCCTGTCCTCCATTTAATGGAGATTGATAATGGCATATATGTTTAATCTCTATCGCTGCATCTTGAGGACATGTTGCTATACCGACTTTTTCCATGACAGGATAATCAGGAATGTCGTCACCCATATACAATGCTTGTTCGTCAGTAAATTGATATTTTTCTTTACATTTTTCGTAAACTTCTATTTTATTTGATGAACGTAAAAATACTTCATGAACACCTATGCCTTCTAATGCCTTTTTTAAGTATTCTGAATCTCCACCTGTTATAATTAATATTTTAAAACCTGCTCTATTTGCATACTGTAATGCATACGCATCTTTAGTACTTATTGCTCGAACAAATTCATCTTTCATTACATAGACCTCTCCATTCGTTAATACACCATCTATGTCAAAAATTAAGGTTGTAATCTTAGGTAATTTTTCTTTGTAACTAATCATGGTAAGCGGTTTTAATACTTTCAGTAATTATTTTATAAATTTCTTTTGATTTTCCATCTAACATAGAGAGATGTTTTTCTATGGTATTTAAATCGTTTCGTTTAGCTGGACCTGTTTGATTATCAAATGGATTAGAGGTTAAATTTTTCTTAAAAGTTTCTTCTAACAAAGGAAGTAAATTTTTCCAATCTATTCCGTTCTTTTCTGCTTCTTTTTTTCCTAAATAGAGTAGGTGATTCGTGAAGTTATTGACGAAAACGGCTGACAAATGGTATTTTTTTCGTTCTTCTGAAGTAATTAGTGAAACATTAGAGCTAATTTTTTTTGCTAATGAAATTAGATTGTTTTCAAGTATTTTATTTGTTGCTTCTATGAAAAAAGGTACTTTATTAATTTCTAAAGCATCTGATTTTCTGAATGTTTGTAATGGATAAAAAACACCTATATTTTTTCCTTTAATCTGTTTTAATTCAACTGAACCAGAGGTATAAGCTATATTTAAACAAGTAATATTATCAATTAGTTCGTAAATCACATCATCTGGTACACATAATAACACTAAATCAGAATGAGATAGTGATTTGAGTTCATTTGTTAAATTGGCGCTTAAAAGTTCAGCTAATCGATTACCTTCAATTTTATTTCTAGCATATACATAGTTTATTTTTATTCCACTATTTATTAATGCAATTCCTAGATGATAAGCTACATTTCCTGAACCAATTATAGATATGTTTTGAATCAACTTCATGTTAATTAAAGAGGCCACCGAATAGGCAGCCTCTTTTATTATTTTATTGTCCGTGACATTGTTTGTATTTCTTTCCACTTCCACATGGACAAGGATCATTTCTTCCAATTTTAGGTTCAGTTGAAACTATCGGTTGTCTTTTGGGAGTTTCTTCTACGATTTCAGCGTCTTCAATACCATCATTAATCATTGCGTGATCGTAGTGGTTTTCTACTTTCACTTGCTGATTAGTTGTTTTGATATTTTCAACTTCGTACGGAATATCCATTTTTAATAAAGATTCAACTGTTTGAAGGTTTAATCTACTTAACATTCCTTTGAATAATTCGAAAGATTCTAATTTATAAACGATTAGTGGATCTTTTTGCTCATAAACAGCTTGTTGAACAGAAGTTCTTAAGTCGTCCATTTCACGTAAATGTTCTTTCCATTCATCGTCAATCAAAGCTAGTGTAATGTTTCTTTCAAAAGCTTTAACAAGTGCTTGTCCATTCGATTCATACCCTTCTTTTAAGCTAACAATCATTTGCATTTCTTTAATTCCATCTGATAATGGAAACAAAATGTTTTCGTATAAATTTGAAGGGTTCTCATATACCGCTTTAATTTGTGGATATGCTTTTTGTATGATACGATCGTTTTTGTGTTTATAGTGTTTTTCAACTTCGTAATATACTTTTTCAGTGATAATCGTTTTATCTAACGTTGAAAATTCTTCTAGTGAAACAGGACTTTCAATTCCTAGTACACGGAACAATTCAAACTTGAATTCATCGAATTGTTTTGAGAGAGGGTAGTTGAAAACAATATTTTCAGCAACATCATAGAACATATTTGAAATATCCAATGATAAACGATCACCAAATAAAGCGTTTCTACGTTTTTTGTAGATTGCTTTACGTTGTGCACTCATTACATCATCATATTCTAACAAACGTTTACGCATTCCAAAGTTGTTTTCTTCCACTTTTTTCTGTGCACGTTCTATCGATTTAGAAACCATGCTATGCGTAATGACTTCTCCTTCTTGTAATCCCATTCTATCCATGATTTTAGCGATTCGTTCAGAACCGAACTTACGCATCAAATCGTCTTCTAGTGAAACAAAGAATTGAGAAGAACCTGGATCTCCTTGTCGACCAGAACGACCTCTTAACTGTCTGTCAACTCGTCGTGAGTCATGTCTTTCTGTACCAATGATTGCAAGACCACCAGCTTCTTTTACTCCTTCACCTAGTTTAATATCGGTACCACGACCAGCCATGTTAGTAGCAATTGTAACAGCACCTGCTTTACCAGCCATAGCAACAATTTCTGCTTCTTTTTGGTGGTATTTAGCATTCAATACTTGGTGTTGAATTCCTTTCATTTTTAAAGAACGGCTTAAGAATTCTGAAATTTCTACCGTAGTAGTACCTACCAGAACAGGTCTGCCTTCTTTTACCAAACGCTCCGTTTCTTCAATAACTGCAGCAAATTTTTCACGAGCTGAACGGTAAACTAAATCGTTTAAATCTTTACGCTGTATGTTTCTGTTTGGTGGAATTACTACTACATCTAGTTTATAAATATCCCAAAATTCTTTTGCTTCCGTTTCAGCTGTACCAGTCATACCTGCTAGTTTGTGGTACATACGGAAGTAGTTTTGTAAGGTAATAGTTGCGTAAGTTTGCGTTGCTGCTTCAATTGTTACATTTTCTTTTGCTTCGATTGCTTGGTGAAGTCCGTCAGAATAACGTCTTCCTTCCATGATACGACCAGTTTGTTCGTCTACAATCTTAATTTTACCGTCCATAATCACATATTCCACTTCTTTTTCAAAAAGGGAATAAGCTTTTAATAATTGGTTTACCGAGTGAATACGTTCAGATTTAATACTAAAATTTCGTATTAAGGCATCTTTACGATCCACTAATTCTTCTGTAGAGAGTTGTTCTTTTTCTAATTGACTAATTTCAGATCCGATGTCTGGAATAACATAAAAGTTCGGATCACCACCTTCAGAGATAAGATTGATCCCTTTTTCTGTTAATTCAACTGTATTTTGTTTTTCATCAATCACGAAAAATAATTCCTGATCGATTTTTTTCATGTTTTTACCTTGCTCTTGCATGTAAAAATTTTCTACTTTTTGCAAGTGAGCTTTGATACCTGGTTCAGATAAGAATTTGATTAATGGTTTGCTTTTAGGTAAACCTCTGTATGCACGTAATAATGCAATACCACCTTCATCTAACGCTGTTTTCACATCCTTTTTATCGTCAGAAGGAGCATTAATTACAGCTAGCAAGTTTTTAGCTTCAACCAAAACTTGGTTAACATATTTGCGTTGAGCATCCACTAAACGTTCTACACGTGGCTTTAACTCAATGAATTCATGTTCATCTCCTCTTGGTGTAGGTCCAGAGATAATCAAAGGTGTTCTAGCATCATCAATTAATACTGAATCGACCTCATCGACAATCGCAAAATGGTGTTCACGTTGAACTAAGTCTTCTACGTTACTTGCCATGTTATCTCTTAAGTAGTCAAATCCGAATTCGTTATTTGTACCAAATGTAATATCAGCTAAATAAGCATTTCTTCTTTCTTGTGAATTTGGTCTATGTTTATCGATGCAATCTACAGATAATCCATGGAATTGGTACAAAGGTCCCATCCATTCTGAGTCACGTTTTGCAAGATAATCATTCACTGTTACCACGTGAACGCCTTTGCCAGAAAGCGCATTTAAATAAACGGGTAGGGTAGCCACCAATGTTTTTCCTTCCCCAGTTTGCATCTCAGCAATGTTACCTCTATGTAATACAGTACCACCCATCAACTGAACGTCGTAATGTACCATATTCCAGGAAACAGGAGCACCTGCAGCAGTCCATGAATTAAACCAAGTTGCTTTTTCACCGTTTATTTCAATACCATCTTTTTGATTTGATAAAATACGGTCAAATTCTTGAGCTGTAACAGTTAATTGTCCATTTTCCGCCCATCTTCTAGATGTTTCTTTGATAACTCCGAAAGCTTGTGGTAATATATCAAGTAGAACAACTTCAATGGCTTCATTTACCTCTTTTTCGAGTTTTTCTATTTTTTCAAATAAACGCTCTTTTTCATCAACATGTGTAGATTCAGCTTGCGATTTAATTCGTAGTTCATCAATCTCTTTTTCTAAATCAGTAATGGCATTTTGAACGAGTTGTTTAAATTCAGCTGTTTTGGATCTTAATTGATCATCAGTTAAACTTTTATACTCTTCAAAAAAAGAATTTGATTTATCAATAAATGGTTGGTATTCTTTTCTTTCTTTAGATGTTTTATCTCCAAAAATGGATTTTAAAATGTTTGCAATCATTATTAAGGTCTTTTTTGTTATTCAAAAATTTTAGCTTCAATAGGTTTATTTACCTCAATGGCTGTCATTTTTCCATCTAACAATAGTCCGTCCATGGCAAGTGTCATTGATTTAGGGAAAATGATACCATTAACTGGTTCAAAATTTGAAAAAGTGGAAACTTCTTCTTTTTCACCTTCTACATCAATAGTTTTCACTTTCATAAAAGTTGCAACATCGTAATAGTTTGTGAATTTTTTGATACCATCTGAATAGGTAAGTACATATACTTCCTTTCCATTTAATTGATCAATACCGATTAATTCATAATTTAAGTTATTTGATTTTAAAATAAACTCAGGAAAAACGCTCACAGTTTTCTTTTTTGCCTCGATTTCAATAGCAGTCATATCCGATTTTCCTGTTTGGCTATTCATTTCATATCCTTTATTATTTGCAAAGACATGTTTTTCAACTAGATTACCTTGGATTTCAATAGTAAATGTTTCTTTTCCGCTTTTATGATAATAATTATTAACTAATAAGTCTACAGGAATTTGCGGAGTAGTCATAGTCACCTGTTGGTGGTAAGTTTTGATTTTATTGATTTTTTTTAATCCTTTTTTAACATCTTTTTCTCCAGTTATAGCAAGTAAATACCTGTCTATAAGTTTATCTTTCGATATAGTAGCTTTTTTTATTTCTGCTACAGGTTGTCCAAGTGCATCTACTTTTTCAATGATACCATCTGCATCAAATTGCTTTAATTTTTCTGATATATTAGGATTACCAACAACAATAATATTTGCATTTTCAGCAGTTAAATATTGCTTTGCAATTTCTAAAATTTCTTCTTTAGTCAACGCATCCAATCGTTTTAAATAGTTTTGATAATGATCCTTAGGTAGGTTGTATTTTATTGTACTTAAAGCAAAACGAGCAACAGTAGATGGACTTTCTAACGAACGACCAAAACTACCTGCCATAGACGCTTTAATCGTTTTTAGCTCTTCTTCAGTAACTAATTCTGATGTGATTTTTTTTAGTTCAATTAAAATTTGTGCGATAGCACTATCAGTTACTTCTGTTCTGAAATTTCCGGAAATAGAGTAATAACTTCCAGCATCACCAACTACTGAATTTGAATAACAACCATAAGTATAAGCTTTGTCCTCACGTAGATTTTGAGTTAAACGCGCTCCAAAACCACCACCACCAAAAATACCATTTAAGGCATTTAAAGCTAGATTGTTCTTGTCACCAGGTTTAATATTAATTGGAAATGAAACGGTTATAACTGATTGTGGTGCATTTTGTTTACTTACAAAAAGGACTCTATTCCCTTTGTGATTAAAACCAGGATCATAATTTGTGATAGATTTATCACCTCCTTTAAAATCTTTAAAAAATTTATTAAAGTAATTTGTTACTTGTTCTTTGGTAATATCTCCTACCACAACTAAATAACTACCTGTAGGAGTAAACATTTTTTTATAAAAAGCAATTACATCATCGCGTGTGATATTTTTAATTGAATTTTCAGTTTCAATCTCACCATAAGGATGTTGATTTGGATAATTGGCTCTAGCTTCAGCATTACTTGCCATAGCACTTGGATTAGCCATATCAGACTTAATACCATTTAGCTTTTGTTCTTTGATTCGATTAAATTCACTTTCCGGAAAAGTAGGGTTAAGCAAAACATCACTCATTAAGGTTAACCCTTTGTCTAAATGTTTAGTAAGACAGCTAAGTGATATAACATTGTAACCAGTTCCTATTGAAGCACCGATAAAATCAGATTCTAAATCAAGTTGATCTTTTGAACGAGTAGTTGTACCTGATTTTAAAAGCTCGCCAGCTAAATTTCCAACACCCGCTTTGTTACCCTCCAGCATTAAATTAGATCCCATTTCCCATAAAAAAGAAACTTTTGGAGTCTTATGATTTTCAGAAAGTACAACAGTTACACCATTTGGGAGTGTAAAAACTTGAGATTCTTTAATATTTATCGTAGGAGCAGGAGCACTTTTAGGCATTATTGTTCGATCTAATTGACCGAAGGCTACTGAATTTAAACAAAGTAGACCAACAAAAATTGCTTGTTTTTTCATTTTATATAAAATCTTTTATTATTGAGCTTTTGGTAAGTAATAAAGAACTACACGCGCATCCTTGGTGTAGTATTTTTTAGCAACACGAAGAATATCTTCTCTTGTAACTTTTAAATAAGCGTCTAATTGCTGGTTCACTAAGTTTGTGTTTTTTCTATACATATAATTATCTGCAAGATCTTCAGCAATTTGGGCAACAGAAGTATTCGAAGATGCAACACTGTTTTCGTATTGGTTTAATACTTTTTGCAATTCATCTGAAGTCACAAGTTCTTTCTGGGTTAATGCAATTTCTGAATCTAACGCATTTAATAATGTATCTAGATTAATTCCATCAACACCAATACCTGCTACCATTGCCAAACCTTGATGTTCCATGGGTAAGCCATAAGCAAAAGCTTCAACCGCTATTTGTTTTTTCTCAATGATGTTTTTATTCATTCTTGAAGAAGCACTTCCGCTTAGTACATCGTTTAGAATTTGAAAGGCAGGAAAGTCTTTATCATTTTGAGAAGGACATTTGTAACCAACAAAAACTGCTGGGAGTTGAATATTATCATAAATCGTATCTACTTCTTGTTTTTGCAAAGATTCTTCAAAAGCAGATGGAGAGGGAATTTCTGTTTTAATTGCTGCATATTTTTGCATCAATTTTACTGCTTCAGGATTTTTTGAGTTGAAATAATTTTTTTGATCAAATTTAGACTTTTCAACACCATATTTAGTTTTAAACTCATCCTCCTTCAAGCTTAAGAAATCACGATATAAATTAATACCTTGACCTGCAGGAATGCTACCAAAATATTTTTTTATCAACTCTTTGGTTTGAGGAATGTTTATATCACCTGCGATAGATAATACAGCATTTGCAGGAACATAAAAGGTTTTATAAAAATTGACATAATCTTCCTCCTGTGCAGCATCCAAGTGTTCCATACTTCCAATTGGAACCCAGTTGTAAGGGTGTTTTTTGAAAACGCGAGAACATAAATTAGCTAAATTAGCTCCATAAGGTTGATTATCTACGCGTTGTCTTTTTTCTTCTTTCACTACTGATCGTTGTGTTTCAATACCTTCTTTTTCAACACGCGCATGTAAAAGTCTTTCACTTTCTAACCATAAACCTAATTCCAATTCATTCGAAGGAAGTAACTCATAATAAAAAGTTCTATCTTGAGAAGTGTTTGCATTTAATGCTCCTCCTCGTTTTTCAACAATTTGAGCATAATCTCCTCTTTTAATGTTTTGAGAACCTTCAAATAATAAGTGTTCAAAAAAATGAGCAAAACCAGTTCTGTCAGGTCTTTCATTCTTTGAACCAACATGATACATGATGGTAACTGCTGTCATTGGTACGGAATGTTCTTCATGCAATATAACATGCAAACCATTCGGTAAATCGTATTCTATGAAATCGATTTTTTTCTGTTGAGACCATGTGGAACCTGCTAAAAGAAGTGCAGACAGGGCAACAAGGTGTTTTTTCATATAGATTTTATTAGTTTCTAAATTATATAAGATTTCAAATATACATATTAAGATTTAGTGTTTTAAAGTTCATTGCTGTTAAATATATGTAAAATTCAAAAACACGATACTTATTAACAATTGTTGAAAACTTCGGTTGAAAACCTGTTGTTGAAAACATTTTTGATGTGGAAAAACAAGACTAAATTTTTAACCTTCAACCAAGCCTCTTCATTTATATTCGCAACTTATTAAAAACACGAAAAATGAAAAAAGTATTCAACTTGAAAGTTATTTTCACTATTTGTGGAGTATTATTTTTAATGCTTACTTCTATCATGTCTGAAAATGAAACTTACGTTCAGACTGGTAAAGCATCCTATTATTCGAGAAAATTTCAAGGTAGAGAAACAAGCTCAGGCGAAATTTTTAAACACAATAAGTATACCGCTGCTCATAAAACATTACCATTCGGTTCTATCGTAAGAGTGGTGAATATGGAAAATGATTCAATTGTTTATGTTAAAATCAACGACCGTTTACCTAAAACTTCTAAAAGGTTGATCGATTTAACACGTAAAGCAGCTAAAGAATTAAACTTCATCAAAAAAGGTTTAGCTAAAGTTACTGTAGAACGTGTCCTATAACATTTTATCAGAACTTAAGGTTATTGACATTTCTACTGTTTTGGCAGGTCCTTCTGTCGGTATGTTTTTAGCTGAATTAGGTGCTGATGTCATTAAAATAGAACATCCAACTCAGAAAGATGTGACAAGATCATGGAAGTCAGCTTCTGAAGACAAAGAATCCATATCTTCCTATTTTTCAAGTATCAATTTCAAAAAGAAGTATCTTACTCTTGATTTGATAAATAAAAAGGATTACGATCAATTTATTTCATTAATTGAAGGAGCAGATATCCTTATTAGTAATTTTAAAAGACAAGATTATCACAAGTTTAAGATAACTCAAGATGTATTGGATGCTATTAATCCGAAATTAATTCATGGAAGAATTACAGGTTATGGTATTGATTCAGATCGAGTTGCTTATGATTTGATTTTACAAGCTGAAACTGGATTTATGTCTATGAATGGTACTCCAACAAGTGGACCCGTTAAAATGCCTGTTGCTCTAATCGACGTTCTTGCAGCTCATCATCTCAAAGAAGGAATATTACTTGCATTGTACGAACGTTTAAAATACGGAAAAGGTAAACTAGTAAGTGTTTCATTATATCAAGCAGCTGTATCTAGTTTAGTTAATCAAGCTTCATCTTATTTGATGACTGGAAAAGTTCCCCAGAGAATTGGAAGTTTACATCCTTCGATAGCACCCTACGGCGAGATTTTTAAGACAAAAGACAACCGATATCTTACGTTTGCAATCGGTAGTGATCAACAATTCAATAAATTACTTTCTTTTTTAGGATTAGATTTTCTTCAAGATGATGAACGATTTAATTCGAATCAAAATAGAGTAAAACATAGAGAGGTACTTTTCGAATTGATAAATAATAAAATCATTCATTTTGTTAGCACTGAAATTGAACAATATACAATAGAAAACAATATTCCATGTGGGGTGATTAAAGAACTTGATGAAGTGTTTTTAGATGAAAAAGCAATCGAATTAATTAGAGAAGATGAAATAGATCATCAAAAGGCTAGGAGAGTATCTTCTATCGCTTTTAAAACAAGTTAAAACAAAGTCATTTATTAATAATACTGCTTACGTAATTGAGTGCAACCTCTAACTGTTCTTCTTGGGTATAATTTGAATTATCAAGCAATATTGCATCGTCTGCTTGAATGAGCGGACTTTCTACTCTTGTAGAATCTAGGTAGTCTCTTTCCTCTAAATTCTTTCTGATTTCTTCTTTGTTGATTGACGTATCTGTTTGACTTAATTCAAGGAATCTTCTTTCAATTCTAATTTCAGGAGATGCTGTTACAAATAATTTAAGTTCAGCATTAGGAAAAACGACAGAACCAATGTCTCTACCATCCATAACTACTCCTCCTTTACTGCCCATTTTTTGTTGTTCTTCAACTAGCTTTGCTCTAACTTCTTTAATTGCTGCTACTTTACTTACCAATTGACTTACTTCTAAACTTCGAATAAGAGGTTCAACAAATTCATTGTTTAATTGAACTTCTAATTTTCCATTTAATGGATTTTTTTCAAAGTGAATTTCGATTTTGGGAAGTTCATTTATTATTTCTGAAACAACAATTTCATTGTTATGAACCAGGTTATTTCGCAAGCAGTATAGTGCGACAGATCGATACATCGAACCGGTATCGATAAATATATAATCAAGCTCTTTAGCTAATGCTTTAGCTAGCGTACTTTTACCACAGCTCGAATAACCATCAATAGCAATCGTGATTTTTTTGCTTCGCATGATGATTAATATAGTTTTGGAAACTTAACAGGATCAACTTCATGCATCATTTCGAGTACTTTTTCAACTATATCCTCTAAATTTGGTTTAGAAAAATAATCTCCGTCAGAACCATAAGCCGGTCTATGATCTTTAGCTGTCAATGTTTGAGGAGCTGAATCTAAAGTAAAATATGCTTTTTGTTCTACAAGAATTTTATCTAACATAAAACCACAAGCACCACCACTAACATCTTCATCAACAAGTAATAATCGATTTGTTTTTTCAAGTGACTTTTTAATCAGGTGATTCACGTCAAAAGGCAGAAGTGTTTGAACATCAATTAGTTCTATGGATACTCCAAATTCCTTCAAAATGGAACAGGCTTTTTCACAAATATTGAAAGTCGAACCGTATGAAACTAAAGTTAGATCTGAACCATCAATCACAACTTCAGGAATTCCAATTGGTGTTTTAAATTCTCCAAAATTTACAGGCTTACGCTCTTTTAATCTGTAACCATTTAAAGGTTCGATAACTAATGCACAATCATCACTTTGTAATAATGTATTGTAAAATCCTGCTGCTTTGGTCATGTTTCTAGGAACACAAACTACCATTCCACGAACAGAGTTAATAATCATTCCCATTGGACTTCCAGAATGCCAAATACCTTCCAAGCGGTGACCTCTTGTACTAATAATCAAAGGAGCTTTTTGTCCACCTTTGGTTCTATATTGTAATGTTGCTAGATCATCAGACATGATCTGAAGTGCGTAAATTAAATAATCTAAATATTGAATTTCAGCAATAGGTCTAAGACCACGCATGGCCATACCAACACCTTGACCAATAATAGTATTTTCACGAATTCCAGTATCAAAAACACGTAATTCACCAAAAGCTTCTTGTAATCCTTCGCAGCTTTTATTTACTCCACCAATTCCACCCACATCTTCACCAAAAATCAAAGTTTCAGGATATTTTTCAAATAGGGTAAAATAATTTTCTTTTAAAATTAAACGACCATCGGTCATTTCTACATCTTCATTATAAACTGGTAATACCTCTCTAACTGCAACAGATTGTAATTCAGATTGAGAGTAAATATGTGATGAGTAACGATCTTCTAAATGACTTAATTGTAATTTAATCCAATCTGCTAATAATTGTTTTGAAGTTATGTTTTCCAAAGCTATTGTTCTCAAAGATCCACGGATGATACCATAAACGTCTTTGCGTAATAAGTCTTTCTCTTTCGTTAATCGATCTATATCAGCTTGGATTTTATCTTGAAATTTAGTTTCTTTAAGTATCTGATTTAATATAACTAAAACGCCATCAATATCACGTTGAATATCATCACAAAAATCTTTCCAAGCTTCGTTTTTAAAGTTTTTAACGTCTTCTTTAGCTTGTTTTTCAATAGTTTCTAACTCCTCACTTGTTGCCAATATATCACCGTCTGCATCGAATTCTAGAATCCATTCTTTGAACTTTTTAATACAATCGAATTCTTTTTCCCATTGCAATCTTTCAGTTGTTTTGTAATGCTCGTGTGATCCTGATGTTGAATGACCTTGTGGTTGATTTACTTCTTTTACATGAACAAGTACAGGAATTCTTTCTTCGCGAACAATTCTTGCTGCTTCCTCATAGGTTTCAACCATATGAGCGTAGTCCCAACCTTTGGTTTCTAAAATTTCAATTCCAGGTTTGTCTTCTGTTCTTTTTAAACCCGATAATGCTTCAGAGATACTTCCTTTTGTGGTTTGTTTTGCTGTAGGTACAGATATACCATAACCATCATCCCAAACAGACATTAAAATAGGTAGTTGAAGTACTCCCATCGCATTCATTGATTCCCAAAAAACACCTTCTGAAGTAGATGCATCACCGATTGTACCAAATACTATTTCGTTTCCGTCGTTAGTGAATTTTTTAAAGAAATCATTGTTTTTTAAGGTAGGGTGTTCTTTATAGACTTTTGATGCTTGAGCAAGTCCTAACATACGAGACATTTGGCCAGCAGTAGGTGAAATATCCGAAGCGATGTTGTAATGTTGCATTAAATCTACCCAATGTCCATTGTCATCTATGTTTCTCGTACAGAAGTGCCCCCCCATTTGTCTTCCTCCTGAGGTTGGCTCTAGTTCAACATCTACATGAGCGTATAGGCCTGCAAAATATTCTTTAATCGTTAATTCACCTAAAGCAAATACTAAGGTTTGATCTCTGTAATATCCAGAGCGAAAATCTCCTTTTCTAAATTGTTTTGCTAGAGCAAGTTGAGCAAGTTCCTTTCCATCTCCAAAAATACCAAACTTTGCTTTTCCAGTTAAAACCTCTCGTCTACCTAGTAGTGAAGTTTCTCTAGAAAGACAAGCCATTTTGAAATCGTTAATTACTTCGTTTTTAAAAGTTTCGAAATCAACATTTTGCTCTGTGTTTTGTACAAGGTTTTCTGACATGGAGATAAGTATTGTTATTTACAAATATAATGAAATCAGATAAATTGAAAAGTGATTGAGAAAGTCAAAAAAAGAAAGATATTAACACTAAGTTTTCTTTAATCAGTACAAATCACTAATTGATAAGTGGTAGCAAATCCTCCAAAAACTCCAAGCGCCCCATTTGTAACATTTGATGGTATGTTGATAGGTGAGGCAAAAGGACTACCTCCAGAATTAATTTGTGCATACTTATTACTAAAATAGTTATAAGTATTCTTATCAATACTCGAAAATTTAACTACAACTGAATCATTTCTAGGGTATAAACCTCTTAGATTTTCAGGAATAGAATCGGAAAATCTTGCTCTAGGATTTTCATACCAAAAATCGAATGTATTTCCATTAAAAAAATTGTCATCAAAAACAGGATTTCGGGTTCTGTAAAAACGAGTATCTACATTTTGATTATTTTTTCCTTGTTTAATTCGAATTACTTCCCAGAAATAACTATTGCCAATAGTTTGTGGATCAGATAATTTCCCATAAATTAAACCATGGTTTGGTGTTGAATTTTCGGGTTTCCAATAAATTGTATCGAGGGGTACAGCAACCGGAATTGTAGTTGAAGCTTGGTATTTTTTCCCTTTATGTGAAATCGTAATCGTGTAAGAAGTATTCTCTCTACCCAAAAAGAGTGGATTTAAGGTTGAATAAGCACAAAATTTAAATTTTTTAATCAAATTTGAAGGTATGCCAAATACAAATGCGCCCAAATCTTCATACCCTGCAGGTATATCGTTTGAACAAATGGTTTGTAAAGTATCAAAATTTGTCCCATCTGAAATTGTAATTATAGCGTCAGAAATATAGGAACCAAACAGACTATCTAAGGAATTTTCTTCAAAAATGTTTCTATTGGTCGTCAATAAAATAAGCGGGGGTAATCCTGTCTCAATACGTCCGTCTATCACTAGTTTTTCTTCATATCCTGGTATATCCATTTTGATATCTTTCTGGCATGCATGAAAAATAGCCATCATAATTAAAATGAGCCAAACAGAAAAAAATCTATATTTTAAAACGAAAAATTCCATGTAATACTCGGTATAATTGGAAATAAAGTTACTTGTTTTAAAGATAGTCTAAAAGTTCCTTGTAAAGCAAACCCTTGTCCACTTAAGTAAATGAAAAAAGGATTGGCGTAATTGTATACATTGTAAACAGAAAAATTCCAATTACTTCTAAATCTTTTTGGAACTTCCATTGATTCCCCTGCCGATGTAATATATTTTTTCTTAGTTGGTTTGTCATACAAAGTCAAAGACAAATCTAATCGTTGGTATGCAGGCATTCGGGTCGAGTTTCTTGAAAAATAATCAAATAAGATGGTTTGTTCTTGAATATACCAACTAGAAGGTAAAGTCATTGTATTTCCTGTAGCGAAAACGAAAACAGAGCCAAGCGTTAATCTATCTGAAATTTTAAAGTTGCTCACAAACGTAAAATCATGTCTTCGATCGTATTTAGATGGAAATCTTTCTTTTTGAATATCTGGAAAATATCGATCAGATTTGGCTAATGTATACCCCAACCAACCTGTCCATTTTCCAGTTGTTTTTTTTATAAAAAATTCAATCCCTTTACTTATTCCACTGCCAAAAACCAACACGTTATCCACGTTGTCGCTGATATTATCTGAAGGAAGTGCACCTGGTTTGTATTCTATTAAATTTTGAATTGACTTATAATATAATTCAACGGATGTTTCTAATTTATCATCAAACCAATTTTTGAATAGACCGATGGTTGTTTGACTACCTTTTTGAGGTTTCGCAATGTCTGTAGTTGGAAACCAAATATCGGTTGGCAACGATAAAGAACTCAACGATGTAAGGTGTATGTATTGATAATGGTAGGTATAACCAGCTCTTATAATTGCTTTGTTTTTAAATTCATAACTTAATGATATTCTTGGTTCAAATCCCCCATAAAATTTGATTTTTTCATTTCTCTTGTAAGTAATTGTATCAATGGTATTATCTAAACCATCTTTTACGAAACGATCAAATGGACCCACAAATTGAAACATACTGTATCTAAGTCCAGCGTATAATTTTAAATTTGGTTTAATAAAATAATCATCAGAGACATAGAGTGCTGTTTCGTGGCTAAAAAGTTGGGGGTTGTTTCCGGGGGTAAATTCTGTTTCGCCTTGTCTTGCTGAAATAGAAGACGGTGTAAATTTATGAAAAGTATAATCTACGCCAGTTCTAACGGTGTGTTTTTCATTTGGTCTATAGGTTAAATTTATTTTTTGACCGATATCGTAAATTCCTGAGGTGAGTTTTACTGAAAAATCAGTTTGTTCTGATCCAAACGAGAAATTATATTTTGTGTAATAAGAAGTTGTATTTAGTTGCGTTTTTTCATTGATTTTATAATTCCATTTAAAAGAAGTTAAAAAATTACCCCATGGAATTTGAACATTAAATTCATCAGTGGTATTTACATATTGAAATTTATCTATTCCATTGTAAAGTACAAATTGTATATTTTGTTTGTTGGTTAATTTGTAATTTGCTTTGACATTAAAATCATAAAAAAAATAACTAGAACCATAAAATTCGGAAGTCTTTGGTATAAAAGGTTTGGTCAATACATCGATGTAAGTTCTTCTTCCAGCTATCATTAAACTTCCTTTTTTTTTGTGAAAAGGGGTTTCAATTTCCAATCTTGAGGAGATCAATCCAATACCGCCATTCATTTTGAGTTTATCATTATTACCTTCGTTTGCAGTGATTTCAAGTACCGAAGACATTCTACCACCATAATAAGCGGGCATTGAACCTTTAATTAAATTTGCGCTCTTTACAGCGTCACTGTTAAAAATTGAAAAGAATCCAAATAGGTGAGAGGCATTATAAATTGGAACATCATCATAGAGCACTAGATTTTGATCTGGGCTACCACCTCGTACATAAAACCCTTGTCCACCTTCACTTACAGATGAAACACCAGGAAGCAATTGAATGACTTTTAAAATATCAGCCTCCCCCATAAAGGAAGGTAGCGTTTTCACATCATTCATTGAAATTTCTATCTGACCCAGTTTAGGATTTTTGATATCATTTGTATTTTTCTTTTTGATAACTACCTCTTTCAAACTATTGATTTGTTTTCTTAATTCAAACTCTTCATTTGTATTTGATTGAATTTGAATTGTTTTTCTGATAGGGTAGTAACCGAAAGATTTAATCTCTACTTGGTAAGAGCCTTCTTTGAGTGATGTGTAGAAAAAACCAGATAAATCAGATTTTATGGAAATATTTCCTGGATTGATTTTCACGATAGCAACGACACTATCCGGGTATTCGGGATTAATGATATTACCCGAAAATGTAAATGAATTTTGAGACCGTGAAATAAACGATAATAAAAAACACCAAAACAAGGTGAAAACAAATGTTTTGGTAGAATAAGTCATTATCTATTTCCAAAAATAGTGCTGCCTACACGAATCATGGTACTACCACATTCAATAGCTAATTCATAATCTCCACTCATTCCCATCGAAATTTCTTTAAAATCTGGATTGAATTTGAAATAATGACTTTTTAAAACTTGAAAATAATCGTGAAGGGTTTGAAATTCCTCTCTGATTTGAGTTTGAACTTCGGTAAAAGAAGCCATACCCATTATACCTACAATAGAAATGTTTTGTAGTGTAAAAAACGTTTCAGATTCGAGTAATTCCTTTACTTCATCAAAGTTAAAACCAAATTTTGTTTCTTCATTTGCAATGTGAAATTGTAGTAAACAAGGTATAACGCGATTATTTTTTTTTGCTTCTTTATTTACTTCAATTAATAATTTTTCGCTATCGATGGAGTGAATTAATGAAACAAATGGAGCGATATATTTTACTTTATTTGTTTGTAAATGACCAATTAGATGCCATTGAATATCTTTTGGTAAGACTTCATATTTTGCAGTCATCTCTTGCACTTTGTTCTCACCAAAAATCCGCTGTCCTGCGTCATATGCTTCAATTAAGTCTTCAACAGGCTTTGTTTTAGATACAGCAACCAAAGTGACATGATTTGGAAGCGTAGATTGAAACTCAGTGATTTTTTCTTTTATCATAATTAGATTTCGTAAATAGTCAGTCCACTTCGTAGTTTTGGTTCAACATAAGTTGATTTCGGAGGCATAATTCCATTATTATCAGCGACTCGAATCACCTGTTCCATCGTTACCGGAAATAGAAAGAAACCAACTTTAGATTTACCCTGTTTGATTGGTTCAGTAATTGCTTCGATTCCTAAATTTCCTGGTATAAAATGGATCGATTCATCTGTTTTTAAATCCTCAATTCCAAGTATCGGTTTTAGTATGTAGTTGGTGAGTATTTCTGCATCTAAACAAGCTACAGGATCATCATTGTTTATAATTTCAGGTTTACAGATTAATTCAAACCATTGGTTTTTTAGGTTCATAATCATCTGATGTTCTGAACTTGGTTTTTGTGATTTTGTTAATGGTTTTACTAAAAATGAATGGTTCAACTTAGCAAGAAATTCAGTTTCTGTCAAGTTATTAAGATGATCAACCAAGCGATTGAATTCAAGAATATGCATTCTTTTTTCATCCATAAAAAAAGCAAGAAAAAAATCGTGATTTTGATACTTATTTTCACTATTTTGATTTCTTTCATTTGCTAAACGAGAAGAAGAAGCGCTTCTGTGGTGACCATCAGCAATGTATGTAGCGGGAATTTTATCAAATGCTTTTTCGATAGCTTTTTGATGAGGTTCTGATACGATCCAAAGCTCATGTTTAATCCTATCGGTGGTAGAAAATTCAATTTCAGGTCTTTCCTTTGTTATTTCGGCATAAATATTTTCTAAGTCTTCATTGTGAGGATAGGATAGAAGAACTGGTTCAGCGTTATACCCAACTATGTCTAAATAGTTCGTAAACATTGATTCTCTTGATGTTAGTGTAGCTTCGTGTTTCTTGATTAGGTCTTTATTGTATTCATCCACACTTGCGCCTCCGATAACCCCAATGAATTCATTGGTAGGGGTTGTTTGTCTGTAGATATAAATGGATGGTTTTTCGTCTTGAAATAAAATTCCTTCATTGATAAATTCGTGGTATTTTTTTCTTACTAGTTCAAATCTTTCTTTAGAGTTTGGGGCTGTTTTTACACTTTTGTCGAATTCAGGGTGAATTATTCTTATGAATGTGAATGGATTAGATTCAAGTCTAGCTTTCAAAACTGTTTTAGAGTAAGAGGAAACAGGTTTAGTTACAACTAGATGTGCTTTGTCTCTTGTAGGACGTATGGCTCTGAAAGGTTTGATTTTTGTCATAATGAATATAGTCTATACGAATATAGAAAAAAAGTACACTGATTTTTAATTCAACTTCGATAAAATGTACTTTTACATTCGTAATGAAAAATTATATATCAAAATTGAGTGGAGATATTACAGGGCAACGAGTAATGTTGTGCCTATTTCCCTTCTTCACTTTTTTTATGCTAAAGCTCGATTCCGTATCTTTTTCAGAAAATCATAGTCAAGGACAATTTTATTTAAACTTCATTGTTTTCCTGTTTACTTTGATACTTTGGTTTTTTGCAAATAAACAACTTAAGAAGTTGATTTTTACTATGATTTTTCTTTCATATTTGGGCGAAATCATTTTTTGTAAATTACTTGGTTGGTATACTTACCGACTTGGAAATATTCCTTTTTATGTACCATTCGGACATGCAATTGTTTTTGCATCAGGTTATATTTTGTCTGAATTAGAGATTTTAAAAAAATATGATAATCAGTTGAAAAACATTTTTATATATACTTTTTTTGTAGTTTTTGTTCTTCTTTTTTTTCTTGGTAATGATTTGTTTTCATTGATATCAGGTATTTTATTTATGCTTTTGATTCGAAGAAAAAGATGGCAAACCTTGTATTTTTACATTGCTTTTTGTGTGATTTTTATCGAGTTGGTAGGAACCTATTATGGTGCATGGAAATGGAAATCGGTACTATATAAAAACATTAGTACTTTAAATCCACCCTTGGGAGCAGTGTTTTTTTATGCTGGTGGTGATGTACTCCTCGTTAAAATAGTTCAAATTTATGATAGATTTATATTAAATAAATCATTTAAAAAACAAACATAAATCATTTATTTACAAAAAAATAATTACTAGTTTTGGATTAAAAATAATTAATAATTACAATATGAGAAAAATATTTAGTCTACTTTTTTTAATCATATCTTATAATGGTTATTCTCAAGGTATAAAATATACCAAAGATGATACAATAAGATACATTGTCAAAAACGAAATACCTCGTTTTTTTGCTGGAACGTTTTGGACAGGAGTAGAATTTCCTTTAAAAAATAAAAAATCGATTTATGTTTCTGGTATTGCTACCTATGGTTCAAATTTTGATTCTGACAAAGAGTTAATAGGTTATGGAGCTGAATTTCAATATAGAAGTTATCTTGGTAAGGGTAGCTTCACGACAAATTATCCTATCTATATGGCGGCTCAGTTAATGTATAGACATATTGATAGATATGAAAGAAAAGTTTCTAGTTATGTTACTGATCCTGTTTCTTTTGAATCAAGCCCTATTTATACAGAGGGTAAAGACGCGTTTAATGTATACTATGCAGGTTTACTAATTGGTTGTCAGATTTTTGTTAATCAAATATTCACTGTAGATTTAAATTTTGGTGGTGGTTTGAGATTATCACAAGCTACAGATTCTAAATCTTTTACTAAGTACAAAAACATTTCAAATTTAGATTATTCAGGAGTGGTGCCTAGAGTGGGGGTTGTGATTGGTATTATTCAACATTAATATTGATGCCTTGCTTGTGTAGTAAGGCATTTTTTAAATTAAATTAGACCATGAAAAGGTTGTTTTTTCTAATTTTTCTTTTTGTTTTTTCAATTGCAAATGCACAGGAAAATAAGACTTTTGTAAATTATAAATGGGATCTATTTCGTGCTGTTCAAGGGTCAATTCAAATATGTAGAGAACAGTCTATAAACAATCGATATTCATATAGTATTGGTTTAATTGGTACTTATGCATCAACTAGAGGTTTGGCAAAACCTTATTTAAAAATGCAAAATTTTGAGTATACTGAAAAAAGTACAAACACCATTTTCAATCTTTCTGATGTACAGGCTATAGGAGGAGGTATTAATCTTCAACTTAGAAGGTATTTGGGTAAAAATCCAATGGTAGGATCAGGATTTTATTTAACTCCAGAAATTTTCTATCGTTTTTTAAATTTAGAATCAGAAGCGTTCAATCCCAAAACGTTGGTGAATCAAATAATTAATAGAAAATTAAAATTAGGTTATTTAGGTTATTCTATTGGTTATCAGAAGATTTATAAAGAAATGCTGAGTATTGATAGTTATGTGGGAGGTGGTTTTTTCTTGAGTAAATATGATGATCAAGATGGTTTAACAAGATTTAGAAATGTTTATCAAATCGATTATACAGGTTTTTATCTCAATATGGGTGTTTTGATAGGTATTGTAAAGTGATTTATGAATCAAAAAATTCTAATAATTGGTAGTGTTTGGCCAGAACCAAATTCTTCAGCTGCGGGAATTAGAATGTTACAACTTATTCAAAGTTTTCAGAAATATCAAAAAGAAGTTGTATTTGCTACTCAAGCTCATCAGAGTCAATTTGCATTCAATTTAGCAACTATAAATGTAGAATCATTTAAAATTTCTGTTAACGATTCCTCATTTGATAAATTTGTAAAAAATCAAAATCCAACAGTTGTCATGTTTGATAGATTCATCATGGAGGAACAATTTGGATGGAGGGTTGCAGAACAATGTCCTGATGCATTACGAATTTTAGATACAGAAGATTTACACTTCCTACGCAAAGAAAGGCAACAAAAAGTAAATCAAAAATTTGAAAATGAAACGTTTTCAGATATTTCAAAACGAGAAATTGCATCTATTTATCGTTGTGATTTAACTTTAATAATATCTGAGTTTGAGATGGAATTGTTGACTGTTAATTATCAAGTGCCAATAGAACGATTAATGTATCTTCCTATGTGGTCGGATTCAGTTTCAAGGATTAATACTTTTGCTGAAAGGAATCATTTTATGTTTGTTGGTAATTTCATGCATGAGCCAAACTGGGATTGTGTGCGTTATCTAAAAAGTGAAATTTGGCCTTCAATAAGAAAAAAAATACCTAATTCGGAACTTCATGTTTATGGTGCTTATCCAATAGATAAAGTATTTCAGTTGAATAACGAAAAAGAGGGCTTTATTATTAAGGGTAGGGCAGAAGATGTTAATGAAATTTGTCAAAATTACAGATTGATGATTGCGCCTTTACGTTTTGGTGCTGGAGTTAAAGGAAAATTTATTGATGCAATGCGTAACGGTTTACCTTCAATAACAACAACTTTAGGTGCGGAATCAATGATTGAGAAAGAAGATTGGCCTGGTTTTGTTTCGGATGAAATTCAAGATATTATATCAAATGCTATAGAAATTTATTCTAACGAACTACGCTGGAATGATTTAAGTAACAAAGCTTTTAAAATTCACAATGAAAAATTTTTGGTTAAAAATTGGCCAGTTACTTTTATTGAAAAGGTTAAATTTTATATTGAAAATCAACAATATATACGCCAAAATAATTTTATCGGAGCAATGTTAATGCACCATTCACAACAAAGTACAAAATTTATGTCGAAGTGGATTGAATTAAAGAATCAATTGTAATTTATTTCTTATAACTCAATCCTTTTCTGTTTTTGTTGATATTCGAGGTATGAACATTAATCACAAATTATCTTAATTAAAACGATTTACCAAAAATCATTCGTAAATTTGAATTCAATTATCGGGGCCGTACCTGGATTTGACAGCATAAGCGATAGTCAAGTGTAAGCATGTAGAGCGTTGAGATGGAGCTCTATAATATCCTGTCTCAAACAATAACTGACAATACGTCATACGCACTTGCTGCTTAATCAATTAGATTGTTTAAGCTTAATCTCAGCCGAAGTTTAGTAAGCGAGACAAGTTCCCTCTCCAAAGTTTTCGTCTTTTGGGCTTGGAAATCGAGGGAATCATTCAAAAAAGGCTGGTGTCGACCTTGCTTCGTGGAAGACATGAGACTTTAGAAGTTAAGTTATAAGTAGGGTGTTTTTGTCCGGTTTATAATCGAAAATCAATCAAAAACTAAACATGTAGAAGCCTTGAAAATTCTATGTTTGGACGAGGGTTCGATTCCCTCCGGCTCCACTTCTAGAATAAATTATTAAAGCGTAACTATCTTTTTAAAAAGGTGTTGCGCTTTTTTTGAGCAATATTCCAATTATTAAAATATTATCGAAGTTTCAAATAGATTTGAAAAGAAATTGATTAACGGTCTCAAAATTCTATTTTCACTTAAAACCTTTGTTTTGATACATTAACATCTACCTCTTCATCTAAAGAGGGTAATCTCCCTTTATCTGTAAATTGCCAATGGATAATTCGTTTATCATCAATACACTTTGGCTTGTAGGTGTATGAAGCTATCCAAAACTGATACTCTTTAAATTCATTTTTGAATTTAGATTCAAAAAAATGTAAAGAGGTATAGATAATAGGTTTAACTCCTGTTTCTTTTTCTACATATTCTAACCAATCGTACATGTTATCTATTAATATTTTATTGCTTGGTCCTTCTGTTTCTACATCTAATACGGGGGGTAAATCTATGTCTCGATGTTTCCAGTGGTTTAGAAAATGTTTCGCTTGAGGAATAGAGTAGGTGTTCGAATTTAAAAAATGATACGCACCGTTTGTCACACCTAAATCATTCAGCGTTTTTCTATTTTCTTCCCATTTTGAATCAATAAAATTACTTCCTTCAGTAGCTTTACAATATACAAAATCAATCAAAGTATCTAAAGGAGAGCTAGAAAACCATTTTTTCCAAGGTATCTCTCCTTGATGATGTGATACGTCAATTCCAACACTTTTAAATCCTTTTGGTATGTTCAGAACAAAATCGTGTACCCTATGCTTTTCTTTTTTTATTTGATTTTTATGGTATATAAACCAAATAGCACCTAATATTCCTGCAATGATTAATACCGAAAGAAAAAGGGTATAACTTGATTTTTTTTGGTTTTTAACAGGTTTTCTTGTGGTCGTTCTGTTTGGTTTATTTTGTTTTTTTCGTTGCACAGGGCGTATTGGATTCGATTTTGCCATAAATCGAGTTAATTATGCTTTTCTAAATTTTTGAGAAACGATAAGTTCTTTCGTCCCGTGATTCCAATCATAAAAACCTTCGCCTGATTTTACTCCTAGTTTACCTGCTGTTACCATATTAACTAACAATGGACATGGAGCGTATTTCGGTTGTCCAAATCCGTCGTGTAGTACTCTTAAAATAGCTAGGCACACATCTAAACCAATAAAATCCGCTAATTGTAAAGGACCCATTGGATGCGCCATTCCTAATTTCATTACAGTATCGATCTCGTTTACGCCTGCAACTCCTTCATAAAGTGATGAAATGGCTTCGTTGATCATTGGCATTAAAATGCGATTTGCAATAAACCCAGGATAATCATTAACTTCAACAGGTACTTTTTGTAAACTTTCAGACAAAGCAAAAATAGTTTTTGTTACCTCGTCACTAGTGCTGTAGCCTCTGATGATTTCCACTAACTTCATTACAGGTACAGGATTCATAAAGTGCATTCCAATCACTTTATCAGGTCTATTGGTAACCGATGCAATCTTTGTAATTGAAATAGACGAAGTATTTGAAGCTAAAATAGTATTAACGGGAGCATACGAATCAATTTCTTTGAAAATTTGAAGTTTTAAATCAATATTTTCTGTTGCCGCTTCGACCACTAATTCTACATTTTTCACACCTTCTTGAAGTTCGGTATATTTTGTAATTCTATGAAGAGTCGCTGTTTTGTCTTCCTCAGAAATAAGACCTTTAGATACTTGTCTATCCAAGTTTTTAGAAATAGTGTTTATTCCACGTTCTAAAGCTTTTTCTGAAATATCAACCAATGCAACATTGTATCCGAATTGTGCAAACGTGTGGGCGATTCCATTTCCCATTGTTCCTGAGCCTATTACTGCAATATTTTTCATAATACACATTTTATAAAATAACAAGAGGCATTCCGTAAAGTTTGCCTCTTAATAAAATTAAAAATATAATTTATTTCAAAACGAAAAAACTAGTTTTATTTTTTCATGTTTTTTAATTTTTCTTGTTGCATTTTTTGCATTTGTTCTAAACGCTCACGGAATCCTGATTTTTTCTTAGGATTTTGAGAAGCAGCCATTTTTTTAGCAGCCATTTTTTCCTTCAATTTATCTTCATCAACAAAAAATTGCTTAATTGCAAGCATGATAATAATCGAAATTAAAGTTGAGATGAAATAATAGTAACTCAAACCTGCAGAATAATTGTTAAAGAAGAAAATCATCATAATTGGGAAAAAGTACATGATTACTTTCATATTCGGCATTCCTGGTTGCTGTGGAGTTGTAACGTTTCCGCTATTGATATAGGTGTAAACCAATGTTGTAGCTGACATTAACAAAGTAAATAGTGAAATATGGTCACCATATAATGGTATGTAATAACCAAAGTCTAATATTGAATCGTATGAAGATAAATCTTCTGCCCATAAGAATGGTTTTTGACGTAACTCAAAAGCAGCAGGGAAGAAGCGGAAAATAGCTAGTAAAATAGGCATCTGAATTAACATCGGAATACAACCAGCTAAAGGAGAAGCACCACTTTCTCGGTAAAGAGACATCATATCCATTTGCTTTTTCATTGCGTCCTCTTTGTTCGGATATTTTTCATTTAATGCATCTATTTCTGGTTTTAAAATTCTCATTTTAGCAGAAGAAACATACATTTTCCATTGAATAGGAGTGAGGAATAACTTTAAGATGATTGTAATCAATAAAATAACAATTCCAAGTTGAATTCCCATTTCAGCAAAAGCATTAAACATGGGTTGAATAGCATAGATATTGATCCAACGGAATAACCCCCAACCATAGTTGATAATATCTTCAAAATTTGAATCGTATGATTTAAGTAATTCGTAATCATTAGGGCCAAAAAACCAACTAATTTTAGCTACTCCTGTACCTGTTGTACTTATCGGTAAACTCAAACTCGCAACATATTTTTTAATATGTGTAGAAAACTTAGGATGACCTTCTTTAAAGTTTACAATTTTAATCGTCGAGTTTTTAGAATCAAAACCATTTTCAGGCTTCATGATGGAAGAGAAATAACTTTGTTTAAAGGCAATCCAATCAACTTTTTTCTCTAATTTTTCTTCATCATCAGATGTCTCACTTAAATAATCATAGTCTTCACCGTTAGATTTGAAGAAAATAGTTGATACTCTTCTTTGTTCGCTTAATAATCTTTCTGTTTTTGGAAGATTTGCTTCCCATTTTAGATTAACACTATTTGGAGCTATTTCACCAGGTTTAAAGCCATCTAATTTAACTTCAAAGTCAACATCGTACCCTTTTGCATTTAATCCATAGACAAATTGTATTGTTTTATCTTCATCAGGCATTGCTTCAAGTACAATAACGTGTTTGGATTTAGATACAACTTCAAAATCTAAGTTCTCAGTAGAAAACTCTTTTCCTTTGTAATTAAAAGTTAAAGCATTCGAATTGTTTGATTTGTCAATCAATTTTAAACAATCTTTATTTTTCTTGTTTCTGAATTGTTTATATGTTTTGAATTCTTTTAAGAAAACATTAGATACAACACCACCTTTCGTTGAAACTTCAACTTTGATTTTATCAGATTCCAAAGAAAAAATTTCTTCTTTTGAAGAGACAACTACTTTACTTCCTTTTATTTTAAGTGTTTTTGCAGTTACAGCTTGTTTTTGATCTTCCTGAATTTCTTTTTGTTGTTCAATACGAGCCTTTTCTTTTTTCGCACGATCAGCTTTTAATTCAGCCTCTGAAGGTTTGTTTAGGTAGGTGAAGGTAACTAAAATAGCTCCAATTAACCCAAGGCCCATTAAGGTATTCTTATCCATAATTATTTTTTATTTTCTAATGATGCTTTCACAAAAGCTACAAACAACGGGTGTGGTTTTGCAACTGTACTCTTATATTCAGGGTGGTATTGAGCTCCTACGAACCAAGGATGTTCAGGTATTTCTACTACTTCAACTAATCCTGTATCTGGATTTTTTCCAGTGGCAATCATACCCGCTTTTTCGTATTGATCTAGATATGCATTATTGAACTCGTATCTATGTCTATGGCGTTCGTTAATTTTTTCAGTATGGTATGCATTTGAAGCAAAAGAATTTGGTTTTAACTCACATTTGTATGAACCTAATCGCATTGTTCCACCCATATTAGAAATGGATTTTTGTTCTTCCATCATACTAATCACTGGATTTTTAGAATCTTCAGCAATTTCGGTTGTATGTGCGTCTTTTAATCCTAACACATTTCTAGCGAATTCAATAACAGCACACTGCATTCCTAAACAGATTCCTAAAAAAGGAACTTTATTTTCACGGGCAAAACGAACAGCTTCTATTTTTCCAGATATACCACGAGAACCAAAACCTGGTGCAACTAAAATTCCATCCAATCCTTCTAGTTCTTTATTGACGTTTTCTTTGGTTATTTTTTCAGAATGAATCCATTTAACATGAACGCGACATTCATTTGAAACCCCTGCATGTATAAAAGCTTCACTGATAGATTTATATGAATCTTTTAATTCTACATATTTACCAACTAATCCAATATTCACTTCGTGTTTTGGATTTTTTAGTGTATTTAAGAATGATTTCCAATCTTCTAAGTTTGGCGTTGCTTTTGAAGAAAGACTCAATTTTTCTAATACTACTTTGTCTAATTCTTCCTCTTGCATTAATAATGGAACATCATAGATTGAAGAGGCATCACGTGATTCAATTACTGCATTTACACTAACATTACAGAACTTAGCGATTTTCTTTCTTAAATTTAAATCCAATGGATGTTCTGTTCTACAACATAATATATCTGGCTGAACACCTAGTTCAAGAAGTTGTTTAACAGAATGTTGTGTAGGTTTTGTTTTTAATTCACCCGCTGCAGATAAATAAGGAATCAAAGTAAGGTGAACAACCAAACAATCACTGTCAAATTCCCACATCATCTGGCGAACTGCTTCAACATAAGGTAAAGATTCAATATCTCCAACAGTACCTCCAATTTCAGTGATTACGATATCATATTGACCACTTTTTCCTAGAATCTGTATGCGTTCTTTAATTTCATCTGTGATATGAGGGATAACTTGAACAGTTTTTCCTAGAAATTCTCCTCGACGTTCTTTCTCAATAACTGATTGGTAAATTCTACCGGTAGTTACATTATTTGCTTGTGAAGTAGGTACGTTAAGGAAACGTTCGTAATGACCTAAGTCTAAATCAGTTTCAGCCCCATCGTTTGTTACATAACATTCACCATGTTCATATGGATTCAATGTTCCTGGATCTATGTTAATATAAGGGTCAAGTTTTTGAATAGTAACCGAATAACCACGTGCTTGTAAAAGTTTTGCTAAGGAAGCTGAGATGATACCTTTACCAAGAGAAGAAGTTACTCCCCCGGTTACAAAGATATACTTGGTAGAATTTGACATAAATTTACTTTTGTAACTACGGGGTGCAAAGTTAAAAGATAATCAGCAAGCTCATCAGGTTTATAGAAATTTATTTATGAACAAAACAAATTAATTAACTTCGCTCAAAATTTTGAATATGCGAAAATTATTTTCAAAGAAGTGGTTTAAGTATCCATTTTTTTCATTTCTTTTTTTGTTTGCTATCATTGGCTTTTTTATGAGTGGCACTTACATTGCTATGAAATTAAAATTAACTAATGATAGTGGTGCTATAGATCAAAATGACCGTTATTTTCAAGAAATTAGAGATAAATACAACCAATCTTTCAAAATCAAATCAAATAAACAAGAAAAAGAAAATTTTGATAATTTACATCGTATTTTGATATTAAATAAATACGCTCCTCAAAATGCAAAATACATCATGGATGCTTATTTAAAAGGAAAAAATGAAGTGGAAACACGAAAGATGATTTTTGCTGTTGAAATGTATTTAAACAAAAACAATGCATATAAAAATGAAGTTAAAAACTATTTAAAGAGCAGGTATAAATTACCTAGAAAACAGGTCAAAGGAAGTATCTTTGATTGGATGAATATTTCTGAATGGCAAGACTTTAAAATTGCATGTGCCAAAGATAAAAAACTGATTGATTCAGTTGCTGAATTGACTGGAGTAGAATCGAGACTGATCGTTTCTTGTTTGGTTGGTGAACAGATTCGTCTTTTTAACTCGAAGCGTGAGGCTTATAAAAAATGGATCGGCCCTTTGAAAATTTTAACCGTTGAATCTCAATTTTCTTTGGGAGTTACTGGTATAAAAGAACAAACAGCAATTGATATTGAGAAAAATTTACATGATCCTAAATCAATTTATTATTTAGGTGATAAATATGTTCATTTACTTGATTTCAAAACAGATAATCCAATAAATGAACGAGTGAAAAGGTTAGTTGATTATAAAAACCACTATTACTCTTACATGTATGCGGCAATATTCTTGAAACAAGTAAAAGTGCAATGGGAAAAAGCAGGATTTCCGATTGATGATAGACCCGAAATTTTAGCTACTTTGTTTAATGTTGGTTATCCGCAATCCAAACCAAAACGTAATCCTAGAGTAGGTGGTTCAACGATTAAAATCTATGATAAACCGCATTCTTTTGGAGCCATAGCGTACGAGTTTTATTATTCAGGTGAATTATATGATATATTTCCTTATAAAGAAAAACGTTTTGATTGGAATAAATAATTACATCAAGTCTTTTTTTATTTTTTTATTCTTATTACTAGTAAATTCAAGCTGTAATAGTCAGCAGAATGAATCTGTAAACGAATGGGAGCATATCGCAAAAGGTGTCTTTTTTATGCAAGTAGACGCTCCAAAAAAATCCATTTTAGGTGATTCTAAATTGTCAATTATTCGTTTAAACAAAGATAGTGTTGAAGCTTATCTGAAAATGGCGACTGCGAATGATAGTGTTAGTAAAACGGTTAAAGAATGGGCAGATACATTTGATTTCCAATTGACTATTAATGCAGGGATGTATGATTTAGCAAAACCATTGGTAAGTAAGGGGTTTATGAAATCAGATAATAAATTAAATAATTCACAAATTAACACTTATTACAATGGAATATGCTACATTCAAAATCAGCGAATTGATTTAATTGATTGGAAGTGTGAACCTAAATTTCAATTTACGAATCAACAAGCCTGTTTTCAAGGAATGCGTTTATTAGATTGTCAAGGTATAGAGATGGATTGGAAACGTAAAAAACAATCATGTAGCATGTTAGTGATGGGGGAGGATAATAAAAATCATGTGTATATCATTTTTACACGATCTCCTTATTATCATCAAGATATGGTTCGATTTTTAAAACAAATGCCTTTTCAATTGGGATTGACCATGTATTTAGAGGGAGGACCTGAAACCAGTGTTTATTTGAATACACCCAGCAAAAAAATTGAGTTTGTTGGTAGCTATGTATCTAATACCTATCCAACAGATAAAAATGACCATTTTTGGCCTTTACCCAATGTAATTGGCTTTAAATTTAAGTAATTGTGATAAAACGAAATTATTCTCTAATCTTAGTTTTAGTCAGTTTTCTTCTGATTTACTGTGTGTTATCGCTTGTGAATCATTTTAGCTTTCGTACTTATGCTTTAGATTTAGGGATGTTTAATCAGGCGCTTTATTTTTTCTCTACTGGACATAATGCGATTTATACTCTTGATTTAACTGGACAAACGTATCCTTTTTTGGCTACTCATTTTTCTCCGATTCTAATTTTATTTGCCCCTCTTAGATACCTTTTTGGTTCTTACACCTTGTTAGTGATACAAGTATTATTTATTCTTTTTGGTGCTGTTGGTATTCACAAGATTGCTATCGATAAATATAAGTTTGAACGTCGGATTGCTTTGATTTTCGTAATTCATTTTTTATCCATTTGGGGAATTTATTCTGCTCTTTCCTTTGATTTTCACATGAATGTGATAGGGGCAATGTGCATTCCTTGGTTTATTTATTATTTCAAAGACAATCCGAAATATGCTTTCTTTTTTTTATTTTTTATACTATTGACAATTGAAGTATTTGGAATTTTCTTGTTTTTTATCATACTCACCTACATAATAAAAGAGAAGTTGTACTCTTTGAAAAATAATTATTTACAGTATATACAATTATTCATTTGTGTTGTTTATGTCTTATTAATTATTTTAATTGTAATGCCTGCTCTTCAAAAAACGGGATCTAATTTACAATTAAAAAGATATGAATTAATAGGTAGTTCGCCATCGGAAATGTTAACATTTATTTTTACTAAACCGATTGAATTTTGGAACGTATTTATAGGAAATAAAATAGATTCAATCTATGATGGAATTAAGCTAGAAACGCTTTTAATGATCTTATTTTCAGGCGGAATTGCATTTTTTTTAAGACCCCTATATTTAATTATTTTATTTCCAATATTAGCGATTAAATTTCTTTCAAATGACTATGGTTTTTGGGGAATTAATAATCAATATTCAATTGAATTAGTTCCTGTTATCAGTTTGGTTATTCTAGAGTTGACTTTCAAGTTTTATAAGTTTAGATATATTATTCCCTTGATTGTTTTAACTACAACAATTCTGAGTACCATTCAAACGATGTATAGTCGAAAATCAAAATGGTACAATGAAAAAAATAACAACCTTTTCGCAAAAGAACATTATCAATCTGAATTTCAATATTCTAAATTGAATAAAGTATTTGAAACGTTAGGGGATGGAGAATCGGTTTCGGCTGTTACTAATTTTGTTCCTCATTTAGCTTTTAGAAATAAAATTTATCACTTTCCGATTGTGAAAGATGCTACAACGATCGTGTTAACTAAAAAAGAAGGGTTTAGCTATCCTTTAACGCAAGAAGAATACAATAATGAAATTAAAAAGTTTAAATTAGATTCTTCATTTAGAATTGCTTATTCTGATAAAACTTTAATTATATTTAAAAAGAAATTTAAGAAATGAATCAAACAAATAATACAAATAAGTTACTAGCATTACCAGTAATTGTAGCTTCATTAGGGTATTTTGTAGATATCTACGACTTACTGCTCTTTGGGGTAGAACGTACGGAAAGTTTGAAAGAGATTTTACGTATTCAATATCCTGCACTGACCGAGGTAGCAAGAGAAACTTTAAACTCAAAATTTGGAAAACAACTATTAAACTGGCAAATGGCTGGAATGTTAGTTGGTGGTATCTTTTGGGGTATTCTAGGAGATAAAAAAGGAAGATTATCTGTATTATTTGGTTCTATTTTAACCTATTCGATTGCTAATATTCTTAACGGAATGATCAATAGTGTTGAATTATACAAAGTTTTACGCTTTGTTTCTGGTTTTGGTTTAGCTGGTGAATTAGGAGCTGGAATTACCCTAGTGAGTGAAAGTATGTCGAAAGAGAAAAGAGGATATGGCGCTACGATTGTGGCAACAGTAGGTGTTTTTGGTGCTGTTGTAGCAGGTTTTATGGGAGATGTTATTACAAATTGGCGATATTCATTCTATTTAGGTGGCGGTATGGGATTGGCTTTGTTATTGTTGCGTATTGGTGTTTTTGAATCTGGAATGTTTGATAAAGTGAAAGAAGATGATAGCATCAAAAAAGGGGATATGTTGATGTTATTTAGGTCGAAACAAAACCTTAAAAAATACTTTTGTATCATTTTTACTACCGTACCTGTTTGGTATGTAATGGGAACGTTGGTATTATTTTCGCCTGAATATGCTACCGCTTTCGGATTACCAAAAGACAGTATTTCCGCAGGAAAATCAATCATGTTTGCCTATGCTGGAATTACCTTAGGAGATGTCGTTTCAGGATTATTGAGTCAATGGTTGAAATCTCGAAAAAAGTCATTGGCGTTATTTTTAAGTATGACCGTAATTGGTGTTATCCTATATTTTACAGTAGCAAAACAATCTGTTGTTGCTTTTTATTCAGTAGTAGGATTTATCGGATTCGCAACCGGATATTGGGCCGTGTTTATCAGTGCGGCTTCTGAGTTATTCGGTACTAATATACGCGCCACTGTAGCGACAACGGCTCCGAATTTTGTAAGAGCTTCAACTATATTGATTTCTTTTATGTTAGATGGGTTGATTTATGTATTTGCGGATGACAAAATTCTTGCAACACAAGTAGCAGGTGCTATCATTATCGTAATCGGTTTTATAGCACTTTATTTCTTGGATGAAACTTATGGTAAAGAGTTGAATTACACAGAAGAGTAAGAATCATACTCAACTAAATGAAAATCCTTATCTTTGCGACTTGAGGAGATTTGAGAAGTGAATAATTAATATCGCAAGTTTTAAAAACAATTTATATACCTATGAAACTATTACAAGACAAGGTAGTTTTAATTACCGGAGCATCAAGAGGAATTGGAAAAGCAATTGCTGAAGAATGTGTGAATCAAGGAGCAAAAGTTGCTTTTACTTATATTTCATCAGAAGAAAAAGCAAAAGCTTTAGAGGCAGAATTAACTGCGAATGGTGGTGTTGCTAAAGGATTCAAATCAGATGCTGGTGATTTCGAACAAGCGCAAAAATTAGTAGACGATGTTGTTGCTGAATTTGGAACGGTGGATGTTTTGGTGAATAATGCTGGTATCACAAGAGATACGTTGTTGATGCGTATGACTGAGCAACAATGGGATGAAGTAATCAATACAAATTTAAAATCTGCTTTCAACTTAACAAAAGCGGTTCAAAAACCAATGTTAAAAGCTAGGTATGGTTCTATCATTAATATGTCTTCAGTAGTTGGGGTGAGTGGTAATGCTGGACAAGCAAATTATGCAGCTTCAAAAGCGGGATTGATTGGTTTTACTAAGTCTGTAGCTCAAGAATTAGGTTCAAGAAACATTCGTTGCAACGCGATTGCTCCTGGATTTATCGAAACAGAAATGACAGGCGCATTGGACGAGAAAGTAGTTCAAGAATGGAGAAATTCAATTCCTTTAAAGAGAGGTGGTTCTCCGTTAGACGTTGCGAATGCAACTGTATTTTTAGCTTCTGATATGGCTGCTTATGTTACAGGACAAACACTACACGTGTGTGGGGGTATGTTGATGTAATCAATAAACAAATGATTTTGAGAGCCTCGACTGAAAAGTTGAGGCTTTTTTTATAAAACTACACTTTTTTTTGATTTATATACGTAAATAAATTACGTTCTTCGGGTTTTACCTTTATCAAAAATAAAGGTCATGGAATCAATTAATACTTCTTCATTTTGGAATAAAGCTTATCATTCAGCTTTACAAATGGCTAAATCAAAACTAGATGCACAAGATCAATTTTGGGCAGAAGATATTGCCCAAAATGCGGTTCTAAAAGCATTTTTACAGTTCGAGAAATTCGATAGTACGAAAGGGAGTTTTACCAATTGGCTATTAACGATTACTAAAAATCTTTGTTTTGATTTTAGTAAAAGAAAGGAAAAATCTTTATATAAAAGAGAAGATACAGCTTTAGTTTCAGAAATTGCAGATTACGAAATTGCAGATAAATTGAAGTTAGAAGAAAAATATGAAAAACTAGAAAAATCTCTTTCTGAGTTGAAAGACAAAGATCGTAAAATCATTGTTATGAAATATTATAATAAAGCTTCAAGTAGAGATATTGCAAAAGAAACTCAAATTCCAGAGGCAAACATACCAGTGTATATAAAAAGAGTCAAATTAAAATTATATGATAAGATGACAAAAATTTCAGCTTAGTCTATACTAAAATTAAAACTTACACGTTCTATATATAAATCAATAGATATTATATGGAAGATAATTACTCTCTAACTTACGAATACGAGAAAAATGAACCAAGTTTAGCCTGTATAGAGTCTATATTAGCTTTAAGTAGGTCAGTTCAGTCATTTCAATACAATGACATTCGTTTCAAATTAAATCTAAACTAAACATCATCAGTGATTACGAGCGGGTAAATACCCACTCGTTTTCATTTGATAACAAATCATTATACGAATATCCGTCAGCATTGAATAATTTAATTTGCTCTATGTCTGATATTCTATTCTGAATACAAAAACGAGCCATAGCACCTCGAGCATGCTTAGCATACATCATAATTACCTTATAATCACCATTCTTAAAATCTTTGAATACTGGGATTATAGTTTTAATTCCAAGTTTTTTAAAATCAATTGCTTTGAAGTATTCATTTGAAGCTACATTGATGATAAAAGCTGGTTTTTCGGCTTTGAGTTGTTTGGTGATTTTTTCAGTCCAAAATGCATATAGATTTTTATTTTTGGAATCTATTTCCCATTTAGTTCCCATTTCAAGTCGATATGGAAACATCAAATCGAGAGGTTTTAATATTCCGTAAAGTCCAGATAAGATACGCAAATGTTCTTGGGCATACTCTAGTTCTTCTTCAGTAAAGGAAGATGGATTTAAACCTTTATATGCTTCTCCGTTAAAGACTTCAATACACGGTTTTATTAATTCTTTTTCTTCTAATGGTTGTTCCCACTGCTGAAAACGGTCATAATTTAAACTAGCTATTTCACTAGAAACATGAAATAATTTCTCTAATTTTTTTGAAGAAAATTTTCTTAGTTTTTTAACTAATTTCTCACTTTCCTTAATAAAAACAGGCTGAGAAATAAAAGGTTTATTCGGAATTGATTGACTGTAATCTAGAGACTTAGCTGGAGATAATAAGATCATAACTAAAATTTTGAATGATAAAACCGTATTTCGGTTGCTCCTTTACCATAGTCAAGGTAAGAAGCGTCGAAAAATTCAATGTGTTCTTGGCGAGCTAAAAACATTCGTATTTCATTTTTTAAGACTCCTTCACCTACACCATGTATAATTATTAATTTATTAATTCTTTGTGATTTAGCTTTAGAGAAAGTACTCCTGAAATGAGTGAGTTGCTTTAATAAAATTTCAGTATTACTAAGTCCATTATGAGAATCTAGTAAGTGTTCAATATGTAAATCAATTTCCCATTTACTTTCCTTTGTTTTTGTAACCAATGAATTAGTTAGTATACTATTCTTTTTTGGTTTGGAGGTCTTAATTATCTCAATATCTGAAGGTGGGTTAATGTATTCGTCACTAAAAATCTTTATCAACTCATTTTCAGGTCTAATTTCTTCAAATCCAAGGTCATTTAAGATTCTAACTTGGAAGTTATTTATGTAATCTAGGATTTCTGCCTTTCCTTTTTCGTGCAGGAATCCAACGATTTCTCCTGGCGAAAATTTATACATTTTTATTTATTTGGTTCTAATACAACTTTGAACATAACGCGTCTATTTTTAGCGTTTTTCAAATGTTCATCGTCTTCAGGTAAAATTTCTTCATTTGGTTCTACAACATCTGTTGGTGTTGCTATAAAACGTTCTTTTGTAATTCCTTCACTAATCATATACTCCATTACAGAACGAATTCTTTTGTGTGCTAAATCAGCAAATGCAGGTCTTTTAAGAGATAAAACTTGCTCAACAGAATCAATGTGTCCAAATAATTCAAGTTTGTATTCAGGATTATTTTTCATCAAATCAATCACAACATTGATAGTAGCTTTGTTTGCCTCTTGCAATAGTGCTTGACCGAATGGAAAGAAAGTGGTGTGTGCTTCGATTCTCTGAATAGCATCCATTCTATCTTCAAGCATTATAATTTTATGATAAAAAGCATCGGAAACTTGATCTTGATTTCCGCCACAATCACAATTCTTTTTAGGGTCTGTTTGTAAAATACTTATATCATCTATGTAGTAGTAAGCTGCAATAACAGGTATACCTTTGAAAGTTGTTTTTCCTGTCTTTTCGTTTTTAGTACCTTCATTGTTTGTGAAATTTCCTATAGTAACAAACTTTTCACCACCTTCTGCAATGTAAGTACCGCATATTTTTTCCCATCCATAAGTAGCACTAATCACTTTCTTCTGAGGGTGTAGAATGTGAGAAGGACCAATTAAAGCTCCTTTTTCTTGTTGTAAAGCTTTGATAGTGAATTGAAAAGCTAATTGGTTGGAAGCATATTTAGATAATTCAGCAAGCGAAACATACATTGAAACACAATATTTCATTCCTTTTTGCATAGGATATTTCAATTCTTTTGAAATATAGCTTCTTTGCATTTTATCACCATAAGAAAACGCTACAATTCCGGCATACTTATCTCCATTTTTAGGATCTTCCTTTCCGAATTTATTTGCGTTTGTTGCAATTTCAGGAATTTTATTATCATTATTAAAAATATCGGCTTTAAAGGATGTAGGTGAAAACCAACCTTCTGCAATGTCAATTCCCCCTAAACCTTTCAATTTGCCTTTTGTTGATTCGAAACTGCCATTTTCAATAAAATTATTGTCTTGACCAATAGTGTAGATTGAAATAAAAATGCTAATAAAAAGTTGTAAATTTTTCATATTCAATTTTAATTTATTTTGTATATAAATTTTGAAAAAAGTAATTATTTTAATTAATTATTGGTTTATAAATGGTAGTCTTTAACTGTTTGAATAAATGTTTTTACTTTTTCTGGATCAACATCAGGATATACTCCATGACCTAAATTTACAATATGTCGCTGACTTTTAAAACTATCTAATAAATTAGTTGTTAATCTATGAACATCATCGTGAGAGCTATAAAGTGCGCAAGGGTCTAAATTCCCTTGTATTGTTCTAGATTCTCCTATTGATTCTCTGAAAGTAGGAATATCCATATTCCAATCTAAACCAACAGTATTACAATTCGTAGAAGCAATCGACTCTAATGATGTCAAAGCACCTTTTGAAAAAATTGTTAATGGAACTTCTTGATTAATTGCATTGGCTATTTTACGAATATAAGGCATGCTGAATTCTTCATACTGTTTCGTGCCTAGAATACCTGCCCAAGAATCAAAAAGTTGTAGCATGTGAGCTCCAGCTTTAATTTGTGCTTTAAGGTAGTTAATAGTTACAGTAGTGATTTTGTCTAACAAGGCATGAGACAAAGAAGGATTAGTATACAGCATCTTTCTAGATTCTGAAAATGTTTTAGATCCTTTTCCTTCAACCATATAGCAAAATATTGTCCAAGGTGCACCTGCAAAACCAATTAGAGGAACCCTGTTGTTTAACTCTTTGTTTGTTAGTTTTATAGCTTCTAATACATATCCTAATCGATCTTCTACATCAAATTGGTCTTCAATTAATTTTAAATCTGTTTCAGTTTTAACAGTTTCTTCAAACCAAGGACCTTTTTGTTCAAGCATTTGATATTCTAATCCCATTGCTTCTGGAACTACTAAAATGTCTGAAAAAATGATAGCAGCATCAACTCCCAATAAATCAACTGGTTGAATTGTGACTTCAGCGGCATATTTTGGTGTTTCAACTAATTCCTTGAAACCTGATAATGATGCACGTACTGCTCTGTATTCGGGTAGTATTCTTCCTGCTTGACGCATTAACCAAACTGGATATCTTTCAATTTTTTCTCCACGTGCGGCACGCAAAATCAAATCATTTTGAAGTAGTTGACTCATATTACTTGAAAGTAGTTATTAATAACAATAAAATTGAGCGCAAATATAGTGAATTCAAAGCATTACCAATGAATCTCTCCTTTGTTATTTGATGAAAGGTATAGGTTAGTTTCTCTAAATTGATTGCTGTCTTTAAATGGTATAAAATCTATTCCAGATTTAGTATAGCCTAATGGAGATGGATGAGAGGTTTTGATTATCAAATTTTTGCTATTATCAATATAGTTTTCATACAAATGTGCATTTTTCCCCCATAATAGGTAAACAATATCTTTTTGTTGATTTTGAAGGTACTTTATTATGTTTATTGTGAAAAGTTCCCATCCAATTCTTTTATGACTTAAAGGTTGTCCTTGACGGATAGTTAAAATTGTATTAAGAAGGAATACACCTTGTTCGAACCATTTTTCTAGGTTTCCATTAGAAGGATTGAAATTTGGAAATTCTTTTTTTAATTCTTTATAGATATTAGACAAACTTTTGGGTAAAGGGGCTACTTTATTATTTACTGAAAAACTCAAACCATTTGCATGTCCAAAAGTTGGATAGGGATCCTGTCCCAAAATAACTACTTTAATGTTTTTAGGAGATAATTCTAATACTTTTAGAATAACATCTTTTTCAGGCAAAATAATGTGATTATCGAATTCATCTTCTAATGTATTTTTAAGAATTTTGAAGTAGTCTTTTGATTGTTCTTCATGTAAAAATGTATTCCAATCTAAATGAGCTTTACTGAAGTTTAACATATATTTATAAAGTTCAAATTAATTTGATAATTTTTGCTATTAAAATTATCTGATTAAATCAATATAATGATACATTTTGAAATATTTGTTAATTACGTCACAGAATATGTAAATTAAACTTTTCACTAAAAACTTTTGTATTAAATTCGCGACAATAAATTTTGATATTATGAGTAACCAAGAAATAGAAAAAGTAACTTGTTTAATTATTGGATCTGGTCCTGCGGGATATACTGCTGCAATTTATGCTGCAAGGGCTGATATGAAACCTGTTATGTATCAAGGGATGCAACCTGGAGGACAATTAACAACAACCAATGAAGTAGAAAACTTCCCTGGTTATCCTGAAGGTATAACAGGACCTGCAATGATGTTAGAGTTAGAAGCTCAAGCTAAGCGATTTGATACAGATGTTCGTTTTGGATTTATCACAAAAGTTGATTTTTCTGGTGAAGTTCACAAATGTTGGACAGAATCTGGTCACGAAATTCATGCTGAAACAGTAATTATTTCAACAGGAGCATCTGCAAAATATTTAGGGTTACCTTCTGAACAAAAATACCTAGAAATGGGAGGTGGTGTTTCTGCATGTGCTGTTTGTGATGGTTTCTTTTATAGAGGACAAGAAACAGTTATTGTAGGTGCTGGAGATTCTGCTTGCGAAGAGGCACATTACCTATCAAAATTATGTACTAAAGTTACAATGTTGGTTAGAAAGGATGAATTTAGAGCTTCTAAAATCATGGCTGATAGAGTGAAAAACACGCCAAATATTGAGATTTTGTTTAATACTGAAACAGAAGAGGTTTTGGGTGATGATAATGGTGTTACTGGAGCAAGAGTAAAAAATGTTGTTACTGGAGAAATTAGAGAAATACCATGTACAGGATTTTTCGTAGCAATTGGTCATAAACCGAATACAGATATTTTTGCGGAATATATTGATTTAGATGAAGTTGGTTATATTAAATATGCTCAGCCAGGTACTTCAAGAACAAACGTTCCAGGTGTGTTTGTAGCCGGTGATGCAGCAGATAAGAATTATCGTCAAGCCATTACAGCTGCTGGTACGGGTTGTATGGCTGCTCTAGATGCTGAGAGATATTTAGCAGCTAAACATTAAAGACTTTTTTAATAAATTGATTAAGGCTGTTTCTATTGAATCAGCCTTTTTTTATCTTTAATTTGTGAAAATCTTATTTTTAGTAATTCTTTTATTAATTCTCTCTGATTTTAAATCGATAGGGCAGGCTAACTATGGATTAGAATTTGGTGGAAGAGTAGGTGTATTAGTTCCACATCGACCTGTTATTAAACAGCTTCCTCAAGAAAACGTATTAGGATTTGATTTTTCAGTTTATAAAATAGTAAGCGGTTCAAAAAAGTGGCATTTAACTTATAAAAAACCTAAAATTGGGTTGACTTTTTACCATTCGAATTTAGGAAATAATCTTGTGTTAGGTAAATGTTCAGGACTTACATCTTTGTTTGAATTGCCTTTTATAAATTATCAAAATCATAGATTTAGTTTGAATTTAAAACTTGGTTTAGCTCAAGTTTCTAAACCATTCGATTTAAATACCAATCCTGCTAATATCGCTTTATCTTCGCGTTTTAATTGTTTAGCAATTGGAGGTCTTCAGTATTTATATTCATGGAATAAATTTTCTTATGGATTAAGGGTAGAGTTAACGCATTTAAGTAATGCTGCTTTAGAAGCACCAAATCTAGGGTTGAATATGATTCAGACATCTATTTCAGTTGGATATCATTTTTCAAAAAATAAATTGAATTTAGAATTATATCAGTCTTCAAAAGAAATAAACGACACCTCAAAAACAAAGAGAGATTATATGTATTTTCTAGGTTTTATGGGGCAAAAGCAAATCTTTAATTATTTAAATGAAAATTTTAAAGTAATAGGAGCTACCATTGCTTATCAACATATTTTTTCATTGCCAGTTGGATTGGAAATAGGATTTGATCTAATGGATAATCAGGCTGATATTAAATTACTAGCTGATAAAGAAATTTATGTGAACCGTAATTTAAAAACTGGAGCATATTTAGGTTATGTTTTAACCTTAGAAAAATTACATTTTGTAGTTGGAATGGGACATTACTTATACGATACGTTTAATTTGAATGATAAATTATACCATCGTGTGGGATTGAGGTATACTTTTTTAAACAGATTTGTATTGAATACTACTTTAAAATCACATTGGGGAAATGCAGATTACCTCGAACTAGGTTTGGGGATGAGATTTGGTTAAAAAAAATGTTAAACTAATCATGTTGTTAACAATCCTTAACAAGTACTAGAAAATATTTTTTCAAATAGTGCATTAATATTGTATAAGATTTAAAAACAAACATTATGAATACAAAATGGAAAAGTTTAGGAGTTGGGATTTTAGGAGGTATGATTCCAATGGGTATGTACTTGTTCTTTGCTCAACCTTACAATACTAGTTTATCAGATGAAGTGATTGATGGAAACAAAGATTATTATGCTAGATCCACAGCTATGTATAGCGCTCCGGGTATGCCCGATAATTTTGTTGATGCTTCAGAAAACACAATAAATTCTGTAGTCCACGTTACTACGAAAGTGGTTAAAACAACGATGCAAACAGATCCGTTTTTTGAATTTTTTTATGGACCAGGTTCTGGAAATAAAGAATTTAAACAATATGGATCTGGATCTGGGTCTGGTGTTATTGTTTCTTCGGAAGGGTATATAGTAACTAACAATCACGTAATAGATAATGCAAGTGAAATTGAAGTTATTTTAAACGATAATTCAAAGTATAGTGCTACAGTAGTAGGTGCTGATCCATCAACTGACATTGCAATTTTAAAAATCAATGCAACTGGATTGAAAGCGATACCAATAGGGAATAGTGATGATATAAAAATTGGAGAATGGGTATTGGCTGTGGGTAATCCATTTAATTTAACATCTACCGTAACAGCAGGTATCGTGAGTGCTAAAGCTAGAAATATTAATTTATTAGCAGATAGATCACGACAAAACGTGGTTCCTATCGAATCATTTATTCAAACTGATGCTGCCGTTAATCCAGGAAATAGTGGAGGAGCATTAGTAAATACAAAGGGTGAATTAGTAGGTATTAATACAGCTATTGCTTCACAAACAGGTAGTTATTCTGGATATTCATTTGCTGTTCCTGTAAATTTAGTTAATAAAGTAATGCGTGATTTGATTGACTATGGTGTTGTACAAAGAGGTTTTTTAGGAGTACAAATTCAAGATATTAGCCAAGAAATTAAAGAAAAACATAATTTACCATCTTTAAAAGGAGTTTTTATTTTAAAAGTAAATGAAGATGGAAGTGCTGATAAAGCTGGAATTAAGGAAAATTGTGTAATACTTAAGGTTGGCACAAAAGAAGTAAATTCTGTGGCATCATTACAAGAAGAGATTGGCAAGAGAAGACCAGGTGATAATGTAAACTTAACAATTAGAAATAAAAAAGGATTAGAGGAAATTGTTGAGGTTACATTGAGAAATTCGGAGGGCGAGACTAAATTGATGAGTAAAAATGAAATCACCAAAAATAGTGCACTTGGAGCGACCTTTATTAATCTTACAGACAAAGAAAAGAAAGAGTTGAATGTTTCTTATGGAGTTAAAATTAAAACAATAAGTACAGGTAAATTAAAAGGACTCGGTTTAGAAGAGGGGATGATTATTACTAAATTAAATAACGAACCAGTTGAAAGTGTTGAACAATTAACTTCAAAACTAAGTTCTGGAAACAAAGGGGTGCTACTTGAAGTGATGACTAAAAGTGGAAAAAAAGATTATATTGGATTTGGATTATAAAGCAATAATTCTGATTTAATGATATAAAATTTACGAGGGAACGAAACAAAAATTTTCTTCCCTCGTTTTTTATTTAAATGGTAACAATTAACAATTCAATATTGACTTATTCACTTTTAGTTAATTTGGCTTAAATAAATTTGGAATTACGCGAAAATTGATTGTACCTTTGCAGCCTATTATTTTTGGTCAATCCTGAATAAAAAAGAGTTTTATTTGAAATGAGACAACTTAAAATTACTAAGTCGATTACAAATCGCGAAAGCCAATCTTTAGATAAATATTTACAAGATATTGGTAGAGAGGAACTAATTACTGCTGAAGAAGAAGTAGAATTAGCCCGAAAAATTAAACAAGGTGACCAAAGAGCCTTGGAGAAATTAACTAGAGCAAACTTACGTTTCGTTGTTTCTGTTGCTAAACAATATCAAAATCAAGGATTAACATTACCAGATTTAATTAATGAAGGTAATCTTGGATTGATTAAAGCAGCACAAAAATTCGATGAAACTAGAGGGTTTAAGTTCATATCATACGCTGTTTGGTGGATTAGACAATCTATTTTGCAAGCTTTAGCTGAGCAAGCTCGAATAGTTCGTTTACCTTTAAATCAAGTTGGTTCTTTGAATAAAATCAATAAGGCTTATTCAAAATTAGAACAAGAATTCGAAAGGCAACCTTCTGCTGAAGAATTGGCAGAAGCTTTAGAGGTTCCTGAGGATAAAATTAAAGAAAGTCTTAACGTTTCAGGTCGCCATGTCTCTATGGATGCTCCATTGTCAACTTCTGAAGATGGTGGTACTTTGATGGATGTAATGGCAAATTCTGATGCTCCAAAAGCGGATCATGCTTTGATGGCTGAATCTCTACAAAAAGAAATTGAGCGTTCATTGAGTACATTAACCGATAAAGAACGTGAAATCATCAGGTTGTTTTTCGGTATTGGAATGAATCATGGCTTAACTCTTGAAGAAATTGGAGCTAAATTTAATCTTACAAGAGAAAGAGTAAGACAAATTAAAGAAAAAGCAATTCGTAGATTAAGACATACATCTCGAAATAAATTGTTAAAATCTTATTTAGGATAAAATCGACGGCTGATGTAGTAAAATGCACAGCCGTTTTTTAATTATATATTTTTAAATCAAAAAATCAAACAAATGGAGTCTGCTGTTAGTTATGAGAAAGTTTTGAATGACCATGTTCAAAAGGAGCGTGCTGCGGTTTTGTTAGCAAGCAAAACAGGTGAATTATTGTACGATAAAGGTATTGAGCTAGTACTTTTTAGAAATCATTTATTAGACAGAACTGTTTCTGAATTGTTAAACTTACATGATTACGCTAAAAATGTTGTTGGTAAAGAAATTGACGTATTTACTTCTTCTGAATTAGCAACCGAAATTTATAATATGAATTTAGCTCCTGCTAAATTGGACATTGGTAAACTTTCTGCTGAGTGGATTTCTGAAAAAGCTAAGTATGCTTCTAAAAGAGAATTTTTAGATAGTAAATTAGCTGGTTTTAATGTTGTTTCTAATGATCCAATTGAACCTAGAGATGTTGTTTTATATGGTTTTGGTCGTATTGGTAGATTAGCTGCAAGAGAATTAATCACGCAAGCTGGTAAAGGACAACAATTACGTTTACGTGCAATTGTTACTCGTGGTGCTACTGATAAAGATATTATTAAAAGAGCTGCTTTAATGAAAAATGATTCAGTTCACGGTGCTTTCAAAGGTACAGTTGAAGTGGATTTAGAAAAAAGAGCTTTAGTTATCAATGGTCAAATCGTTCAAATGATCGATGCTCCATCTCCAGAAGAAGTTGATTATACGTCTTATGGAATCAATAATGCATTATTGATTGATAATACAGGTGCATTCACAAACAGAGCAGATTTATCAAGACATCTAAAAGCTAAAGGTGTAGAAAGAGTATTGTTAACTGCACCAGGAAAAGAAATTCCAAATGTAGTTTATGGTATCAATCAAGTTGAGTTAGATTTAGATAATGAAAATATTTACTCTGCTGCTTCATGTACTACAAATGCTATTTCTCCAGTTTTAAAAGTAATTAACGATCATTTAGGTGTTGTTAAAGGACATATTGAAACTGTTCACGCTTACACTAATGACCAAAACTTGTTGGATAATATGCATAAGAGCTCTCGTCGTGGTCGTTCTGCTGCAATCAATATGGTAATTACATCAACTGGTGCTGGAAACGCAGTTACAAAAGTTATTCCAAGTTTAAAGGATAAATTAACTGCTAACGCTGTACGTGTACCAACTCCAAATGGTTCATTAGCAATATTGAATTTAAATGTTGCGAAAAAGACTAACATTGAGGAAATCAATGCAATGTTGAAAGACGCTGCTTTGAATGGTGATTTAGTTAATCAGATTTTCTACTCATTTGATCCTGAATTAGTATCTAGTGATATTATTGGAAATACATGTTGTTCAGTTTATGATTCAAACGCAACAATCGTTTCTCCAGATCAAGAAAATATAGTATTATATGTATGGTATGATAATGAATTTGGTTATACAAAACAAGTAATTCGTTTAGCTAAGTACATTACCAAAGTACAGCGTAAGATTTATTATTAATCAACTGATTAAACTTTATAATAAAGGGTGTCCGATTTTCGAGACACCCTTTTTACATTTTATAAAATTTAATGAGGTTTAGTTTAATATTTATTCATCCTCCTTTGTGATAACACTCAAACATTGAATTGAATTTTAAATTTGGATTGACTTTATAAAAATTACAATGAATTTCTAAATTATAAATGAGTGTTAATATAACATTTTAATTTTGTTTTAGTTAATCATTTCTAATATTACAAATTATATACTGTAGCAACTAAATTAAACTAGGTTCATATTTTTGATACGTATAAATAAAAAAGCCCCGTTGTTTCCAACGAGGCCATAGATTAAAAAAGTAAATATTAATTATTTACCATCCATTTTATCTTTCAATGCTGATAAAGCATCTAAATCACCTAAAGTAGATTTTTCAGTACTTTGGTTGATTGCTTTTACAGCTTGTGCCGTTGTGTTTCCACCTTTTTTAGCAGCAGATGCAGCTGGTTTATCATCACCTTCTTCAAATGTACGAGTATGAGAAACTACAATTTTCTTAGATTCTTTATTGAACTCAATTACTTTGAAATCTAGAGTTTCCTCAATTTTAGCGTTAGATCCGTCTGCTTTCTTTAAATGTTTAGCAGGACAAATTCCTTCAACACCATAAGGTAAAGAAACGATTCCAGACTTATCTTTTGTCTCGATGATAGTACCTTGGTGTACAGAACCTTCTCCGAAGATAGTTTCAAATACATCCCATGGGTTCTCTTCTAATTGTTTGTGACCTAAAGAGATTCTTCTGTTTTCACGATCGATTTCTAATACAACAACTTGCATTTCGTCACCAACTTTACAGAATTCAGATGGATGTTTGATTTTCTTTTGCCAAGATAAATCAGAAATATGAATCAATCCATCAACACCTTCTTCTAATTCAACGAATACTCCAAAGTTTGTGAAGTTACGTACTTTAGCATTGTGTTTAGAACCTACTGAATATCTTCCTTCAATATCCATCCATGGATCTGGCATTAATTGCTTAATACCTAAAGACATTTTTCTTTCTTCTCTATCTAAAGTTAAAACAACTGCTTCAACTGTATCTCCAACATTCATGAAATCTTGAGCAGTACGTAAATGTTGAGACCAGCTCATTTCTGAAACGTGGATCAATCCTTCAACTCCAGCAGCGATTTCTACGAAAGCTCCGTAATCAGCTAAAACTACAACTTTACCAGAAACTTTATCACCAACACTTACATTAGCATCTAAAGCATCCCATGGGTGAGCTTGTAATTGTTTTAATCCAAGAGCAATACGTTTTTTATCGTCATCAAAATCAAGAATTACAACATTTAATTTTTGATCTAACTCAACGATTTCTTCAGGGTGATTAACACGACCCCAAGATAAGTCAGTGATGTGAATTAATCCATCAACACCTCCTAAATCAATGAATACTCCGTAAGAAGTAATGTTTTTAACAGTTCCTTCTAATACTTGACCTTTTTCAAGGCCAGAGATAATTTGTTTTTTCTGTTCTTCTAATTCAGCCTCAATAAGTGCTTTGTGAGAAACAACAACGTTACGGAATTCTTGGTTGATTTTAACCACTTTGAATTCCATGTTTTTACCAACGTAAACATCGTAATCACGAATTGGCTTAACGTCGATTTGAGATCCAGGTAAGAATGCCTCAATTCCAAATACATCAACAATAAGACCTCCTTTAGTACGACATTTAACAAAACCAGTAATAACTTCTCCTGTACGTAATACATCATTCACGCGAATCCACGCTTTGTGCATACGAGCAGTTTTGTGAGAAATAATTAATTGTCCTGCTTTGTCTTCTTGACACTCAACATATACGTCTACAGTGTCTCCAACTTTTAAATCAGGATTGTAACGGAATTCACTAATTGGAACAACTCCTTCAGATTTGTAACCAACGTTAATTACCGCTTCACGTTTTGTTAAAACTACAACTGTACCTTCAATTACTTCTTTTTCATTGATTGAACTTAATGTAGCCTCGTACTTGTCAGCATATTCTGAACGTTGTACTTGTGTGTAACCGTCATGCGCTAATGCATCCCAGTCAAAATCAGCAACTCCTTGCCCTGTTAAATTGTTATTTGCCATCTGGCTTTTAAAAATTGTATTTCGTTAAAACCCCAATTAACGAAAGGATGAATACTACTGCATATAGGGTTAGCAGTTACAAATACAAATTTAATTATCTTTATTGAGATAGGAAATAATTTTAATACGAATAACAAACAATTTAATCTTAATAGTAAATTATAATGATTTTAAATTTGCAATTGTTTGTGATGGGTTTGTAGAATTAAAAACAAAACTTCCTGCCACAAGTGCATTAGCTCCGGCTTTAACCAATTCTTTTCCCGTCTCTAAATTAACCCCACCATCAACTTCTATTATTAATGCTGGATTTTTAATTTTTGCTAATTCACGCAATTCAGCAACTTTGCTTAAAGCATTTGGTATGAATTTTTGACCACCAAAACCTGGGTTAACTGACATTATTAGAACCAAATCCAAATCGTTGATTATATCTGTTAATAACGAAACCGGAGTGTGAGGGTTTAAAGCAACACCTGCTTTCATCCCTGTTTGTTTTATCGCTTGAATAGTTCTGTGTAAATGTGTACAAGCCTCGTAATGAACGGTTAGTATGTCTACTCCTAATTCTTTGAATGTATTAATGTAGTTGTCAGGATTTTGAATCATGATATGAACATCAAGAGGTTTAGTAGCATGTTTTTTTACTGCTTCTATGATTGGAAAACCGAAAGAGATGTTTGGAACAAAAACACCATCCATAACATCAAGATGAAACCAATCAGCTTGACTTGCATTTATCATTTCTACATCGCGTTGGATATTGGCAAAATCACAAGATAGAAGAGAGGGGGATACGATTGTTGACATTGATTTTTTTTGACAAAAATAATTCAAATTTTTACTATTAATCAGTTTTTTTTAATTGATTTTCGATGATTAAATAGTAAATGATATATTTAAACTTTGTTTATATTTACCTTTTTATAATTCATTAAATTACTGTGAGTATAACCTTCATTATTATAGTATTAACTTCATTGATTTCTTTTAAGGTTTTCAAAGATGATATCCTGTTTTATAAATTTTCATTCATACCATACCAAGTTAAACATCAAAATGAAAATTATAGATTAATAACCTATGCTTTTCTTCATGCAGATTTACCTCATTTGTTATTTAATATGTTTTCATTTTATATGTTTGGTGGTTTAATAGAAAATCAATTGATATTGAATTATGGTGTTGTGATTGGGAAATTACATTTTTTAATCATTTATTTTGTCGGTGCTCTTGTAGCAACTGTTTGGCCATATATCAGAAATTCAAATAATATCAATTATATTTCTGTAGGTGCATCGGGTGCAGTTTCTTCTGTTTTGTTTGCATCTATGTTGTGGAACCCTACCATGGAAGTTGGGATCATTTTTCTACCATTCTATATTCCAGCTTATATTTTCGCACCTATTTACCTCGCATTTGAATATTGGTCTTTGAAAAGAGGGAAATCAAATATTGCACATGATGCTCACATTGGAGGAGCCATTTTTGGCATTTTCTATGTAGCTTTAATTAATTTTGAAAAAATCAAATTATTTTTCCATTTAATTTTCTAATATGAAAGAATTATATGTAAACAATAATGGAGCCATTTTGCCTAACAAGGGTGCTACAATAGCAGCAGGAAATAGATCTTATCTTTATGGAGATGGTCTTTTTGAAAGCGTAAGAATCATGAATGGTAAACCGATAAATTTAGAAAATCATTATAATAGATTAGTTCAAGGAGCTAAAGCTATTAAAATGAGATTCCCCACTTTTTTTACTGTTCAATTTTTTGAAGATAAAATAGTTGAATTAACTAATATCTCGGGAATTACTGAGGGGGGGAAATGTAGAATTTCCCTTGATAGAGCCTTGGGGGGGACTTATATTCCTGAAACAAATGAAATTTCTTATTTTATTGAAATCTATCCTTATGAAGCTAATTACTTTGAATTAAATTCAAAAGGATATGAGATAGATATATATCAGGATCAAAAAAAACAAAATAATTTTTTAGCTAATTTTAAAACTAAGAATGGTCTTCTATATGTTATGACAGCCATAGCTGCCAAAGAAAAAAACCTAGATGATATGCTGTTAACCAATGAAAAGGGTGTAATTATTGAAAGCTCGAATTCAAATCTTTTTATTGTTAGTAATGGTGTTTTGTATACACCTGGTTTAGAAGATGGTTGTTTAGCTGGTACAATGAGAATGCAGGTGATTAATCTAGCCATTCAACATGGAATCAAAGTGTATGAATGTTCTATAATGCCACAAAACTTATTAGCTGCTGATGAAATTTTTTTCACGAATGCAATTAGAGGAATTGTTTGGGTAGGGGGGTATCGAACTAAAAGATATTATAATTCACTTGGTAGAAAATTACAATCATTCTTAAATGATTATTGGTCAAATCATTTTGAAAAATTAGAAGGAGAAACAGAATAATGTCTCAAAACACATTTAAAATTATAGGAATACCTGATTATCTGTTAAAATCAATTGATGAAATAGGCTATAAGTCACCAACTGAAATACAATCTCTAGTAATTCCTTATTTGTTAGAGTTCAACTCCGACTTAGTAGGTCAAGCTCAGACTGGAACAGGTAAAACTGCAGCTTTTTCAATTCCTATTATAAATCGAGTAGACTCAAATAATACAGCTGTTCAAGCACTTATTTTAGCTCCAACAAGAGAGCTTTGTCAACAAATTCAAAAAGAAATTTTTAAACTAACTAAATATACGAATGGTGTCTTTTCAACGGCTGTATTTGGAGGAGAGAAAATTGAAATTCAACTTTCAAAACTTTCGAGACCAACTCAAATAATTGTTGCAACCCCTGGTCGATTAATCGATTTGTTGGATAGAAATGCAATTAATTTAAATCAAGTAAATACAGTTGTACTAGACGAAGCAGATGAGATGCTTAAATTAGGTTTTCAAAAGGATGTTGAAACAATTTTAAAAAGGACCCATTTAAATAGTTTTACTTGGCTTTTTTCTGCTACAATTCCAAATAATCTTGAAGTAATTATTTCAAATTATCTTTCAAAAGATGCTAAAAGATTTCAAATTTCAAAAAAGAATACTGTTAATCTAGATATTGAACATCAGTATTTTATTTGTCAACCTAAAATGAAAATAGAATATTTACAAATGTTCTTAAAAACACAACCTAAAAAAAATGGAATTTTCTTCACGAGAACAAAAGCATCAGCACAATTTGTTTATGATAAACTATTAAAAAATCATTTGAATGTTGGTGTTTTACATGGAGATTTGATGCAGTCTGAACGTGAAAAGATGATTCGAATGTTCAAAAAAGGAACACTTCAATACTTAGTATGTACAGATATTGCTGCTCGTGGAATTGACGTAAAAGGTTTATCTTTTGTTTTGCATTATGAATTACCAGACGATATTGAAAATTATACGCATCGAAGTGGAAGAACAGGTCGTGCTGGGAATAAGGGAATTTCAATTGCTTTCATAGAAAAGTCTGAAACAAAGAAAATATTTAAAATAGAAAGTCTCTTGAATATTAAATTCAATCAAATTAAGTAATTCTATTTAACATAATTTATTTGAATTTTGAATTGTCCTTGTAATCATTTAATAAACTATGAAGAATGTTGTGGTAAAATGCACACATCAATTTTTAATGCTCAATCTGCTGAAGAGTTAATGAGATCAAGATATTCTGCGTTTGTGCTTGATAAAATGGTTTATTTAAAATTAAGTCATGCAAGTTCTACTGTACATACATTTAATTTTAAATCTGTTTCAAAATGGACTAAGTCTGTTAAATGGTTAAAATTAGAAATAATCTCGCTTAAGAATGGCTTAGTGAGTGACATTAATGGTTTTGTAGAATTCAAAGCATTTTATGAAGAAGATTCTAAAATTCAATTCATTCATGGACATTCTAGATTTATAAAAGAAAATAATCATTGGGTATATTTAGATGAATTATAGTTTGTCTTATAATTAATATTATGTTAAATAGTATTTATAATTAAAAGGAGGTAAATAAAAACCTCCCTAATACTATAATATTTCAATAAGATTTATCAAACGATTTGAATAACCTGCTTCATTATCATACCAACCGACTAATTTGATCATATTTCCAATTACACTTGTTAATTCACTATCGAAGATTACACTAGAAGAATTTCCAACAATATCAACAGATACAATTGGATCTTCTGTATAACTAAGAATACCCTTCATATATGATTCTGACGCATTTTTAAAAGCTTGATTAATTTCTTCTACAGTTGGTGGATCTGAAACTATTAATGTTAAATCTGTTAAACTTCCATCTGGTACTGGTACTCTCATTCCACATCCTCCAAAATGATTTTCAAGTTCTGGATATATTTTAGTTAAAGCTTTAGCGGCTCCAGTTGAAGTGGGAACAATCGACATTGAGGCTGCTCTAGCTCTTCTTAAATCTTTGTGTGGTGAATCATGTAAACGTTGATCTGTTGTAAAACTATGTATGGTAGTAATATATGCACTTTCAATATGAGTAAGTTTTCTTATTACTTCAATCATTGGCGCAGCTGAATTGGTGGTGCATGAAGCGTTGGAAATAATTTTATCTGAAGAATCTAAAAGAGATTCATTTACACCAAGTACTACGGTTTTTGTTTCATCATCATTTGCTGGCGCACTTAAAATGACTTTCTTTAAATTTGGGTTTAAATCAAAATGTTTACTTGCTTTTTCTTGAGTTAAGAATAAACCAGTTGATTCAAGAACATAACTTACATTGTATTTTTCCCAATGAATCAATGAAGGGTCTTTTTCTTGAATAAAAATGACTTTTTTACCATTTTCAAATAAGAGAGTATTATCTTGAATTTCAAATTTTAGCCCTACTCCACCATGAATACTATCGTATTTGAGTAAATGTGCAAGTGTTTTAATATCAGACAAATCGTTTACTACTGCAACATTTACATTTGGGTTTGATAAACTTAAACGTGTAAAATACCTACCAATTCTTCCAAACCCATTTACTCCTACAATTTTGACTTGATTTTCCATAGTTTAAATTTTTAATGTTGTAATAAAAACGTGCCGTTCCTTGTGAATTTTTCTCCATTATTATACTCAAGATTTACCACATAAAAGTAATTTCCTTCTTCTACGGTATTTCCTTTTGGAGTTTTCCCATCCCACGCTTGAGATAAGTCATTAGTTAAAAATACGGAATTTCCCCAACGATTAAAAATTTCTAATTTGAAATTTTTAATATCTCCAGTATTTATGAAAAATTTGTCATTTCCATTCTTAGAACTTAAAGTTACAATATTTGGAATTGTAAGACAGAGCTTTGTGCCTATTTTAATTACCGTATCATAAACACAACCAAAATCGGTTACAACACTATATTTAAACTCATTATGACCTAAAATTTTTGGTGTAATACTTGTCGTTGTATCGGTTTGTAAAATGGATAATTTATTATTCCAATATTGTGTTTTAATACTGTTTTGAAAAGTATCCAAAACAGGAAATGATTCAGCGTTAAACATAATACCCCAGTTGAATATAAATCCATCATCTAGGAATTGATTGTCTTGAACTTTAATTTTCCAAGTTCCTTTTATTGGACAACCAATTAACTTCTCAAAGGTCTCTTCTGGTGTGTATATACCATTGGGATTCATGGATAAGTTGTTTACAATGTTTAACTTGAAATTTTGCAACATGTATTCATCTGCCATTGTTCCAAAATTTGCTTTTTTAGTAGAGAAACAGTATTGCCATACTGGAGTTCCTGTAAAACCTGGTTCATCTAAGTCATTTCCAAGTCCAACATCCTTACCCATAAAACCTCCTGGCACTAGGTCTTTTCCTTCTTTTCCAGCATAACTATTAAACAAAACAATTTCTTGACCACTGGGACATTGTAATACCATTTCTAAATCAGATAGGGAAGAATGTTCAATCGACAAACATACTTGGTTAATATCTTTTGGTGAACTTAACTTAATACCTGTTCCAAAATCATCAACTTCTATAGAAGATTCGTATTTTGCGAAACCTCCAGAGGGGGCATCTGGAAGATTCGTTAATACTTTATTAAGTCCTCCCATATTAAAAGATAACATATTCAAAGTAATTGGATGATTCTCATTTGTTCCATCCTTTATTTCGAAAGGAAAAGTAACGCTTTTATCCATACACAAGGAATCAGGTAGGTTTTGTAATGCATGAAAAATGGGTACTGCAGAAAATTTCAATTTACATGTTCTTCTACCAACATATTTATTGTCTTTGGAAAGTAAAAATAAATTCACAAAATAACCACCGGATTCAATAGGTTTAAAATAGACATCTTGTTCTTCAAAAAAACCAACACCTTCAATTTTCCATTCTATTTCAAACTCATTTAAAGTATACCCTTGTGGCAATGATAAACTATCGAAAGTCAGCTTTACAGAATCTTTATAAAATTGATTTTTTTTGGTGAAAAAACAAGCTTGAAGCTCTAATTTTTCTTGATTTTGTGATGCAAAGCGATCATTCGTTTCATCGTTAACAAAACATTTTACAACGGGGTTAAATTTTGTCTGACTAAAAGAAAGTTGACTAAAGAATAAAATATGTAAAAGAGTTATGAAATACCTCTGCATGTTTATAGATATATAATGTTTTAAATTTACTTACATTTTTAAAATAAACAATTTTTTTACTATGATTTTATAAAATCTCTTTACATTTGAAAATTATGAAAACATATACTTTACTGTTTTTATTTTGTTTTAGCTTTTATTCTTTTTCTCAGTCAGATACTGTTAATGAAATATATTACAATAATGTTGTAGTGTACTCAGATTTAGGTTATTATTCATGTCCTTTTGATGTTAAAGTTGAAAATATGGGGACCCTAAAGTATCGAAATAATATAAAACCTTTTATTGGTCTTGGAATTGTCTACAAGTGGGGTGGCCTCAGGATAGGATCTTTGATAAATTACAGTTTAAAAGGGTTGGATAATTATGGTTATACTAAAATTTTTAAAATTGGTACTGAATTTTTTTACAAAAGATATTTATTTGAGCTTACTTACTATAGTTTAAAAGGGTATACCTTAATGGATAATTCTTTACTTGGTCTATCTAAGTTTACAGTATTAGATGATTTAAAATTTCAATCATACTCCTTTAATAACTGGTTTTTCACAAATAAAAAATTTTCGCATCATGCTTTAAAGGGAATAAAACAGGCAGTTAAAAATAATAGCTGGACATTTTATTTGAAAAATACAAATGCCATTACATCGATTCAAAATTCTACTCCTATTGTGCCATCTGTTGTGTCTAATTTAGTTCATTCATCGTTGATGGATTTCAACTCTATTAAAGCCATTGAGTTAGGTTTGCTCGGTGGGTTTGCTTATGCATTTAAATTAAAAAAACACTTTCAAATTGGTGGAATGCTTGGTTATGGAGGGGTGATAATAAAGAGAGATTTATCATCAAATTATAAAACTGAAAATTATATTGGTCTTTCCCCTAGATATGATTTTCATATATACGCTGGCTACAACAAGAAAAAAATGTTTTTGATGAATTTTCTAGATTTAGAACAGCGTAATATACAATTTTCAAACTTTGAAATAAATTCAAATTTAATATCTTACAGATTAGTGGTTGGTTATCGGTTTTAAGATCTAAGTCTATCAAGAATAGCACTTAAAAATTCAGCTTCCTCATCACTTAAAAAATTGATCATATTCAATTCTTCATCAAAATGTTTGTCAATATCAGAAAGTATATTCATACCTGATTGAGAAATAGAAACATGTACAATTCGTTTGTCATTTGGACATCTTTCTCTTTCAATTAATTTTTTTTCGTAAAGTTTATCCATTAACCTCGTTGTATTTGGTGAAATTTCAACCATTCTACTTTTTATTGTGTTAACAGATAAAAACACACCCTCTCCTGCTCCCCTAAGTATTCTTAGAATGTTAAATTGAGGCATTGTTAAGTCATAATTTGACATGAAACTGTTTTGTTTCTTTAAAATCCAATTCGATGTGTATCTCAGATTGACAAATGCCTTTTGTTGTGGAGTCTTGAATTTTGACTTGATTTCTTTCCCTATTTCCATCTTATTTGTTTGAAAAAAGATTTTTTATTTCTGAAACTTCTTTTTGCAAAATTATCAATGTTTTTTTAAGATTTTCCTCATCTAATTTGATTTCAGGTATATCTGAAGATATATAATTAACAAATTTCCAAACTTCAATTATTTCATCAGCATGGACAAAATAGGGTTTGTATATTGGGTTAGTTGAGACAAGTTGTATTGATTCCTTCTCTTTCAAATAATTATATATAATTTTAAAAACAATCCCTTCATTTTTAGTTACTACTATACAAGGAGTACCATTAGGTAGTGTGGTCCAATTTTGAATAAACTCCCCCACTACGAAAGAACCATCGGAAACTGGAGGCATACTATCACCGGAAATAGGAAAAGATCTATATTTTTTATTTTTAGATAAAAAAGGAAGATTGAACGTTGGTAAAACTTTTAAGTAATCTGAATCAGCATATCCTGCAGTATAGCCTGCGCTAGCTTTTTGAGGTATGAGCTCGATTAATTCTTCGTCATTTTGATCTACAAGAGTTGTAAGTACTCTAATGTTTTTCCCTTGTACATCTGTTTTTAGGGTTGAAAAACAGGCGTCCCAATCTTTATCATTGAAATTACTGAAGTCTTTTCTTACTAGTGTATTTAAATCAATTTTATAGTAGTCAGCAATTAAAATTAATGTATGTATACTAGGTTCTGCTACTCCATTTTCATAGCCACTATAAGTTGATCTTGTAAGATTTATATCACTTGATAATTCCTCTTGTGACTTTCCAGTTCTTTTTCTCAGAAGTTTTAAGTTGACCCCAATCATGATGATTAATATTTAAGCAAAAATAAGTAATTTTTTTAATCAAATTATTTTTTTTGTTTAAAGATTTTAAAGTGTTCAAATTTATCTTTGATCATCATCGAAAGTTCAATGTCATTCATGTTTTTTAAAACAGTATCGTCAATATTTAAAAAGTTGATGAATTGAGAAAACTCATTCTCGTTTAACTCTATTATTTCGTAAATCACATAGATTGATAATAGGTCTTTTAAAATTTTATTTTTACTGTCTTTATATTTTAGTTCGTTTATTTTCTTTTCTGTTTTAGCTTTTTGAGAGAATCTTTCATACAACGCGGTTATAGGGCTTTGAATAGTGGCAATACCTTCAACCATTTTTTTATTTTCTTTAAGCGATAAGTTTTGTCTTTCTTCTTTAATTTGTTGAATTGATTTTAAAGGTTCTATTATAATGGTTTTTAATTTTTTTGTTTTTGGTTTAAGGATGTATTCTAAATCATAACTGCATTTATTTAAGTCTGTGCTATAAAACAATATCTTTTCATACCCTGAAATGGATATAATTAATGTATCTTTTGGATTGATGCTCGCTTCAAAAAAGCCGTCGGGTTTACCAAATATCCCTTTGTTTGATGTTTTATTAATCAACATCATATTATAAAAGTTTTGATTTAAGGATGTGTCAATCACTCTTCCTTTGATAAATATGATGTCACATTGAGAAATTGATAATTTGGAAACAATAAAAAAAAGGATAGTTAGATGAATCTTCATGGAATTAAAATTAACTAATATTTCTAATTTAAAACGTGTCTACAAATGTTAAGCTCACAATTGTTTACAAATGTGATTTATTTGTTACAAATGTTTGTGTGATAAACTGTCATTTTTTTGTAATTTTAAAATATAATAATAGATCATGAGTAAACGCGTTGTAGTTGGTTTATCTGGCGGGGTTGATTCAAGTGTAACTGCTTTTTTGTTGAAAGAGCAAGGTTATGATGTGGTTGGTATGTTTATGAGGAATTGGCATGATGAGTCGGTGACTATTTCTGATGAATGTCCTTGGATTGATGATTCAAATGATGCTTTGTTAGTAGCTAATCAGTTAGGGATACCGTTTCAGGTTATAGACTTGAGTAAAGAATATAAGGAGCGTATTGTTGATTACATGTTTAATGAGTATGAGCAAGGTAGGACTCCCAATCCAGATGTGTTGTGCAACAGAGAGATAAAGTTTGATGTTTTTTTGAAAGCGGCGGAAGATTTGGGTGCTGATTATATTGCAACTGGTCATTATTGTAGAAAACTCATTAATGATGATGGGAGTTTTAGCTTACTGTCTGGTTTGGATAAAAATAAAGATCAGTCCTATTTTCTGTGTCAATTAAATCAAAATCAATTATCTAAAGCTTTATTTCCAATTGGTGAACTACAAAAAAGTGAAGTGAGGAAAATCGCTGAGGAAAATGGATTGATTACAGCTAAGAAAAAAGATTCACAAGGTTTATGTTTTGTTGGGAAGATAAGTTTGCCCATTTTTTTGCAGCAACAATTAAAGACGAGACAGGGAGATGTTATTGAAGTAGAAGAAAGTCATGGTTCAATAATAAACTATCATTCAAATCCATTTGAATTAGACTTTATTGAAAACTTAACCAATCCTTTTCAATTTTCAAAGGATGAAGGAATTAAGGTTGCTGAACATATTGGTGCTCATTATTATACTATTGGGCAAAGAAAGGGTTTGCATATAGGAGGACGTCCATTACCTTCTTTTGTTATTTCAATAGATGTGCAAAATAATATTGTTTATACATGTCAAGGAGAATCACATTTGGGGCTTAATCGAATTGCTCTCAAAGTGAAGGCTGCTGAATTTCATGTGGTTAACCAAAGGTATAAATTATTTGAAAACCAAGCTTTTGATTGTTTTGTAAGGATTCGTTATAGACAACCGTTACAGTCTGTGAAAGTACTTTTAAAAGGGGATTTTGTTTATGTGCTCTTTAATGAATTGCAAAGAGGGATAGCTCCAGGTCAGTTTGCTGCTTTTTATTTAGAAGATGAATTGATTTTTTCTGGTGTTATTATGAATTAGGGTAAAAAACATCAAATGTATTATCTTCATAAAAAGTAATTATTTTAATTTCTCTTTTGTTTTGTTTTGATTCTTTTTTTGTAATATATTGATTGTTATTAATCGATTCCTTTTGTTGATTATTCTTGGCTATGTTAAGTTTGTTTTTGTTTTCATTTCCTGTGATTAGCCATAAAACATCTTCCTCTGGATAGTTTGATATGAATTTTTCTATAAAATCAAGGCTAGGTTTATTCCTTCCTGATAAAATATGGCTTAAATTTGAACGCTGTATTTTTAGTTTTTCTGCAAATGAACTAGCATTTAAATTGTTTTTTGAAATAATTATCTGAAGTCTATCTCTAATATCCATTTTGTATTTGTTTACATTTGTTAATTTTAAAACGAATAGACAAAATTTTTAATTTGTTTACAAATGTAATTATTTTATATCAAAAAAAAAGAGTGAATAATCACTCCTTTTAACTTATAATTGAATTAAGAGTTAGTTTTCATTAAAACTAAAAAAAATCGGGTGTTTATCGATCAGAATATTTCTACTAAAAGTAATTATATCCATAAGTTCAGCTACATCTTGAATTGATAAAGTTGAATTTTCTCCATGTTGAAAATGAAGTCTTAACTTGTATTCAGCGATTGAGATACTATTGTTTATCATCTTGATATTTTTTTTATAATTTTATTCATCTTACGTCAACAATTGTGAAATGTTACAAAAGTTATTCACTTTCGTCAATTTTTTTTATTGAATCTTTTATTCTAATATATATTTCATCAATAATGATTAATACCAAAACGATTGGAAAAACGATATATCGAAGCGTTTTATATTTTTTTAATAATGGTTTCTCTTTGATTTCTAAATTCTCATCTCTCGATTCCTTTTGTTTTTCTATTTCTGGAAACTCACCTACTATTGATTCAAATTGATTAATACACCAGTTTTTAAAATCATTAGGTTTTATTTTTTTTTTAGTATCAATTATATCGTAATACATAAACTTAAAAAGTTAATTAATATTCTAAAGCTTATTTTGTTTTATAAATATAAATAATTGTAAAACAATATATTGATAAATTAAGCTGTAAATTTTTATTAAGTAAATTAAAATATTCTTAATTTAAATTAAGTTGAATTGATTTAAATTAAATTAAGTTATTAAATTTGCTTTTAATGTTTAAAAATGAAATTGAGATCAATTATTTGAATGTAAGTGAAAAATTAAAGCAAATTTTTCCTCATTTGGATTATGTCTCAATTTTTTATAAATCACAAAATGAATTAAAACAAATTGAAAATGGAGTCTCTAAAGAAATCTCTTCTCATTTAAATTATAAATTACAAACTTATAGAAATCAAAATCTGAATTATCAATGGTTACTACCGTCTGATATTTTTGAATTTAATGAAAATGAACATACTAATGTTCTTCAGCTAGATATATTGTCTGAATATGACAATAGAATGTTAGTATTAAATTTCAAATCAGAATTTGATGGTTTGAATGATTTTGTTTGTCTTATATTTCCAAAAGAAATTAGATTTTTAGGTTTGTATAAAACCACAAAAAATCTTACAACAGATGATAAAATATTAATAGGTGAATTAGTACATAAACTTATTGAGGTTGAAATTAATACATCAAAGGATTTTCTTAAAAAACAGAATAGACTTTCTGAATATTTAAAACTAAAAGAAGTTAACAGAATTAATTTTTCATCCGAATCTTATTTCAATTATATCGAATCTGAGTTGAAAATGGGGTTAAATATAATTTTAAATACGAAAATCGATTTTTTTTTCAATCGAGAATTAATTGATTATTTAGTTTATAAAAATTATTCAATTAAGAAAGCATGTCAATATCTCAGCGAAACTTATTATACAATACATACAATTGAAGAAATCAACAATGAGTTTGAATTTCAACTTATTCATTTTAAACTTATTGAAAATGAGAAGTCAAATCTTAATCATTCTAATGATTTAACTTTTACAAATCAAGATAAAGTAATTGAATTACTAGATAAATTGGAGACTGCAGCTAAGTTGATAGAATCTAAAGGGTTAGTAATTAATGGTAAATTGATTGCGCAATATTCAGTACCTCCTGTTAGCCCACCTGCTATTACTGATATATTAAAGAAAAACATAAACAAAATTGAAACTAAACTAAAAGAAAGTCCAGAGAGATGGTTATTAATTAGAAAATATTTAAAACCTCTACGTGAACTTGAATTTAAGCTGCAAATAAATAGATATAATCAAAAAATAGGTTAGTTATTTTATCAACGTTACATGCCCAATGTAATTGTGTTTTTTCTTATTTAAATTATCAATAAATTCAACTTTCCAAGTATAAACTCCATCTAAACAAAACATTCCACCGAAAGTACCTTTCCAACCTATCGATTTGTCATGTGATATGAATATAATTTCGCCCCACCTATTGAAAATGGTAAGTGTGTAGGATGTTGGATCGATTGCATTCGAGATTATAGGAAGAAATTCCTCATTTTGCTGATCATCATTTGGAGTGAATGTATTGGGTACGTAAACTGTTAAATCTGTAGGAATAATAATATGAATGGTTTTAGAGTCTTCACAAAAACCTCTTTGTGATGCATATAAAGTAACAAAGTAATCATTGGATTCTAGTGGAAAAGTATGAATCGGATTTGTTAAATTAGAGATTGTACCGTCACTAAAAGACCAATTATATTTTGTCGAATTTTCTGATTTATTCAAAAGTGTTAAACGTGGTGTAAACATCGATAAAATAGTATCGTTTACATCAAAATTTGCAATTGGATAAGGATATATTTTTAGAATCGTATCTTTTTGCAAAGAGGATATACAACCATCTCGATAACTTACCACTTTCACATTAAACTTTCCTTGTTTAGAAAATTTTACTATTGAGTCTTCATTGATATGCATTTTTTCTCCGTCAATATACCAAATACATGAGTCAAGTTTATTAAAAGATGGAATTAATAATTTTACACTGACTGGGGCACATCCTTCTTTAGAACTTAAATCAAAATTGGTAATTGGTAATGAGTTATTGATTATTTTAATTTCTCCAATTCCACCACAACCAATTTTTGTTGAGTAAGTTAACGTGATTGAATCTTTTGAAAAATCACTAGGTCTGAAGTATAAAATTGAAGAATCATCTTTATCTATTTTAAAAGAAGGATCTGACCAAATACCATGCTTACTAAATGCTTGAATTTTATAAAGATTTGTATCATTTTTACAAAATGGTCCTACTGGAGAAATAGGAATATTTTCAATGTCTTTAATGTTAACAGATATTTCTGATGAATTTATACAATTATATTTATTGATTTTTAATCTATAAATTCCTATTTGATTAGTCGTTAAATCTGTAATTATTGGCGTACTATCGTTTGATGTAAAGTTATTTGGACCACTCCATTCATATGTAGCATTTTGATAACTTGGTGATTTTAATTTTAATGTATCACCAATACAGATTGGATTGTTTGTATTTAGTGTCACTATTGGTAAATTCGATATACGAATTGATTTTATAGTTGAATCAGCTGCAACACAAGATTTCTCGGGAGTTTTGTATTTTATATTAAAGATTCCAACACTAGAATTTAAAAAATCAATCTCACCAGTTATTGAGTCAATCTTTATAGCATCAGAATTAGCATTGAATTTTCCTCCTATTTCAAAATTGTTACTTAGAGAAGGTTGTATTTTTGGTGTGTTTACACAATAAAGAGAATCACTATAATTGAATTCGGTAACTGGTTTTCTTAGATCAGCGATTAATATTTCAGTATTTCCTGTTCCCGTCCCTCCGCAAACACTAGATATGATTTTATATTCAATTTTATATGTTTTACCACCAAAAGCTTTTGATAAATCTAATTCTCCTGTACTTTCATTAACTGAAATTTCAGTTTCTAAAGTACTAAATCCTCCCCCTTTTGAAAAATTAGAAGGTAAAATTGGTAAGGTATTTAGTGAATTTAGACAAATTGGTCTAGGATATGAAAAATTAACAATTGGTGTATTACTACCTTCGATTGTAATTTCACTTTTCCCTATACTTTGAGCATAACATCCACTTGCTTTAATAGTGTAGGTTATCTCATAAGTTCCTGGTAAGGTACCTTTTAAATTAATTGTTCCATTTGTTTTTGATATTGTAACGTCTTGTGGAGCTGTAAACTCTCCTCCGGTATCAAAACTTCCCATAGGAACTGGATTAGAACCTGTTATACAGATTGGTGAAGTATAATTGAAGTTTGTGTTTTTTTGAACTAAAGAATCAATTTTAATATTGATGGTTGTGTCTAAAGCTGCATTACAGTTCGTCTGTGGTAAAACATATTTAATTTGGTAATCTCCTTTTTTTGAAACATCAAGTTTAAGTTCACCTGTTAGTGAATCAATTATTAGATCATCAGAATTGGTACTAAACTTCCCTCCTTTTGTAAAACCGTTATTTAAATTAGGAAGTATATTACCGTTACCAATGCAAATTAAGTTGTTATAGCTAAATGTTATTTTTGCTATCGATCTATCAATTATCGTTATTAATACATTATTCGTATATACGGCACAATTTTGATTGTTTTTAACTTCATAGTAAATATTGTAAGTACCAATAGGAGTATTTTTTAGGTCTATCTCACCTGTTAAATTATCTTTGAAAATTAATTTTATAGAATCAGTTTTGAATACACCACCATTTATGAAACCATTAGCTAAATTAGGTAACGGGTTTGCATCAAAAATACAAATTGGTGAGGGATATTGAAATCCAGGGATTGGACTAGGATTAGCAATAATTTCAATTTCAGTAGAATCTAATTTTTCATTATAACAATCATTTTTTTTGAATTGATAGTATATTTTGTGTTTACCTGGGTCAGATTTCCCTACATTAATTTCTCCACTGATTGAGTCTATATTTATGTTCGTTTTTGAAAAAAAAAGTCCTCCTAAAGTAAAGCTTGGTACTAAATTTGGTGATACATTCGAATTACTTTGGCAGATAGGAGTTGGATATGAAAACGAAGTTGTCGGTTCTTGCATTGGTTTTATTTCAACTTCAATCATTGTTTGACCGGCTACTTCACAAACATTGTTTGGATTTACATTATAAGTAATTTCGTATTTTCCAGGTTTACTTAAATTAGGTGAAATTTTCCCGGTTGAAGTATTTAGGTTTAAATCTGAAGAGTTAGAAGAAAAGACTCCCCCTTTTACAAAACCATTTGATCTTGTTACAAATTGATCAGGAGAGCCGATACAAATTATACTATCGTAATTGAAATCAGTAACTGGTTTTATAGGTTTGTCTTTAATTACAAATGACTTGTTAACTATTCCTACACAGCCTCCAGCATTATAGGAAATTGTTAAAATTTCATCATTTTCTACTTGGTTGTCAGTAATTGGACTAATTAATAGTTGTACTGAATCTTGATTTGCAGGAATAGTTATAGTTCCAGGTAAATTTTGAAAGTCAGTTCCATTAATGGCTTGTCCACTTATATTATAAGAAATGATAGTTTCCTGAGATGATTTAGTTCCAATTTTAAAAGTAAGTATACCCTTAGAGCAATTTTCAACAATGTTTGAATCGGAGATTACGGTTAAATCATTTTTTTGTTCTCTTGATTCAGTAGTAATAATATTACTAAACAAACTATTAGCTAAAAGAAAAACACCACTATCATAATTTTGATCACCAACATCAGCTACTGCAATTTTCATATGATATGTTGCACCACATTTAACAGCTGATTTTGCTATCAGTGGTATGGTATAACCATCGAAAGTGATTTGATTTGAAGCTGGTAAATTTGGATAATTAGGAACAAAATATTTGGAGTATAATTTCCAATCAGGATCTATTGCATCACAAATAGTTTCATTATTACTACCTGATACAGTTCCTGAATTTATAGTATTAACACTAACATTTGTTTCAGTTGTTCCAGGGACTAATGCTAAATTTTTATTATAAAAATCTGAACCTCCCGATGGGTCTGGTCCAGAAAGCATAAAAGCAAACACATCATTAAAACTACTACAGTTAAATTCAGGATATTCTTCGGATGCAAATACATACTTGAATTGAATTGAATCAGACATTGGTATAAAGTCAAATTCCAAGATGGTCGCATCAGTTGTTTTTTTTTCTGTTTTTTTTATGATAGAATCTAAATCTTTGTCAGATAAATTAGATCCTTGAGAACCTAAATTTTGTGAAATGTTTGGCCCACTAGCATTTTGTGTGTTTCCTGTAGATAAAAATATCCCTTTATCTAAACCGAGATTATTGCTTCCAGTTACATTTTTATAAGTAAATTCTGCAATTCCAGTTGAGTTATCTCCTTTAAACGAAATATTTGTAACATTTACACCAGGACCAATTAGTATATCTGAAACAAGCTGAGAAGGTGATTTTGAATTAATTATATTTAATTGTGAATAAGAATTTGAGTATATTAGTAATACAAAAAAGATGAAGTATGTTTTATAATAAATAAAATATTTTAAATTATTTTTCATCTAAAAATTTTTAATAAAGACGTTTAATTATAATTTGGGTTGTTTTAAACTAAATTAGATATTAATTTTTCAAAGTACTCTTTTGATTTTGATATTCTTGATCCGTACCATGAAAAGTACGATCCATCAACTAATACTATTTTTGAATATGGAAATATGTTTTGAAAATCATTCATTTCTTTGGTTGAGAAAGGGTATGGTTCTGAACTTAATAACACATAATCTACTTTTTCAAAATTTTTCAAATCAATTATTGGATATCTAAATTCATTTATGCAATTCTTTAAACCTATTTGTGATAAAATATCATGAATAAAAGTGTCTTTCCCAACTGACATGTAAGGTTTTTTCCAAATTAAATACAATACTTCTTTATCTTTTAATTTTATATTGTTTAAATTATTAAAACATTTTTTAGTTTCAATAATTATTTCATTTGCTTCATTAATTCTGTTGAATATTTTTCCTAATTCACTTATCAAGTGTAGGTTGTCATTTAGTGTTTTGATGTCAGATATCCATACATTTGAAAAATTCATCATTTCAAGAACATCGTTTTCTATATTTTCTTCTTTGTTTGCAATGATAATATCTGGATTTAACGATTTAATTAAATCGATATTAATTTTTTTTGTTCCACCAATTATTTTACATTGAGTTTTTAAATATGAAGGTTCGATACAAAATTTAGTTATTCCAACAATATTTTTCTCTAAACCTAAATCAACAAGTAATTCAGTAATAGAAGGTACCAAAGAAACAATCCTCTTAGGTGAAGAACTTAAGAGGATCGAATTATTCATTTGATCAATAAATTTCAATTTATTTATGCAAAAGAATTGATTATATCTTGTCTAGTAATTATATGATGTTTCCCGTTTTTTTGATTTACAAGAACAGCAGGAGTTTCTTTATCAATTAATTTAGATATATCTTCTATCGTTGTTTGTTCGGATACTACTGGGAAAGGCTTTTGCATGATTGATGAAATAGGTGCGTTGATTTTATCAGGATTATCTATTAAAAACTGATAGGTATGTGTGTCATTTAATGAACCAACATATTGGTCATCTTTTAAAACAGGAATTTGTGAAATTGAATATTTTCTCATCTTGGCAACTGCATGAGAAATCAATTCCTCAGCATAAACTGATATAAGCGGTTCGTCTTTGTGTGAAGCAATTAAATCTAATGCTACTTTTCTTTCTTCTTCAAGAAAACCTCTTTCACGCATCCAATCATCATTAAAAATTTTGCCTACATACCTACTACCATGGTCATGAAATAGCACAACAACAACATCCTCTTTTTTTAATTCATTTTTTAACTGCAGCACACCTTTAATAGCTGCGCCTGCAGAATTACCAACAAAAATCCCCTCTTCTCGTGCCAATCTCCTAGTGTAGATTGCTGCGTCTTTATCTGTTACTTTTTCAAATTTATCAATTATAGAAAAATCAACATTTGCGGGTAAAATATCTTCTCCTATTCCTTCTGTAATGTATGGATAAATTTCGTTTTTATCAAAAATTCCAGTCTCGTGATATTTTTTGAATACCGAACCATAGGTATCAATCCCCCAAATCTTAATATTAGGATTTTTTTCTTTCAAGTATTTACCTATACCAGATATGGTTCCTCCTGTCCCTACTCCTACAACAAAATGAGTTATTTTACCTTCTGTTTGTTCCCAAATTTCTGGACCTGTTTGTTCATAATGAGCTTGTCTATTTGATAAATTATCATATTGATTTACATACCAAGAATTTGGTATTTCATTCGCTAGTCTTTTAGAAACTGAATAATAAGATCGTGGATCTTCTGGTTCTACAGCAGTTGGACATACCACTACTTCAGCACCTACCGCTCTTAAAATATCCATTTTTTCTTTAGATTGCTTGTCATTTAAAACACAAATCAATTTATATCCTTTGATTATACAAGCTAATGCTAAACCCATTCCAGTATTACCTGATGTTCCCTCTATTACTGTACCTCCGGGGTTTAATAAACCCTTTTTTTCGGCATCTTCAATCATTTTAAGTGCCATTCTATCTTTAACAGAATTTCCAGGGTTGGTTGTTTCAACTTTTGCAAGTACAAGAGCATCAGTTTCTTCAGCTAATTTATTGATTTTCACAAGTGGTGTATTCCCAATTGTGTCAAGAATAGTATTGAAAATTTTCATTTAATTAATTTTTATATGCAATGTAAAGAATTTCATTTTTCATCAATCGAAATCTTTCAAATTGATAGGAATCTATTTTTTTTTCTGGATTAAATTCTTCAATATTAAAACCAACAGATCTTAACCAATCTGGATAATCTAAGCCAAATAATCGTACATGATCGTATTGCCAAAAATGTTTTTCTCGCTCTTCAGGAGTGATAATATTTGGGTTTTCATACGTAGTATCTCTATTAAAGTCTTGTGGAACTTGAAAAATACCAAAACCACCCGGTTTCATAACACGATAAAGTTCACTCATACATTTTTTAGCATCTTCAACATGTTCTAGTACATGATTACAAAATATTACATCAAACTTATTGTTTTCCAAAGGTATATTGTGTAGGTCAAAGTGTAGATCAGCAAGCGGAGATTCTAAATCACCAGTTAAATAGTTTAAGTTTTTTTGATTTCTGAAAAGTTTATAAAAACATTGTTCAGGTGCTATATGTAATACATCAATATTGGGACGAATAAAGAAATCAGATTCATTTTTTAAATAATACCACATGAGTCGATGTCTTTCAAGAGTTAAATCATATGGGCATAACACATTTTCACGCTGGGTAACATACCCATATGGTAAAAATTTACTAAAATGTTTCTCACACACAGGACATTCTACATTATTACCTCTGTATAGTACAGGAGTAAAAACTCGAAAGATATAACTCAACCTAATTAATAAAGGTCTAGGAATGTATTTCAATAAAAGTTTAATAATATTCTTCATTTTATTAATTTACAGTTCGTAACCAATATGAAATTAAATTAGTTTTTTCAGATGAAAAGTCAGTTGATAATTTGTAAGTAGGTTGTTCATAGATACCGTTCTCACAATTAATTTCAAATAGTATTCCATCTCTTGAAACCAAAACAGTAAACTTATCATTCTGTTTAAAAGCATTGATAGATTCATCTATATTATAAGAATATACTCTGTATCCATTAATACCAATAATTTCATCATTCACATTAATCCCGGCTTCTTCAGCTTTAGAATTTACTCTTACAGATTTAACTTTTGGATATTCTGATGACTTATCAAAATTAGCTCCAAAAGAATTTTTTTTATTAACTGTAAGTTCTGCTTTTATACCGATATTTTCAAAAATTGATTTATAGTCAGGTACTTTAGTGTCGTAAACATGATCATTTAAAAAGATAGACATATCCTCTTTTAGAAAACTACTTAAAGTTTCTTCAAATTCCTTTTCTGTAAACCCTCTTTTTTCTTTTAAATAAAATTTTCTATATAAGATTCGCATAAAATCATCTAAAGATCTTTCTCCGTTGTATTTTGCAATAATTTTCACATCAATTAATGCTGCAAGTATATGGCCATTCGAATAATAAGACATGGTGGTATTGACTGAATTTTCATTCGGTCTATACCCTTTTATCCATGCATCAAAACTTGCGTGAGCTACTGGTTGAACTTTTCTTCCTTCACTTGCCTCTAAATAATTAAGAGTACCATTAAATTTTTGTAAATATTCTTGCTCGCTTATATAACCAGCTCTTCTTAAAATTAATTCATCATAATAACTAGTAAACCCTTCCATGACCCATAACAATGAAGTGTAATTTTCTTGATCATAGTTAAAGGGTCCTAATTCAATGGGTCTTATTCTTTTGACATTCCACAAATGAAAATATTCATGAGCAACTAAGGATAAAAAATCATTATATTCTTTACCAGCATATCCCCAACGACTAACACTTAAAGTGGTTGAATTGGCATGTTCAAGTCCTCCCTGACCATCATTTACATTGTGTATTATAAACGTATATTTTTTATTCGGATTGATACCAATGATTTTACTTGTAGTTTCAACGATTTTTTTCATATCTGTTTGAAGTTTGGAAATTTCATAATTTCCAACTCCATACAAAGCTACTGTATGTTTACAGCCAGCAGCATCAAATTCAAAAACTTCCTGATTTCCAATTTCAATCGGACTATCAATCAATTCATCATAGTTTATGTATTGATATGTTTTAGCTCCCTCAAAACGAATAGAATCCGATGCTTTTCTTAAAGATGTAGTAATGATATTAAAATCTTCGTGAGGATAAATGTCTACTTTTCCTTTAGAATCTGTAGAACCATCTACAAACATAAAAACGGAGGAACCACTAATAAAACCATGTGTAGCATCTAAAAAACTAGTTCTTACTGACAATTCAAACGCATATACTTCGTATTTAACTCTTATTTGTTTAGCTCCATTCCGTTTAATTACCCATGTATTTTTAAGGGTTTTAGTTATTTCGAGTTTATTAGCATTTTCGTCGTATGCTCTTACTAAATTTATATTTTTTGAAAATTCTCTAATCATGTAAGAGCCTGGAGACCAAACAGGCATTTTAATAGTGATATTTTTACCTAAAAGCTCATCAATTGTCATCATAACTTCAAAATAATGATTTTGAGGTTTAGACATTTTTAATGAATAATCAACAGTAATCGCTTTAGACTTAAATCCAATACAAAGTATTAAAATTAAAAGGAATAGTTTTTTCATTTAAAAAGAATTAATTATACAAAACTAGCTAGTTTGTCTTCAAGTATGGCGATTTTTTGAATAGCATCGGCTTCTTTTTTTCTTTCATTTGTAACCACTGCCTCAGGTGCACCAGAAACAAATTTTTCATTGGTTAATTTTCCTTGAACCATTTTTAAAAATCCTCTGGTGTAATCTAACTCCTCCTCTATTTTTTTTCTTTCTGCTTCTAAATCAACTGAGTCTCCGAAAGGGATATAAAATTCATTTGATTTCACTAAAAAAGAATTCGCATTTGCAATTTTTTCAGTAACATATTCAAGTTGAGATAAATTACCTATTTTAACAACTACTGAATCAAAACTAGAATCTAAATCTTCATTTTTTTTCACAAAAAGATCCATTTTCACTTTATTAGCAATATTATTTTCTTTTCTAACATTTCTAATATTTGTAATAATTTCTTCTGCGTGTAAAAAGTTTTTTAATACCATTTCGTCATATTTTTCAATGGACGGCCAAGCTGTAATCACCAAATCTTCTCCATCTTTTCTTTCAGAGATTAAATGCCATAACTCCTCAGCGATAAATGGAGTAAAGGGTTGAATTAATTTCAATATATTTTCGAAGAAAGTAATTGTAGATTTATACGTTTCACTATCAATTGGTTGTTCATAACCTGGCTTGATAATTTCTAAATACCAAGAACAGAAGTCATCCCAAACTAATTTATAAATAGCCATCAATGCTTCTGAAATCTTGAATTTTTCAAACAATTCATTTATCTCTGTTAATTGTTGATTGAATTTAGCATGAAACCATTCAATACCTTTCACCGATGAGTTTGGTTGTTCTATGTCTTTCACTTCCCAGGATGTAACCAAACGGAATGCATTCCAAATCTTATTGGCAAAATTTCTACCTTGTTCACATTGACTTGTATCAAATGGTAAATCATTACCTGCAGGGGAAGATATAAGAATACCTACTCTTACCCCATCAGCACCGTACTTATCAATTAAATCTAAAGGGTCAGGAGAATTACCAAGTGATTTTGACATTTTTCTTCCTAATTTATCACGAACAATACCTGTGTAGTATACATTTTTGAATGGAAGTTCACCCATGTATTCGTAACCAGCAATGATCATTCTTGCAACCCAAAAAAACATAATTTCAGGAGCAGTAACTAAATCATTGGTAGGGTAATAATATTTTATTTCTTCATTTCCAGGTCGGGTAATACCGTTAAAAACAGAAATTGGCCACAACCAACTTGAAAACCAAGTATCTAGTACGTCTTCATCTTGTTTTAAATCCGAAGCAGTAATTGTTCTTCCTGCTTTTTCAGTAGCAAATTGAATCGCTTCTTCCATTGTTTTTGCAACAACAAAATCATCAGATCCTTGTCCATAATACCATGCAGGAATTCTATGTCCCCACCATAATTGTCGAGAAATACACCAGTCTTTCACATTCTCCAACCAATGCTTGTAAGTGTTTTTGAATTTTTCTGGATGGAAAGCAATATTACCATTCATGACATTTACTAGCGCTGGTTCAGAAAGTTCTTTCATCGAAACGAACCACTGTAAGGACAATTTAGGTTCAATTACAGCGTCTGTTCTTTCAGAAAAACCTACTTTATTGATATGGTCTTCTGTTTTTACTAAATATCCTTTCTCGTCTAATTCTCTCGAAATTTCTTTTCTAACATCAAAACGATCTTTACCTTCATAATGTAAACCATTTTCATTGAGTTTTCCATTATCGTTAAATATATCAATCGTTTTAAGATTATGTTTTTTACCTAATTCATAATCATTTATATCGTGAGCAGGGGTAACCTTTAGACAACCGGTACCAAATTCCATATCAACATATTCGTCAGCAATAACAGGAATTCTTCGAGTAGTTAAAGGAACAATTACTTCTTTTCCATGTAAAGATGTGTAACGCTCATCGTTTGGATTAACACATATTGCCGAGTCTCCTAAAATAGTTTCAGGTCTTGTTGTGGCAATTGTAACCCATTGGTCTTCAGTTTCTGCAACTTTATAACGAACATGATAAAGTTTAGAATTAACTTCTTTGTATATAACCTCTTCATCTGATAATGCTGTTGTAGCTTCAGGGTCCCAATTTACCATTCGAACACCACGGTAAATCTTTCCTTTTTTATGTAGGTCAATAAATGTATCTATTACTGAATCAGAGTATTCTGGATCCATAGTGAATGACGTTCTTTCCCAATCACATGAAGCACCTAACTTCTTTAATTGATCTAAAATAATTCCACCATGCTTATCCTTCCACTCCATGGCATGAATCATGAATTCATCTCTAGTTAAGTCAGATTTTTTAATTCCTTCTTTTCTAAGTTTTTGAACAACTTTAGCCTCAGTAGCAATTGAGGCATGATCTGTACCAGGAACCCAACAAACATTTTTTCCTAACATACGAGCTCTTCTAACAAGGACATCTTGAATGGTATTGTTTAACATATGTCCCATGTGTAAAACTCCAGTAACATTTGGTGGAGGAATTACAACTGTATATGCTTCTCTTTCATCAGGTGTAGAATGAAAATAACCTTTATTTAACCAGTAAGGATACCATTTTTGTTCAGCTTTTGATGCTTCGTATGTTTTAGGAATTTCAATCATTTTTATTCGAATTTATACAAAGATAATTATTTAAAGTAAGAAATAAATAGTGTAAAAAACGTTTTGAGGTTAACTTGAAGGATAAATAAACAATTGAACAATTTGTTTTGAATTATTTTTATAAATATTAGTTGTGAATCACGTAACAAAATTCTACTTTTGAGACGTTTTTAAATAATATCCGCAAAATGGCTGTATTGGTAAATAAAAATTCTAGAGTAATAGTTCAAGGATTTACTGGAGGTGAAGGAACTTTTCATGCTTCACAAATGATTGAGTACGGAACAAACGTAGTTGGTGGTGTGACTCCAGGAAAAGGAGGTTCGACACATTTAGAAAGACCTGTTTTTAACACTGTTTCAGATGCAGTTGAAGCTACTAAGGCTGACGTTTCGATCATCTTTGTTCCACCAGCATTTGCTGCGGATGCAATTATGGAAGCTGCTAATGCAGGTATTAAAGTAATCGTTTGTATTACTGAAGGTATTCCTGTTAACGATATGGTGAAAGCAAAAGAATTCATCAAAGGATTTGATTGCCGTTTAATCGGACCTAACTGTCCAGGTGTTATTACTGCTGGTGAAGCTAAAGTAGGAATTATGCCAGGCTTTGTTTTCAAAAAAGGTAAAATTGGTATTGTTTCAAAATCAGGAACATTGACATATGAGGCTGCTGACCAAGTTGCTAAAGCTGGTTTAGGTATTACTACAGCTATCGGTATTGGTGGAGATCCAATTATTGGAACTACTACAAAAGAAGCGGTTGAATTATTAATGAATGATCCTGAAACAGAGGGGATCATCATGATTGGTGAAATCGGAGGTAACTTAGAAGCAATTGCAGCTCGTTGGGTAAAAGAAAATGGTACTAAACCTGTTGTTGGTTTTATCGCTGGTGAAACTGCTCCTGCTGGAAGAACAATGGGACATGCTGGTGCTATTGTTGGAGGACACGATGATACAGCAGAGGCTAAAAAACGTATTATGAGAGAGTGTGGAATTCACGTAGTTGATTCTCCAGCTGAAATAGGTAAAAAGATGGCTGAAGTAATGGGTGTATTAGCTTAATTATTTCATTATTATATTTAAAGCTGCTTACGAGCAGCTTTTTTTTTGAATTAAACTAAATAAAATATGAATCCTTTTTTAGAAAAAATTGATACTCCTTTTCAATCCTTTCCTTTTGAAAAGTTGAAAACAGAACATTATTTACCTGCTTTAGAAGAAGGTGTACTACAAGGTAAAAAAGATATAGAAGCAATCATTCAAAATCAAGATACTCCAACATTTGAAAACACTATTGCAGCATTAGATAATAGCGGTAAAATATTAGACTTACTTGGAAATATTTTCTATAATCTACATGAAGCAGAGACTAGTGAAAAATTACAAGAATTAGCTCAAGAGATTTCACCCCGCTTAACAGCTTATGGAAATGATATCATGTTAAATGCTGATTTATTTCAAAAAGTGGAGTATGTTTTTAATCATCAAAATGAAGAAAATTTAACTACCGAACAAAAAACGTTATTAGATAAAACCTACAAAGGTTTTGTAAGGAATGGTTCTAAATTATCTGATGAAGCTAAAGAAGAAGTTCGTAATATAGATAAGGAATTAGCTACATTATCTTTAAATTTTGGACAACATGTGCTTACTGAAAGTAATGATTACAAGTTGGTTATTACAGATGAGAGTTTGTTGGCAGGATTACCAGAAGGAGTAATCGAAGCGGCTAAACTTACAGCCCAGGAGAAAGAAATCGAAAATGCTTGGGTATTTACATTAGACTTCCCGTCATATCTTCCATTTATTACCTATTCTGAAATCAGGCATTTAAGAGAAGAAATTTTTTTAGCTTTTGGCTCAAAAGCATTTAAAGGAAATGAACGAGATAATAGTGAGATAATAAAAAAAATTGCAGGATTAAGACATAAAAGAGCGACTATCCTTGGATATATATCCCATGCTGATTTCATTTTAGAAGAACGCATGGCTAAAAATCCAACTACAGTTTATTCTTTCTTAGATGAAATTTTAACATATGCTCTACCTGCTGCGAAGGAGGAATTCGAAGAAATTATAGCATATGCAAAAAGCATTGGTGGACCAGAGGAATTACAACGTTGGGATTTACCTTTTTATTCAGAAAAATTGAAAAAGGAAAAATTCTCTATTGATGATGAAGTTTTAAAGCCATATTTTAAATTAGAAAATGTAATCCAGGGTGTTTTTCAAACCGCTAAGAACTTATACGACTTAAGTTTTGAATTACGTAGTGATATCGACAAATATCATCCAGAAGTAATGACGTATGAAGTAAAAGATGCAAATGGAAATCATGTTTCTTTGCTTTACATGGATTTCTTTCCGAGAGCAGGAAAAAGACAAGGTGCTTGGATGACTTCATTTAGAAATCAAAAAATCGAAAATGGAATCAATGTGCGTCCACATATTTCAATTGTTTGTAATTTCACTAAACCTACATCCAACAAGCCATCGCTTCTTACTTTTAATGAAGTAACTACCCTATTCCATGAGTTTGGACATGCTTTACATGGTATGTGTGCGAATGGTACTTATTCGTCAATTACAGGAACAAGTGTTTATTGGGATTTCGTAGAATTACCATCACAAATTTTTGAAAATTGGTGTTACGAAAAAGAATGTTTGGACTTATTTGCTAAACATTATGAAACTGGTGAATCAATTCCAGAGGAACTAATTCAAAAAATTGTTGATAGTGCAAATTTCCAGAGTGGTTTAGCTGCCATTAGACAAATTGGATTAGGTAAGATTGACATGGCATGGCACAGTCAAGATACTTCTCATGTTGAAAGCGTAAAAGATTTTGAATTACAAGCTGTAAAACAAACAGACTTATTCCCAGTTGTGAAAGAAACAATCACTAGTTGTTCGTTTTCGCATATTTTTCAAGGAGGGTATTCATCTGGTTATTATAGTTATAAATGGGCAGAAGTAATTGACGCAGATGCTTTTGAGGCTTTCAAAGAGAAAGGTATTTTCAATAAAGAAGTAGCCAAATCATTCCATGACAATATTTTATCTGCAGGAGGTAGTGAACATCCTTCAATTTTATACCGAAGATTTAGAGGTAGAGATGCTGATCCTAAAGCATTATTAAGAAGAGAAGGAATGATAAAATAACATAGAAAATTGTATAAAATAGAAAAGGGTGTCCAAAAGACACCCTTTTATTATGAACTAAAAGTAGTTAAGCTTTTAATAGCCAACCGAATTCGTCTTCAATTAAACCGTTTTTTAGGTCATTCAAATATTTCTCCATTTTTAGTGAAAAAGACCTTGATTCAATAGCAGGTAAGAAAAAATCTTCACCTCTAAATCCTATTTTGTTTATGTGTGCAATCGTAGCCGCAGTACCAGCACCAAATACTTCAGTACAAGAACCATTTTTAATTGCTTCGATGATTTCTTTCACAGTAACTTTTCGTTCTTCAATTTCAACCCCCCAAGATTGAGCAACTTCAATTACACTACGTTTAGTTATTCCTCTCAATATAGTATCGCTTTCTTCAGAAGGAGTAACCAGTTTTCCATTGATGATAAAAACAATATTCATTGTACCGGATTCTTCCACATATTCATGAGTTTTAGCATCTGTCCAAAGCAATTGATGATATCCTTTTAATTGACCTAATTTTGCTGGAAATAAGGAAGCTCCATAGTTTCCAGCTGCTTTTGCTCGGCCTACCCCACCCTCAGCTGCACGTGTATAATGTTCTTCAATCAAAACATTTACTGGTTCCGAATAATATGCACCTACAGGGGATGCAAAAATCATAAATTTATAATTATCAGACGGTCTAATACCTACAAATTCATCAGTAGCAAACATAAATGGTCTTATGTATAGTGAATAACCAGATTTGTTAGGTATCCATTCTCTATCTAAGTCTACTAATTTTCTAACACATTCAACAAATAATGTTTCAGGGATCAAAGGCATTCCCATTCTTTCGCATGACTCTTGAAAACGTTTGGCATTCATTTCAGGTCTGAAAATTAAAACTTCTCCCTCAGGAGATTTGTTAGCTTTCATGCCTTCAAATATTGCTTGACCATAATGTAATGCAGAAGTCGCAGGATGAACAGGAATTGGGCCAAAAGGAAGTATTTCAGGTGTTTGCCACTCTCCATTTGCATATTCCATCAACAACATGTGATCTGAAAAAAGTCTACCAAATGGAAGGTTTTCCCAATCCACCTGCGTAACTCTTGACTCAGGTGTTTGAGTAATTTTAAAGTTGATTGTTTGTTCTAGCATATAGCAAGCATATTTACGCGAATATAGGAAAATAAATCGTGATTAATCCCTGTTTTGAGTCAGTCGGATACTAAAAACTGAAATTTAAGGAATAATTTTATATTTGATTTTTGCTTCTTTTCTAGAACATGCATTAAAATGCCACCACTCAGTTGGAATATTTCTAAAATTTTGGTATTCCATTACCTTACGTAATAATTTTCTGTTTTGAATGTGTATTGGTTTTAATAATCCTAATTTAAAATAATATTCTTCCTTCGATGGGTAAGCAATTTCCCTAATGTCGTCGTAATCCGCTCCCATATCTAAAGCTTTACCATGTTTATCACATATTGTTAAATCGACGGCAGCACCATAATTATGAACACTTCCGTTGGCAGGATTTGAAACGAATTTACCTCTTTTTGCTGGAGGTATAGAGTCTAAAGCATCCCACATTGCTTTTTGAACAGAAAGTGGTCTAACTCCATCATAAACAAGTAGACTGTAATCTTGATTTATTTTTTTTAGAAATTTTTGACATTTAGAAAGTCTTAATGCTACATCAGGTTGAAGATATATCTTGTTTATATTGAAATATAATTGTTTGTGCATAAAATTATCAGTTGTAGCATATTTGATATCAATTTGGATTGATGGGTTTAAAGATTGTATATCAGTAAGATTCTCTAAGCCATTTATTTTTTCTTTTTTTTGAAATGAAAAAGATAGACTTATATAAATCAAAATAGTATAAATAAATTTCATTTAAAATTGAGTTTTCACAAATATAAACATGCTTTATTTTTCATTAGATAACAATCAATAAAAAAAAGAAACCTTTTTATTTAAAAAGCGAAGATTTACTAAATTTGTGAGTAAAATTTTTAATATGCCTAATATAGCACAAAAAGCAGTAGATATGCCTGCGTCACCAATTCGTAAATTGGTACCTTTTGCTGATGCAGCAAAGAAAAAAGGAAAAGTTGTTTACCATTTAAATATTGGTCAACCGGATATTGAAACGCCTGAAGTTGCATTAAATGCAATCAAAAATTTTGATCAAAAAGTGATTGAATACAGTCATTCTGCTGGTTTTGAATCATATAGGAATGGTTTAGCAGCGTATTATCAAAAAACAGGTATTCCAGTGAATTCTGAAGATATTATAATTACAACTGGTGGATCTGAGGCTTTAATTTTTGGTTTTATGACTACGTGTGATCCGGGTGATGAAGTAATCATTCCTGAGCCTTTTTATGCTAACTACAATGGTTTTGCTGTAACTGCAGGTTTAAAAGTTGTTCCAGTTGCATCATCTATCGAAAGTGGATTTGCTTTACCTCCAGTAGAAGAGTTTGAGAAAAAAATCACATCTAAAACGAAAGCTATATTGATTTGTAACCCTGGAAACCCAACAGGTTATTTATATTCCAAAGAAGAATTAGAAAAATTAAGAGATATAGTTAAGAAACATGATTTATTCTTATTTGCAGATGAAGTGTATCGTGAATTTTGTTACGATGGAGCTGTTCCTTTTTCTACAATGAATTTGGAAGGAATCGAAAATAATGTAATTATGATTGATTCTGTTTCTAAACGATATTCCATGTGTGGAGCTCGTATTGGTGCTTTAATTTCTAAAAACAAAGAAGTTATTTCATCAGCATTGAAATTCGGTCAAGCACGTTTATCTCCACCTACGATAGATCAAATTGCTTCTGAAGCAGCATTAAATACGCCTCAATCTTATTTCGATAATGTTGTTTCCGAATATGTTATTCGAAGAAATATTATGGTGGATGGTTTAAATAGTATTCCTGGTGTATTTTGTCCTAAACCAAGTGGTGCATTCTATTGTGTTGCTAAATTCCCAGTTGATAGTGCAGAAAAATTCTGTCAATGGTTATTGGAAGAATTTGAATTTGAAGGAGCAACAGTAATGATGGCTCCAGCAAGTGGATTCTACTCTACTCCTGGATCTGGATTAAATGAAGCAAGAATTGCTTATGTTTTAAATCAAGATTCACTTAAGAAATCTGTTCGAATTCTAGAGGAAGCATTAAAAGTATATCCAGGTAGAGTTTAAAACTTTTCTATTATATTTTAATCTATTATATTTGAGGGAGTCAATTTGGCTCCCTTATTATTTTATACGCATGAGTGAATCTAAACAAAACGTTAAAGACTTTTACGATACATTTACTGATAATCAAAAAAAAATAGGTGTAAGCGTTAGACATAGATTAATTTTCAAAAAACTCAAAGAGATTGGCTTACTTTCAAATTCAAATGTACTGGAAATAGGTTGTGGTATTGGTACCGTTAGTACTTTAATTATCCCTTTTATAAATGCTGGTAAATTTGTTGGGTGCGATATTTCACCTAAAAGCATTGAATTAGCAAAAAAATTTAATTCACAAAAAAACGCTTCATTTATATGTACAGATATGACTGATTTTGAAAGTGAAATTAAATTTGATTTTGTTGTTTTCCCAGATGTACTTGAACATATTCCAGTTGAAGAACATAAAGCTTTATTTGAAAGAATTTCAAAATATTGTTCTCCAAATGCAAAATTATTGATAAACATTCCTGAACCAAATTCTTTAAATTTCACTCGTAATAACAGACCAGAGCAATTACAAATAATAGATCAATCACTTTCAATGCAGGATTTATTGAATAACACTTATCCATTTGGTTTTCAGGTTCATTCAATTATTCCGTATTCAATTCACACAAACGTAAATAATTATTTATCTATTGTATTTATTCGAAATACGGAAATAAAATCACTTGAATTAGTTTCAAAACTAAAGCAATTGATACAAAATATCAAAGCAAGATTTTAGTGAAAAAAATTCTGTATTTTCATAACGGTTTATCTTCTTTTGTAAAAAAAGATATTGAAATCATTGAAAAAGAATTTGAACTTATAATTTTTCATTTTAACGTTACGGATAAAAAGAAAGTACCCTTTTTTTTTATTAGGCAATTTTTATTTATTCTTAAAAATCTTTTTAATTCAAACATTTACATAACTCAATTTGGCGGGTATCATTCTGTTTTACCGAGTTTAATTGCTAAAATTTTAAGGAAAAAAAGCATCATTGTTTTGGGTGGAACAGATTGTGTTTCATTTCCTTCAATTCGATATGGTAATTTCTTCAAGAAAGGATTGAAAATTGCAACTACCATTAGTTTGAAAAATGCTTCCCTTCTACTTCCTGTTGATGATACATTAGTAGAATATAAATATGATTATCAGTCTAATGATTTCCCTTTTCAAGGATACAAATATTTCATAAAGAATATTAAAGCACCTTTTAAAGTGATTAATAATGGGTACGATTCAGAATTATGGAAATGCACAAAAGTTAAAGAACCACAAACTTTTGTTACAGTTGGAGCAAATCTAGGGAGTAGATTTGGGTTTGAGTTAAAAGGAATTGATTTAATTTTTGAAGTTGCCCCCCTTTTACCTGAATGTAAGTTTTATATTGTTGGTGGAAGTAGTATTAATCATAAAGTAGTTCCACGGAATATTATTTTATTAGACCCTATACCAAATACAGAATTAGCTGATTTTATTTCATCCAAACAATTCTATTTACAACTTTCTATGAGTGAAGGATTTCCAAATGCACTATGTGAAGCAATGTTATGCGAATGTATTCCAATCGTTTCATCTGTAGGCGCCATGCCCTTTATAGTTGGAGATAACGGATATATCTTGAATAAAAAATCTACAAGAGAATTGATTTCTATCATTGAAGAGGCATTAAATCCTACTAAAGAAATTAATACAAAAATGATTCGATATAGAATTGAACAAAAATTTAATTTAGAATTAAGAAGAAATACGCTTTTAAGTTGCTTAAAGTAAGGTTTTTATTGTTTTAATTCCTCACCTAATTCATCATAATTTATTCCATCAAATGTTCCTGAACTCATCATTAATAGAACTTTATTGGTGAAATCAAAAGATTTAATAAATTGAAGAACTGCTTTGGTTTCATTAACCACAGACACATCTCCACCAAAGGCCGTTTTAACTTGCGAAACAGAAATTGGTTCTAATTTTTTATGTTCCACAACATGAGGATTAAAATAAACCAATGCGTGGTCAGCTTTATCCATTGTGTTTTCGTAGTGTGGTAAAAATTCCTTTTTAAGAGAAGAAAATGTATGTAATTCCATACAAGCTACCAATTCTCTGTCTGGATATTGTTCTTTTACCGCTTTAGTTGTAGCTTTTAATTTTGAAGGTGAATGTGCAAAATCTTTAAACATTACAAAAGTATCTGTTTCAACTACCTTTTGAAGTCTCTTTCCAGCGCCCTGAAAATCTGATAATTCATTTAAAAATTGTTCAGGAGTAATTCCTATTTCCTTACTTAATGTCATTGCACCAAAAACATTTTGCAAATTATGTTCACCGAAAATTTTTAGGTTATAAAGTTTGTTTTCAAATTCAACTTCAGTACCATTATTCTTAATATTGTAAATAGGAGTATTATATGGTATAGTATTTATTTTATTTGAAAACTTCTCTCCTAATTTTTTAACTTCAGTATCTTCATTATTGTATACTAAAGTTCCATTGGGTTCAATACAATTACAAAATAGATCAAATTGCTCAATATAATTTTCAAAAGATGGAAATACATTGATATGATCCCAAGCGATACCGCTAATTATTGCTGCATGTGGTTTATATAAATGAAATTTTGGTCTTCTATCTATGGGAGAACTTAAATATTCATCTCCTTCAAGTATCATAATAGGGGCTGAATCTGTTATTTTCACCATACAATCATATCCTTCTAGTTGTGCACCTACCATATAGTCAACATCTAAACCGAGTTTTGAAACGACATGTAAAATCATAGATGTAATGGTTGTTTTTCCATGACTTCCTCCAATTACAATTCTTTTTTTATTGATGCTTTGTTGATATAAATACTCAGGATAAGAATAAATTGGTATCTCTAATTCTTTTGCTTTTAATAATTCAGGGTTATCATTTCGAGCATGCATCCCTAAGATTACTGCTTCTAAGTCGGAAGTTATGTTATTTTCATTCCAACCGATTTTAGAAGGGTAAATTCCTTGTTTTTTTAGACGTGATGCCGAAGGTTCGAATATTTCATCGTCTGAACCAGTAACTTTATATCCGTTTCTACTAAGTGCAATAGCTAAATTGTGCATAGCACTTCCTCCAATTGCAATAAAATGGACTTTTTTTGTCATGGAATTAGTTTTTTTTCATGTTAGCATTTTGGGTTTCAATTTGCCATACATGTTCAGTAATTGGTTGGTTATCTTTTGTATAAGTAATAGAGTTTTTAGTAACTGTTCTGACAAAAACTGCTCCAAAACCATTCTTTACAACAATTCTTCTAGTGATTACAGCGTATGCAAGTCCTCTATCATCATTTTTATTGAATGATTCTTCAGTTACTCCTTCTGGATAAGATGCTCCAAGTGAATTTGCTGCTTTATCGTCTAATTTGAAAGTCTTATTATCGATATTTTCAAATAAATCTCTTATATCTTGAGATTTATCAAATTGTTTTTTTTCTTCAGAATCATAATTTTCAGATAAATTATTTGACTCATTAGAAATTACATTTGCATCAGATGTTTTATTTGTTGAAACATAAGCGGTATTGATTTTTGACATATTAGTATTCAATTGATCAATAGTTGAAAACTCATTTTGATAATCTTTTTTGTTTGCATCAATATTAGCGTCATAGTTTTTTCGATCAATATTCTTAAGTTTATCTATAGAAGTGTTTTGATTCTCTTTTCCTTTATTTTCAAATTCAGCATTGTCAATATCAACTTTATTAATATTTGACTGGGTATCTTGATTAGTTTTATTCTTAATAAGTTCATTTTCATCATTATCATTGCTTAGTACTTGATTAAGTGCAAGAAGTTGATTTGATTGTTCTTTTTGTTTTGTATCGTTACTCGTTGACAAACTATCTATTAACTTTCCATCTACCTTTTTAATTCTTTCTGTATTAATTTCGACGTTTTTATTTGTCATTTTCGAGATTGAGTCTTCGCTAAGATTTATTTTAGTTGCAATAGGATTGAAGCTAACCTTATTTGTGATGTTTTTATTGAATTTAAATTGACTTGAGCTGTCTTGTTTAAGCTCTTTCATTTCCATTCCTTTGTTTATGTTATAATGTTTTTGGTCGTTGGTTGTATTTTGAGCAATATTTGACTTATCTAATTCAAGGAATGTAGAATCAAATTTATTAATTATCTCAAATTTAGATAGTTGATTGTCACTTATTTTCTTTTCTTCTTTGAGGTTTAAATGATTAATATCAGCAATTTTATAATTTAATTCATCTTTAATCTTCTTCTCTGCTATTTCAATACTATCGTTGAATCTAGTTGTTTTGATTGCAAGGTAAACATCCATCTCTGCACCTACTGGTTTCTGAATACTTGTTATACTATCTAAGTTTTTATATTTTTCAGTCAAAGAGATAGAAGTTCTGATCCCTTTTTCATTTTGTAGGGTTGAGTATTCATCATTGATATTATTCATTTTTACGCTTTTCTTCTGAATTTGATCTTTCAAAGAATCTTGTTGTATTTTAGAATTTGATGTAATTGCATCTACTTTGTCCATCGCAGATTTAATATCATTCTTAGAAGCATTAATTTCTTTTTCACGATTTAAAGCGAGGTCTTCTTCTTTATAAGAAGATTTAAAACTATTACTATCAATAGAATTGTTTTTTCTAGTTTGTCTTTTTGCTTCGGCTTCAGCTAAAATTTTTTCTGCGTCATTAATTGATAAATTAGATGACACACCTAAATCAGGAAGAGGAGCTGATTTTTCAACAGGTTTTGGGTTCAGTTTTGCATCAATTTCTTCAATTTTTCTTTTAGGGTAAACGTCGTTAGGTTTAAGTCCTAAAGCTCGTTGATATAGAGATTTTGCATTTTCAAGATCATTTAAATTAAATTTTTCATCCGCTTTATTTATGATTTTTTGGTAATTTTTACCTTCTTCTTCTCCTGTTTTGTTTTTTGAATTTGCAATACTTTTATCACGTTGATTGATTGCATATTTATCAGTAGGATTTAATGAAAGTGCTTTTTCATAAAATTCTTTAGCCTCGACATATTTATTCTGTGAAAATAAACCATCTGCTTCTCGGATATATTTATTAAACTCATCTTTTTTATCATCAGATATTTGTCCTTTCAAATCGAAAATAGATAAAAGAATGATGAGTACAAAAAATAGTTTTTTCATTGAATTTGAAATTAGCTAAACTTAACTAACAAATATCTTAAAAAATAAAGACTTTATGAAAGTTTCTAGGTCAAAAGAATACATATAAGACTATTTTTAGTTATTTTTAAATTATTCTATTTGATATTCAAAGTACTATGAATAAAATCAATTGTTTTATTTCAATATTAATATTCATTGTAATTAGTTTAAATGCTAATTCACAGTATTTACCCAATGATTTTTTAATAAAATTTAAAGACTCAGATGAATTTGTTTCTGTAAGTGTTGCCAATAATATTTATGTTGAGCGTTTTTTAAAATCAGAAGGTTATACAATCGAAAATAAAACAAATAATTGGTTTTATTTACGAATGAAAGGTAAAGCATATTTTCATTTATTAAATTCTGAAATTGGGAGGTATGTATATTCAGATTTTTCAGAACCAAATTTATTAAATGACTCTTCGAGACTTCTTCACAAAGTAAATGATGTTCAATTAGGTTTAAATCTTCCAAGTCAGTTTACTGGTAAAAATGTAGTTGTTGGAATTATTGATTCAGGTGTTGATTTTTTACATGAAGATTTTAAAGATAGTTTGGGGAAAACTCGAATTTATAGATATTGGGATCAATCAGATAAGTTTCCTTCAAATATTCCAAAACCTTATAACTATGGAATGGTTTGGTCAAAAGATGATATTGATAATGGTAAATGTACAGCTGTGGATAATTCTGGACACGGTACAAATGTGACAGGGATTGCAGCTGGAAATGGAAGAGCGAATGGAAGAAATAAAGGTATGGCGCCAAATGCAATTATTGTTATGGTTGAAACCAATTTATCTGCTTCAAGTTGGACTTTAACAGTTGCAGATGCTTGTGATTATATTTTTAAAATAGCAGATAGTTTGGGCTTACCAGCAGTGATCAATATAAGTAATGGTGTTCAGTTCGGTTCTCATGATGGCACAGATCCTGCATCCGAAAAAATCGAAGCACTTTTAGATGAAAAGCCTGGTCGAATAGTTGTTGCTTCAGCAGGTAATTCTGGTAATGCTGGAAAATATCACATTCATGTTGATGTACATTCTGATACTTCCTTTTATTGGGTAAAACCATCTGTAAATGGAATTGCGGGAGTGAATACAATTTATGTTGATATGTGGTCAGATTCAATTGATTTTTCGAATGTTAATATTAGTTCAGGCGCAAATCTAAATACTGGAAATTATGCTTTTAGAGGTTCTACACCTTTTCGAAATTTCAAACAAATTTATACCAAATCACCCGGTGCATTTAGGGATACATTATATGCTTATTCAGGGAATAAATTAGCATACATTGATTATTATGCTTCTATTGTAAATCATGTTGCAAGAATTGAATGGGTAGTTACTTCTGTAGATAGTACAAATTATTATTTTCAATTCAGAACTACAGGAACAGGTAGTTTTGATGGTTGGAGTGGTGAATTAAATAAGCGAAGTAATGGTAAAACATATTCTGATTTTATTACAACAAATTTACCAACCATTGATGTGTTACCATCAATTAAAAATTATATAATTGCAGATACTTTACAAACGATTTTCTCTTCTTTTATTTCTTCAGAAAAAGTTATTACTGTAGGAAATATATCAAATCGTTATTCATACAAAGCTAAAGATGGAAATTCTTATTTTAGTGATTTTCCTGTAGGTAAAATTTTTACTAGTTCCTCAAAAGGTCCGAATAGAAAAAAGGTAATTAAGCCTGATATTGCAGCAGCAGGGAATTATACTTTATCCTCTGCCCCACTTTATATATTAAATGATCCTAATAGAAATAATAAAATAGATGAGGGCGGAATGCATTCTTTAAATGGAGGTACTTCCATGTCTTCACCTGTGATTGCAGGTATAGCTGCTTTATTTTTAGAAAAATGTTCAAAGGCAACATATCAAGATTTTAAAAATGAATTAACAAATTCTGCTTCTATTAATACTTATACAGGGAACTTACCAAATTATGCATATGGGTATGGAATTGCAAACGCTTTAGAATTATTAATGAAAACATCGAATTCATTTTTAAATAAAGGAGATTCAGTAATTCAATGTTCTTTGCCTGCTAAAGTACAAATCCTTGGAGAAAAACCTGTTAGTTCAATAATTTGGAGTGATTTATCTAATTCTATTACAAAAACTTTTTCAATACCTGGAGTATATCAATTTAAATCGTATGATGAAAAAAATTGTTTTTCTAAAGATTCTATCAAAATACAAATTGATACAGTTAAACCGAAGGTATCTATTTTTAATAATGACTCAAAAACGATTACTTGTTTTGGAGATCCTGTTAAGTTAATAGTTTCTGGTGCAGAAAAATATGTATGGAGTGGAGGTTCTTTTTTAGATAGAGATTCGAATTTAATTTCAATTCCAGGTATTTATAAAGTTACAGGAACTGGAAAAAATAATTGCTCAAATTCTGATTCAATCTTAATTAAAAAAGATCTAAATCCTTCCGTATTCATTTTAAATAACTCCAATAGTCAGTACATCACATGTAAGCAAAAAAGCATTGATTTGAGTACTGTAGGTATAGAAACTTTCACTTGGAATCGTGGAAAAAATACAACTGGTTTAACAAACCAAATTATCGACTCTGGTATGGTCGTTCTTACAGGAAAAGATGAAAAGGGTTGTGTTGGTAAAGATAGTATTCTCATTATGGTAGATACAATAAAACCTAATTTGAAGTTACAATTTGTTGGTTCAAAATCGATTTCCTGTAATAACGATCCTGTTGTTATTCAGGCTAGCGGTGCTGTTTTTTATGACTGGAATGGTGGAGACTTTCCTAAAAGTGCAAAAAATCTATTTTCAATACCAGGAAAATATAATTTACTCGCAACGAATTTAAATGGTTGCTCTTCAAGAGATAGTATTAACCTGGTTAAATTAGACTATCCATCAATTCCTACTATTGAATTTAAAGATTCCATTTTGATCGCTTCAAAATCTGTAAATTATCAATGGTATAAGGATGGGATTGAATTAGAAAATGATACCCTTCAAACATTAAAAGTAATAGAAAATGGTGTGTATATGGTTGCTGTAAATTTGAATGGGTGTGTTTCTACGTCTAGTTATTTGAAAACAAATTTAGGGATAGAAAAAATCTCTGAATTATCACTTTTTGTTTTTCCAAACCCATTGATTTCAAATCAATTTGAAATTAAAAATTTAACACAAAATATGATTGTAGAAATTAAAGATATTACAGGTAAAAATGTCGATTTTGAAAAAATAGGAGCGAATATTTTTGAAATAAAAAATATTGTTAGTGGGATTTATTTTATCAATGTTATTGATTCAAATCAAAACTATACATTTAAAATCTTTAAAAATTAATCATTACAAACATTAATTTCTTTATTTTTGGCAAACAAATATTAAAGTGAATGAATTTAACAGGTATTATTGCTATTTCCGGAAGACCGGGTTTATTTAAAGTAGTTGCTCAAGGAAAAAACAATTTGATTGTTGAATCTTTAGAAGATGGAAAACGTTTTCCTGCTTATTCAACAGATAGGATTTCAGCATTGGAAGATATTAGTGTTTACACGTATGAAGAGGATGCTTCTTTGGGAGAGTTGTTTGAAACAATTTTTCACAAAGAAAATGGTGGTGAAGCACCTTCACATAAAGCTGATAAAACAACATTAGAGAACTATTTGCTTGAGATTTTACCAAACTATGATCAAGAAAGAGTTTATTTTTCTGATTTAAAGAAAATTTTTCAGTGGTACAATTTATTACACAAATCTGGTTTGTTGATTCCAACAGAAACTAAAGCGGAAAAGATTGAAGAGGCAGTTGTTGTAGAAGAAACTGTTGAAGCAGTAATTGAAGAAAAACCAAAAGCTAAACGAGCACCTCGTAAAAAAGTAGTGAAAACTGAAGAGTAACTATTGATTTGTCTAAATATTATATAAGGTGTCTATTACGAGGCACCTTTTTTTATGTGTTCATATTTTAGTTTTCAAGTTCATTTACTTCAAAAGGAACATCTAAAATATTTTCTACTAACTTCAATGTGTTTTTCCCTTCAATATTATCAATAATCCATTTTTGACATTTAGGAAAGCTATCAGTCATACGAGCAATATGTATTATTGAAGATGCTTTAACACATTTTTCTGCCTCGAAGACAATAAAGTATTTTAATTTATTGATATTTAAACCGTTTTGGAAATACATGTCATTTAATCTTTTTGGTGTACCTATCACAATATCTGCCCCGTTAAATAAAGCGATTCGTTGTTTTACCTTATCTCCTTGTTCAAAAACTAATGTATGAATCATTTGAGTACGTTTTGAAATCTTTAACCATAAGGATTCAATTTGTAAACAAACATCTTTACTCGGTGCAACGATTAAAATTCTAGGTGCATCATCATCCGCTGGAGTTTGAAGTACTTCGACTATTCCAGCAAGCACAGATATTAATATGTCTTCTAATTGAGAAGTAAGAACAAAAGTGTCACCGCCTGATTTTACTTTTGAGAAACAAAAAGATTGAATTTCAGTTTCTAATGAAATTTGATTCAGTGTTAGATTTTCAATTAATTGTTCAAACTTAATTTTAGACATACCCGTATTTTTTAGCAAAAATAGGATTAAAACATTTTAATGTGTTACGTGTTCTTAAAAAAGCGAGATAAATCGCTAAATTTAAACTTCTAATTTAAATAACGTTGGAAAAATACATTCATATCAAAGGTGCAAGGGTAAATAACCTTAAAAATCTGGAAGTTAAAATACCTCATGGAAAGTTTACAGTGATTACAGGTTTGTCGGGTTCAGGAAAATCATCCCTAGCTTTTGATACTTTGTATGCAGAGGGTCAACGTCGTTATGTAGAAAGTTTATCATCTTATGCACGTCAGTTTTTGGGTAAATTAGATAAACCGGAAGTTGATTTTATAAAAGGTATTGCTCCAGCAATAGCTATTGAACAAAAAGTAACATCCACAAACCCAAGATCTACCATAGGTACAAGTACTGAAATATATGATTATTTAAAAGTACTTTTTGCACGTGTTGGTAAAACGATTTCCCCTATTTCTGGAGATGAAGTAAAAAAGCATAGTGTATCTGACGTTGTTGATTTTATTAAATCAACTGAAGAGGGTATAAAAATGTTCATCCTATCCCCTATTCTTGCATTTGAAAAGTATGGGGTTGAAAGACAATTATCTCTTTTGAAAGAGCAAGGTTTTGCTCGTATTTTAATTCAGAATGAAGTTTTTGATTTAGATGAAGTAAGTGTAGATACACCAAACATTCATACCGCAAAATTAGTTGTTGATAGAATTAAATCAACTTGCGATGAAGATGCTTTATTACGTGTTTCAGATTCAATTTCATTAGCTTTTTCTGAAGGTAATGGAAATTGTGAATTATTTTTACCAGATTTGGATCAGTTTGTTCAATTCAATAATCGTTTTGAACTGGATGGAATGGAGTTTGTAGAACCTACAGAACAATTTTTCACATTTAACAATCCTTATGGAGCCTGTAAACGTTGTGAGGGATTTGGTTCGGTGATAGATATAGACCCTAGATTGGTGTTTCCTGACCCAAGTTTGAGTATATATCAAGGAGCGATAGCTTGTTGGAAGGGCGATACTATGGGAGAATATTTGCGAGATTTAGTACTCGCATCAACAAAATTTGATTTTCCTATTCATAGACCTGTAGAAGAGCTTACTCCTGAACAATATGAAATACTTTGGACAGGGAATAAATACTTTATGGGTTTGAATGCGTTTTTTAGCTTTCTAGAAAGCCAAACATATAAAATACAATATCGAGTTATGCTTTCTCGTTATCGTGGAAAAACAGTTTGTCCTGATTGTAGAGGAACACGTTTGAGAAAAGATAGCAATTATGTTTTTGTCGGAGGAAAAACCATAACTGATATCGTTTTAATGCCAATTAGAGAGGGTTATCAGTTTTTCCAGACGATACAATTAAGTGAATATGAAGAGAAATTAGCCAATCGAATTTTAACTGAAATCAAAAATCGTTTACAATTTTTATGTGAGGTTGGGTTGGAATACCTTACTTTAAATAGAACTTCCAATACTTTATCAGGTGGCGAATCACAGCGAATAAATCTAGCTACGTCGTTAGGTAGTAGTTTAGTTGGATCGATGTATATATTAGATGAGCCAAGTATAGGTTTGCATCCTCGTGATACCAAACGTCTGATTTCTGTTTTGGAAAATTTGCGTGATATAGGAAATACGGTAATTGTGGTTGAACACGAAGAAGATATGATGAAAGCAGCAGACGAAATTTTAGATATCGGTCCGATGGCGGGTATTTATGGTGGAGAGGTTGTTTTTCAAGGGAATGACACTCAATTACGTAATCAAAAAAACAGTCTGACAGCGCAATACCTTACTAAAGAAAGAATTATTCCTATTCCAGAAAGAAGAAGAAAAACCAATCAGTTTTTAGAGATTCTAGAGGCTAAAGAAAATAATTTACAATCCGTGTCTGTAAAAATACCTTTGTATAGTTTTGTTTGTATTACTGGAGTTAGTGGATCTGGAAAATCTACTCTAATTAAAGAAGTATTGTATCCTGAAATTAGAAAGAAGTTAGGAGTTTTTGGAGATTTTCAAGGTGAAAGTAAAGGAGTTGAAGGTGATGTGAAATTGATAAAAGCTATTGAAATGATAGACCAAAATCCCATTGGAAAATCATCTCGTAGCAATCCAGTGACTTATGTAAAAGCATTTGATGATATCCGTGATTTGTTTGCAAGACAACCTATATCAAAAGCGAGAGGTTATAAACCAGGTTTTTTTAGTTTCAATGTGGAGGGAGGTCGTTGTGAAATGTGTGAAGGAGAAGGTTCTATTACAGTAGGAATGCAATTTATGGCTGATGTACATCTTACATGTGATTCTTGTACTGGTTTAAGGTATAAATCTGAAACACTCGAAGTAACATACAGAGGAAAAAATATTGCAGATTTACTTGCAATGGATATAAGTGAAGCATTGGCTTTTTTTAAAGAACAGAAAGGAACACTTGAAGATAAGATAGTTGCAAAAATACAACCTTTGGAAGATGTAGGATTGGGATATGTGAAAATGGGTCAATCTTCAAGTACGCTATCCGGAGGGGAAGCTCAAAGAATAAAACTGGCATCGTTTTTAACGAAAGGATCAAATTCACCTCATACTTTATTCATTTTTGATGAACCAACTACAGGTCTTCATTTCTATGATATTGAAAAATTATTAATTGCTTTTCAACGATTAATCGATGCTGGAAATTCAATTATCGTAATAGAACACAATGGTGATATTATAAAATGTGCAGATTGGGTAATAGATTTAGGACCAGAAGGTGGAGATTTAGGTGGTAAAGTTGTTTTTGAAGGTACGCCAGAGGAACTAATTAGACTAACAGATAATTATACTGGTATTCATTTAAAAGATAAATTTTAGATTTGTAGAATGAAATTTCAGCATCCTGGGTATTTATTTTTTTTATTTTTTTTGATTGTTCCAATCATTATTCATCTATACAGTTTTAGGCAATATAAAACTTATTATTTCTCAAGTATAGTTTTTTTGAAAAATATTGACCAAGAAACTAAATCTGTTAGAAAATTAAAACATCTTTTAATATTAATATCTAGGTTATTAGCAATCTTATTTTTGGTTCTAACTTTTTGTCAACCATTTATTCCTCTGAAAAACAAAAGTCAACAAAATACTGGAAATGTAATTTGCATTTATATTGACAACTCTTTTTCAATGAGTCAATTAGGTACGGAGGGTCAATTACTTTCTCAGGCAAAAGAACAAGCAAAAAAAATCATTAATCAGGCTCCTTTAGGTTCACGTATTTTATTATTTACAAATGAGTTAAGCGCTGTTGAAGAACAGTTTACTACAAAAACCAATTTGTTAAATCGATTGGATAAAATTAAAATTCAGTCAATTAGTATCCCTATTTCAAAAGTAATTGACCGAATACAAGATATTGTTACTAATCATAAAGAAATTTCCATAAAAAATAGCAAGCAATATATTTATTTAAGTGATTTTCAAAAAAATAATATAATTGAGAAGGTTAAGATAAAAGATAAAAATCAAAGTTATTTTTATCCTTTTCAATTAGTCCCACAATCCAAAGAGAATGTAGCTATTGATAGTGTCTGGTTTAATGAGCCTGTTTTTAAAGTTAAGGTTAATAATGAATTACATGTTAAAGTAAGTAATTTCGGCGAGGAAGATTGTACCAATTTAGAATTGATTTTAGATATAAATAAAACAAAAAGAACTGTTTTTGTTGATTTAAAATCGGCAGAATCAAAAGAAATTGTCATTAATTATTCTGATTATCAAACAGGAATTAAACAAGGTAAAATTCATATCAATGACAAACATTTAGATTTTGATGATGATTATTACTTTACTTATGAAGTGCTTCCCTATTCTTCTATTTTAATTATTGATGGAGATGATGCACATCCCGCTGTAAATCAAGTTTATTCTCTTGATAAATATTATCATTTGAGTGAAGTTAAATATGGTTCATTTTTACCAGCAGATTTAAAAAATAAACATTTGGTTGTCCTAAACGGAGTTAAAGAAATAAATCAAGGGTTAGCAATTTCACTTAAAACGTTCAAGCAAAACGGTGGTTCTTTACTTTTATTTCCTTCTAAGGAAGCAGATTTGTCAAGTTGGAATTCATTTTTATCAGGTATTGGAATTTCAAACCTTGGTAAATTTGAAAAATCGAATTTGGAAATTGAAAAACCCATTTTTGAATCTCCATTTTATAAGGGCATATTTGAACAAAAACCAAAAAACATTCCACTTCCAAAAGTAAAAGGATATTATTCGATTAAAAACAACATCAATTCGTCCATACTTTTGCTTCAAAATAAGAAACCTTTATGGTTAAAACAAAATTCTTCATTTTTGTATGCCAGCTTATTAGATAGTTCTAATTCAACTATAGTTTCAAATAGTTTATTTCCTGTAATTTTATTGAGAATTGCGGAATTAAGTCAGCGAAAAATAGAGATTTCTCATCAATTAGGCTCAGAAAATCGCATACAAATTTATCCTTCACAATCTATAAAAACCGAAAATAAACTTGTTTCTACGTATCACTTAAAAAATGAATCATTTGATTTAATACCCTACTCTGAAGAAATAAATAACGAAACCTATATTTCTTTAGTGGGTCTAAATCAACATCATGGTTTAAAACAAGGAATTTATCGTTTAGAAAGTGATAATTACAAATCGGATATAGCACTCAATTATTCAAGAGAAGAATCAAATGTAAACATCTTAAATTCAGATGAAATCAATACTCTATTTCAGGGTGTAGATACAAAGAATTTAAACTATACTTCCATAGAATCAGGCACTGAAATTCTAAAAGTTGATTTAGAAAAACCGCAAGAGTTTTGGCGAATTTTCTTACTTTTAGCGCTGATTTTTGTGTTAACAGAAATGGCTTTGACACGATTTATGAAATAAACCTTAATGTTTATGAACGTATTAATCAAAAATGCGCGAGTTTTAGATACTCAATCTACACATCACAACCAACAGGTTGATATTCGAATTACTGATGGTATTATAAGTGAAATAGGAACAAACTTGAATGAATCAGAAGAGTTTGTTGTATTTGAAGATAATTTACATATCTCACAAGGATGGGTAGATGGAAAAGCACATTTTTGTGATCCAGGAGAAGAGCATAAAGAAACCATTGAAACTGGTTTGGAAGCAGCCGCATTCGGTGGTTTTACTCACGTTGCGATGTTGCCTTCAACAAGTCCAGTTATTGATGGGAAAACACAAATAGAATATGCTTTAAGAAAATCAGAACATCAAGTTACATCCTTAATTCCATTAGGGACTGTAACAGATAAAATGGAAGGTGAAAACTTATCTGAAATGTTTGATATGTATCAATCAGGAGCAAAATTGTTCACAGATGATACGAAACATTTATCTACAGGGATTTTATACAGAGCGTTATTATATTCAAAAAACTTTAATGGAAAAATCATTGCTTTTTGTAGAGATAGTTCATTAGCAGCTGGTGGACAAGTAAATGAAGGAGAAGCTTCAACTCGAACAGGATTAAAAGCTGATCCGGCCGTAGCTGAAATCATCGATTTGAAAAGAAATATTGAAATAGCTGATTATACAGGAGGGAATTTACACGTAACTGGTATTTCTTCTAAAGAAGCTGTAGAAATCATTAGACAAGCTAAAGCAAAAGGAGTAAATATAACTGCTGATGTTCATATAGAGCAATTGATTTATAACGAAAAGGAGGTGTTAGATTTTGATGTGAATTTCAAATTGAAACCGGTTTTACGTCGTGAAGAAGATCGTTTGGCTTTGTGGGAAGGTGTAAAAGATGGAACTGTAGATGCTGTTTTTTCAAACCACAGACCTTTTGATACAGAAGAAAAAGAAGTAGAATTTGATCACGCTTCTTTTGGTAATTTGAATTTACAAACTGTTTTTAATTCATTTCAATTAGCGAAAGAATTTGATTTGAATTTAGCAATCGATATTTTATCATCTAGAAATAGAAACATACTTTCAATTGAATCAAAACCAATTGAAGTAGGACAAAAAGCAGACTTAACTTTTTTCAATCCAACTAAAACGTGGGAATATACCAAAGAAGATATTGTTTCCGCTACAAAAAACACTCCATTACTTGGGAAAACACTTACAGGATTTGTTCACGGTGTATACAACAATGGGAAAATGCAATTACGTTAATTTAAACTAATTTATGAGATGAAAACCATTATCTCATTTATGTATCAATTTTTTAAAGGAGCTCAAACAGTGGGCTCCTTTTTTCCTAGCACCCCAATTTTAGCTTCAAAAATTGTGAAGCATATAGATTTCTCAAAAGCAAAACTTATTGTGGAAGTTGGTCCAGGTACTGGTTCATTTACAAAGAAAATCATTAAAAAGCTTAATAAAGATGCTATTTTCATCGCTTTTGAATTAAATGAAAAATTTTACCATAAGCTTAAAAATGAAATTAATGATTCTCGTTTTGTTTTAATTAACGGAAGCGCAGAAGATTTAAAAGAATATTTAATACATAAAGGTTATTTAGAAGTTGATTATTTAATTTCCTCCATTCCACTATCAAATTTTAAAGGAAAGAAAATTGTTACTCTACTCCATTCATTTAGAGCACTTATAGGTGAAAAAGGTACTTTTATACAGTTTCAATATTCTTTTAACCAAAAACGTTTGTTTCATAAAATGTTTTCAAACGTTATAATGGATTTTACACAATTCAATATACCACCTGCTTTTATATACGTTTGTAAAAACTAGACAGATTTATTTTCGTAAATTCGCTGAAAAATTATTGGTATGTCTATAGAATTAAACGATGTAAGTTACTGCGTAGGAATGAGTATCGCAGAAAGTTTAAAACAACAAAATTTAAATGATTTGAATTCAGAAGTTATTTCAGAAGCAATTAAAGATGCTTTTGGTTCTTCTAATACTCGTTTCACAATGGAACAAGCTCAAAATATAATTCAAGTTTATTTACAAGAACAAAGTGAAAAGCAATTTGCTCAAAATAAAGAGATTGGAAGTCAATTTTTAGAAGTAAATAAAGCTAAAGAAGGAATCTTCACTACTGCATCTGGTTTACAATATGAAGTTATTACTGAAGGAAATGGTAAATCACCAAGTGCGACAGATGTTGTAGAAGTTCATTATCACGGAACATTAATCGATGGAACTGTGTTTGATAGCTCAGTACAACGTGGAACTCCCGCTTCGTTTGGTGTAAATCAAGTAATCAAAGGATGGACGGAAGCATTACAATTGATGAAAGAAGGTTCTAAATTCCGTTTATACATTCCTCAAGATTTAGCCTATGGGGCTCATCCACACCCAGGTGGTGCAATTGAACCGTATATGGCATTAATCTTTGATGTTGAATTATTACAAGTGAAAAACTAATGAAAAGATTTTTCTACTACTTAATTTCTTCGACTATTTTAGTTTCTTGTTCTAATGAAAACTCTGATTCGGAAGATATTAATCTTAAAAGTTTTAAGGATAAAATTTCATATGCTTTAGGTGCTGATCATGCACGTGCTATTTCGGAATCAGGTGATCCAAATTACAATAAATATAATTTAGATAAAATTATTGCTGGTTTTGCTGACGGTTTGAAAAATGATAAAGCTTTTGATGAGACTTGTAAAAACAATTTAATGAAGTTATATGGTCCAACTAGAAAAGGGTTTGATGCTAAATATGCAGATCAAGGGTCTGAATGTATTGGTAAACTTTCTGGAATGATCTTTAATACTTCTTGGAAAAAGAACAATGGTTTAGATAAATTAGATTTGAAATTAGTTCAAATTGGGTTTAAACATGCTATTCAAAAACGTGACACTTTAATCAAGCGTGATGAGCAATCTATGATGATTCAAAATTTCATGTTTGATATGTATAAGATCAACGGATTGAATATGATTGAAGAAGCCAAAACTAAAAAGGGAGTTAAAATCTCTAAAAATGGAGTTGTTGTAGAAACTATCAAAGAGGGAACAGGAACCAACCCACAAGCTGGAGATGATGTATTAGCGCATTATATTTTAATGAGTGCAACAGGTGATACGCTTCAAAGTTCGTTCGATATGGTAGAAGTATATAAACAACCTTTAAATCCTTTTTCTTTAAAATCAGTAATACCTGGTTGGCAAGAAGGTATGCCTTTAATGAAAAAAGGAGGAACTTACAAACTTTATGTTCCTTATCAAATGGGATATGGTGAGCAAGGTATGTATAATCCGCAAACACGTCGTTATGACATCCCTCCTTTCCAATCGTTGATTTTTTACATTGAGTTAATCAATCACGGGAAATCTGGAACATTGGTGAAATAAAATCTTACCTTATTAATTCGGGATTGAAATTTTTTCCCTCCTTGAGGAGGGATTAAGGGAGGTGACAAAATTACCAAATAGTCATCCCCCTTAATCCCCCTTTCAAAGGGGGAAATAAAAAAACCACTTTTTTTTACCCTTTTCTTTCGATTTCTCTTAGGTTTTCCATTTTCTTCATAGCAAGGAAACCATTGATGTCTTCAAAGTGTTCTTTTACTCGTTTATTTCCGAATTCAAACACTTTAGTAACTAATCCATCCAAGAAATCACGGTCGTGAGAAACTAAAATCAAAGTACCGTCAAATTCTTTTAAAGCATCTTTGATGATGTCTTTTGTTTTCATATCTAAGTGATTCGTAGGCTCATCTAGAATTAACAAATTAGCAGGTTGAAGTAATAATTTCAAAATAGCTAATCGTGTTTTTTCACCACCAGAAAGCACTTTCACTTTTTTCGTACTTTCTTCCCCTCCAAAAATAAACGCACCTAGTAAATCTCTGATTTTTAAGCGAACGTCTCCCTCTGCAGCTTGATCGATTGTTTCGTAGATTGTTAAGTTTTCATCCAATAAAGATGCTTGATTTTGAGCAAAATAACCAATTTGTATGTTATGTCCCAATTCAAGAGAACCTTCAAATTTGATTTCATTCATAATCGCTTTGATCATCGTAGATTTACCTTCACCATTACGACCAACAAAGGCTAACTTCTGCCCTCTTTCAATCGTGATTTCAGCATTGTTAAATACTACATGATCATCATAAGATTTAGATAATTCACGCACAATTACAGGGTAATTTCCTGAACGTGGGGCTGGAGGAAATTTTAATTTAATCGCAGAAGTATCTACTTCATCAACTTCAATAATATCCAATTTCTCCAACATTTTCACACGAGACTGCACTTGTAATGTTTTAGAATAGGTTCCTTTAAAACGTTCGATAAATTCGGTTTGTTCTTGAATAAATTTCTGTTGTTCGTCGTATTGTTTTTGTTGTTGTTCACGGCGTTCTTTACGTAACTCTAAATATTGAGAATAATTTGTTTTGTAATCGTAAATTCTACCCATCGTAACCTCAATGGTTCTTGTAGTAATATTGTTTACAAACGCTTTATCGTGAGAAATAACTACTACTGCTTTCGCTTGATTCACTAAGAAATCTTCTAACCATTGAATCGATTCTATATCCATATGGTTCGTTGGCTCATCCAATAAAATCAAATCAGGTTTTTGTAATAAAATCTTCCCTAATTCGATACGCATACGCCATCCACCACTGAATTCAGAAGTAGGTCTATTGAAATCAGAACGTAAAAACCCCATTCCTTTTAGTACTTTCTCAACTTCTGCTTCGTAATTGGTATCTTCAATAGAATAATAAAGTTCACTCAATTCTGATACACGTTCAATGATTTTATAATAATCATCTGATTCGTAATCTGTTCTAGTTTCTAATTCTTTATTGAGCGCTTCAATTTCATCACGCATCGCAAAGATGGTGTTAAAAGCTTTACTTGTCTCTTCAAAAACGGTTGCATTGTCTTCCGTTAACAAATGTTGTGGTAAATAGGCAATTCGATATTCTTTCGGCGCAGAGACTTGACCTTGAGAAGGTTTATTAATTCCTGCAAGGATTTTTAATAATGTAGACTTCCCTGCTCCATTTTTACCCATCAAGGCTATCTTATCATTTTCATTTATCACAAAAGAAACATTACTAAATAAGGTTTTTCCGCTGAATTCAACACCGATTGCATCTACCGAAATCATAATTTATTCATTTTAAAGAAAAACAAATTTACACATTTGCCCTGTGTTCTATTAATTTTTTCTTTCAAGATCTTTATTAAATCAAAAGCGTTGATAAAGATTGAAACTTTTTTTTGCTATACTTACGTTTAGATTTTACTTTTACATAAAGTAATATTTAAAATTATGGCACAAGTTCAAGAATCATATAAAACTGAAGTTTTAGAACAATTGGTTGGTGAGATGGATTTAATCGTGTATAATGATGATTATAACACTTTTGATTTTGTAATTGAAACACTAGAAAAAGTTTGCAAACATGAACCAGAACAAGCAGTTCAATGTACTTGGATCATTCATTTCAAAGGCAAATGTAGTGTTAAAAGAGGTTCGTATGAGACTTTAGAGCCATTGTGTACTGCCTTATTAGATAGAGGTTTGAATGCAGAAATAGAATAATTTTAAAAAAAGTATTTGCAAATTTAGATAAAACAGCTATATTTGCACTCACAAATGGCTTCGTAGCTCAACTGAATAGAGCACTACATTACGGCTGTAGAGGTTTAAGGTTTGAATCCTTACGAGGTCACTAGAAAGCGAGAATATAAGTTCTCGCTTTTTTTGTTTGAAATTTAATTTTTGATATAAAAATTATTCAATCCATATAATAAATAGATTTCTCAGCCCAATCTCACCCCATACTGCTTTAAAATCACCCCATCCTTTGCTTTGTTCTTTAGTTTTTTACCTTGGTGGCGAATATTTGTTAGGAGTCTTTCGGAAATATGTTGATGTTGTATGGTGGTAAATTCAAACGTTACATCTTCAAGTTGGGTAGTGTCATCCAAGGAATATTTACCGAGGTTTCCTCGAATAATTTCAATGAGGATAAATCTAATCTTAGAAGGATCTTGATATTGTTCTAAATTATGATTGATTTCGTTAATTAAATAGGCTGGAAAAAGTAGATCATCGTTTGAAAGTTCCGTGATTGGAAATTTACGTAAGGTTTTGCGGTTTCCTTTCCATTCAAATTTGGTTTCTTTTTCAAAACGAATTCCACCTCCAGATGCTACGGATGGAAATTGAGCTATGGAATCATACCCTAAATTTTCTAAAACAGACAAGTCAAAAAGTAATTGCTCAATCGGTGTTTCTGATAAATCGCTAATGGTCTTAATCTTGTCCAATTCTTTCTCTGACAACTCAATGATGTTGTAATACATTCCATCACCAAAAAGATTTATGACCATCATACGATTTTGTGAAACTATAAAACAACAAATATAATACGGTCCCTTGATTAAATACTTACAATAAAAATGGATTATTTTTTAATTCATTATTAAGTCACTTCTACTCCTTCTCTATTCAATGGAATACCATGAACATCTGTTGGTAAAACTTGAACATAATAATTCACTGCTAGTTCGCTACCAAGTGCTTTGATGAATTTACTTTTAATACGCGAGATGGTTGTGTGTAGCTCCCCACCTAAATAATTGGTTAATAAATAAATGGTTCTAGCCATCTCGTCAATATTTTCACGTCCACTGATCATTCTGTAAATCTGCAATAATTCATCATTGCATTCAAAAAGAGAATGTAAGGCGATGCCATTTTTTTGCCTCAGAAATAATAAATACAAACTCAATTCTTTTGGATTCAATCGGATATCTAAATTACCAAAGTCGACCAAGAATATTTTTTTTGCTTCTAAATCAATTTTAATTCTGCTCGGTTTGTTAATAATAGAAATACGCTTTCTAAACATCAAATTAGAACGAATACCATCCATTACACTAAAAAGTTGATTCAAATAATGTGGTGGAACATCCTTATTTTTCATTACTTGCATACAATCCTCGCACACATCAGCTGTTCGCATTTTAATGGTAATCTCTTTTTTGTTTTTACAGAAATCATTGATACAACCAACTGTTTTCTTATGAAATCCTCCTACAACCTCTTTTTGATCACTATACATTAATCCACGAACTACCCACGCAATCACCTCATAAGCAATTGGATAGCGAATTTCTGTTGTGTCCCCGAAAAACCAAGGCCAATCATCTGTATGAATAAAACCGGTACGCATAGAAGGTCCGATAAAAGCAAACCAATTTTTATCATTGTATTGATTTGTCAAAAGAAAAACAAAATCATTCGAATCGATTTCATTTTCCTTTTTATAAACTTCAACGGTGTTAAATAATTGTTTCCAAGTATATACATTTTTCTTGAAAGGAAACACGGGACGTTTGTAACTATACATACTTTCCTCACTCATGCATATAGAATGTAGAACCTGCTCTTGATTCTCAAAAGTAGTTTTCGACTTAAATATTCTAAATCCATGCGAATCATCTAAATCCAAGGTACCACCGTCAATAAAATCGATGGTACCTGGATAAGCGTTAAGTAAATTCAATACATTTTCAAAATCTTCTGTTTTAAAATCGTCCGTTCGTGTTAAAATTACTTTCATTGATTAGGGTTGATTGACTAAATATAATTGAAATCTTTGAAATATTATTTCGAGAAAAAACTGTTTTTAATTATTCCTCTTTCTTTGTATTTTGAATACGTATGCATTTGTTCATTGATTTCTGCCGACATACAAGCATAATCTGATTTGTTTATATTAATTGTGTTTTCAGTTTTAATATTCAACATACGTGAAGTATGAATAGCATCAAAATCAGCTCCAATAAAAGTAAAAGTCCACTTTTTAGTGTTTTCTAATTGAGCGATTTTTTGAGCAATATCATGATAGGAAAAAAATTGAGAAGCATTTTCATGTCCATCTGTTATAATCACAAACACCACTGACATTTCATCTGAATCAATTAGTTGTTTGTATTTTTCAGTTATATCATGAATGTTTTTTCCAATCGCGTCTAACAAAGCGGTCATTCCTCTAGGCGAATACTGACCAACTTCAATTGGGAAAATTTCTGAAATTTGAGACGCTTCTACAATTGTTTCAATTTGATTATCAAATGTTGTTAGCGAACATAAAAAGGTTTGATTCGGAAATTCAGTTTGTAAATTACGAATCGTTTTTAAATGATCGTTAAATCCTTGTACTGCTACTGTTTCCATACCAGACATCGAACCACTTCTATCTAAGATGAAGTTGTAAAGTGTTGTTTTGTTTTTCATGGTTAATTCGTTTTAAATTTATATTTCAAAATTCGTTGATTAACCTTTACGATTCTCTTTTTTGCAAGCTTGCAATTAATCAATTTTATTGTATCATTCTTAAAATCAACTATTCTAACTCTGAATCTAAATTATCTTCAAGTAAATTATCCGTATCACTTATTGGCAATTCCTCCACTTTTTTCAATTTTGACAACATTAATCGAGTTCGTGTTCCAACCAAATTATCGAGTTCTTTGTTTGCCTCATTGATTTTCTTTTGAGCTTTATCAAGCACATCACCAAATTTTACAAATTCTGTTTTTACTGCACCTAAAATTTGCCAAACTTCACTGCTTCTTCTTTGGATTGCTAATGTTTTAAAGCCCATTTGCAAACTATTTAGCATTGCAGCCAAAGTAGTTGGACCTGTCACAATAATTTTGTATTCACGTTGTAGAATTGCTACTAAATCTGGTTGCCTAACAACTTCAGCAAAAAGACCTTCTATAGGTAGAAAAAGAATCCCGAAATCTGTTGTGTATGGAGGATCGATATATTTATCGCGTATATCTTTAGCAAATTTTTTAATTGCATTTGAAAGTGCTTTTGAGGCTGAATCTATACCTGGTACATCACCTACTTCGTAGGCATTTTGGAGTCTGATATAGTCTTCCTGTGGGAATTTAGCATCAATCGGCAAATAAACTTCCTTCCCATTATCATCTTTACCAGGTAATTTAATCGCAAATTCTACCAAATCATTCGAACCTTGTTTTGTTTTGACATTTGCTTCATATTGTTCAGGAGCCATAATTTGTTCAAGAATATTTCCTAATTGAATTTCACCTAATACCCCCCTTGTTTTGACATTACTCAATACTTTTTTCAAGTCACCTACTCCATTTGCCAATGTTTGCATTTCACCTAACCCTTTCTGCACCGCCTCTAGTCTTTCACTTACCAATTGGAACGATTGCCCTAAACGCTCTTCTAATGTTTTGTGTAATTTTTCGTCCACTGTTTCACGCATTTTTTCCAATTTCAATTCGGTTGATTTTACTAGTTCATCTTGTTTTAATGCCATTGCATCAAACTTTTGTTTTTGTAATTCATTAAAATCACGAACATTGCTTGAAAAAGTATCACTAAAATCCTTCAACGTTTTCGCTAATTCTTCTCTATTTTCTTTAGCATTTTTAGATAACCCCTCGTGAATCATCGCTAATTTTTCTTCCATTTTAGAAGTCAATAATTCTAAATTTGATGTTAACTCTTTTCTGTTTTCACGAAGTTCAGAAGACAATTCAGCCCGATTTTCTTTCATTTCAGCTTGAAGCACGCTTTTAAACGTGTCTAAAAATTCCTGAGGATTAATTGATTTGTTTTTGGAAAGCGATACTAAAGAAATGACAATTGAAATAATTGTTAAAACTAAAATTAGGTAAATCATAGGTGTTATTTTTATATTATAATATACTTTAAAAGAACTTAAATATAACAAAAAAGGCCATCGAAACGATGACCTTTAAAAGTAGCGGGTACGAGAGTTGAACTCGTGACCTCAGGGTTATGAAAACTGAATTTTAAAATTAAAAACCTCAAAATCAAATATTTAAAATTTTAAAATTGTCGTTTTTATGTCAAAACAACTACCAAACTGTACTCCAAACTGTACTCCGTTTTTTTTTTTTAATGAATTTTACCTTTTGGAAAGATTTGATTCAGTCTAAATATATATGATTGAGAAATTAAAAACAAATATATTTTAATCGAAATTATGTCTTGTGGAAGTTTCTAATTTTAAAAAACGTTTTTTTATTCTTTGGTGATATCTTGAATAATTTCAGTTGCATCAACGTTTAAAGATTTAACAACAGAAATGAAAATATTTAACGATAGGTTCATGTCTCCTTTTTCTAATCGTTGAATTGTTCTAATATCAACTTCAGCTAAGTCTGATAAATTCAATTGAGTTAAATTTTGAGCTTGTCTTATTTCCTTGATTTTAGAGCCCAATTTAATCAACCTTAATCTATACATTTCTTTCATAGATTAAAATTGTCAAAGTGATTCCAATAGATTTACGACTGAACAGCCGTAAAATTGGTTTTTTTATTTATTTTTACACGGCTTTTACGCCGTATTTATAATAACTATTAAAATTAATTTATGAAAAAAACTATTTTATTTGTCTCTGCATTAGTTTGTTTATTAAACTCTTGTAAAAAAGAAGAAACTGCACCAACTACTCCAGAAACACCAATTAGCTATTCTAACTTTAAAATAACTTCCGTAAAAATTAACAAAATACCGTTCACGGATGCAAATGGAAGTAGCTGGGATATTTCAAGTGGACCAGATGTCTATTTCAAACTAACGGATAAAAACGATACTGAGTATACAAAAGGAACTCAATATAATGATGTTCTATCTTCAAATCTTCCTTTTGGTTGGAATTTCACCAAAGCATTTGAAATAAATAACCTAAACACTACTTTCTTCGTGGAAATTTACGATCACGATGATATAGATTCAGACGACTTGATTGGTATTGTTGGTTTTAACGCTAGTTATTTCACAAATGGATACCCAACCTCCATACCATTGTCATATTCAGGATGTGATATTGTCATTAATGGAACTTGGTATTAAAGTATAATAATTTAAACCATTATGAAAAATAAATTATACATCCTTAGTTTAATATTCCTTTGTGTTTATACTAAAAATTACGCCCAAGAAATTATTAGTTCAATCAATGGAGATAAGTTTATTGAGGGGATAAAAATTGATAATAAACTTTCAATAACAAATCCTTCAACAGATGTTGACTCTTATGTGTTTTATATTCAAGATTCTACAGGAAAAGTATTAGATAGTATAAGTGATAATACAAGTTCTGATGGATATTTCTGTGAGATTGATATGGGTAATCTTAAGAAAAATTATTCGATTTATGCACAATCCTTTAAATCAGGTGTTGCAAACAATGACTATATTGAAAATTATTCTTTTACTATCATTCCCAAACCAAAGTGGTTGATAAAAGGTTCTGTTGAAAATATCAATATTTCAAATTCGACTTTAACTTTTGAAGGAAAATATCCAATTTATAGGTATGATTACACGATCGATAATTCGATTTTACTTCTTGGAAACAAACCACTGAATTTAGTTGGAAATTTTTCATTCAATACAGAATTTGATTTAACTACTGGTCAAGCAAAAATCACCGAAAATAGTACACAGATTACCATGAATGTACTTGATTATTCAGAGATAAATGAATCTTTAAAATATAGTTCTACTTGCAATATTGATTCTGACCTCAACATCTCGGTAATCGTATCTGACGAAATAAAATCTAGAAGTGTAAATTTTAATTCTCCTGCATTTAGAATGGCTGTATGTCCAGGTATTTCGGTTAAAATTGATGCAAGTATTGAACTTTTTGCAACGTTAAAAGGTCAGATTGTTGTAGGTCAAGTTAATAATGACTTTGGATTTATTGAGTCTAACAACAAAAAAACAAAAGTAATTGGTGTTTTGACTGGTATTGGAACCATTCGTGGAAGAGTTTCTGTTGGTCTTGGAACTGCTAAGGCTACCCTTTCTTTAATTGCTAAAGCAAATTTAGGTGTCGGATTTGAATATGTTTCTATTCCTTCTGAAAAATTTACCCCTCTTTATGGTGGTGATTTGGATATTTCTGGTGAAATTTCTGTGAATGCCTTTGCATGGTTTGGCGATGGAATTCAACTATATGAAGGGTCGAAATCATTTTTAAGAACTTCATTCGGTGATACAAGTGCTTTGAGAAGTAATCGCGATCGTTTTAATACTAGGTCTTTAGTAATTAGAGATTCTGGTACTATGAATATTCCTGATTTTACTCCTCAACCGAATTTTTGCAACCGTGATTCTAATCTATATGCTGTATGGTTAGAAAATAACTATGGGAAGAATCAATTATTACTTTCCAAATTAAATAAAAATGGAACAAGATTTTCAAATTCTATTGTGGTTCAAAACCACGACTACCCTATCAACAATCCTAAAGTGGGTGTTTTATCTAATGGAAATGCATTAATTTCTTGGACACAAAATAGGTATAACCGAACTAATATTCCATTTAATATTAGTGCAGAAGATATATTTAAGGCACAAGATATTTGGTTTGCTTTTTATGATAATCAGAAAGACAGTATCACATTTATCACAAAACTTAGCGATGATAGTACAGGGCAATCTACTGGACGTTCAGAAGGAGAAGCAACTATTTCTGTGAATAACAAAAATGAAGCCTTAATAACTTGGACAAGCGCTAATACGACTGATAACACGAGTGATATTTGGTATACGCACATCTCAAAATCAGGTGAAAATTGGGAATACACTACGCCAGAAAAATTAATTGATTTACCAGGTGTAAATTCTAATGTGAATGTCATTTTGAGCGATAATTCAACTGCTTTCGCTATGTGGGTAAATGACCCTGATGGTGATGTAGAAACCCTTGATAACAATATAGTATTTGCTGGATATGACAGTCAAAAATGGGATTCTAAAATTGTAAACATCACACAGAATGATGGTTCTGTAAGTTTTGATGCGTTACATGTTGCTTACCAGAATGATAAGGCATTAATAGCCTACACTAGTTCGGAGTTTAAAGACAATAATTCAATCAATAAGATCAATGGAGAAGTTTTTGATTTTACAAAAGGACAATGGGATAATTCTTTTAGTTTTAAAGATGAAGACTCGCTCTACAATTTTCAAAAACCATCTGTATCTATCAGCGATAAAGGTTTAGCTTCGATTTCCTATCAGGTAACTGAAAAATATGCTGATACAAGTGATATAGATAATGGTTTTATTTATCTTTTTGTTGCTGATTTAGAAAAAGGAAATAGCTGGAATGATGTTTCTAACGAAACTTATTTATCTGATACAAGCACGTACATCTGGGATTTAACGACTGGTTTTGGAAACGATAATCGTTATTACACTATGTCACAAGAATACAATGATAACGGTGTTATTTCATCTCCTGAACACGGTATTATCTTCGGTGACCCAGAATTAAGTTTAGTTTTAAGAGGGTATCAATTTGATTCAAATCTTACAATTAACGACATTGAAGAACCTAAAGATGTTCCTGCTGGTATCAAAGAAAAAGCAATTATTAATGAATCATTTTTCAATGTTTACCCTAACCCTTTCTCAACCAATACAACGATTGAATTTTCTTTAGCTTCTGATGCTTCAACTAAAGTTGAAGTTTACAATGCAACAGGAGAAAAAATCACAACAATTCAGGAAGGGAATTTATCTAAAGGAAGTTACAAATTATCATTTTTCAATGGTGATATTCCTGATGGAATTTATTACTTAAAGTTAATTGCAAACAATCAAGTGGCGCATAAAAAAATCGTGATAATCAAATAAAAGAAATACTAATTTCTTATTGTAAAAAATAAAAAATGGGTGTTCCAAAATCAACGGAACACCCATTTTTACATAACGGCTAACCCTCCTTTCTGTAAGGATCTAAATAAATGGAAATTTAACTTCGTTTATTCTTCAAATTATTTCATAAAACAATCCCTTTTCCAGCCCAAAAAACTAAAAAAACTTCTAAATTATTCTAATAAATAATAACGATAGAAAAACAAATTATTTATTAGAATAATTTTTATTGAATATATACTGAGGAATTTAATCTTTTAATTATCATTCTATTCTCATTAAAAACTCGTATTAATTTCATTCGTTTTAAATTTTTAAAATTGGTTTTTATTGTATTTATTCTTGTTTTAAAATGCTTATTTAAATTTTGTATTTCTCGTTGTTAAATTCACCTGTTTTTATAGGGGAATTTACGCTAAGTTCATTTCAATTATTTTACAATTTAATTCAATGAAATATATTTGAATAAATTCAAATTACAACGAAAATGGATATTATAGGAAAAATTGAAAAAATTGATGCTGAAAACGTAAAAAGTGTTTTCACTGACATCATGAAAAATTATTTATCTCCATCCTTTGGTGCTATATCTAAAAGAGATTTTGAAATACTTCTTTTCATGAAATTACAAGAGCTTAAAATTTTTAATGAAAATCCTGAAATTTATGAAATGGTTTCGTCATTAAAGATTACAAGAACAAAAGCAAGAAATCTTTTATATGAAACGAAATTAAGAAATTCAACAGAAGAGCAATTAGATAATGAATTAAAAAAATTACTAATCGCACCAATTTTTCTTAAAGAGAATGATAAAATTGCATTAGAAATTGGAAATCCTTTTTTAATCGATCATTTAAAATCGAAATTAAAATCTTTAGGACATATTTCTGACGGCTCATTTTCTAATGAATTAATTAAACTTACAGAAACTGCATATATTTCACTTTTTGATATGATGCTTCCTGATAAGGAAAAAAAAGAAATATTAAATGCCTTATTAAAATGCGGTTTAAAAACAGATACAAGTTTTAAGAATTTTTTAAAAGGTGTATTAAAAAATTTGGGAAAAAAATTCGCTGGTGAAATTGGTGATAAATACGTTGAAAAAATAGTTGATTATTTAGGGCCAATTATTGACGTAAAAATTAATGATATTTCTTCAATATTTAAGGAATTAAATATTGAAACTTTAAAACAGAAAAAGTAACTATTTGTATTCAATTACTTTTTATTATGTAATACATAATTTTTTAAAAGCGTTACATTTTTTTATCAAAATAATAAACAAATATAAATTCGGCAAAAAGTATATTTTTTTGCCGAATTTATATTTTAATTTGTTTTTTTATTAATTTTACAATTAAATAGAATTGAAGTTGGAAAAATTATTTGAAAATCAAATTACTCACTATTTTGAAAATAATAAATTTCTTTCAAGAAATGAATTAATTTCTTCAATTAAAAATGATTTTCCTACTTGGTCAAATAATACTATAAACACCTACATTTCCCAACTTAAAAAGAAAGAAATTATCCACTCTTTTTCTAGAGGTGTTTACGCTTTAGGTAGAATTGAATCTTTCAATCCCGTAATCAATGAAAAACTAAAAAAAATTTCAGCTTTAATAAAGAAAAAATTTCCATTTATAAATTATTGTATTTGGACAAGTTCATGGATAAATGATTTTATGCGCCATCAAACTTTTAAAAATTACATCATTATCGAAGTTGAAAAAATTGCGTCTGAACAAGTATTTAATCTGATTTCATCCTATTATCAAAATGTATTTCTAAATCCAGAAGATTATATGTTTAACACATACATTGGCTCTTTAGATAATGTAATTATTGTAAAAAACTTAATTTCGGAAGCTCCATTATTTAAAACACAAGGTTTAATTATTCCATGCATTGAAAAAGTACTAGTAGATGTTTTAACTGATGAAAATCTATTTGCTGCTCAACAAGATGAAATAAATTTTATTTTTAAATCTGCTTACGAAAAAATTGAAATAAATACATCGAAAATGAAACGATACGCTTCACGAAGAAATCGTAGAAAAAAAATAGGCGAAATAATTAATATAAGTATGGCAAAATAAATTATTTTTTGCCAATAATATATTCATAATGATAAATAAAGAAACGTATACCATTGATTGGATTAATGACCTAAAATCAAAACTAGGAAAACACATCGACCCCAAGTTAATTGAGAAAGTTATATGGGCATTAACACTTTTGGAACAATTAAAATTAAATAATTTAAACTTCACATTTAAAGGTGGAACAGCATTATTATTGACTTCTCAAAAACCTAAACGATTCTCAATTGATATTGACATTATAACTGAACAAAGTGAACAAGAAATTATTATTATTTTAAAAAAAATAGTTTCTGAAAAAATATTTTTAAAATGGGAAGATGACAATAATCGTAAACATACAGCTGACGCACCAATAGGCCATTACAAAGTGTACTATAAAAGCGTAGTCGATAACAATGACGAACCAATTTTACTTGATTTACTATATACACCTAATCCATATCCTGAAGTTCGAAAAATAGCAATTAATCATCCTTGGTTATCAACTAATGGTGATTATGTAAAAATTGAAACCCCAACTTTTGATGCTATTTTAGGAGATAAACTTACAGCATTCGCACCAAAGACAACAGGGATTTTATACTCAAAGAATCGTCCCGTTGAAATTATAAAACAACTCTATGATATTGCTTTTCTTTTTGATAATATAAAAGATTTAAATGTAGTTAAAAGATGTTATGATAAAGTTGTAGATGAAGAAATTGGTTTTAGAAAATTAAATATAACAAAAACAGATGTATTAGAAGATACTTTTCAAACATGTTACCTTTTAACGTCACGTGATAGTAAATCAGATGAATTCTTACATTTACAGACAGGAATCCGCAATTTCACCAATTTTACCATTGAACGATTTAATATAGACGAAGCCATTATTGCAGGATCAAAAATTAGCTATTTAGTCACTTTGATTGAATCAAATATACCTATAAAAATTAAACAGTTTAAAAACCCTTTAGAGTTAAAAGATTTATTGATAAAAAATCCTGAATATAATAAGATTAATAAATTAAAAAAGAACAATCCAGAAGCATTTTTCTACTGGTATCACGCTCTTTCAAATAGAAATTTACTTTAATCAAATGTAATTAACACACACTCTCAGAAGTTAAATTATTTCTATTACACTTTTTTAGAAGAAGAATTCTACATCAAAGTAGTATCCGATAAAATTATTTTTAAAATAAAAGTCACAGATTTTACACTGTGACTTTTATTGAATAATTGCTTTCTTTTTATTTCAAAAAAACAACTAACCTCATAGTTTAAACTACATAAAACTTGTATTGTGAGGGAATTGTTGATTAAAATTTATATAAATCTGATTACTATCATTATCAATAGAATATCCATTCTCTTCTAAAGTTTTAATTACACTTTTTTCAAACACAATCTTCGGCGTTTCCACCACATGTCCTTTGGTTTGGTCTGCTACATATTTTGCTCCATCCCACAACATAAACTTAAAGCGGAAACGTAGAGCAAAATCTTGGCTGCTGCTTAAAGCAAATGTTTTCGCATCAAGGATGTTTCCACTTTGTTTCATGATGAATACCTGTGTTAAATCCTTGTTCCATAAAAACCTGTATTCGTTTTTACTAGCTCCGATAATCTCAAGTGTTTGTGTAACGATATCTGTTGCATCTAACACATCCGATTGGTCTTTGCCTCGTGGTAATTTCGGGTCGTTAAACGGTTCAGGATTGCGTATCCATATTCCAAGGATGTTTCCTTGCGTGTCTTTGACCAGGTTAAACTCCGTGGAAATTGGTATTTCTATCGGGCTTAATCTAAAAGCACCATAAATCAACTGATCAAACGGATCGGCATATTTTCC